>Ga0315905_10005331_pt1 | contig 13102 bp, 9 predicted proteins | sample LakEriMetagenome_5_FD_203522 | JGI IMG/M metagenome (GOLD analysis project Ga0315905, IMG submission 203522) | Freshwater fungal communities from buoy surface, Lake Erie, Ohio, United States - Buoy 4 MA121 | ecosystem: Environmental > Aquatic > Freshwater > Lake | place: USA: Lake Erie, Ohio... | reverse complement strand
GATGCGTTTTGGCTACTGGTTGCCTGTTTTTGGCGGTTGGCTTAGGAACGTGCCTGACGAAGGGATGCAGGCAACTTGGGATTACGCCAAACGCCTGGCGATCCGTAGCGAGCAGTTAGGCTATGACTTGAGTCTCATCGCCGAATTGAACCTCAACGACATCAAGGGGATCCAAGCACCTTCGCTCGATGCATGGTCGACGGCCGCTGCCTTGATGGCCGTCACCGAGCGCATCGAGTGGATGGTCGCCGTGCGACCAACATTCCACGCACCGGCGCTCTTGGCAAAACAAGCCGCGAATATCGATCATATCGGTGGAGCCGGGAGACTGAGTATCAATGTCGTTTCGAGTTGGTGGCAGGACGAAGCGCAGAAGTATGGTGTCGAGTTCGAGCAGCACGATCGAAGATACCATCGGACAAGCGAGTGGTTGGATATCGTCGATGCCCTTTGGAGCAAAGATGGTGTGGATTACCAAGGTGAGTTCTATCGAATCAAGCAGTCGATGCTTCAGCCAAAACCGCTGACCAAACCACGACCGACCATTTATGCCGGTGGGGAATCCGAAGCGGCCAAGAATTTGATCGCATCGAAGTGCGATGCATATCTGATGCACGGGGATCCACCCGAGCGGGTTGCTGCCAAGATCCAGGATATGCAAGCCAGACGCGAACGCCTGGGGCTCACTCCGATGACCTTTGGTGTGGCAGCTTACGTTGTCACGCGGGCCACCGAGCAAGAGGCACTTCAGGAAGTAAGACGCATTACGGATGTGAAACAGTCCGCACTTGGCTACGAAAACTATCAGCAATGGCTCTCTGGAACCCAGCTTGAACGCCAAGTGAGCCTGGAAGATTATTCGGTCAGCAATCGAGGGCTTCAGGCTGGGCTGATCGGTTCTCACCAGCAAGTTCAGGATCGAATCGGGGAATTCCAGGCCGCCGGAGTCGATTTGCTGCTGCTCCAATGCAGCCCTCAGATCGAGGAAATGGAACGATTCTCCGAATGCGTCATTCGGCACTTTGGACAAACCTCATCCGCAGGTTAGAATACTCCAAGTCGATCCTTGATCGCCAAGCCCACCTTGCCTGCCCCTCTGACCGTATTGTTCCTCCCTGACTTTTGGTGCCCTACCGAAAATGTCCTCGATTCCCTGGTCGATCTCCGAAGATTCCTTGGATGTGAATTTTTCCGTCCCGCAGCAACTGAGACTGCGATTTACTCAGGACTGTTTCGGTAGCGACTGGGAAAATCTTATGCCGCTGTTTTACAGCGATAGCGGACGCTCACGCATGCAATGGTGGATCGACGAATCGGTCGCCCAAGCTCAAACGGAGTTGCTGCCCAGCATCCATCGAAGGCTCCAAGAGCATTCCTCGGAGTTGGAGCTCGTCTCTGATGTTCACGTTATTCCTGGTGGAGAGCAAGTCAAAAACGATTCGAAGGCTGTCGATCAGATCTTTGCGACCATCGAGCGTGACGGATTAGACCGGCGTTCGTATATTCTAGTCGTTGGAGGTGGAGCGATACTCGATGCGGTCGGTTTTGCCGCAGGGATCGCTCACCGTGGTATCCGACTGGTTCGTTTCCCGACGACCACTTTGGCCCAGGCCGATTCAGGAGTGGGCGTCAAGAATGCGATCAATGCGTTTGGAAAAAAGAATTGGAAAGGAACCTTTGCTGTTCCTTGGGGCGTCGTGAACGATCAAAGTTTGTTGTCCAAGCTTCCGGATCGGGATTTTCGTGCGGGTTTCTCCGAGGGAGTCAAAGTATCGCTCCTCAAGAGCCCTTCTGCGTTTCGATTCTTGTGCCAGCATGCCAAGGATATCGCAGCAAGGGATTGGACTGCCGTCATGCCAGCGATCCGATCGAGCGTACTGATGCATTTGCATCACATCACCCACGGGGGCGATCCGTTCGAGATGCAAGAAGCCAGGCCATTGGACTTTGGTCACTGGTCAGCCCACAAACTCGAGCAGATCACCCAATATCGACTTCGCCATGGTGAGGCTGTTTCGATCGGAGTGGCTCTCGATACGCTTTATTCGCACTTGATGTTCGGTTTAGACCGCCAGGATGCTCTCAGCGCAGTACAGGCTCTCTTGGACTTGCATCTGCCGATCTACGATAGCGCGTTAGCATCGAATACCGTATTCGAAGGCCTTGAGGAATTCCGCCAGCATTTGGGTGGCCGCTTGACCTTGACGATGCTCAAAGGGGTTGGCCAAGTTCATACGGTTCACCAAGTCGATCAGTCGGTCATGGAGCAAGCGATCGGATGGCTGGCCAATATCCATCAGAGCCAATCCGTTGCGGCGGCTATGTAAAGTGAACAGTTTGGGCTTTTCAGCGGTTCCTTCGGCTTTTTCGGAGCCTGTTTGGAGCACCTTGGCTCTCTTGGGGATTGTCGCCCTAGGGAACCATCGGAAATTTTTTTGGGCCGACCAAAGTCCCGTTGTTGGTAAGTTAGCCGTGCGGGCTCTTGTCGCATTGGGTATACTAGTAAAGATAGTTTCCGTTTGAATTCCGTCGGCAGACTCTCTTTCCATGAGGTTATCATGCAATCGAATCCGTCGTGTTGCTACTTTGCAAAACTACCATGGTTGCTCCCTGTCGTTTTGCTATCCCTAGTGGCCATCGTGGCTTGGAAATCTACCTCGATTGCCCTGGCAGGTGCTCCAGCGAAAACCACGGAAAGTGAAAGTCAAGACACCAACAAGCCCACTGGCAAAGCCGAGGAGGGCAAGGAGACTGCCAAAGTCGTCGTTGGACGTGGGGGCCAGTCGAATCCTAAATCGTCGAAAAGCAAAGGGAACAAAATGGACGAACCCGAATACAACAAGCTAACACCTGAAGAGCGTTGGGTTTTGCTCAACAAAGGCACCGAGTACGCTTTCACCGGTAAATACACCGATCACTTCGTCGAAGGCACCTACATTTGCAAGCGATGCAACAACCCGCTTTACAAGTCCGACGACAAGTTCCACAGCGGTTGCGGTTGGCCTGCTTTCGACGACGAAATCAAAGGTTCGATTCATCGAGAAGTTGACGCCGACGGACAACGAATCGAGATCACCTGCAAGAATTGCGGTGGGCACCTTGGGCACGTTTTCAACGGTGAAAAGATGACCAAGAAGGACTCCCGTCACTGCGTCAACAGCATATCGATCAAGTTCGTTCCTAAGGGCAAAGAACTGCCACCGGTAATCACCGCCAAAAAGCCCGAGGATCCAAAGGCCCAGGATCCGAAGACTAAGGACTCGGCCGATACTCCAGTGGCCAGTCCGACCAAGAAACCTTAGTCGCTCGGTTATCTGCACGAAACGCTAAAGGCTTTTTGTCCTTCAGATAATTCCTGAAGGAACTTCCTATCAGCGTTTATTGGCGTTCATCAGCGGTCCTGACCTCCGCGTTCATCAGCGGTTGGGTCTTAAGTATTATTCTCGCCAAAAGGCAGGAGGGTTGCCGTTGTGATAAACAACCTGCATCTGCGGGGTGTCGAACTTGGCACCCCCAGCAGCAAGCGACTCGACTCCACCGATCACCATTCCGCTAGTGAGTAAAGTTCGCTCGACAGGATAAGGTGTCTTGCCCTCAAGCACGAGGGTTTCGATATGTCTTGCTAGAGGGTTGAAGAAATCCGCAGTTGTCGACCCATGGGTTGGCATCGGCAAATACATCTGGCACGAAATGATCTGTCCATTGTCCGATCGCATCCCTGCATAGTTGAAGTCCTGAATCGGGCACAAAAACATCGTCGTTCTAAAGCCATCCCGATGCTCGATGAAATACCCTATCGTCGAGCCCATGACACGCTTGGCCCAATCATAAGTCACTGGATCCGTCGGAAATCCTCCTTCGACAGGCAAATTGTGAGACCGCGTCATGGCCGCGACAAACAATTTGCGAGTATCTTCACGCGACGATTTTTCCATCTCCGACCATAACGCATCACCCTTGAGCGCTGTGACCGAGGATATTCCAACTTCACCTCCTCGCCGCCGCTCGGACATGCACTGAGCCGTCTCGAGTGCATGAAAGTCGTAACTGTCGACCCCTCCATAACCGACACACACGCTCTCCTTGAGAGGCGTATCGACAGGCATGTCGATCGCAGGGAATCTCCAGGTCACCGGCAACGACGATCCAGCCAAAAACGGAAACTTCAGCCGCTTGGAATCCTCGACCATCTCGACGCACTCAGACCAAACCGTCGAGAGATGTTTGTCATTGAACACCGGGCAACTCTGCCCGGTCTGTTCAAAAACCTTAACGATCTGCTTGAACCAGTCGTATCTAGGATAGCGACGCTGTCCTTTTTCGTTGCTCGGGTAATCCCCGTGTTCAGCGATGACGACAACCCCATCGACAGCCAGTTTGCTAGTCCCGAGCGTCAGCGCTTCGGCGATGCTAGGCACCCGCTTGAGTTTGTACTTTTCAATCCTTTGCTGGGCTAAATCGTTTTGCTTTTGCTCCTGTTCGATGTAAACCGATGCGACATCGAATCGAGGTGCTTGCCACTGCCCTCCCCAGGTATAACCCATGCAGTGACGGTCAAGAAAATGCTGCGCATGGGAGTGTTGGAAAACGACCGTTCCTAGAAACGCTACCTTCTTGCGAGGCTCTTGTGCTTGAGCACTCCTAGGAAACACTCCAGTGCTGGCATAAGCTGCTGTGGCTGCACATCCAGCCATAAAACTTCTGCGACGAATCATGATGATTGGATCCTATTTATTCGAGTTGGGTTTTAGTGTCATCAGGCCAAAACAAGTAAAGTGCGATCAACGGAAAAATCGGTAAGATGCTGATAAGAAAGAGTCCTATGTCGTAGTTGCCTGTTTGGTCTTTAAGCCAACCAAACCAGGGTTGTGCGTACGAAGAGGCCAACCACCCCCCGGTGGCCGATACCGATGTTACCTTGCCTTGATGCAAGGGTGAAACGTCTTGGGCAAAAGAATAGTAGATCGGGAAGATTGCTAGTGCACCGGCCCCGGAGATCAGCAAGATCGCAAGCATTGCAAACTGCGCGGGCCTTAGATTCAAGAACGCTTCGGCTTCTTGCGCCCAAGTCCTGGGGGCTTGCGGCACGGCTCCAGTGGCGGAACTGTTAGTACTTACAAGACCACTTGAAGGCACAGCAGCGGTGGCTTGGATGCGATGGTTCAAAAAAGGAACTGCGATGATCGATGCAAAGAGGGAAACTCCTAAAAGCAACGACAGCAATCGCGAGGATTTCACCGACCAGCCCTTGTTTGCCATCGTCAGAGCGATGACGCCCGAGGCGAAACACCCCAAGTCCGTGGCGATGTACCAAAAAGAGTTAAAGATCAAGGTTTGTCGTTCGCTGAACCCGTAGTTCTCTTGCATGATCAAGGGGAGCCAAGCTCGAACGACTTGCCACATCGTATTGATGCAGATAATCATCAGCAAAACGATCGCAAACTTGCGTGTAAACACGTCGTGCCACCAATGGTATCCCAAGCGAGCTTGATGAAGCTCCGGATTGGCCGTGGATTGGATGACAAAGTCACCGTCGCGAACGACGTAGAGCCAGAGAAAAACCCACAGAGCTCCGACAATCGCTATCCCTTGGAAACCCGCCCGCCAACTCCCAGGCTCGTTGGTTAAAATCGCGAGCATCACGATCGGAGTCAGGATCGCACCGATGGATGTGCCACTTTGAAGGACGCTGTTTCCCATCGCGCGGCGATGCCGGCTGAGCAAAGCTTGCGTCGTCTTGAGCCCACATGGCCAGTGTGCCGACTCAAAAACGCCAAGCAGCATACGGCATTGATAGAGCTCGTCGTAATCCCGCGCCCAACCGGTCAGAAATCCCATGAGCGACCAACCCAAGAGCCCGATCGGATAAATCCATCGAACCGAGAAGCGATCGACGAGGAACCCCCAAAGGATCGAGCCGAATGCAAAGCTGTATCCAAAGACCGCTTCGACTCGTCCGTATTGAACATTATCGAGCCCGAATTCGGATTTGATGCGAGAAGCAGTGACGGCCAACGTTTGGCGATCCATGTAATTGACTGCCGATGCTAACAAGAGCAGGATGCAGATGAAGATCGTCCGCCGCGATAATACGCCATTGGAATGTTCCGAATTCCCTAGTGGGCTTGTCTGGTTATGGCTCTCGGAGGAAGCCGTCGATGATTCGTAGGGATTGCTGGACATGGGATTCTACCAGTACCTTTCGACGACATAGTGACCAGGTTCGTTGCGTTTGTGCTTACGCATCCCCCTGGCATTAAGCAGAGCTTCGACGTCGTCGAGCATCTGTGGGTTGCCACACATCATCACAGCCGAATTCTCGGGGCTCAGCGGTGTCCCTGTGAGATCTTCAAGTTGACCGCCTTCGATGGCTTGTGTGATCCTGCCTTGGAAACCTTGGACGGCAAGTGCCCGAGAAACAACGGGTATAAAGACCAATCGTCCAGGGTGTGCTTTGTGATGCTCCTCGAGCTCTTCGGTATAAGCCAAATCGGTCAGGTAGCGAACACCATGAACCAGGATGATTCGCTCGTAGGTTTCCCATATTTTCGGATCGCGAAGCATCGCGATATAGGGAGCAAGTCCGGTACCGGTGGCCAGCAACCAAAGATTCTTTGCAACAGGAGTATGACTAAGTGTGAAACTGCCAGTGGCCTTTTCGCACACATCGATGTCTTGGCCGACCTCAAGATTCCAAAGCCTTGGAGTTAGCTCCCCGTTATCGACACGCACGATGAAGAATTCAAGTTCTTGGCCATGCGGCGAAGCAACCGAGTAAGGACGATGCAGATGTTTTCCATCGAGTTGCAGTCCGACTTGAAGAAACTGGCCCGGTTCGAACGGAGTTACTCCTGGGCAATCGACCGTCAAGGTAAAGAGCCCATCAGACCAGACTTTTCTTTTCTTTACGGATCCACGGATCCAACGGATGGCCATTGCAAACTCGATGCGAAAGCAGGTGGGGTGATCTTGGCGGGTCAGGTCGATTGTATCAGATGGCAATCGAGAAATCTGCCATAGAGCACCTTATCCGATCACCACAGCCTGGTCTTTTGGCCAACGATCTAAGGCTGCTTTGGACTCCATAGTTTGCCCAGGAGTTCGGCCATCTGCGGATCATGTTTTTCGAGTTGTTCTCTTGTAAAGGGAAAGAAATCGTTGGTTGAATAATAAGCTTCCGTCGATTCGGCAAAAAACTCTGCAGGATTGCTCATCGCATAAGCTTTGGTATTGGTCGATCGGCCATCTCCAAACCTTTGCTCGACTTGTTCGTATTTGCCTGAATCCTTGGATTTGCGATAAGCCTCTGCAACCTGCGGATTGGAGAACCCTTGATCGAGGAATTGATCATGATAAGCGTGGGCTAATTCGTGTAGGGCGAAATTTGGCATCCTGCGATGTTCGGCCTCAAAGATCCCAATGTTGGAAAATTCGATCCCCTTTGCCATCGCTGGATCTCGACCGTGTTCTTTGAGCCAACCGGCACCTGGGTGGTACTCACACCTGGGTTGCTCGCCGGGATAAACTGGCGAAAGCCATAAAGGGATCCTACGAAGTTTTTCGACGGCGGGCCCAGGAAGCACACTGGCGATTTCCTCAAGTTGTTTTTGAAGTATCTCCAGGGCCTTTTCAAGCTTTTCCGGCTCGGACTCTCGGAGCTCCTTGCGGATATGCAACCGCCATCCGAGCAACTCGGATTCCTGGTAATCCCATTGGGGGTCGTCAACTCCTGCCCCAGGGGCCTCCTCGCCACTTGACCATGGGGCTAGCAGTAAAACTACACAACTCAGTTTGAAAAAGAGGCTCGATCCAAGGGCCATCATGGGTTGATTCCTTCCGCTAAAATCGTTGATGCTAGAAAACTCGGCATTTCTTGACCAAAAATATCGTCTGGGTAATTTATTCCGACAAGCTCCGAGGAATCGCTAAGATATCCTTTGGGCGCAACTTCGAGTAGCCTCACTGATACTTAACCTTCACGTTTCAGACAGAACCTCCATGTTCGGATTCAATCGACTTAGCATCCAATCCAAGATGATCCTGCTATTGTTGCTGGTCGCACTGAGCGCCTTGGCTGTGATGGCTTGGATCGGTTATGTGACTGGAAAATCCTCGCTTGAAAAATCGGTACAAAACCAGCTCAAGGGCATCCAAGTCGCAAAAACGACCGCGCTCAAGACGCGGCTCGAGTCGTTGCGAGATCAGGTCGTCTCGATGTCCGACAGCAGCATTGTCCTCGAAGGAATGAAAAGCTTCGCGAAGGCTTACGACGACCTCGAACAAGCTTCCTTGAGTCCTGAACAGTCGCAGCAAGTCCAAGACTTTTACACCAAGACATTTATTCCAAAGCTCAAGGAGCATATCACTACCGAACCGCTCGTCGAGCAGTACATCCCTTCGAATCCAATATCGAATTATCTTCAATACCACTATGTGGCCGCAAACCCACATCCTTATGAATCCAAGTCGCTGTTGATCGATGCCACTGGAGATACAACCTCTTATCGGGCCATTCACGAGCAACTCCATCCGAGCTTTGCCCGGGCCGCGAAGATCTTTGGCTTTGAAGACATCCTGCTGATCGACTCGCGAAACCTCAACATCGTCTACAGCTATGCAAAGACCAGTGAATTTGCCACCAGCCTCGAAACCGGCCCTTACAGCAATACCAAGTTGGCTCGCAAAGCTAGAGAGCTTCAATCGGCCCAAGATCGCGACGCGTATAAAATTGCCGACTTTGAAGCGTATCGGCCCAGTCTTGGGTTGCCCATGGCCTTTGCATTGAGTCCGATCTTCGATGGATCGAAGATCATCGGTATTCTCGCTCTGCAATTCCCGGTCGATAGTTTCAATTTGCTCATGACAGGGGGAGGAAAGTGGCGTGAGGAGGGACTGGGCGAAACCGGTGAGTGCTACTTGGTAGGGCCCGATTTGACGATGCGCAGTCGAAGTCGATTCATGATGACCAATCCGAAAAGCTTTCTATCCGAACTACGCGAGATGAACGTTCCCCCGCCGATCGTCAATCAAATCGAAAAACAGGGGAATGTGTTGGGGGTTTTGCCTGTCGAAACCAAGCCCGCCAGAGAAGCCTTGAACGGAGAAAGCGGCATCATGGAGGACTACGATTATCGCCGCAAAAAGGTCATCAGTGCCTATGGCCCGATCGAGCTCGATTCGCTCCGATGGGGCGTATTGGCCGAGATCGATGCCGATGAAGCTTACGGCCCGATCCGAAGCTTTGGACGCAAAGTCCTGATGACGGCCTGTGCCATGGCCCTGCTGAGCAGCCTTCTGGCTCTGCTATTTTCCAATTGGATGATTCGCCCGTTGCGACAACTCATCGAGGGAGCTCGCCGACTCGGATCCGGTGAAACGGATGTCCAAGTCCCGGTGGCAACCAAAGACGAATTCGGTGAACTCGGCACCGTCTTCAACAACATGTCCCGAAGCATCAAAACTCAAACGGATAAACTCGAACAACAGATCCGTGAGAACGAAGAACTCCTGGGCAGTATCCTGCCTGCTTCGGCCATCGCACAGCGACGTGAAGGGGACGAGCGGGCCAGCCAACAGTTCACCGACGTCTCGGTCTTCTTCGCGGAACTCATCGGTTTGGAGGACTTTAGTCGCGAAGCGGGCGAAAGCAGAGCCCTGAGTGTGCTAGGAGATCTGATTGGCTCGCTGGACGAAGCAGCCGAAAAATTCGGGATCGAAAAAGTTAAAACGATCGGGGGAGCCTATCTTGCCGTTTGCGGCCTATCGGTCACACGACCCGATCACGCTCGGCGCATGGCCCAATTTGCACAAGAGGTAGTACGAATCGTCGCTCATTCGCACCGAGACTTCAAGGCAGAACTCAATGTGGCGATCGGCATCAACTCCGGCCCGGTCGTCGGTGGTGTCGTTGGACGCCGTAAATTCCTCTACGATCTTTGGGGTGATACCGTCACGATCGCAAAGAAACTGGCAGTTGGAAAAGGAGCCTCTTCGATCCGTGTCACCCAATCGGTTCGGGATCGAATCGGAGACCAGTTCCAACTCGAAGGCCCCGTGCAGATCGAACTTGAAGGACGTTCCCCGATCGAAGCTTGGCAGGTGTCCACATGAACAGCTTGAGCGATCTTTCAAACTTGCCGATTTGGCAAGCCATCGCCTTGGCGGTCGGCTTTCCAATCGGATTGCTGATCCTCAATGAGTTGATCGCTGCTCTTGAGCGAAGATCCAATCCGCTGGCAAAGAATCTGCGAACACTCCGCAATCTTGTTCTGCCGGCATTGGCTGCGCTTTTGTTCGCGAATTGGATTTTGGGCTTACCCTCCGAACACAGCGCGATGCGCTGGATTGAAACCATTTTCTGGGTAACCTTTTTGTTTGCACTCCTGGGGGTCGTTAACGACATTGTCTTTGGCATGGGATCCCAAAAATCCCTCGGTGAACGGGTGCCGAAACTCTTTCGTGATCTAGCGCAAGCGCTCTTGGTAGCTGTCGGTGCGATGGTCATCTACAGCAAAGTTTGGGGCATGGAGATCCAAGGTGCACTGACCGCTTTGGGGCTCGGATCGATCGTGATCGGTCTTGCACTCCAAGAACCCCTGGGCAATATCGTATCGGGATTGATGCTGCTGCTCGAGCGGCCATTGAACGTTGGGGATTGGGTCACCGTCGACGGTGTGACTGGAAAAGTCACAGAGATCAATTGGCGATCGGTTCACATCGAAACCCCTACTCGCGAGATTCGAGTCGTTCCTAACGTTTCGTTGTACAAAGGAGCCTTCAGCAATCTTTCGCGACCAACTCCGCAGCGAACAGAAATCGTTGACATGGGTTTCAGCTACGACGATCCACCCAGCAAAGTCAAGCAACTGCTTATCGATCTGCTCCTGAGCACACCTGGTGTCAAAAAGGATCCTGAACCTCTGGTGCGAACAGTCAATTATGCCGATTTTTCGATCATCTATCGAATGATCTTCACGGTGGAAAGACAAGAAACCCTCGGTGCGACGCGAGACGAGGTGATGACACGACTTTGGTACATGGCACGCCGAGAGGGGTTGACCATCCCGTTCCCGATCCAAATGGAATACAAGCCGGGTGAAAATCCAGGCAAGCCACAAAAAACGACCTCGCAATGGCTCAATGAGCAACCTCGCTTCAAGGCCTCCTTGCAACCGGCCGATGTTGCGGACCTCCATATCCGGGAATACACTGCCGGGGAAATCATGCACTCTCCTGCCAAGCCGTTTGAAGGCGGAGCCTTGATTCTCAGAGGCGAAGTATCGCTTTTGTTTTCGTCGAACGATGGCCAAGAATTGGTCGTCTCAAAACTCGGCCCCGGCGAGTGCTTCGGTGATAGTCTTACCGCCGGATCCTCCTCCGATGCAATCACACTCAAGGCCAATGATGATGTGACGGTTCTGTGGCTCCCTACCAAGCAGATGGACGAACTTCTGAGTCGCTCCGCGAGCCTTTCCTCAGAGGTCGGTGATGCGATCGAACTGCGACGACTCGCCGTTCAGGCGATCAAGCAGCATCGCAAGGGGCAGTCGCTACCGGCGAGCTAATTGAACTGCATCCTCACTTGGATAACCTACGGAGCGAATCGGAATAACACTTTGCGACCATCTCCCACTTGGGAATTCCGTCGAAGAGCCCTCTCTGAGCATCGATCAATTCCTCACGGTGCTCGACTCCCCAAAGGATCTTGTTGGCCAAGTCTTGAGGATCCAAAGGATCGAAGACCATCATTTCCTTTAACTTCGACTCGACGATTTTCTCGCGAACCATAGGAATGTCGCTAAGGAGCGATGGGGTGCCAACCGAGTAGGCTTCGGTGAATGTGAACGGAAAGCCACCTTCAAAAAGGGTCGGATTGACGGCCAAACTTGCCCAGCAGTAAAGGGACGCAAGAACTTGATTCGATACTCCAGGTGCAAACAGAACCCAAGCATCGAGTCGATGATCCGTGATGAACAAATCGAGATCTGAGCCTGCTGATCGTTCGCAGGTCAGCACCAATCGGATCGGTATGTTGGAACGATGGCGAAGGATCTCGATGGCCCGCAGAAGCGAAAGAATATTTTTTTGCCCTCGCGCTTGCGAGGAATAGAACACATAAGTCGACTTGTCCCACGCAAACCGACTCCAATACGGTTCGTCCGCAAGAGTGGAACGTTGGTAGGCTCTAAGAAACTCAAGTGCGATTTGCTTCTGAGTGGTTTGGTCCGGTACCGATTTGCCCAGTTTGAGGAACTCGCCTAGTTCGACTCTTCCATGGCCTATCACATCGATTTGCTCAGGGGATAACCCGACACCCTCGACCAATTGATGGGCTCGAATCGCATCACTGTAGCAAATAAGCTTCTGCGCATTTTGCAATGTATCGAGAATGCGAGCGTAGATTGGCTCGGTCGTCGGATCGGAGAATCGCAGTGGGAACTGCTGAAGAACCAAATCAGGGCAGACGATCGATTTGGCATGCTCGATGCGATTGGCCTCAGGCCAAAAAGGGGTCGGAACCAGCCAGTGCCTAACTTGCTGTTGCTCATTGATCTGCTTGATCAATTGCCCGACCTCCTGCACGTATCGCTTATGTCTCCGTTTCTGCTTACGCAGCACCTTTTTAACGTTGATAGGTTTAGCGTTTGCAGGCAGTTCGGCTTTATTCTTTTTGCGGTACTTTCTCCAAGCTCTGTAAGCCACGAATACGACCAGCAGGATCAAGATTACAGGCCAAAGGACTCGAAGTAGCCAAAAGATTAAGGCGACGAATACCAACAGCTTCAGCGTTTCGAGGAGTCCTGCTTGCCAACTTTTCGCGTTGGCTAAGCGTTGCGGATCGATCAAAAAGATGCGTTCAAACCAAGTGCGATGGGTCGAATCGATCGCGGGCGAGCTTTCGCCGCGCAAGCGGGCTCGAATTCGATGAACCCCCGGCCTGATGTTTCGTTCGAACTCCTTGAGTCGCAATTGGATCTTGCGCCACCATGGTTCACTGGTGCGTAGCAGTTGGTAACTCTCCGGAGCAACTCCATGATCCAAGAGCAATGCCTGCAGATCTTTGACGAGCCAGTAAGGGCAAGCGATCGTGAGCTTGCGATCC
>Ga0315905_10005329_pt1 | contig 13106 bp, 5 predicted proteins | sample LakEriMetagenome_5_FD_203522 | JGI IMG/M metagenome (GOLD analysis project Ga0315905, IMG submission 203522) | Freshwater fungal communities from buoy surface, Lake Erie, Ohio, United States - Buoy 4 MA121 | ecosystem: Environmental > Aquatic > Freshwater > Lake | place: USA: Lake Erie, Ohio... | reverse complement strand
CGCCGAGATGTTGATCGCGTGGTAACTGTCGGCGGACTGTGCGGCGAAGCGTTCCTGCCGGGGATCGAACGGAATCGCCTGTGAAGTACCAATTGCCTGGGCCACCAGTTCTTTCCCGCTGCCGCTAGGCCCTGTGATCAGAGTGGTCACCTGTCGCATCGTCGGTGCCAGTCCCCGCCGATATCTCCGAAAGTCGTGGGAAAAGATCGACTGCCAGATGCGTGCCCTCAATTCGGCGGCGGGGACCGATTGCCCGATGACGCACTCGAAGATGTTGAAGAACGCCCGATAGACCTGGTGGAACAGTTCAAACAGCGCCACTTTGCGGGCCCGCGTGGGAAAGGGATGGTTCCCCAGTTCGAACCAGTATTCAAACAGTGGCGAAAACCGTCTCCAGGCATCCCGGTCCAAGGTTTCCCGCTCCAGAACCGTAAAGTCGCGACGGCCCCACAAGTCGAACATCTCATAGAACAAAATGTAGACCACGAGGTCGTCGTAAAGCTGCAGCTCGCCGGCATCCCAACGGCCCCCTAGCCCGGTCTCGACAACCCGCAGTTTCTCGCGCGTCGACTCCCCCAGGGTCCGGGTCCGCTCGATCAGCCGAAACAGATTGGCCCGCCGCCGCACCATCTGGTCGGGAGTGTACGCCCAATATCCCAGTGTCTCTTCCACATAGTCTGCTCCCAACGCCCGCTGCTCCCATTCCATCCGCTCGGGCAAGAAGGGATTCGCATGACTCAATTCGGCCACCGCCTGCACAAACGGCAGGTCCCCCTCAGCAAACAGTTGCATGTCGCTCCTCCCGGTTTTACGAAAGCCTGCCATCCACCCAACAAAAAACGACTGTCCACCCGACATTTCCTGTCAGCCGCATACTACCCAACTCGTCGGACCGAATCCACACAACAACCACAAACATATGATGCGCAAGAACTTAGGATAAATCGATTCAAATTGGCACAGAGCCTGCAGTTCTCAGCCCCGGATCTGGCTTCTCCTACTGAAGGAACAGACACGATGGCACCGCTGATTGTGGTCGACAGCAAATATCAATTTTTTCCTCCTCATCGAGGGACACTGTGGCCCCGGATACTCCGTCCCGCGGCGTTGACCTGGCTCAAATACCGTCAGCACATCACCCGCATCGATGTGCAGGGGGCCGAGCGGATCGATACCTTGCGCCAGAGCGGGCACGGTCTGTTGCTGACCCCCAACCACAGCCGCATGACCGACCCCCTGGTCCTGCAGCAGCTCTCGGCCCTCCTCGATCAGCCATTTTACACCATGGCCAGTTCGCACCTGTTTCGGGGGAGCCGCTGGCTGGCCTGGGCGCTCCGCCGGATGGGCGGGTTCAGCGTCTACCGGGAGGGGATCGACAAGCAGGCGATCCAGACCTCGGTCGAGATCCTGACACGAGCCGAACGTCCCCTCGTGATCTTTCCCGAGGGAGCTCTCAGCCAGGCGAATGACCATCTGCAACCGTTGCAGGAGGGAGTCTCGTTCATCGCCCGCACGGCGGCTGCGCGGGTGGCCAAGGATCAAGTCCACGTGGCTCGCACCCCGCGACGGATCTACACCGTACCAATCGCCATCCGGTATCTCTTCCAGGGAGACGCAGGGGAGACCGTGGGGGCAATTCTCTCTGGTCTCGAATCCCGTCTGGGCTGGCAACCCGCCCGCCGCAAGTCCCTGGTCGAACGCGTCACCAAGGTCGGAGACGCCCTGCTGACCCTGCAGGAAATCGAGCACGTGGGTAGCCCGCAAACGGGCTCTCTCGAAGACCGGCTCGAGCTGCTGATCGACCACCTGCTGGAGCCGCTGGAAGGGGAATGGCTGCGGAAGACTGCATCGGAATCGGTGATCGCCCGAGTCAAGGAACTGCGGCGGGTCATCGTCCCCGACATGATCGGTGGTGACCTGACCGGTGCCGAACTGAGGCGCCGCTGGGAACACCTGCGCATCGCCGAGTTCGCCCAGGCACTCAGTCTCTACCCGGCCCGCTACGTCGCGTCGTACCCCACCGCCGACCGTTTGCTCGAAACCGTCGAACGCTTTGAAGAGCAACTGACGGGCCAATCGCCGGTCCATGGTCCGCGCCGGGTCATCATCGACGTCGGCGAACCGCTGCTGGTTGATCCCCACCGCGACCGCTCTGCGTCCACCGATCCCCTGCTGCAATCACTCACTGAGTCTCTGACGGAACTGCTGTCCCGCAGTGCCGGGCACTCGCGTCTATGCGCCGCGGCCTCCTGATCGCCCCAACCACGCGGCTCTCACTCCCCATAGGTCACGCGGACTCTCTCTGCCATGTGCGCCCTTTCCCCCCCGGCGGCATTGCCGCCTACCGCTCTCGTTCCCACCCGCACGCTGCCACAGCTGCAGACCGTCGCGACTCTGTATCTCGCCTATGCCACCTCGATGGTGTTGCGGATGATTCCCTCCGTCGTGGGCACAGCAATTCGCGACGACGCGCACCTGGGGATTGGCCTCGCCGAATGGAGCCAGGTGCTGGCGGCGGGAACCGTCGGGGCCTTGATTGGCAAGTTCGTGTGCGGTTGGTCGGCCGACCGGTTCGGCGGCCAGGTGACCCTCACAGCGGCTCTGCTGGTTGCCTCGACGGGTGTGGCATTATTCGCGTCAGCACATCAGCTCGCGGAATTGCAGGGCGCTTTCTTCCTCACCCTCATGGCCCAGGCGGCCGGCTGGCCGTCGATGACCAAGATCATCGCCAACTGGTTCGCCCCCCAACAGTACGGCCGCGTGTGGGGCGTGCTTGCCACCAGCTCCCGCGTGGGCGTCCTGTTCACCACGCTGCTGCTGGGTTCTCTGTTGACCAGCGTCCCCTGGCGCAGCCTGCTGTGGCTGACGGCGGCCGGCGGAGTCGTTGTGGCCATCGCCTATGGCTGGCTGTTGCGGGAGAACCCCGCCGAGCCACCCGCAGAGACCGAGTGTGGTCCCTGCTCCCGAACTCCAGGTCAGCCGACTGGCCCTTTCGACCACCTCCCCATCCATGCGGCACTTCCCCGGATGCTGGTCAACCTCCGCTTCTGGGGAATCGCCGGCAGTCTGATGGGGCTGGCGATCCTGTGGGATTTCCTGCTGCTGGCCCCCATGTTCCTGCAGGACCAACTGCAATTGACCGCCCCCCAGGCGAGCCGGGTCGCCTCGGCGTTTCCGCTGGGCAGCCTCGTTTCCGTGCTCGCGGGAGGGTATGTGTTTGACCGTCTGGGAAACCGTCGGATGGCGGGAGTGACCGCCCTGCTGTTGGCCGTCGCCACCGCCAGCCTGCTGCTGTTGTCGCGACTGACCCCCGTCGCGACCTCGGGCCTCCCCTCCTGGATCTTGGCCAGCCTGCTGTTCCTCGTGCTCGGGCTCTGCCTCTCCCCCTGCTATTACATTCCGGCCAGTCTCTTCTCGATGCGGTTTGGCGGACGGCACTCAGGGTTTCTGGTCTCGTTGCTGGACGCCCTCGGCTTCGCCACGACGGCCGTGTTCTATTACTTCGCCGGCCGGGGAATCGAAACTTATGGCTGGGGCGTCTTTCTGGCGATTCTCGCCGGAATTGGAATCTGGTCGCTGATCACAACATCGGGCTTCCTCTGGAACGAAGGGAGCAACCATGAGCCTGTCGCCTATTAAACGTCTTCCCGGAATTCCGCTGCGTCCCGATTCGCCTCCTCGACCATTGCGATATTCTCCTGGAATGCCTCCTCTGGAATCTGAACGCGCACGCACAGCGAAACCGTCTCCGAATCGTCGACTCAATGGTCCCCAGTTGCTGCCAACCGACACTCACTCAAGACTCGCGGAGTGCGTGTCCACACCCCCTGTTCCCCAGCGGGGTTCGCCGAGCAAGCTCACTCCTGTGAATTCCCAGTCCCCGCATGGCGGGCAGTCCCCCGGCGCATCCCTCTCAGGAGATTGACCATAATGCCCGAATTACTGATCGCACTCCTGATCACCATCGTGGTCTCGACACTCTTCTTTCTACTGTGGTCGACTTATCGCCCTCAGGCAACCGATCGTCCCATCACCCCTTCCTGCCCGGATTGTGGACTGCGTATTCCCCTCGAGGAATCGCGCTGCCTCCGGTGCGGCTGGGGACCCGCATCGGTCGAACCCCGGGCGCAACGGATCATGCAGCAACTCCAGCGGCATCTCGAACTGTTGTCGAAGCGCGAGTTGCTCTCCCCCGAAGTGACACGGCAGTTGCGGATGACCATCCACGAAGAACTGGAACGGCTGGACCAACAACAGCTCGCCGTACCCCATAACACTGGGATCCAACAGCCATCCGCCGTTCCCGGCACTCCAGTGATCATCGGCCTCGACGCCGCCCCGACGGTGCTTCAGCCGGCCCCCTCGCCCGGATCGATCTCCGTCACGGCACCGCCCCCCGCCCCAGCGACCCCCAGACTGTCCGAGACGCCGCAATCATCCCCCGTCTCACCTGCGGAAACGGCTCCACTTGCGTCACGCCAAATCACGCCACCGGTGTCACAACGCAGTTCCAAATCTCGCGAACCGGCGGCACCGATCTGGCTTGACGAATCTCAGGCGGGCCCCGCGAAAGTGGTCCACCCGGCTCCCCCGGCCCCCAAGAAGAGCGATTGGCTGCTCGCCTTCATGGAGCAGCGGAACCTGAACTGGGGGGAACTGATCGGCGGCCTGCTGATTGTCTGCGGGTCCATTGCGCTGGTGATCAGTTTCTGGAGCCAGATCGCCCAGTCTCCGTTCCTGAAGTTCGTGGTCTTCAATGGATTCACCGCGGCGATGTTCGCCGTCGGTCGCTATGCCGGCCAGCGGTTGCAGCTCCCCTCGACAAGTCGGGCCTTCTACGCCATCGGCAGCCTGCTGGTGCCGCTCAATTTTCTGGCGATTGCCGCCATTTCCAAGGGAGCCTCCACCAGTGCGCTGACGCTCGCCGGGGAACTGGTCACCACCGCGCTGTTCGGTTGGCTCTGCTGGCGTGCCGGGCGCGTTCTGGCCCCCTCGCAACCGCTGGCCTTCACACTGGGAATCCTCGGCCCTTCACTCGCCAGTCTGGTGCTGGGGCGCCTGCGAGTTTCCGGTGCCGAGAGGATGGCCCCGCTCGCCTGGAGCCTGCTCCCCGCCTTGCCCTACGTTGCCGCCCACATTCTGGGGGCGCGGTCAACCAGGTTGGCATTCGTTCCCACCAGCCCTCTCGCCCCGGCTGATGCCACGCCGTCCGTCACCCCGCCAGTCACCGCGGCCGCGGTCGAGCGGGGGTGGTGGTCACTGGCCACCAGCACGCTCGCCGTGCTGATCCCCCTGGGGCTGCTGGTCTACCGTTCGGAGCAGACCCACCTGATGCGGCACAGTCTGGCCCCCCTGCTGCCGTTGCTGGCGCTCCCGGGCCTCTCGCACGGACTGCTCCGCAGCCGACGGGCAGCGTCTGACCCGACATCACTCGAGCCACTGGTGGCCACCACCGTCGGATTTTTGGCGCTGGCGGTTATCGGGCTGGGACTGGTCCTGGCCTGGCCTTTCAGCGGGCAGGTGGTGCTGACCTCGCTGGTGGGGGCCCTGGTCCTGGCGGCCGTCGCCGTGTGGCAACGCCGTCCCGCCCTCTGGCTGGCTGCATTGCCCGGTGTGACCGTCGCCTGGCTGTTGATGTTGGGCATGTTCCGCGGTCCGCTCACCTGGCAGTCTGGTAACCCCATGGAACTGCAGGCGGCGCTCACCGCCCCGTACCTCGGAAACGCCCTGATCCCGCTCGTACTGACCACGCTGGCAGGGGCAGCCACTTGCCGACGTCGCTTCCCCGACGATGCCCGCTGGCTGCTCATGGGAACGGGGGCTCTCGCGACCCTCAGCCTCCTGTCGATCCTGATTCTGGGATTCGGCCGGAGTGGAGACCAGGGGGGGGCGACGTTCTCACTGTTGTTGTACGGTTTCCTGGCGCTGGTGGCCGCGGTGGTTGTGGAACAACAACATGCGGTTGCCCAGGACGAGTTCGAGGAGAAGTCGTCGAATTCTCCTGGCTCACAACCAGCCTCCCATCCCGCAATCTCCACCGTTCAATCCAGCGGTGGGATCTTCGGCCTGGCCTGCGCCGGGATGATCCTGCTGACTCTCGCCAGTGCACAAGGGCTGTTCTTCCGCTGGCCGGAATTGGTGCAATACTCCCGTTCGGCCGCCCCTTTGCTCGCCACCAGCCTGATCGCCCTGTTTCTGATGGTGGTCGGCAGTGGTTGGACCCGGCGTCTCACGGGACTTTCGTTCGTCACCACCAGCCGACTGCCCGGCTGGCTGACGCTGGGGGGTCTCGCCCTCTCGACTGTCGCGATGGCCAACGTGGCCCTCCACTGGTTCCGGATTCCCTTTGGGGGCTTGGCGTGGCAGGTGCTATGGAGTGCCGGCTTGTGGCTGGCGCTGTCTTGGCTGCGTCGCGGGACCCCCGCGCTCGCACAGCCGATTTTCAGCGGTTTCCAGCTCCTGCTGGCGGCAGCCTCCCTGGCGGGGGCCCGCCAATGGCTGCAGTCGCATCCCTGGAGCGACCCGACGACCTACTTGGGACGTGATCCTCGGACGTGGCAATGGCTGGGCATGCTGCTGAGTCTCCAGGCTCTGTGCTGGTTGGTCCTGCGAGTCCTGTCCAGTCGGTCGGCAACTGCCGACGAACCGGTTGTGTCCAGCGGGCTCTTCGCCCGTCCCGCGGTATCCGGCGATCGTCTGCTGGCCAGAGTGTCGCTTCTGGGAGTGCTGCTGGTGGCCGGCTACGCGGCCCTGCCCGGAACCGAACGCGAACTGACCCCCCGGAACGTCGCCTTGAGCCTGGCTTCGGCCGAGAGCACGGAGCAGGCTCGACTGGCCCACGAACAGGCGCAGCAGGCCGCCCGCGATCGAGGCGAACCCGAATCGATCAAGCCTTTCCGCGTGGTACCCCCACTCGAGGCCTATGAACTCCGCCAGACGCCCCATGCGGCAGCGGCCAGCTGGAGAACATGGATCTGGCTCGCCCTGGTCCTGGCTCTCTGGGGCGGGTGGCAATGGCACTGGCCCAACTTGCGGTCCGCCATTGGCGCAAGCCTGGCCCTCGCCGCGGTCTGCCCCCTGGTCGCCTTCCACTGGGATTCCGCCGTCGCCACCGCCTCGGCCTGGCGGTGGGGAGCTGCCCTGTGGATGTCCCTCTTGGCCAGTCTCATCTGGCTCAGCCGTCCGCGCCAGACCTCCCACTCCGGCGGTTGGCTGGCACAGCGGCTGGTCGACCTGGGCCCTCATCGCCAGAACCTTGCCAATTTCAGCCAGGGGATGATGCTGGGCCTCTTCGCCGCCATGGGTCTGTTGGTGGGCGCTCTACTGACCCGTCAACCGGGAATCTGGGATCCCTGGCTCAGATCGCTGGGAATCACCGGCGGGCTCGCCCTGATCGCCGCCCTGCTCGGTTTGCTGCTGCAGTCTTCACTGTTTGAGATGCCCCTCGGGTCCCAGCGCAGCGATCCACAGTCCGAGGGGCCGCCCTTGACGCAGCGGTTTTCCTCCCCCGTCACGTTGGCCTCCTGGCTCACCTGGATCCTGGGGATCGGTCCCTTCCTGGCGGTGGTCCTGTTTCTCTACAACGGCGCTTTGAGGGGAAATCCCCTGGTGGGTCCCGAGCCGGGGACGTTTTTCCACCAGATTGGAGTCGCCGCCAGCTATGCCGTTCCGCTCATCGTGTGGGCCCTCGTGCTGATCGGACACGCGATCTGTTTCGCCGAAGGGACGTATGTCTTCGGGGCGGGGTTGCTGCTGCAGATCTCGGCCACCTCCATCGTGGCTTATCTTGCGGCCCGGGCCGGTCGTCCCCTCGACCAATTCCTGTCGCTGGAATTGATCCTCTGGAATTCAATGGTGGCCAGTCTGGCGGCCCTCGGTTGGCAGGGAGGTCGTCGCCGGCTCGGTTTCGCCACCTCACCTCCCCAGAACGAGGCCGACAGTTCGCGAGTCTGGAATCGGCAACAGTTGCCCCCCCTGTTGGTCACCCAATGCGTGCTGGGAATGTCACTCTGGGTGATCAGCCAGATTCCCGTGGTCTCGTCGATGACGGCGCTGCGCTCAGGAGTCGCCGCGCAGGGAGTGTTTGCATCCATACTGGGCGCGATCTCGTGGGCCCTCGCCCTGACGGCGCTCGCCGCACCTTTGGAATGGCGGGGTCTCCGCACCGGCCACATCTGGCGCACCCTCGCCTGCGGAACAGCAGCCCTGCTGTTGGCGCATACCCTCGCGCAGCGGGAATTGACCTGGGGACTCTCGGCCTGGCCGGTACTCAGGCTCTGCCTTGTGGGTGCGGCTTTCGCATTGTGGCTGCTGGAGGTGGGTCTGCGGCAGCGGGCCGCGGCCCAGACCGGGGAGACTCCCCAGACCCGCCTGCCGGGGTTGGCCGCCCTCAGCTGCCTGGCGCTCGGTCTGACTCTCAGTGAGCTGGTACGGGGAGGAGCCATCGGTTGGGCCGCCTGGGAACTGCGGGGGTTGGCCATACTGGGACTGCTGCACGTGCTCTGGTCACGCGACCGGCGGTGGCTGTGGAGTTCGGCTTTACTCCTGCCGTTGGCGGAAATCAGCCGTTGGCTGCCATGGCTCCCCAACGGGATCTCGGACTTCCAACGAATCATCCAACGGGGCGACTCCACCTGGCTGTCGCTGCTGCCGACCGCCCTCGTCGCCCTGTGGCTCGACCGGGATTGCACAGCGAGTTCCGGAACGGAGCGCGAGCCGCTGACAGGGTGGCTGCCGCCGACCAGTTTCCAACGGGGGGTGGGGTGGGTCGGTGTGGCCTGGTTCAGCTTCACCGTCGTACTGGCCGTGTTTGCGGCTGGCTTGAGCGCGGCGGTTCCCGCGAGTCATCTCTGGACCGAGATCAGCCTCATCGTGCTCTGGGCTCTCTGCCTGCGGGATGGTCAACGGGAGGTGACGCTGCTTCCGCTTTATCTGTCAGGGCTGTTGCTCTTCGCATGGATTCCCCTCGTGCTGACTCCCGAGCTGCGCTGGCGGTTGACGTTCGAGGGGCAACTGCTGGCGGGCTACACAGCGCTGTCGTATCTGTTGTGGTGGCGGCGGCGCGACTGCGACCGCGTGGCGGAATGGCTGGGAATCAACTCCTTCCACCGGAATGCCGAAATCAACCGCCTCTGGCTGGCCCGCGCGACACAATTCGTGTCGACACTGGTGCTGGCGATCACGTTTGTGACTGTCTGGACCGAGGTATCAGGAGCCATCGAACCACTGCGGCGGGTGCAGATGGCGAGTGGAGCGTGGGCTCCCATCCTCGTTCTCGGGCTGCTTTGCCGCAAATCCGATGACGGCCGCCTGCACGGCCGGGTGCTGCGACGGGCGGCGTTCGCCAGCATCTTCTGGGCCTGGGCGTGGTTTCCAGTCAACTGGTTGCTGGTACGGTTCTCGATCCAGGCGGCGGCCCTGTTGCTGCTGGCCCTCAACCTGTCCCTGTTGATCAGCCACTGGTCACGCCTCTCCGAGACCTGGCGCAGCGCCATCCAGAGAATCCTCCCCTGGTTGATGGGAATCGGCCTGGCCACGGTACTGCTCATCATTGGCCTCGAAGCCACTCTCCTGTCGCCCGCCCGTACTCGGGAGGAGTACATCGCGGTCGCGATCGTGGCCGGAGCCCTCGTGCTCTTCGCCGGCCTGTGCCTGGCGGCCGCCCTGCTGCCCGGCCGCGATCCCCTGCGACTGGCCGAGTCACGCAAGGCCCTGTGGGTCTATGCCGCGGAAGGGTTGCTGACACTGTTGTTCCTGCACCTGCGGCTATCGCTTCCCTGGCTCTTCTCGGGAATCTTCCAGACGTACTGGCCATTCTTCCTGCTGTTCCTGGCCTTTGTGGGCCTGGGTCTCTCGGAAGTCTTCCGCAGGCGGAATCTGCTCGTGCTGGCCGAACCGCTCGAAAACACCGGTATGTTGCTCCCCATGCTCCCTCTGCTGGGTTTCTGGCTGAATCCTTCCGTGGGCCAAGCCTCATTGACGATGCTGCTGGGAGGCCTGTTTTACGGCGTGCTGTCGGTCCGGCGGAAGTCGTTCGCCCTGGGATTGCTGGGAGTACTTGCCGTCAACGCAGCCCTGTGGTTGCAATTCCAACATCTCGAGGGCTATCGCCTGCTGCAGCATCCGCAGCTGTGGTTTATTCCCTTTGCGCTCTGCCTGCTGGCCGCCTCTTGGATTCACCGCGATCAGCTGACCCCCACCCAGAGTTCCTCGCTACGGTACCTCTCATCCACCCTCATCTATACCTCTTCGACCATCGAGATCTTTCTCAACGGGCTGGCCGAGAAACCGTGGCTGGCGGTGGTGCTCGCGGGGCTGTCGGTGTTGGGGGTGCTGGCGGGAATGCTGCTGCGAGTGCGCAGCTTCCTGTTCCAGGGAACCGCCTTCCTCGGGGTGGCCCTGTTGACGCTGTTGTGGCATGCCGCGTTCCACCTGCACCAGACCTGGCTGATCTGGCTGACCGTCATCTTCGCGGGCGTGGCCATCCTCACGCTGTTCGCCCTGTTCGAACGCAAGCGTCAGCAAATGGTCGATTTGGTGGGGCAACTGCGCGAATGGTCGAGCTGAACCGCCATTCCCATCTCCGCCAAACGAAAACGCCGCAGGCCGGTGTCCCGACCTGCGGCGTTTTGGCAAGTGCTCTGTCAGACCACTCGGGGCGGTCTGATCTTCGGTCGCTTCCCCGCCATCGAGGGGATGACGAATCGGGAAGAATTCCTAGCGACGGCCACGGGTGTCCTTCTTCCCCTGGGCCCGCTTGCCGGCCGCCGAGACATGGCCCCGGGTGCGGGTTGTCAACCCGGTCAGTTTCAGACCGGTTTTCTTCGCCTTGGCCGAGGCGGCCGCACTCTTGGGGCCGGGAACGGAAACTCCGAGGCGGCCGACCGAGGGGGTGGCGACGGCGGGCTTGGCTCCCTTGGCTTTCCCCTTGGCTTTCGGAGCCTTGATTCCCTTGGGGGGCCGACGGGCAGCGGTCTTCTTGGCGGCGGCCACCGGGGCCGCCGCAGGGGCCGCCGCGGGAGCGGCAGCGGGTGCGGCCGGTGCCGGTGCCGGTGCCGCCGCCTTCTTCGCCGCCGTTGCGCGGGTCGTCATCGGGCGCAGAGTCTTGCGGCTGGTCACCCGCTCCTGGCGATGGGCCCGGGTACGGCCCGCCTTGGTCGCCTTCTTGCGTGCCGCCTTGGCGGCCGCGGGGGCGGCCGTTGGCGCGGCGGCCAACAGGGCCTCGAACCGCCGCACCGCCTCGGTGAACAGTTCCAACTTGGCATGGCTGCGGTCATTCTCGGCGCCGGCACGGCCCCCGCGCGATTGCTGCCGCGCCCGCCGCTGACGAGTGTATTGATCCTTCCACTTGTCACGCAGCGTCCGGGCCAGTGTCAGCTTCTTCTTCAACTCGGCCGCGGGCGCCTCCTCATAGCTCGCCTCCAACAAACCATACTCAGTCGCGGTGAACAGGTCACGAACATCCTTCAACTCGGCCGGAATCGGCATCGCATCCTCAGGGCTGCAAGAAAGTAAACACAAGACAGGATCGGCAATTTACGTCTCGCCCATCCGACATGCAATCTCGACACAGCATTCCACCTCTCCAACCAACGGGAATCCCGGGGACCAATACCACTCCCCGCTTAGCGTGGCGGGTCTCCGCACGCGACACCCAACGCGATGTCTCCGGCAGGTACACTCCAGTCATTTGAGAACCTGACCAATCCTGCCCGGTTGACCCATCCGTCAAAATCGCGCACGATCTCCCAAGAGCCAAACCCTCATCCTCAACTCTGTTCCCTCCCCGAAGACCATGGCCGCCCCCGCCGCTGCACTCGCATCCCGCCGAGCCGAATTCCAAAACGAGGGATATGTCGTCGTCCGCCAGTTTCTGTCAGCGGCCGACTTCGCCGAGTTGCAAGACGAATTGCATCGCTATGTCACTCAGGTTGTCCCCCACCTGCCCGAGGGAGACGCCTTCTATCACGACCGCTCCCGGCCCGAGACCCTCAAACAGATGTCACGGATCGAAAATGATCCGTTTTTCGCTCAGTACATCCAGCACCCCGCCTGGCGGAATCTGGCCGAAGAGTTGTTGGGGGAGCCCGCCACCTGCCAGGGGACCGAGTGGTTCAACAAACCCCCCGCCACCGATCACCCCACCCCGCCCCATCAAGACAATTACTACTTCTGTCTCCAGCCGCCGCAGGTGTTGACCATGTGGCTGGCCCTCGACACAGTCGACGAAGAGAACGGTTGCCTGCGCTACATTCCAGGTTCCCACCGTGAAGGGCTGCGGCCCCACGGGCGCACCAGGACCCTCGGCTTTTCCCAGGGAATCGTCGACTATTCCGAAGCCGACCGCGCCCGCGAAATTCCGATTCTCGCGCAGCCCAACGATCTGCTGATCCACCATGGCAATACGATTCACCGGGCCGAGCCCAACAACTCACCCACCCGGCACCGTCGCAGCTTCGCCCTTGTCTTCCGCGGTGCCAGTGCCCGTCGCGATGACGTTGCCTTTCACAAATACCTCGACTCTTCAACGGCTCAGCAAGAAGCCCTCGGCGTCAAGAACGCCGCCATGACAATACAGCGGTAGTTCTCCCGCTGATGCTCACGTTCCCACAGTGATCTGCCACAGGACATTCTCCCCGGTGCGGTTCGACAGGCTGCTCCAGGTCCGGCCGCCATTGAACCTCATTCCCCCGAAAGTCTCGCCATGCTGTTCAAGATCGCCGTCGTGGCCGCCCTGCTCGGAGGCGACTGGCCTCAATTCCGTGGCCCGCGGGCCGACGCCCATGCCGACGGTCCCGCCACCCCCCTGGAATGGTCCGAGACACAACACGTCGTCTGGAAGACCCCCATCGCGGGATTGGGCTGGTCCTCGGCTTCCGTCGCGCGGGGCAAGGTCTACTTGACTACGGCAGTCCCGCAGGGCGAGGGACTCTCGCTGCGGGCCCTGGCCCTCGATGTAGAGACCGGTCGTGTCATCTGGGATCGCGAAGTCCGCGCGGTCGAAACAGCCCCGGCCATTCACAAGAAAAACAGTCACGCCAGCCCCACCCCCCTCGTGCAGGGCGACGCCGTGTTCGTGCACTTCGGCACCCTGGGCATGGCCCGGC
>Ga0315905_10005328_pt1 | contig 13107 bp, 7 predicted proteins | sample LakEriMetagenome_5_FD_203522 | JGI IMG/M metagenome (GOLD analysis project Ga0315905, IMG submission 203522) | Freshwater fungal communities from buoy surface, Lake Erie, Ohio, United States - Buoy 4 MA121 | ecosystem: Environmental > Aquatic > Freshwater > Lake | place: USA: Lake Erie, Ohio... | reverse complement strand
GAATCCCCTACTCCTTGGGTAAACTCGGTGGAGTACTCAGTCTCCTACCTGTCAACCCCCCTCCCCTTAGTGTTCACTAGTCCAAGTGATCAACACTAATGTCACATACTCCCTCTATTGTAGATCTTCATGATTGTTCTGCTAAATCCTGGATGAGGATTGTTCTGTTTATCCCTGGGGGTACTAAAGTGTTAGATTAGTTTACTAAAGTGTTAGTTTAGTTCTACTAACTAGACCTCCTTACGGAGACAGTAAGAGATAAACTAATTAGTAGAACTAACTTCTACTAACTAAACCTCGGTACCACCGACAACGGTGCGGTCAAACATGGAGCAGTGCCGAGGGCCTGGACTGTTACTCCACGCCGGCGCATACACAGCTTCCCGGAGCTCAGACACGGGCAGGAGGGGCTTTCATTAATGGGAAGTGTCACAGGAAGGGGCATAGAATGGATGCCGCGTACGAGGACGTGGAGGCAGGAGAGGCGGCATTGAGGGGGAGAGAGATGAGAAAGAAGTCAGAGGCGCTCGAAGCAGACTTGGCACTTCGAGACTTGGCACCAGCGTTGCCCGAGAGAGAGATGTTAATGAGGCAAGCCATTCGATCGCCGGAGGGGCAGGGGCTTCGTGGAGTTCAGCACAGTGCCGTTGTTGGTGTTGGTTTGCGACACCATGATGCATCTGCCACGGTGGCAGCAATTTACAGCGACATGCAACTAGACGACGCGCACCGCGCCCTGCAGCTCGAGAACGACGAGCTAAGGAAGACGTGCGATGTCTTGATGGAGTCGCACGCCATGCAGATGCACGCCTTGCGCCAGCAGCAAACCCGCGCCATCTCGTTGCACGAGGCCAAGCGCAAGGTGCAAGCCTCCCCCCCCCCCTTTTCCCCTTTCCCCCCCTAATTTTTCCTCCTAAGTGTTTTTCCCTACCGCGCCACCTCGTTGCACGAGGCCAAGCGCAAGGTCTTGATTATTATGATATAATCAGCTCTTAATTATCACAAGGTGGGCGAAGAGCTGGCCGGCCAGCTGGTTAGTAGAACTAAACTAACTAAACTACAAGGTGGACGAAGAGCTGGCCCACTGCCATGCTCGCTTCAGAGACGCTGATGCTCGCTTCAGAGACCTCCAATCCAGCACCGCTCTTCAGGTCTTCATTCATAGAAAGAAAACAGATCTACTACTAGGTAAAAGAGACCTACTGACACATTCAGTCCCGCACTGCTCGTCCTGTTCCTGGTACTCAGCTTAATTGATACTCAGTATAATTGGTACTCAGTTTAATTGGTACTCAGTAACCTCTACACCGCACCCACTTGACTAACTACTGCCAGTAGTTAGTGCTAAACTACACTACACGCTCGTCCGAGCTGCTAAGAGGTAAAAGAGACCTACTGCCACAGGCGGGGCACATGGCTGCTGAGCTGGAGGTGCAAGCAGGCAAGGTGCGCGACCACCAAGAGCTTCACCACCGCATGAGGCGAGGGCTTGCGGTCAAGGCACACATTCTCAAAAGTGTGGCGTGTTAGTGTGATGGACATGTGGATGCATCCGTTGACATGTGTATGCATATGTTGGACATGTCAGTGCGAGGCACAGACTTTTGAGAATCATGTGTCACATGTTGTGTGACATGTTGTGTGACATGTTGGTCAGGCTAGTCGCCTTGCACTGCGCCATGCTCGGCTTTCGGCTCTCTCTTTTCTCCGTGCTTGGTCTTGTCATGCTCAGAAAGTCCGGCTCCTCAGGAGAGGCCTACTATCAAGAATCATCTACACGTGGGCGGCACGTACTTCGGCCCTCCTCCGCCTTCGCCTCCTCGCCAAACACGTGATGACGAGCAAGGCTCTATATACATGGTGCCAAAGGCACCACGAACAACTTCAGATAAACTGCGACAGGCTGAAGGAGCAACATCAGATAAAGTGCCTCCTCCACCTCCTGGCTTCCCACGGCCGACGCCGCTTGCGGAGGCTGCTGATGGAGTGGCAGGAGGAAGTCGAGCGCGGGCATCTGGAGGTGATGAAGCAACGGCGCTGGATGGACTCGCACTCGCTACACCCCTTTCTCGTCTCATCACGTCAGCTTCTCAGCGCGTGGCGCCAACATACACATCTTCAGTTGTGCGTCCGCTCTTTCTCTCCCTCCCCCCCTCTCCCCCTCTCCCTCTCCCTCTTCCTCTTCTGCATGATCCTGCCTGCGTTTCACAGCATGTGCTTCAGGGACTTACTATACAGGACTATTTCATTTGTGTTTATCACAAGGAAGAGGCGTGCGTCGATACACTTTTTGTTTTTCAGGATAAGACTTGAACTTGTTACAGGACTTACACATGCACGTGCGCACGTGTGTGTGTGTGTGTGTGTGTGTGTGTGTGTGTACACACACACACGTGTGGACCTGGGCAGGTATTGGCAGCGCATGGTGTTGTCAAAAGTACGGAAGCTGTTGCAGAAGCGCGAGTTGGGCATGTGCTTCATCTTGTGGAGCACGCATACGATGGTGTGCACAAACTCGTGTAGCGCCAGTCGCGCTCCTTTCCTCTCTTGGCTTGGCTGGCGCAATGGTTACCTCGGTCTCTCTCTCTCTCTCTCTCTCTCTCTCTCTCTCTCTCTCTCTCTCTCTCTCGTGGGCGCATGCTTTCTCTCTCTCTGCTTGTCTTTCCTGGGCTGTCTCACCTCGCCCTCTCTCCCCTGACCCTCTCCCTTTCCTCGAACATCTTGTCACACATCTATACCTCAAGTCTTGCTCTCTCCCCGCGTCTCAGTTTCCCTGATTTCTCCCTCTCCCTCACTCCGCTCGCCCTTGCCACCGCTGGTCGCAGCGGCGTCGGAGTCAATGGCAAGTGCAAGAGAGCGCAAGCGGCTGGCACGTACTGTCAGCATCAAGCACCCGCACCCGCACCCGCACCAACTGGCTGCTGCTCCCAGGCACTTGCCAGCTGTTGTTTAGCACCCAGACACTTGCCAGCTGTTGGTTGGCATCAACGCACAACAGTGTGCGTACAACAGTGTACCACTGTTGCAACCACTGTTGCAACCACTGTTGAAACCACTGTTGTAACCACTGTTGTAACCACTGTTGTAACCACCGTTGTGAGAGCGATAATGTTTCCTGCTGGGCCTTGAAAAGAGTGTGCATGTCACGTGACTAAGCTGTGACGCAGGTGAGAGTGCGATACCAAGAGAGAAAGAGAGAGAGGAAAGAGAGAGAGGAGTACCCCCATCCTTGCTCATACTCACGCGCACGCACACAGGACAACATCAACGTTGGGTAGAGAGCAATCGTCAGGCAGCGTCGTACTGTCGCGGTCACCGAGCGAAGCAGCCAGAGGAGCACCGACATGGAGGACACCATTCCAGGGATCTTTGCCGCACAAGCTAATGACGAAGCCCTCCATCTACACCTCGCCTCCCAATCGCCACTCGTCCAACCGCATCGCCATGTCGGCCATGGTAGCCCCCCACTATCCCTGGGGTCTAGTGCATTCCGAGACCCTAGCTTCTTAGTCCTTAGCTAGCATTCTTAGTGCTTAGACCCAAGGTATCAAGGTCTTAAGGTCTGCCTCGAAACCTCCAGCGACTAGGGCCCGCGAATGCAACTATCTGATGACTCAACTATCTGATTACTATCACCCTCTTGCTCCCCGGTGCCCCACAACCGGCTCATGTGCACTACTTCTATCAAGGATTGCAGTTGCATGTCACGTGACCGCTATGCCTCCTGTGCACTACCTCTATGACACACCTCGATGCCTACCAACAGTGGCAATGGCCATTGCCTGTGTGTCACACACCACGCAGGCGCCTCTGTGTTACACACCGCACAGGCAATGCCGGGACTTTACTGGCCAGTCTGCGTGTGGCTTCGACCTACTGAATTGCCTGCTTGCCGCAGGTGAGGAGCAACACGGGAAGCACCAAGGTGCCCAGGCCTCCCTCTGTCACATCAATGCGCCGAGCCCGCTCGACAACTCCCACCCGATTTCAAAGATCCCGCTCAACTACCCCCCCACGATTTCAAAGATATTAGGCGACGACACAGACCATACAGAACATCACATCACCAAGACACAAGCATCTAGGCGCCCGCGACATGCGAGTTTCAATACCTTTAAATTCAATTTTAATCAATAATCGAAGAGAGAGACAGAACAGTTGGACAGGGGGGAGAAACGGAGGTGAAGGGGACAGACAAGCGCAAGCCCTGTCTTGCAGAGAGAAGGCTTCGCTTCGGAAGCCACTAGGACCCTAGCTAAGCCAGCATCACCGCACCACCAACTACGACTAACTCCTCCTCCTCCTCCTCCTCCTCCGCTTCCTCCTCAGCCACGGAGGGCACGGCGACTTCAAGATTTACAGTGTGGGGATGCCGTATAGAGCAAGCGCAAGGCACCCCTCCAATCCGCGCATTTGTTCATACGTCTCATCTCGCGAAGCCATGAGCTCCTGGAGGCGAGTCTTCTCCGCTTCGACTTCCTCCTCGCTCGGAACCTCCGGAGGGTCCTCCGTCTCCTGTGTCACATCCTGCTCCTGTTCCTCGTCGCCGCCTTCCTCCTGCTCCGCGGCCTCCATCGCTGCCTCCTCATCCAGCGCCCTTTGGTACCGCTCCTCAAGCCCCGCGAGTTTGGCTTGGCACAGTGCCACGTCATTTATGAGCCCTTCATACCTGTCAAAGAGCTTCCCAGAGACCTCGGCGTACGCCTTCCCGATGACCTGGCCGCCGCCGATGCCGTCGGAGATGAGGGCCATGGCAGCCGCATGGTTGCGAACCGCGTCCATGCTCCACTGGTTGAGCAGCACCGCGTTGACCCCGCGCAGCGAGAGCAAGGCTGCTGTTGCCCACGCGTCTGTCCATTTATATGATTCATATTATTGTAATCAATAATAGATATCAATTCGATCACACGCACCCTGGCGTAACGCCAGTGGATGCTTGCAGCACCCATGCACGCATCGCTTGCAGCACCCATCCACGCCTGTTGCCACGCAACTCCCTCCCCTCAGCACCCACTCTCGCCTGTGTCTCTTCTTTTACTCGACACAGCCTGCTGAGCTGCGTGCGACTGCTACTTTTGTGCGTGCAAGCGGTCTTGCGCATGTGTGTATGTGTGTGTGTGCGCGCGCCTGTGTTTGTGTATCTGTGTGTGCGTTTTTACCTCGAAGTTGAACAAGAGATGGGAGGATGGAGGTGTCTAGCTTATTCTGGCGGCGCTCCGAGACCTCATTCTCAGCCCGGTCCATCAGCACCACGCACTGACAGTTGCTGAGGTTGAGGCTGGACAGGAGCCCTGGCGACATGTGGCACAGTAGTGGCCCCGGCCCCTGGTAAAGGAAGAGAGAGGCTCCCGAAACGGTGCGTTGCCACTCAGCCTTGGAGGGAATGTGGTCAGAGCCAATCACGCCGTCGCTAAAGCTGCTTTGGAGGTCATTTGTGAAGGCTTGACACGTGGTGGTAAAGTTGACGCGCTTCACGGTGCCGACATAGCCCCCCTCTACATCTTCATTGCGGGGGTCGACGATGTAGCGCATGCTGCCCTTGTCAACGTTCGCCATTGTTTTGCGCCGGTGCATGTGCATCGCGAGCGAAAAGTCGCGGGAGATCGCTGGGCCCGTGTTAAATGGCGCGCATGCCTCGAGCGGCAACACGCACAGCTCCCTGTCACACACCAGGACGATGTTCTCGATGCCGTCGCACAGCATCAGGTAGGATGCCAGCACCTGCAAGGGCGCCTCCAGCAGGCCTCGCGTCCCCTTCACCACCCGCAGCACCAGGTCCTGGGTTGTCAAGCCATTGTCGAGGTAGCTGACGTCCACGTGCTTGCGCTTTTGCTTGGTCCGCAGCAGGGCCGCGTCCGCCTCGAGCGACTGCAAGAGCGCACCATTGAGCGCAAACCTCCCGACCTGCGGCCCCTTGGCCTTGTCCTCACCGGGCTCCCCACCCACAAACCACGATGCCCACAGCAGCGTCCCCGCGTGTCCTTGTTGGAGCGAGAACGTCACGACCAACGTGGAGGCATCCAGAGTTTCTCTTACCGAGGCCATGGTCACATCCACATTCAGCCTTCGCATGGCCACCGACGACTCGGTCAGGAAGTCGAGGGCCTTTTGCGCCGCCTCTGACGCGCCCGGGACGGCGCCCACCCCAGCAAGGTAGTCGAGCTTGCGCAACATCACTCTCTCGGCGCTCTCGGGCGGCAGTGCTGCGCAACCACATGCCAATGTGTGCGTCCCGGCGTTAGATGCCCTTACCTTAAGGGGCAAGGGGGTCAGACACCCTTACCAAGGGGCAAGGGCGTTAGACACCCTTAGACACCCTTGCCCCTAGTTCAGACTCCCTTACCCCTCCCAACACAGGCTTGCCTGTCTCCGTCACACCTCGCCCCCTGAGGGCCGCACCTTACCCGGCACATGCGCCTAGTCTGTTGGAGCGCCACGCCCGATGAGCACCACACAGGAATGGGGAGAAAAGGCGCAGGAAGCATGGCAGACGTGTAGGGTAGTGACGCGTGGGGTAGAGCCGTGTGTACATAAATAGAGGTATCTGGCGCAATCGCTCGTCTCCCTTCCAAATCTCAAAAAATCTCAAAAAAATCTCTTATGAGCCTCGTCGTAATTTCTTACAACCCCTATTTACAAACACACCACGAGGGGCAGGATCAAGCCATGAAAAGGGAACAGGGGGAACGAGGAGAGGGACAAACCAGCGAGGAGCACTTTTTTGAGCTCAGCCTGGACCTTGCACGACTGGTAGATGTTGAGCAGCTCGGCAGCGCGAGCGGGGTCACTGTCGCCAACACACATGCACAGCGCACACGCGGCCTGGCCAGCAGCGGGAAAGTGTCGAGCGGCAAGGGCGTGGTGGAGCGCCGTATCCAACGCCTCCCTCGCAGGCTTGAGAAGATTTTCGCCTTCTGGCTCTGGCAGCGCCGGGGTTGCAACCGGCTCAGGCTCCTCTGTCTCCCCGGCCTCCGCCGCCGCCGCCGCCTCCGTGTCCTCCCCTGGCCTCCCTGAGGCACGGGAACCCATTTGCGACCTGCGTGCTCTTGACTGAGGGCGAGGAGGCTTGACAGGCCAAAGCGCGTCTGTCTGCCCAGCCTTGTCAGCCGCCATGTGGAGGCAGCGGCCCAAGACAGCCAGGGCCTCGGCGCGGATGCTGACATCCTTTGTCAGCTCCGACGCCGCTGTTGCAGCCAGCAGCGCCAGGTCCTCGCGCCGAATCACAGGGTCCTCGCCGCCATCGGGCAAGTCGTTGAGAGGGTCCAGGAACGCCTTCACCGCTTCTGCATCCTGACCCTCCACAGCCGATTCCGGAAAGTCCGGAATCGGCGGGCGCGGCTTGAGGGCCCACGGCTGGAAGCGCTCCTCGTGTGACAGATCCGCCAGCGCCACTGCCTGCAGCAGCTTGATCTTCGCCAGTCGCTCGTCGGCCGCCAGCCTAAGGTCTGCCCGCACGTTGGCGGGCCGCGCCACCGTCGACGATTGAAGCGCCTGATCCTCGGCGGTCTTGAGCGTCTCGAGCGCTGTTGTCAGCTGCTTCTGCCGTTCTGCTGCGTCCTTGCTCACCGGCTCGCTCTCCAGGCGTGCCTGCAGCGTCAGGGCATCCACCAGTATCGGGCCGCCGCCTAGTGCCTTGACCTCACTCACTGTGCCACGCACTGTGGTGAGGGCGTGTTGGTGCATCTTCTTCCACGTAACGCCTCCGAGCTGGTCTTGGCGCGTGGCCTCGATGAGAGATACCGCTCCGAGCTTCAGCTTCATGCGCCCACGCAGCTGTGTAATCTGGAAAGCGAGGTTGGGGTTGTCAGTGAGGACGACGCCCATGATGCCGTCGGCTTTCTCGAGGGCCTTGACAGCGTCGTCCACCGTGGAGGCGCCCAGCTTTGTCTGGCTCTCCTCCACCAGATAGTCCGCCATGGCCAGGCTGCTGTCGCACCAAAACTCGAGCTCGCTCGTAAACATTTGGGCCTCTTGCTCGAGCTGAATGGCCTGGGAGCACTGGCCCTCGAGGAACGCGATGCGCGCCAAGAGGTGGAGGGACTTAGCCTCGGACTGCCCGTCCTCAAACGCCTTGCAATGCTTGAGCGTCATCTGCAGCACGGAGCGCGCCGTCACTAAGTCACCCTCCCTCATCTTGAGCTCGGCCTGCTGCACCCAGATCTCATGGGTGTCAAGGGGCCGCAGGAACTTGACGTACTTACTCTTGACCCCAGCCTCCGCGTCCTGCTCCGGCGTGTCGAACTCGCTGCGCTGCGGCTTCTTGGCCGTCTGCTTCCCCTGACCCCCGTCCCCGCGCTCCGTGAGCGACCCCACCTTTGCGCCCTTGGCCTTTTGCCCCTCGCGCTGCCGCACCATCTCGGCCAGGTACCGGGCCCTCTCCTTGCTGAGAGTAAGGCTCCCGACCTTCTCGCGCACCATTTTCGCCTCGGCTGTGAGGCCGAGGTCCTGGTAGAGCTGCGCCTCCCGCAGACGCCCCAGCGCCTCCAGATCCTCCGACTTGATGACGTATTTGGCTAGGAAGACGTAGAGACGGATGACCGGGATGCAGGGCAGCTGCACGTCGTGCTCCATCAAGGCGCCGATGCAGTAGTCCAGGTAGTAAAGCAACAGGTAGGGCTTTTTGAGGGTGCGTCGGTTCATGACGGTCTTGTCCTTGCTCTTGTCTGCATTAAAGAGGGCATACGTCTCCTGGGACAGGTCGAAACCAATCCAGCTCTGCATGTCGTGCGGCAGCACAATCGGTGCAGGCTTCTCCTCACCCTCGGCGAGCGGCTTGGCCTCTAGCTGCTCGTTGATGGCCTTGACCGACATGGCAAACATTCGCGTCAGGTAGTGTTGCGCCACGATGAGTTGGTCGATCGATTCCTTGCGCGTCTTGGCCATCTTGGCGAGCATGATGTAGATGCGCCCGAGCTCTTGCAGGTGGCCCACGTTGAGCGACGGCGGCTTGGCGTCTTTCCCGCCGGCCGTCGACGCAACAGTGCTGCCTGCGCGCGACGAACGGGAGGCGACAGACTTGGCGGACTTGCCGGATTTGGCCGTCGCCGGCGTGCGCGGGGACTTTACCGAGCCGGGTGGCTTAAAGCCAGCCGACGATAACGAGGATTGTGAGCGCGAGTCCGATTGGCTCCCCGACATGCGCGATGATGCCTCCTCCTCGTCCGCCAGCGCCGTGTCCAAGTCTAGCAGGGCATCGGCCGCCGCGATCAGTTGGTCTTGCGCGTCCGAGATCGGGAAGCCCTCGCTGTAGAGAAACTCGCCATACAGAACGAGGTACTCAACCTGCGAGAGCGGCTTCTGCTCCAGTGACTCCACGGCCTTGTAGTAGGCCTCAAGCTTCCCCTTCTTGTTGCTCGACGACTGGGCGAGAATGGTCCAGACACGCGCCACCATCTCGTCTCCACTCTCCTTGACCTTGAGCATTTCGGCGGTGGTGTCCTTGCCAAGCTTCCCGAGAAAGGTGATGCGAAAGTCCCACAGATCCTTGTGGCACGAGGCGGGCAAGACCTTGAGGGCCTTAGCTGTGGCCTGCAGCCCGTCTTTCCAGCGCCCGCCATCTGCCAGCGTCTCCAACACGACGACGTACAGCTTGGTGCGAAACGCCTTGATGGCATCGTCGGACTCATCCGAGACCGGCACTTTTGCCAGCTCCTCGACGACGGTTTGCACAGCCTCGAGCACCGTGAGGCGCGCGGCAGCCGTCTGCATAAACGACACCGCCGTGTTCCACATTGACTGTGCTGCCACTGTGATGAGGTTGTGGGAGGGGACCTGGCCGGCATACTGCGCGGCGAGCACAAAGTGGCTGATTGCCTCCTGCTTCAAGTGGTCCTGCGACGCCATGTCGTGCTTCGCGGGGTCGATCTGCGCTTCCAGCGCCCGCCCGTGGCACACCTCCGCCAAAGAAAACCAGCGCCATAGCCGCGCGATTGGCTTGGCGATCTTGGCTACTGTTGCCACGGCGCGCTTGCAGGCAAGCATGCTCTCCGGAAAGCGTCCACACGAGTAAGCTTCTTGCCCAAGCAGTGCAAAGAGCTCGGGATTGTTCGGGCACGACGCCAGCACTCCCATGGCCTTGTCCACCCACTGTTCCTTGCCAGCCTTGTCCAAGGCCATGACCTCAAGCAGCATAATCAGCTGTGTCTCCTCCTTGTCCTCGAGCACCACGCCCGCGCCGCCACCCCCGGCAATGAACTGGAGGCGTGCAAGGGTGGCGGCGGCGCGCTTGCTCACCATTGGCGTCATTTTGGCGGGGTCATACTCGTTCATGGCAGCCTTGCACACCGCCTGCCCATGCCCAAGGCAGGTGGAATCCCCGAGGTCGGGCGCATCCTCGAGACCTTCAGGGGGATACACCACGCTGATTTCTCCACCTACATGCCGCTGCTCCAGCGCGCAGGCGAGTCCGTCGGCGAGGCTGGCAAAGAGGCGCGCATCCTTGGTCGAGCACACGAGCAGTGTGGCAACAGTTTCCTCGAGGGCTTCATACAGGTCTTGGAACTGGCCGGTCTTAAAGAGCGGGAGGTGATAGTTCCACAGGTACGCAGCGGCGTTGAGGCACAGCCAGTCCTCCTTGACCCTCCGCCCGAGACGCAGACCGGCAAGGAAGCCCTCGATGATCTTAACCCGACGCTCTATCACCAAGGCCGCTAGAGCTGTGTTTGCCCGCGGGTTTGCAGCAATGTCGGGGAGCGGCTGACCGGGCTCGTAGCCCATCTCCTTGAGTTTGAGGAACATGGCCTCCGACTTGGCAAAGTGCACCTGGGCCTGGGCGATGCACAGGGCCTTGTCCTTGACGGGATCTGCCTCCTCCCCGACAACCTCCTCTGCAGCTTGCAGCGTGATGGCGTGGTTGAGGGCCTGCCAGGCGATGAGGGCAATGTCGGCCCACAGCATCGCGCGCTCCTTGCGCACGCCGCGCTCGAGGTAGGCTGGGTCTTGTCCCTCATTCACCTCGGGGATGGGCAATTCGTCCGCCGGGCGATCGGCAGCAGCGTCGACCTTAAGGAGCATGCCCACAGCGCGTTCGAGGAGGGAGCTCTTGAGAGAGCGGTCATGCGTTTCGCGTGCCTGCTCGATGACAAGGAGGGCCTTGTCCTCTGCGCGCTCCGGTGCTGCATATAGCGACATCTTCATCGACAGCTTCTTGTGCAGCATGTTCAGATGCACATCATGCGGCCGCCTGTACTCGATGATGCGCTCCTCCGGGACAGAGTAGTCGAGGGCAAGCCCCTTTTGCACCTGGATGGCGGCAGCGGCGTACAAGTCGTCGGCAATGTCGCAGCGCGACACCTCCAGGTGCAGCTGTGCACGCAGTTCGTGCAGCGGTGACCGTATGTCCTCCAGCGCCTTGACGCACGATTGCAGGGTGCGTTTTGCTTGCTTGCGCAGGTTGGGCTGCAGCACAGGCAGCGCGAGGGCCCACGCCAGGGCGCATACCTCGTGCACCACCTCTGCGTCGTTTGCGCGGCTGGCTGTGATGAGTGCTTTGTCCAGCCGCTGCAACGAGTCCACGCGCGTGTCAACCATCTTCTTCGTGTAGAGATCAGCTTCCTCGCCTAGCCCGAGCACATTGAGCTCTGCACGCGTGCATTCACAGAGAACCGTGGCAGCCATGCCCGCATCCTTGTTGCCCTCGATGGCCTTTGCCGCCCGCTCTGCCACCGCCGGCAGGTTGTTCAGAAGGGCAATGCGCCCAATTTCGCTGTGCAGTCGAGGGTCCTCCTGAATCGCCTCGTTTTCCAGCAGACCAGTGAGGGTGGCCTCATCGGCCGAGGTGGCCCCCGAGCGCACTTTCTGCACTTCGACGTGCAGCGCCAGGCGAGGCGTGCTCGCCATGGCGCCGCCCTGTGCACCAGAACTCACGTGCACCAGCATGCGCATGACCTGTACATGCAACTTGTCCGAGAGGGTGAACCCAGACACGGCTTTCAGCACCGCAATCGCCTGCGCCTCCTGGCCCTCCGCATCGTAGGCGCGCGCAAGCACGACGGCGAACATGGCCTTCCACTCCGAATCTGCTTCGGGCAGCACCTGGATTGCGTCGTTGACCTGCGGCATGGAGGGGAGCACGTGCTGAAAGTAGCCCTTGCGTTGGAGCGGGCGGCTGCACCGCCAGTACGCGACAGACGCATTGTACACGAGGAACTGGTATCGCGCTTGGCTGGTCTGCGCCAGAGCTAGCGCCCGCATGACATAGTCAAGGGACTTTAGCACGGCGTCTGGCAGGCCGTCACCCTTGCGCCCGTGGGAGAGACGTCTGGCAAGCTCTGCCTGGGCCAGGTAACCCCGCGCCAGAAACTGGTTGGGCACGGGCTCGGCGGCCCTGAACATCTGCAGCGCGGAGTCAGCAAGCTCCTGTGTGACGATCCGGTGCGAGATCGCGTCGTCTTCGGTGCGCGATGGGTGAGAGAGGTCCAGAGCGGCCTCTGCGATAAGCACCGGGAGCTCTGGCGACGGCTGCACCTGCATCACGCCGGGCTCCAGCGGCGTTGCCGGCGCGTTGAGCTGCTTCGCGATTTCATAGGCCTCGAGGAGCAAGGGAGGCATCACCTCCGCCACGGCCTGGTCGATGAGCGCGCGTGCGCGCATTTCGGCGATCATCCTCGCCGAACTCACCCCCTGGCCGCGGACGATCGTCCGCGGCGACCCTGCGCCGCCGACTTGAACAAACGGCTATTCCACGAACCCAACCTTTTTTTTAATTCAAGAATGTGTACACGATGAGCACCCCATAGACTGGCGGAGCACAGTCGAGTGCACCCCGTCTGGATACGAAACAATGCGCTCAAGCAACAGCGGCGGTGTAAAGGCCCCGCAGTTTGAGCGGAGCGGGGACTTTTCGCGCGGGAGTTTCTTCCTGAATCAAGATGGCGCCCGAGCCAATGAGCCTCCTGCTGGGGCGGGCCAGAATTCGACCGCGAGCGTGGGGCCTCCCCCGCTGCCCGGCAGGGCGGAGTGGCGCGAGCCTGACGCGATGGAGCCCGGCGCCACCGCCCTCGCCCGCCCGCGCGTCTCCCTCGGCTCCCCGTCATCGGTCTCCCCGTTACCTGTAGGCCCGCCGCCCAGCCACGCAGGCCAGCCAAAACTGGTGCATGCGCAGTCATT
>Ga0315905_10005327_pt1 | contig 13110 bp, 12 predicted proteins | sample LakEriMetagenome_5_FD_203522 | JGI IMG/M metagenome (GOLD analysis project Ga0315905, IMG submission 203522) | Freshwater fungal communities from buoy surface, Lake Erie, Ohio, United States - Buoy 4 MA121 | ecosystem: Environmental > Aquatic > Freshwater > Lake | place: USA: Lake Erie, Ohio... | reverse complement strand
AACCCGCTGGCAGGGTTTGGGGGCAGTTTCTTGCGTATATAGAAACTGGGTTTAGAAACTCGCTAGCTGCTTAGCCCTAACACACAAAGGTCTCCCTCCGACTGAATCCCTAGTGATCCTTCACAATCACCACCCACCACTTCTTCTTACTTCTCACCATATGTCCTGCTGGACAGCTCATGCGCCACCTCACACTTTGCAATGTCAGCTCATGCGCCACCTCACACTTCGCCACCTCACACAGTCTTCTTCTTCTTGACGCCAACTGTCAACGAGTTAATGTATCCCACAGAAAGAGAAGGCAAGAGAAGGCGCCCGGCCGCCAGGGCCAGCAGCACGGTATCCAGATGGTGGAGGTGGAGGAAGAGTCCAACGACGATCCTGCCTCCGAGCTGGACATGCTCGCTCGCGTGGCCTAGGTCTATTTCCGACAGCGTCAAAGCCCCGGCGCGTGGCCTAGGGCTACTTCCGACAGCGTCAAAGCTTCATCCTCCTCCTCCTCCTCGTCATCGTCATCGTCCTCCTCCTCGTCGTCCTCGTCCTCGTCCTCGTCCTCATCATCATCCATCTGGCGGCGCTTGCGTGAGCGAAGATTCTCTTCAGGCAATTTATCGAGCGCATCGAGCTCCTTGAGATCCTCCAGGTCGCGTTTCAGGTGCTGGTGGGCCTCGAGAAAGGCCTCAATCATATTGTTGAGGGTATGGTTGCGCGAGACCGTTTCAACCTGTATAGTAGGTCTCCTTTACTTTTATAGTAGATCTCCTTTACTTGTATAGTAGGCCTCTTTTACTTGTTGAGGGCATGGTTGCGCAAGACCGCTTCGATCTGCCCGCGCGCGCGCGCGCGTGTGTGTGTGTGTGTGTGTGTGTGTGTGTGTGTGTGTGTGTGTGTGTGTGTGTTTGTGTGTGTGTGTGTGTGTGTGTGTGTGTACACATTCATTCTTCTCATTCGACCTGGCAGTGGCAATGGGGACAAGCATCAGATTGCTCCATGCATTCCGAGCAGCAACCAGCTCAAAAGTTGTGCTGGCACGGCACCATCGTCTCGCTCTTGTATAAGGTCTCCAGGCAGATCCCACACTTGATCTGCTCCAAGACGGCCGCATCCTTGTTGCCCTCCTTGGCAACCTTGGCAACCTCCTTGCCATGCTTGTTGCCATGCTTGTTCCCATCCTGGTTCCCATCCTTGTTGCCATGCTTGTTGGGGTCAGAAGCATGCTGGTTGGGGTCAGAACCGCCCTCGCCTCGGGTGGGCTGTGCAGAGTCAATTTCCTCAACATGGTTGCGTATGCGCATAACAGCCAGGGCGAGCACTCCGCGCAGATGCGCTTGAGCGTTGCCACGCTGAGCGGCTCCAAGTTGGTCTTAGGCACCTTGGACGTGGCCCCGCTGGCCCTGTGGATACCTACCACCAACTCTGCTCGGTCACGCACTGTCAGCCCCAGTTCGCTGCCGAGCGTCCAGAGGGTGCCGTCAGAGAGGTCGTCAATGCGCGTGCGCAGGGTGTTTTTGGAGCCACCCTGACGCCCGCGCCGACTGAGCACGGCTTCGTCACTTTTTCCTTCCATTCCAGCAGTGGCAGATGGTAACCCCTGTCAAGCTGTCGCAGATTGCGCCTCGCTCGCGAGGGCACCATCCATCACCCCCTCGCCCGCCTCTCCCCCCTTCTCCCTGCCCTGGCTGGCAGAAGAGACAGCCACTTTGGCATGCTCTTTGGCATGCTTGCCCTGTTGAATGCGTTGCATCAGCTCCGACTTGTTCCCGAGGGACGAAAGTGCGCGATTCACGCAGATGCGCATGAGCATCGCCACGCTGAGCGGCTCCAGGCTTGTCTTGGGCACTTTTGACGTGGCCCCGCTGGCCTTGTGGATGCCTGCCACCAACTCTGCTCGGTCACGGGCTGCCGCTCCTCCCTCTTCGCTGCCCAGTGGAAAAATTCCGGGCCTCTGTGTCCTTTGCAGAATGGCGTTGATGCGATGAAGCATGCGGACACCTGCCTGATCGTTTGCAATCGCTGGGTTCCAAGGAGCGGACCGCTTGCGTGCCAGCCGAATGTGACCCAGTCGTTCCATGGGATGAAGCACAGCAGGCTTGATAAAACAAGCACGTTGCGCCCTTGTTGACCCACATTGTTGCTCCATGACGGGAGACGGAGTTACGGGTCTTGCACGGCGTCCACGCGATGAATCTCTCCACGCAGACGTTTTCCTTGTAAAACCCAAAAATATCTCCGACTTGGGTGTTGTTTTGTTTGTCGTCGTCCCAGCACATGATTTGCCCACTTGCAGAACGTTCGCACTGCTCATTACAGTCACGGTGGTAGTCGGGTCCTGACTTTTTCGGTTTGGCAGATTTAGCAATTGGGGGTGATTAAGATGCCAGTTGTAAGTTCTGCAGACGCTGGATTAGGGGCGGAGGCAGGTGGATCTTTCGTTTCCTCGTTATCCCCCCCCTCCCCAACCGTGAGATCCCCGCCTCGTGCTTCGCTGAGCGCAGCAGCTGCCTCGGCGCGCTGCTCGGCGGCCTTGGCCGGCGTCAGCGCGCCCGCGGCTAAGCACTGCTCGATGAGGACCAACACGGAGTCGTGCTCGCGCTTCGCACACAGCAGCGCCTCGCGCGCCGTTTGCTGCGAGACCTGCATTTTTGATTGAGCTCTGTGACTACATCAGACGATCAGCGCGTGCAAACGCAGACGAGCGGCCGGCAGCGGGCCTTCACGCCAGCGCCGCGCGCGGACGTGGAGACACTTGCTCCCGTCGTGTGGTGTGCTTCCCCCGGGAGTGCAGCCGGAACCCCCCTCTTCAGCGCAGCCCTGCGGCGTGCCAACAAGCACCTGAGCCGCGGGCAGCGCGGCCTTTTGCCGTGCGGGCTCCGCAGAGACAAAAAAAAAAGCAAACACTTGGCGCAATCTAACGCCAAACGCAAAGGCGTTGGCGTGCTCGGGAACCGAGGGTTGTGCTCGTGTGGCACGAACACGCCTTAGCTGCGCTGGCGCACGCAGAGAAGGCGTTGCAGCAGAAGGAGCGCAAACATGTCTGTTGCGCTGCGCTCGTCGTCGCCTGCACCGGCATCCTTTCTTCGGCAGCTGCATCCGGCAACTGGCAACGACGATGAGGGCGTCTGGGACTCAGGAGCAGATTCAGAAGCGGAGCCACAGACGAGGGTTGGGGCGGAGGGTGAGCGGGTCTCTTCGGCCGCTGCTCTTCGCCGTCGCCTTGCCGCGAAAATGAGAACAGCAAGCCGGGAGACACCAAAGTGTGTCAGGGCAGTTGTAGACAACGAAGACGATGCAGTGTTGTGCAGCGAGGAAGATGCGCTAATGAGCAGAGGCACCATTTGTTCCGAGTCGTCCTGCGATACCGAGCTCAGCGCCAAGGAAACTCCACGTTCGGGCGAGGCGTTCTTGAACAAGTACGAGAGCAATCGGAATTATGAGAATGCAACCGTCTCTGAGGAGACGGTCGTTCCGCTAGTGAACATCAGAGAGGCCGACGATGATGACTGGGAGGAGTGGGAGATGCAGGCCTTGCGCGAGCAACAAGAACAAATAGCAAAGGACTGCCGCCTGCTCGCTGAGCTGGAGGAGCAGCGTTCGCGAGAAAATCGTGAGGCCCAAGAGCAGCTTGAAATGTCCCGGTTCTGGGCGCAGGAGTCGCAGAGGATCGCTGAAATGCAAAGGATGGCAACTACGAAAATCGGAGGCGTTAGGAGACTGGTTGGCGAGGAGGCTGGAAGGAAAGAAGATGAGGAAGTGATCCTTGTTAAGCAAACATTCGCCCAGGGAATGCGTGTGCGCATTCATTCGCTGCAAAGGCATTTTGAGATGAATGGAATGGAGGCAGTGGTGACAGAATTGACGGGCGATCGTGTTCAGGTCAAGATTGGCGATGGACGGCTGCTTGCCTTCAAGTCGGACAACTTGCAGCCGTACCCAGATGTCGAAAATTCGAGCCCGAGTCATTCCAAAATCAAGCGACCAATATCGGCACCTGCAGCGCGCTGTGCGAATAAAGAAGACCGCGCTGCAGCCAAGGGGCACGGCGTGCGCCTTGGGATAAAAAACCTCAGCAAATTCTTTGCAAAGAGGTCTTCGAAAGTGGCTGTGCTCCCTTTGCAAATGGAAGAGAATGAGTGTGGAGAACGGCAGCAGGAAGTTCATAATGACTGGCCTCTCGGCGAGCGAGTCACTGGGCGACATTCAGCTGCTGTGGGTCGCTGGGAAGCGAGCCAAGGGATAAGAGCTGCGTCATCACGTTGAATCTCGCAGTGTAGAGTTTCATTAAATGAACCGTAGTAACATGAAAATAATGAACGTGGTTCGATATCTTGAACCATGGAGCAGTCTGTAGATTTTTGGACACCACCAACGTCGAAAGCAAGTGCAGGGTGCGGGTGCGCACAGTCTAGCGTTGGCCAGAGGGGCCCGGCGCAGTGATAGCGTCTCGACGTTCCTTGTGTTTGAGGGACAGCAGGCGAGGGGCGTGTCCCAATCGCGCTGTCACGCAAGGCAGCGACGACTCATAGTGTTTGCGCTCACGGGCCTCAACGAAGTCGATGCGAACGTACCAAGGACCTCCGTTGTACAAAGCGAAAACCAGGCTGGGCGCAGACAGGCAGCGTACTGTCAGCATTCAGATCGCACCACCACACAGCACGTGGCACCACAGATGATACCACACATGATGGCAATTCAAGGCGAGGGCAAAGACGAGGATGGGAAGGCACAGCGACGAGTACACCTGCGGCGAGAACGATCAAACAAATTGCCCACCAATGTGTGGATCAGACTCGCAGGACCCCACTGCGGCAGGCGCAAGGGGTAACTCAACGACTCAACACCCGCGCTAATGTGCGACTCGGGACCGTCCCACGATGACTGGCCACCATTTCCATCTGAGTCCAGGGGTTGACCTGCTCCAACAAACACATTAAGCTCCGAAAAAACACATTAAGCTCTGAACCGCTTACCAACATGAGCGCAAGAAGCCTTGGAGCTCTAAAAGCTGCATCCATTCTCTCGGCAATTAATTTGCGTGCGACAGCAAGATGAGCCTCGCACAGAGGGCGTGCTGAGGCAAAGAAGTGAGCAACTGACCGTTGGAGGCATGCACAGTGTCTTCACCCTCATAGTCCGGTTTCCATTCCACTTCGGGACTCAGGTGCCCTGGATGTGAATCTAGGGCATCGTAACGAAAGCCTATCCCGCCCCGGTGGTTGTCAGACCGCAATGAACTACCACAAGTGCGAGCCAGGAGCTCAAAGTCTTGTTCCAACAGCAGCTCCTCGTGCACAGCGCCCGGCGTTAAAAGCCGGGCACCAAAATCGCGATTTTCGCCAATGTGCTGGCTTGCCATGTGCTCCTGCCCTTGAATGCTCTCCTGTGAGAGGACAGGAGAAGAGATGCACACTCGCTCGCTTGGATCGCCGCGTCGCACGGCAGTTGGAATGCCACTGTAGGCCGCCTCTGCACCCGGGCACTCGAGCCCACGGCACCGACGGTAAAAAGCAAAATCGTCGTCGAAATCGAAGTCAAATGCATGCGTTACAACCTTGGCCAGCGTGTACAAGCTGGTGTCCCCACGAACGGCAACATCCCGGAATACATCGCCGCCATCTGCGCTCGTCGCATAGAAAGCCTCGCCTAGGCCTTGTGCCACACGCGAGCGCTCACTGTCTAGCCGCAGGCGCAATACATGCACCACTTCGCGTTCCACGGGCTCACTGTCAACCACGGCGTCAACCTGCAAAGGCTTCCACAGGGGAGAACCATCCTTGTCCAACACTGCACCAGGACCGCCAACCATATCAGAGCGCTTCACGCGCCCCTGCTTGTATCGGCAATAGTTGTACTTAAGGAGAGGATCCCCTTCACCCCTCTTCAGCTGCTCATGCATCCGCGCGACAACCTCATAGGCCTCTGAGGCTGAATAAGGCCCGCGCCGAAGATAGTCTTCCCGCAGAGCACGCACCAGGCGACCAAGGTGCATCCCGGGCTTGAGCCCAGTGATTCTCATGATGTCGTGGCCGTTAAGAGGCGACCGAAGTGATGTCAAGCGGTCACGGTCCAGCACAGCTTGCACGTGCTGTGTCAGCAGGTCGGCTCGCGCCTGGTGCTCCGCCTGCCTGTGTGCCTTGCCTGACGTGCAGTCTGCAGCATAGAGATCAAGTAGATCGTCGAAGAGAGGCCCCATGACGGCCATCAATCGCCGTGCCCCCTGGTCATTGAACCTCTCAACCATCCGGATACGTCCAGAGCGGAGCACGAGCGTTGCAACCTCTTTGCAGAACTTTTCATCATAGCCGTAGGCACTCAGGATTTCATCCACCATAGCAGCGCCCACACGTTCATGCGCTGTGAACGTAAGCTTGCCACCTTGCATCTCTGCTGTGGTAGGCTTGCCAACATCGTGCAGAAGTGCTGCCCAGCGAACGCGCAGGCGACAAGGAGCCTGGGCAACCACCTGGATCACATGGTTGATGAGCACCTTCTCGCCCTTTACTGGCTTCCTTTCCTGCCCGCGACGCAAATTTCGAGGAAGGTAGCCGCCGCCGCCCCACTTTATCCGCACCAGGCTCTCCATCCACCACAGCGTGGGGTCAATCGGCCTGTCTTTTCCGCCCGCTTCCGCGCTACTCTCGTACATGAGGCTCCGGAGCGCTACCTCTCGCAGGCCCTTCGTGGGATCACGCTGCAGGAGCAGTGTATCCCAAAACTCCCTGTCTAGCGTCTGTCTGTGGTCGACGCCGAAGCTCGCCTGACCATTCACACTGGCAGGCACATCGGCCATCCCACTCTGGTGCAGCGTCGGCTGCACCACCCCACGCCCTGCTCCGTGCACTGGCTGAGCTGCAGCCGCAGCCGTAGCCGGTCGGGCTTGCACAGAAGCGTCAACCTCGCCACGGAACGATTCGGTTCCAGCCGGAACCTCACACGTGGAGCGCGCCTGCTTTCTCTCTCCCTTGCCCAGCCAGTCGACGCAGACATTGGAATTGACACGTGCCCGCTCGCGCGCCCACTCCCAGAGATTTGTCAGGTGCGCGGGCAGCCCCCTCCCTCCCGGACCCTGCTCGTGTGTACCGCCAATGCCCCGCAGGGGCCCGGAGAGGATTGCGCTGTCCCCCGGCCTCCCTATAGACTCTGCCTCATGTGCCGTGTCTTTCATCAGCTTCCGCTGTCGATCAACGCGTCTCGGCTGTAGCGGCCTTGCGCCCGTCTGCGTGGCGCGGCCTGCCCGCTCCACAGCCTGCGCGGCGCCCTCCAGCGCCATCATGCTCGGGAAGACAATCGAGGCTAGGTTCTCCCGCGGCTGGTTTCGGCCGCTGGCGCTCCCAGTGGCGGCCCCAGTGGCCTTGCCGCGCTCGCCCTGTCTGCCGCCGCCGTGCGACGACGACAGAGCCCTTGCACTGGCGGCGGTCCATGCCGGCAGGAGCTGCCACGCGCTGGCCGCACGCACTGCAGCTGGCCCGGCACGCACGTGCTCCCGTACGCACGTGCTCCCGACTGAATGGCATGTCATGGGCCCCCGCGTGCGTGTGGCCCCCCTCACCGCCTGCTTCACCATACACAGCCCGCTGCGCCCGCATCCCGCCATCCTTCTCCGATCGCTCCCTCTCGGCACGCACAAAAATCGGTGAGAACGTGACGTTGCCGGGTAGGCCGTGTGGCGATCAAAATAGCACAAGCCATGCTTTAAAGTCGGCTGGCAATGGCCCCTTACCAGCAGCTCGGCGAGCACGGACAAGAATGGAAGAGGAGGAACTTAGTTCGCGCGGCCCGGCTGGTGGTAGGATCAGCGGCCGCGATAGCGCTGCTTGTTGCCTGTGCATATACGACGATGCAGAGCCAGGCACACCCCGGCAGCAGCGCAGGGGAGCGCCTGGACGGCGACATTGAGTTGGCGCACGCGCTCGCGCGGGACGGGCTGATACCCGTCGATGAGGCGGGCGGGATGGACCTTGTCGCCGCCGACGGGGGCCGTCCGCACTTCCTAGCACTAGGCTTGGGCATGAACAAAGGCGAGAAAAGAGTTCCGAGAACGTCACAGCCGCCTCCGCCGCCTCCGCCGCCTCCCGGCCCGTGCAGCGGCACCTTTGTGCCAGAGGACTGTGCAAAAGGCGCGCTGCAGATCACTACAATCACGCCCAACCACTGCACAACTAAGGGCAGGTGCGTCATCGTCTTTGATGGCAGCAACATAGTGGCAGGCGACTCTCTCCTCGGTCATAAGGCCGACCAGGAGATTTCGGTGTCGCTACGGACGCACGAGGGGGTTGTAGTAAGCACGTGCACGCTATTGAACTGGCAGAGCAAATCAAGGTTTGAGTGTACCTTAAACTCAGGTTCGGGTGCTGATCTGGTCTGGAATGTCAGCATCCCGAACCATGACTACAAGGATGAGAATGCAGGGACTGGTTGGACATGGGCTGGCTTGAAGTTTTCATATGATGAGCCCATCATAAATAATATCATACCGGCGGTGATGAACGTCAAGGAGCAAACCATCGTCGTCGTTCAAGGCACAAACTTTGGGGAATCGGTACACAATGTCAATATGACGGTGGGAGGCAAGCCGGTTTCGGAGATCCAGCTGGTCGATGACACCACCCTCCGAGCCCTTGTGCCACCAGTGGAAGACCCGGGTCTCCTTAAGGTTGATTTAACCGTCAGCGGCCAGGCCGCGAAGGCGACCATCCCGGTGAAAGACATCCCCGAATCCCAATCGTTTCCCTTTACAACTGCAAACACGTTTGGAACCGAGCAGTGGAACATCACTGTCGCGGCACTCGTGGTCCGGACTGGACTGAGCGAGGAGTGGTTCAATAGCCACCACGAAATGATCCTCACCGGGGATCATGTGGAAACTGTGGGAGCAATCATGGCAAAAACGCATCTCGACACGTGGGAAGCCGTGGCTGTCTCGGAGTCCCGGAGCTATCTCAAGGAACACTTTGCGGCCGATGCTGGGCACGGAGTGGCGAACGAAGATGGAATCTACGTCTCCAACATGGGCAACAAGCTGAACGGGGATAAGCAACATGATGAGAAGGTGTTGACAAAGCAGCTGCAGGTCTTGGAGGCATCAACCGAGGTGCCGCGCCATGTTTTAGCTACCATCGTTGGAAATGTAATCGAGAAAGAGCCTCCCTGTGCTGGCTATCCCAATTGTCAGCCGGCCGACGCAGTCGGACATCGCGGCTGGACGTGGCATTGGTCCTTTGATGAGAAACGCGACTCTTGGGTGTGGAAATACGGTGAAATCTCAGACGGCAATCAGCCTCCGCTATCGTGTGGATACTGTGACCCCGTAAAGGTACATGCGGTGCATGATCTGGAATATGCCAAGGAGCGTGCAGAAACATGCATGTTTTGCGTTGCGGAGAAGTTCAAAAACCTGGATTCATGTAAGTGCCAGGACTTCGTGCTAATGTGCTTGCAGGCTGACAACAGTGTGATGCACGAGGTTCCCGTCTCCAAGAGCACATCGCACACTCTGCAGAAACTTCTCTCCATGTCACCGCTTCAGCTCGTGCACGAGATGTTGAAACGAACTGACCAAATTGCTCCTGCTTCACCTCCTGCTGCCATTTCTGCAATGGCTTCACAGCCATTGGCAGCCTCTTCGCCGATTGTAAACCCTCCCTGGAAAGAGACTCAATGTCCGGTTCGCAGTGCGGAGAAAAAGTGTCAGGAAATTGGAGGATTGCCCTCTGCAGACGGCCTTGCTTGCTGCTCTGCATCTTGCGGCGCATGCGGTGGACCAAACTGCAGCGCTTTGGCTGGAGGGCAGAGCAGCTGTTGTCAGGGTGCCATCACAGAGAGGGGGCAACTGTGCGGCAGTCCCCCATGTCTGATGGCCTTGTCTGAATTCGAGGACGCAGCGCAACAAGATGTGCGGAGAAAGACCTGCGCCTCCTCATTTGGCGGCTTTTGGGCGAACACAAGCTTGCAGTGCTGTGCCGCGTCATGCGGAATGTGCGGTGGCCAAGGATGTGAGAGTGCACCTGGTGGAGCGAGCAAGTGCTGCCTTGATCAAGAAGAAGGTGCCCGGGTATGCTCGGACGGCCACCCTGCGCCATGTACCTTGGCAGCAGGTGGGGGGCCAGGGACTTTACCCGATGTTATTACATCAGGGCCAGCCGTGCTGTCGGTTTCAGATCAGTGTCTGCAGTTGGGTGGCATTCCGGATCTTTTCGGCCAGGCCTGCTGTCCTGCCTCGTGCGGCAAATGTGGTGGCATCGAGTGTGAACTACGCCCTGGTGGTAAAGCATGCTGTGTCGACGTCGTCATCGCCGCAAATGTGAGCGCCTCGTTGCATTCAGTCAAGCTGCTTGTTGTGTTCGTTGCGTACTTCTTCAGATCCTCAAAATCAGATCCTCAAAAATTGCAACTTTCCGAGGTCTGACACGATAAATGAGAAAAATCACAGGTGCAGTGCGGGAGTCCGCCGTGCGTGGTTGCTCCTCTAGGTGATACGATCAAGCACAACAACTCGGAGGCATGCAGGGCTGCCGGCGGAGTTCCTGATTGGACTGGCTCCAGATGTTGCCCTGGCAGCTGGTGATATCTTCTGCTCTTTTGTTCCGGAGCGCGACACGTTTCGCATGCGTTTCCGATTTTTGCTTACTGACTTGTATCTTGATCGCGCAGTGGGACCTGCGGCGGGGCAACTTGCGGGGATCGTGGCCTGAGCTGCTGCATTGACGTCTTGGACGAAAAGAACCACTTGTGTGGTACGCCCCCTTGTGTAACGACGGATCCGGCCTCGGCATCTTCTGTGGCCGCAGGCCCACTGGCCGCCGTAGCGCAAAACGCCAATGGGATGCCTGTGGCGCCCCCCGTTGCCTCTGACAAGGCCCAGGGCCCGGCCTCAGGCGGCTCGGCTGGGGAGAGAGTATCAGGACCAAACAGAACTCAAGACCGTGGGCAAGCAGCCGGTTTCGAAGACAAAAGGACCAACATAGTCTCGCGGATGCAGTCTTGCACTGCAATAGATGGCGTGATGGATCCTTTTGGTTTGCTGTGCTGCCCTGCTTCTTGCGGAGTTTGTGGCGGTCAGGGGTGTGCAAGCAGAAACGGAGGCGCAGATGCCTGCTGTGGCGACAACATCGCTTCTGCAGCTGTCAAGTGTGGTAACCCACCATGCATGCTAGGGTTCGAGGATAACGAAACAATTGCAGCACGTGTGTCTGTGTGCGCACTGGCTGGAGGAGTAGTGGATGACACAGGCCTGAGATGTTGCGATTCAGCATGTGGAATTTGCGGAGGTAAATTTGCTCGCCCTTGCCCTAGTAGCGTTCTTGATGCTCCTTGATGTTTCTAGTATTGCTCTGCAGTAAGAGCAACTGTGCAGGACTCTAGAGCCAGTATTTCTGGAAGTTGCGCGCGCACGCGCAGGACACCACCTTGTTGTGTGACATCAGAAAGCTCTGCAAGTCGTTGACATTGGCCTTTCCTCAGGAACCGGATGCGAAACCCGTGAAGGCGGCGCAGAAGCATGCTGCGCAGACGCGCTCGATGCCGCCAACAAGCGCTGTGGATCACCGCCATGCTTGACCGAAAGTAAGGGAACAGCGCACGCGCTCGAGGTTCAGGGTCACGCAAATCAATGTGCGGCTTCAGGGGGCATTCCAGATCCCTTTGGACAGGTTTGCTGCCTGGCCTCGTGTGGGTCATGCGGGGGGAGTGGGTGTGGGCATCGTGATGGCGGCACAGAAGGCTGCTGTTCGGATAGCATAATTGCAGCTCACGTCGAATGCGGAAAAGCGCCCTGCCTGTGGCCACAGGATCAATCGGTCGTTTTGGCACGCATATCTGCATGCGCATCTGCTGGTGGTATTCCTGATTTGACAGGCCTCCGATGTTGTTCAGCCTCCTGCGGGACTTGCGGTGGAGAGAATTGCATGTCGCGCGAAGGGGGGGCTGCTGCTTGCTGTGGCGATGACATTGACTCTGCCAACGTACCGTGCGGGTCGCCACCGTGTTTGATGGAAAGCCCAGCAGTGCAACAAAATCGTGGGGTATCGAAGGTTGCGCAAGCATGCCTGGATATTGGCGGTACTCCCGATGTGCTGGGGCTCACATGCTGTTCAAGCTCGTGTGGTGTGTGTGGAGGTTCTGGGTGTGAATCCCGTCCTGGCGGGGCCGATGCTTGCTGCGGCGATGCACTGAAGGCATCAGGCCCACAATGTGGGCAGCCGCCGTGCACAATGGGAGTAGATGCCAAGGCAGCAAGAGCGCGCTCGTTCAGGTGTCTGGGTGCTGGGGGTGTTCCAGACGAATCTGGGTTGTTCTGCTGCTCCAACACTTGTGGTACCTGCGGCGGCCCTGGCTGCGACGATCGTGAAGGGGGCGCGTCAGCTTGTTGTGTGGACAGCCTGCAAGCTGCGAACGTCCCCTGTGGTGATCCTCCATGCTTAATGGAGACACACGTTGAAGCCCAGGCTCGAGACTCTACAGTATTTTCGGCCAAGTGCAAAGCCAATGGTGGCATTTCAGATCCGTCCGGGCTCAAGTGCTGTGCGGCATCGTGCGGGGTATGTGGTGGCGTGGGATGCGAGACCCGACCTGGCGGCGCTGAGCAATGCTGTGGTGACAGTCTGGCTGCTGCCAACAAGACATGTGGCAAGCCTGGCTGTATTTTCCGCACGAACCCAAGGGAAGTGGAAGCAAGGGCCAGTGCATGCGAGGCAGTGGGTGGCATACTTGATCCCAATGGTCTTGCCTGCTGCCCTTCGTCATGCGGAGCTTGCGGGGGTGAAGGCTGTACCAATCATCCTGGAGGAGCCGACGCTTGCTGTGGAGACAACGTCCAGGCGGCGAATAGGCTCTGTGGCCACCCTCCATGCTTGATGGTCGCCTTCTCAGATGGAACCGGGAACTTTTCAGGGGGTGTTCCCATGGCAGACAATCAAGAGTGGTGGCGATTTGATTCCGGAGATGTCGTCGGTGCAGCAAGGAGCTACTCGCGATTTGATTCTGGAAATATCGTCGGTGCAGGCAGGAGCACTGCCGACAATCATCCTTGTTTTTGGGGTCTTCCTTGTGATTGGGGATTTGGTAGCGGGTCGACGGCAGCATCTTCAATGAACGTGATAACGATGCAAATGCACG
>Ga0315905_10005324_pt1 | contig 13115 bp, 12 predicted proteins | sample LakEriMetagenome_5_FD_203522 | JGI IMG/M metagenome (GOLD analysis project Ga0315905, IMG submission 203522) | Freshwater fungal communities from buoy surface, Lake Erie, Ohio, United States - Buoy 4 MA121 | ecosystem: Environmental > Aquatic > Freshwater > Lake | place: USA: Lake Erie, Ohio... | reverse complement strand
CCATGTCGGTCTCGTAGGTGACCCAGTCACCGCCACCCTTGTCAGAGAAGGCGGTCTTCTTGTAGGAATTCGAGGAATAGGTCTCCATCCGCTTGACTTGTTTGGGGATCTTCTTGTCGTATTCGGCAGTGCCCGCGGCAGCAGCCCACGCGTGCGCGGCGGGCTCTGCCTCCTGCAGGCGCGTGATCGGCGGGTAGATGAACATGCGGTCTCGAGCGGTGCGACGTGGGAAATGAGAACTTTGGAAACGTGAAAGCTTTAAACAGCCATTTCACATCGCGAACTGTTTTCTGCCGGTTTTCTTGGGCCAACACGTGCTTAGTAAAAACCTGCCCGCAAACGGGTTTACAGTAGACTTTTCGGTTTCGAACCCGCGTCTTTTCAGGGGTTTCGGCGTGCTTGGGCCAACACGTGCGGAGTAAAAACCTTCAATTTGCCCGCAAACGGGTTTACTGCAGACTTTCGGTTTCGAACCCGCGTCGTTTCGGGAATTTCGGCGTGTTCGGTTTCGTTTTCGCTTTACATCGCTGTTGGGGAATTTCCGGACAAAACCGATCGCGAACACGGGCAAAGCTGGTCGCGAACTACGCAGGGCATTTATTCCTCCTTCGACTTTCGACCAGCCAACGAAACAGGGATGACACGCATCGAGAACGCCATCAAGGCGGTGGAGGCCATGCAGAGGAGGGAAGCGAAGCAGGGGCCTGCGCGCCAGCCCAGCGCCGGCGCGCGGGCCCTCGCTGTGCGGCAGCAGCCCGCGTTCAAGGTGGCACGCGGGGAGGCCGGCGCGCTGGCCCTCGCTGTGCGGCAGCAGCCCGCGTTCAAGGTGGCACGCGGGGAGGCCGGAGCGCGCAAGGGGACAGCTGAGGGGCGCGCGGCGGGCGTGGGGGCCCCAGACAACGAGATGCTTGCGCAAGGCATCGCCTCGCTGGAGGGCGCCTTCACGAGCATGCAAGATCGCCTCTCCGAGCTCAAGAGCCTGCACTTCCAGCTCTCCGAACGGGGCGAGGCCCGCGCAGCTGGGGAACCGGCGCCCGGGGCGCAAGTCTCCCCGGTGGAGGCGGCGCCGCCGGCAGCGAGCTCCGCGGCGCAGGTCTCCCCGGTGGGGCAGGCGCCGCCGGCCGCGAGCTCCGCGGCGCAGGTCTCCGTGGGGCAGCCCTCCCCGGTGGGGCAGCCCTCCCCGGTGGGGCAGCCCTCCCCGGTGGGGCAGCCCTCCCCGGTGGGGCAGCCCTCCCCGGTGGGGCAGCCCTCCCCTGTGGGGCAGGCGGCGCCGCTCGCCGCGAGCTCCGGAATTCTGTCAGGATTTCAGTGGTGGCGCGCCGCAGAGGTGGCGCCGACGGCCGCGAGCTCCGCGTCGAAGCTTCCTGCGCCGCACGCGTCGAAGCTTCCCGCGCCTCCCACTCCTCCCGGACAAGTCTCCGAGCAGCAGCTGAAGAGGGTGGCGCAGACCCTGATCAAGACTCTACCGCACGCGATCTTGCTGAAGTGCCACACCCCCGACGATGCGCCTGCGTTCACGCCCCTGTCCCGCGCAGGGGGAAACCACAGCCGAACCAGCGTCTCCGACAAAGTGCTCCGCGTCGCCCTCGATAAGGACAAGCTCGCGCTGTGGGAACCATGCCGTCTTTACCGCAAGAGGATGGCTGCCACCAAAACCTTTCTGCACGCTCCCGACTCGCACTTTCGCCTCGAGGTGAACGGGGTCCTGCACCCGGTGCTTGGGATCTCGAGCGCATTTGTGCCCAAGCAAAGCAGAGCTCTCCTCGTCAACGAGCTCTTCGGCCACACGGGGCGTCCGGACAAACAGTTCGGGCAGTTCCTGTGTGAGATCGGCATCCGCTCGATCCCGCAAGGCGACGGCGTCATCTGGAGGTTCGACCCCGAAGCCTGGAACCGCATGGGGCACCGCATCACTGCGGGAAGAGCCGCGGGCGGAGGCAAGCCCACGATTGTCTATGTGTAGTGGTGCTCCCGAGGCGCCGAGCTCCCGAGGCGCCGAGGCACGCCTATTTCGCGTTCGCGTCGAGTGGTGCTCCCGGGGCGCCCAGGCACGCCTATTTCGCGTAGGTTTCAGTAAAGCCGAGTTTGCGTTGCTTTCCCACGACTCCTCCCAAATACGCGCTCCCGCTCCCAACTGCCGGCGACCCCTTTAGCTCAGATGGCAGAGCGCGTGGCTTTTAACCACGTGGTCGCGAGTTCGAGCCTCGCAGGGGGTGTTGTTTTGCCGCGTGCCTTCTGTCCTGGTTCTCACGTGGAATGATTTTGAGTTGCCCGATTTGAAGTCCATTGTTTAAAGTCGTTTGCATCAAAAGCTGCAGAAAAATGTCCACCACCAAAGGTCGGCTGCTTAGGCTGATGAGACTTCTGCGCCGATCTCTTCCACAGCTTTATGGGTGCATGATGAGTATGGATAGGTAGGATCACGTCGTATTTTCCGGGCCATTGAAGTTGAAATGCTTCCTGCATCTTGTATCCTTCGTGGTCAAGTTCGGAATAGTCAAGTTGTGCTTTACGCTCTGCTTGTTCTAACGTTTCAAGGCGTGTTAGAAAAGAATTTATCTTTTTTTTGAAAGCCTGTTCTGCGTGTCTGAACCCAGTATTGTCTTGAGAACCTTGACTGTCTCGTTGCTTTATTCTCCGGTCCGCGTTTATTTCCATTTGTATAAGATTGTTAGCATGCGCTTCTCGTTTTTTGTTTTCTTGCAACTCTCTCGCTGCCACATCTGCTGCTTTAATTGAGGAGGAAAAGGAGGGCCATGCCATAGGCATCTCGAGTGTATATGGGTTCATTCCGGTGTTGAGATCAGTGTCTGTTGAGACCCATGGACTCACATGGGACATGTGAATGAGGATTCTTTTATATAAAAACGTTCGACCGCGGTACTGGCAGTCTGCGGCCAGTGAAAGGCGGCCTGTGTATGCTAAGACACGGGCACAGCTTGCTGCCGATGAGGTCACCAGCGCTTCGCCTAGTGGCGATCCCTATTACGCGCACTCTTGCTGAGGTTCTCCGAGAGGCGTTGACCGATGGCACGCTCTCGCTCCTCGAGGGCGCTGCTCTCGGCTTCGAGGGCCTCGCGCTCGGCTTCGAGGGCGTCGCGCTCTGCTTGGAGCGCGTCGCGCTCTGCTTCGAGCGCGTCGCGCTCCTGCTTCAGCTCCGCGTCTTCGCGCTGGGCAGCGAGCCGGCGCAAGCGCGCACGCGTTGCTTCGGCGGCTTCAGCGGCCGCGGCGGCCTCGGCGGCCTCTTGCTCCTCGTCTTCCGACATTTCTTCCCACGTGCGCCTGCGCCCGACCGCTTTGTCGCGCTCAGCGTACTTGAGTGCGCGCTTGGTGTAGTAGCAGGCGTGTGCCATGTTGATGTCGAAGTTCGCCGAATGCGTTCGCTCGTCTTTTGTGGCCCTCTAGTTCGCGAACGTTTTTGCTCGCATTTGTACCAGCGCCCTTTTGAGAACTGCCGCCTGGGCAAACGTCGCGGTTTCGCGACCCCTGGCAAAAGATCTGTACCAGCGCCCTTTTGAGAACGGCCGCCCGGGCAAACGTCGCGGTTTCGCGACCCCTGGCAAAAGATCTGTACCAGCGCCCTTTTGAGAACGGCCGCCCGGGGAAACGTCGCGGTTTCGCGACCCCTGGCAAACGGTCTGTACCAGCGGCGGCCAAACGTCGCGTTTCGCCTGCGGGCAACCCAAAACTCTCTGGAAGGGGCAAACGTCGCCGTTTCGCCCGCGGGCAACCCCAAAACTCTACAAACTCTACAGAAGGTTCCCCAGTCGCAGCGAACTCCCCACGCGCACATCGGCAGCATGGATCGCAGCGAGCGCAATGCGCTGGCGGCCGTTGAGCTTTTCGAGAGGATGGGGCCTCGTTCTGCGGGCTTGCCTGGCGGACACTCGAAAGCATCGCTGGGCGCCGCCGCGCGCCCCGCGCACGCGCCCTCGCACTCTCCCGAAGTTCTCAGGATACTCGAGAGCATGTCGACCGCCCTTCTGCAGATGCAAACACAAATGGCCGAGCTCGCGGCAGCGACGAGCTCGCTGCCTCCCCCGCAGGACCTTGATCCTGAGATGTGCAGCGCCGCAACCACTCTCCGTGTCCTTCGAGCCTCGGCCCCCGCGTGCACGCACAGGCGCCCCGCGCGCAAGAAAAAGCGCGGCGACGTGGGCCGCCGGGTTAGCGTGCTGTGGGTCCCTCGGGACTTTGACGACGCACTCGAACCCGCGCCCGAAGACCTCGCGCCCTTCAGCGGCCTGGTCCTCAAAAAACGGGGCCGCAGCCTGTTGGTCAAGTACGACGATGGCTCCCTGGCTTGGGCCCGAAAAGACAAGCTCCTGAGCTTCCTCGATTGAGAGTGGCCGCGAAATATGCTGGCAGCTGAGCCTAGCTCTCGAGTGCCCAGAGGCAGCATGGCTGCCGTCCCAGAGGCAGCATGGCTGCCGTCGAGACATGCCACGTCAGCATACTGCCCACGTGGAACATTTCCACTTGTAAGGCGTCGATGTGATGCTGTGTACACATCGACGATGATGAACCTGGTGGATGCTTTCTTGCTTGTTGCGCTGGTACCTCCTGAATAAACAAATACAAATCTTGATGAGCAAAAATTGTTTCTTAGTATTTGTTTTCGTGTATATCAGAAACCTTTCGCACTATGCGCGAAGAGGGTGGATGCTGTTTTGGTTGTTGCACACTGATAATACTGGTGCTAACTCTTACTGATCTTTGGTTGAGAGTGGCCGCGCATTATGCTGGCAGCTGATCTTGATGATCACAGATTATTTTCTTAATATTCGCTTTGAAGCATATCAGAAACCTTTCGCACTATGCGCGACGACGAGGCAGGCATGCCCCTGCGAGAGGAGAAGGACGAGGCCTCCGCCCAGGCCTTCGGGGGTCTTCGCCTGTCTCCCCTGGTGCCCGAGCCTCCCCACAGGCCTTCGGGGGTCTTCGTCTTCGGAGCAGGAGGCGTGTCGGAGCCCCCCCCCAGGCCCGAGCCTCCCCCCGTGACGATGCACGTGTCTGGCGCACCCCTCCACCTCACACAAAAAACCTCAAGTAGGGCCTTCGTCTTCACGGCACCGTCTTCGTGTACACGGACACCAGCGCAGGAGGAAGCCGATTTCGCCGCGCGGGTGCGGGCTGCCGAGGTCAAAGACCAGCTCAGGAACGCCGAACACCAAGAAATCAGGAACAGGCTTCGGGACACGCTCGTGCGCAGTGGTGAATGGGTGGCGCTGGGTCCAGCAGCACACAGAGCGCTCACCGCGCCCGCCGCCAAGCAAATGCCGCAAGAGCGTGGCCGAGCACCCGCGACACGCGCAGCACTGGCATCCAGGCACGACGCCGATGACGACCAGTTCGACCAGTTGTGGGAATGGGTATGCCAAGAGCGGGCGCGGCTGGGGTACGCCAACACCTAAGCGCCCGCAAAGCCCGTGTCTATTGTGTCATCACACGGCAGGTCAGGCGCCGCGTGCTGTGGACCTCCAGCGCGTCCGAGAAAATCGCGAGGGCCGTCAACCCCGGGTTCCCTGAGAGGTCCAGCTCCCGCAGCGAGCTGTTTCCGCCCAGGGCATTTACGAGGGAAGCCCCTCCTGCTGCTTCGATGCCACAGTAGCTGAGGTCGAGCGTCCGCAGCGAGTCGTTGGCGAGCAGCGCCTGTGCGAATGCCCGCGCTCCCTCGCGGCTCTCGTGTCCCATGGTGTTGCCGCTGAGACTGAGCGACGTGAGCGTCCTGTTGACGCGCAGAACTCCTGCCAGCTGCAGCATATCTGCAAGGCAGAGTGCATTCCAGCAGAGTTGCAGCGACCTGAGCGAGGAGTTGACGACCAGAGCCTCGCTTAGACGAGCGCCGACTTGTCCGCCCTGTCTCCCCCACTCTCCGCGGTCGAAGGCATTGTGCGACAGGTCCAGCTCCTGCAGCGAGTTGTTCGTCCGCAGTGCTCCGGCAATCGCAATGGCGCCCTGGCCACGCATGTTGATGCATCGCAGCTTGAGAGACGAGAGCGAGCTGTTCATGCTCAGGACGCTGGCGACTGCCCGCGTGTTTCCCAGCTCGCGATTCGCACCCAGGTCCAGCGACCGCAGCGCGCTGTTGTCGCGCAGTGCTTCTCCCAGCTGGTAAATACTTCTGCGCGAGAGTCCAGTCGCGTTCAGATCCAGCGCCTGCAGCGAGCTGTTGCCGCGCAGTGCCGCGGCCAGGGCACTGCCCGCGGCGTCCCCCAAAGCATTGTCCGACAGGTTCAGCGCCTGCAGCGAGCTGTTGACGCGCAGTGCATCGGCCAGAGCACTGCCCGCGGCGTCCCCCAAAGCATTGTCCGACAGGTTCAGCGCCCGCAGCGAGCTGTTGCCGCGCAGTGCCGCGGCCAGAGCACTGCCGGCGGCGCCCCCCAAAGCATTGTCCGATAGGTCCAGGCGCAGCAGCTTCTTTTTATCTAGCACCCAGCCCAGCAAGTGGTTGTCGCGCACAAGTTCCAGAACAGCTGCCTCCGCGCTCTTGTCGGCCGCCGAGCGCAGGGAGCCGCGGAGTCCCAGCGCAGTGACTTTGTAAGCAGCGCTCAATTGTGCCAACAGGCGCTGCACCTGCGCGCCGCTCGAGAACACAAAGCCGTCCCGTGTCCGCACAGCCACGCATGGCCTGCCTCGCTGAACGAGACTGCGCGCTGTCTTGCACGTCTCGCACACACGCACCACGCTGCCCGCGGTGCCAAGACTTTCGATAAATTCATAGATTTCCAGCACATCCTCCAAGCTGGGCGCCATGCCTGCCTCCTCTTAAGTAGGCAGATCGCGTCCGGCGCTGCCAAATTTGCCCGTGTGTGATTATTCGGAGTCGCGGCCTCGGCCGGCGAATACATGGAAGTGTAGAGGATACTAAACTGAGTACCAATAAACAACACTCTCTCTCTTGAATATTAATTCTAGATCTTGTAAGCGGCAGTGATATACAGTAACTCGTTTCCTTCAAATCGCGTTTTTAGAGAGTTATACACTTCACATTTTTCGTTTTCCGGTATTTCCCGCCATAGAGCAATAAAATTTATTCGCATCCACCGACCATGTTGGAGATATTGAACCAGTTCTTCGACTCCTACTTCTGTCTTCAATCTCTGTGCAACGTCCTGTACAACAAGACGTATGAGTTCTTTATCGTGTAACTCTTTAACTTCATTACGATTTCGGAATATTCGCATGAGATCTTCCAGATTTTCAGCTGGGAATCCTCCGATTAGGCGTGGCATGCTCGGTGGTACTATGTTGACATGGTATTCATTCAAGGAATTTTCCATACGAAATCAAGCCTTATATACCTCGTTACTATTTTGAGTATTCACAGCTCCGGGCTCGGAATCCAGAAAACGAGCTGTAAAGTCCGGGTCGAGCGCCTGATCGAACCCGTGGTAAAAACAGGCTTTCATTTTCGAGAAGCATGCCGAAGCAGCCGGGCCGCGCCAAGACGCCGTGCCATGACGGGGCCGCGTGCGCGGATCCTCCCTTGGCACACCCGGAGCGTCGCTGGGATCTCTGGGCATACTACGAGCATCGCGTGACACACCCGGAGCGACGCTGGACATCCACGTCAGCGGACCACACAATCCGGCTGCAGCAGGCAGAGCTGCACCGATTGCAGCAGGCTCACGTGCTCTACCGCGAGCAGCGTCCCTCGAAGCAGGATGCTGACGCACAGGCGATGCGTCTCTTCATGTCGAAGTTCGGAGCCGCCTTCGCAGCCGAGCAGTTCTAACGGACTGTTTTGGCAACGTGCTCTAGAGCGAGCGTCGTCCATAGCAGTGTTTCCTTGCACGCGTGCTCCAAGAGCACCCGCACCATCTCTTGGGTCGCGTGAAGAACTTATGTGCGTTTATAATATATAAGATTGCAAGTTGCATGACCACAATGAGCACTGACATGAATGGTGAAGAGGAATCGGAATTAGAAAATAAAGGAGAAGGACAGCGCGAGAGGGAGGACAAAGAAGCTCGTCGGAGAGATGAACGTTTTCTGACTGAATTCAAAAGAAATATTCCGTGTTCTCCCCAACAGCAAAAACATGAATCTCCCTATATTGTGGAGCTGTGTCCCTGGAATCAGAAAGCTGACGAAAAGGCGTTCTTCAACGCTATACAAAAAGTCATGAACCGCATCTCTCAAAGCGAAAATCAGAGAGAGAGTGTGACGAAGGAGCTTCTGCACAGATTACTGATTTAGTGCAGCTATACCCATGCAACCCACCCGCTGATGGCAAGGATGGCGAATCCGTACACGATCCACGCGCCGCCTGCGCGCACCAACGCCACACACTGATGGTCTAGGACTAGCTCACTGCCGTGTAGGGGCTGCTGAAACGAGTATCTTTAAACTCTCGTCCTAATAAATTCTCACACAATTCCCGAGAACTGAGCTTCATTGTACGCATACCTACACGAGTCACCAAGAGAAGTCTACTCCAAAATACTAAATGGTCCATCGTCGTCCAGCCTGCCGCGCTTGCTGCCGGCCCCGCCCTCGGGGTAGGTAACCAAGGCGCCGTGCAGCGCACGCTCGACGGACTCCTCCATGAGGTACATAGAGGCGTCGCCGAGCCTGTCTGGGATTTTGAGGGCCGCCGACCCACGTCCGAAGGCACACTGCGCCACGTCCCAGTCGCGGAGCTGGGTGATGATGTGCTTGTCCACGACGTCGCCGGAGTCACCGAAGTCACCGAGGCCCAAGAGCAGGATGACGCGCACTGCGGCGAGCCAGCGGGTGCGAGTTTGGCTGCGGATGACTTTGAACGCCTTGCGCTGAGAACGCCTGATGCAGTCCTCAGTGGTGAATCCACCATGCAGCAGCACCGGGATTCGCTCGGGCTTGTAAAACACAGCCATAAGGCGGCGGCGGTGGAAGATGGCGAGGCGCGGGTCAAACGCGTATGCCCAGTGGCGGTGGAGGGTGCTGGACACAAAATGCCTGCAGTGGTTGCCTCCAGTACCTTGCAACTCCAAGAGCTCCGTCCACGATTCCCACGACAACACCTCGCTGTGGAGTATCTGGCACTCGTGCGCAAACGGGTTGTAGCACTGGTTGAACCAGAAGTTGAGCTGGCAGCTGTGCATGTAATCACGTTCGGCGGCCGAGGTTCCTGCCCACTCGACGGTGGCGCGGCAAAGGCTCCAGAGGAGGATCATGCTCGTGCCGATCGCGAACTACGTTTCTGCAAAGAGGAACGGATTTTACTGTCACATTTACTTTCGAACTTGTGTCGTATTTGCCCGCCGGAACCCTATTTTTGCCCTCGGGAACGAACAGCGGTGGTTCCGCGTTGGAGGCGTGTAGTAAAAGCCGGAAAGTCTGCACTCCAGAGCCTTCTTTTGCCCTCCGGAGCGAACAGCGGTGGTTCCGCGTTCGAGGCGTGTAGTAAAAGCCCGGAGTCTGCGGCACTCCAGAGCCTTCTTTTTCCCTCCGGAGCGAACAGCGGTGGTTCCGCGTTCGAGGCGTGTGGTAAAAGCCCAGAGTCTACAGCGCTTCGAAATTCTGGGCGTGTGGTAAACACCCGAAAGTTTACAGAGCCTTCTTTTCTCGTCGTAAACACCGGAAAGTTTACAGAGCCTTCTTTTCTCGTGGTAAACACTGGAAAGTTTACAGCGCCCGGAGCCTTCTTTTCTCTTTTCTCAAACATCGGCACTCAGCACCGGTCCATGGCCGGCGCCACCGTCGCGAACGCGTGGCCTGTGCTGTTCGACGCGAACGCCGAGCTTGCGAACTGGCTCAGCTTCGGGGAGCTGCTCCGGCTCGGGCAGCTCAACCGCAGCTTCCGGAGCACGTTTGAACACAATCTGGGCTTTCTCTGGCGCTCGCGCGGCGCCGCGTGCGACGATGACGCGAAAGGATCCGCCGCATCCCGCGCCGAGCGCCGGCGCGTGGCGAGGCGCGCTGTGCGGTTCGGGAAAACGGAGCACGTGCGCATTCTGATGCCCATGATGCTGCGGGCGGCCGCGGAGCCGGCGCGCTTTCTGAAGCCGTTCCTGTTTGAGGCGATAAAAGAAGGCCACGTGCAGGTCGTGCGCGTGCTGCTCGAGCTTGGCGGGCCCGAGCTACCGATGACGACACGCGGCGGCGAGAGTTGCCTCATCGTGTGCGTGCGCTATCGCAGAGGCGCGCTCCTGGGCGTGCTGGCGGAAGCCGCGGGAGCCGCGAGGCGCGAGCTCTTCACGATGAGCACTTTCAGCAACTTCGACTACTCGAACATGAACTGCCTGCTCTTCTGCGTTTACCGAAGCGATCTGCAGATGCTCTACGCGCTGCTGCGGGCGGCGGCCGAGGCCGAGGCGTTGCCGGAGCTGCTGATGCTCACCACCGATAGCGGAGAAACCTGCCTGCACCTCGCTGTCGAGTACTGTCTCTGGCCTGCTGGTCTCGACGTCGTGCGAGCGCTGCTCGCAGCGGCTGGGCCGCGGCGCGTCGAGCTGTTGACGCTGCGTTCTGACACTCTGAATAGCTGCTGGATGAGCGCGGCCTCCGTGGGGAACGTGGAGTTACTGCACTTGCTGCTGGACGCGGCCGGGGACGCCGCGCAGGGGCTTCTGATGCTCTGCAACATCGGGGGGTGGAGCTGCGTGCACGCCAGTGTGAAGCACTGGCACGGGCCCATGTTGCGCGCGCTGCTGCACGCCGCGGGGCCGCGGCGGCATGAGCTGCTCATGCTCACGAGCATCGCAGGGCGAAGCTGTCTGCACACTGCCGTGGACGAGGGGCGCGTGGACGCGATAGGGGTGCTGCTCGAGGCCGTGGGGGACGGGGCGCCCGAGCTGTTGATGCTCTGCGATGCCGAGGGGTCCAGCTGCCTCCACCGCGGCGCGCAGCAGGGCAACGTGGCCGTGGTCCGTGCGCTGCTGGAGGCGGCCGAGACCGCGGGAGTGCTCGCGGCACTGCTGATGCGGCAGTGTGGTGCAGGACAGAGCTGTCTGCACGCCTGTGCGCGCGGGGGGTGCGTGCTCGTGGCGAAGGCGCTGCTCGGGGCCGCGGGGGACGGGGCGCCCGAGCTGTTGATGCTCTGCGACGCCGAGGGGTCCAGCTGCCTCCACCGCAGCGCGCACTTGGGGGACGCGCTGCTGACTCGCGGGCTGCTCGAGGCGGCGGACGAGGCGGGGGTGCTCGCGACACTGCTCATGATCGCGGGTCCTGCGGGGTTCACCTGCCTGCACTCGGGTGCGAATGCGATCGAAGGGAGCCTCGCGGTGGTGCAGGCGCTGCTGCAAGCGGCCGGACCCCGGAGGCTCGAGCTGCTGATGCCGCAGACAGACCACGGATTCAGCGCCTTGCACTTCGCTGCGAGCGGCGGGCGCCTCGAGGTTGTCGAGGCGCTGCTGCAAGCGGCCGGACACCGGAGGATCGAGCTGCTTATGCAGCAGACAGCGCACGGATTCAGCGCCTTGCACTTCGCTGCGAGGTGTGTGGACGTGGACATAGTGCTGGCGCTGCTCGAGGCCGCTAGACCCGAGCAGCGCGCGTTGCTGACGCTGACCAACACGAACGATAGCACTTGCATGGAAATCAGCGCGTTGATCCGCAACGATGCCGTGACCGACGCGCTCAATAAGGCCTACGACGCGTGTTGAGAGAGGCACGCGAGGCGTTTAGGACGTATGCAAATACGAGACGCATGCGGAGCGACTTCGGACACGGACAAGCGCGTTCTTGCGCGCCAGGCGTCCGAGGCGCGTGGGAGTGAGACGAGACGCCGGTTCTGAATAGAATCCGCGCTGTTTTTGGATGTTTTTGGATTCTCAACAAACCTTCTTCAGGGTCTTTGCGTGCTGCGGAGTATAGTACACGAAATTGGTCCGCAAGCAGAGCTCCACGAGCCTCAGACAGGAGAGACAGCCGCTTTCGCTGCCATGAATTTGCGGACCAGCTCTGCGTGCTCTTCGCGTTCGTCGCGAGCGGTTCCCGGGTCGTTGCGCTTCTCCCGTTTGCAGGTCGCGGTATCGTGACGCTTCGCCACGGAAGTCGCCGCTTGCTCTTCGTCGCGAGGAGCATCCGCAGGGATGCTCTGACTGTTCTGCACCACCAAGCGGGTAACGACAACCACCACAAAGAGTACACTTGCCAGGACGGCGTACAAATGCACGAAAAACAGGTGCGCAAAGCTGTGCGGGATCATAGCCACGAAGTTCTTGCGCTCGTGTTCCGGCACGCGTGTGAACTTGAAGCTCATCATCGCAATCGCACACATCACGTAGAACACCACAGCACGGCACATCATTTCCAGAACGCCGGGGCGTGTGCACGCCCCAGATGCGTGCAGCAGCGCCATGATGCTGACTGTCACGACCTTGGCCAGGAACGGGAGCCGCACGTGCACGCCACTGACACAACTGATAATTTCGAAAGTCGAGAGAAAGCTCCAAACGAAGTTCTGGCCCGTCACAAACATAGCCGTGCCTCCTGTGCACGAAGTCGGCAGATGGGCGTTCGGCTGCGCCAGCACCGCGAGAGCACACATGCATAGGTAGCCACATGTGCGGTCCATGGAATAAGACGTCATGGTGCACGCGTCAATGTAGACCACACACGCTCCAAAGATCACGACCACGTGCCACGGGAGCCACAAGGTGACAGTCAACCAGTTTATGAGGAAAATAAAACCAATGGCGCGTATACAGAGAGAGATGACAGGGATGTATGTGGTCACGAGCAGAAAGTCGTAGGAGTCTGCATAGGACTTGTCGCGAGTGGACATGGCATCATTCCGAAGCTAAGTATGGAATCTGACCGCGCGTGATTTTACACGTCGTCCGTTTGCGGAGCGTGATTTTGCCCGGAAGCAGCCGTCGGCCTGCTTGCCGCCCCCTCGGCGGAGTCCTCTGGGGCTTCCCTGGCCGCATTCTCGGCGGAGTCCTCGCACTCGGAGTCCTCGGCGTCCTCGGCGGCGTCCTCGGCGGCGTCCTCGCACTCCTCGGCGGCGTCCTCGGCGGCGTCCTCGCACTCGGAGTCCTCGCACTCGGAGTCCTCGCACTCGGAGTCCTCGCACTCGGAGTCCTCGGCGGCGTCCTCGGCGGCGTCCTCGCACTCGGAGTCCTCGCACTCGGAGTCCTCGGCGGAGTCCTCGCACTCGGAGTCCTCGGCGGGGTCCTCGCCCG
>Ga0315905_10005322_pt1 | contig 13116 bp, 10 predicted proteins | sample LakEriMetagenome_5_FD_203522 | JGI IMG/M metagenome (GOLD analysis project Ga0315905, IMG submission 203522) | Freshwater fungal communities from buoy surface, Lake Erie, Ohio, United States - Buoy 4 MA121 | ecosystem: Environmental > Aquatic > Freshwater > Lake | place: USA: Lake Erie, Ohio... | reverse complement strand
CCGCACACTTGCCTGATTGGGAACATCTCTGCAGGAGAGTTACTCGAACTGGCCGATGCGGTGCTGGAGGGAGGGTCTATCGGCGAGGCGCCTGCTCCGTCCAAAGGAGCACCGCAGTGCCCGCCGGTGCCTTTCGGCAGCTTCAACCCCCTCTTCATGACCTTCGAGGGACGGATGCAAGGCGCCGCCAACTGGGGCTACGCCCAAGCCCTCGCCGCCGCCCAGCGGCTGGCCGCGGAGGAGAGGCAGAAGGGGGCGGATGAAGAGCTGGAGTCCGTGTGCCAGTGGCTGACCGATCAGCGCTACTGCGGCCACGTTGACCTCATCCCAGCGTTGCGCCGCGCCCGTCGCCCGCCCGCGCCGTCGAAGCGGGAGCAGGCGCTGAGGGAGCGGCTGAACGACCCCAACGTCGCGCAGCTTCACGCCAACCGTGAGGCCATGCAGCTCGCGCTCCAGGCGCTGGAGGAGGCGGGCGATGAGTAATCCAATCCCGCATAACTGCTGGCTAGATGAAGAAGAGGCGCTATTCCCGTCTCCGTGCGTCTTTGATGATCGCAGGCAGGAGATTAACAACTGCTCATTCGCTGCAATGCTGCAAGACCACCACAAAGACAAAACGGATTGCAAGCACTACCGCGCCACGCTGGAGGCGGCCCCCGCCCCGGTGGTGGGTGATGCACTGCCGCCTCGCCCATCACTGGAGCAGAACGCGATCGACTCCCCACTGGTGCGCTACGGCGTCACCTGGGATGGCAGTCCCGACACTCCGCTGCTCACCCCCATGCCGGACGGCTGCTGGACGCCTTGGCACATTGCTGCCGAGATGCTGCGCGGCACCACCCCCGCCCCGGTGGTGGGTGACGGCTGCGCCCGCATCGAACTGGTGACAGCCATCCATTGCTTGGCCAGCCACTTTGAGATCGCGTGCAGCTACCTCAGCGGCGACGACCTGCAGAAGGCCAAGGCCGACATTGCCCACGCCATCAGCATCGCCGCAAAGCACAACCAGAACGGGACTGGTTGCACCCCCGCCCCGGTGGTGGGTGCGCCTTTCGTAGTTCGCCACTACGTCGGTAGCGCCCATCCAGAGATCAAGGGCAACGGCTTCGATGGCCTGGTGGTGGGCAAAAACCGAGAGGAGGCAGAGGAGTTTGTCGCCTGGATCAACGCACGCCTGGGCACCACCGCCGCCCCGGTGGTGTGTGATGACCTGCCCGTTGTCCACCTGACCGCGCCAGAGCGCATCTGGGTTGACCGCAACCCTGACTACATCAATCCCGAGCACACCGGCACCGATCGCACGTTGCTGGAGCTGTTCTATTCCGCCTGTCAGAGCGAAGGTGGGACCGCCGATGAAGTGACACTGCGCGGACTTCGCGCCGTCCTCGCCAAGTACGGCCCCACCCCGGTGTGGGTGGCCGTGAGTGAGCGGCCTTGGGAGCGTGAGGGATGGTGCGACGACGACGGGCGCTGCTGGTGGGGACGACGCGCCGACGACTTCTGCAACCACGATTGGCACTACGCCACTCGTGCCGAAGTGGAGGAGTTCTGCGCCGATGCGATGCCACAGGTATCGCTCCCCTTCCACGCCCTCCCGCTGCCGGAGGTGGCGCCGTGACTACACCGCTCTACGAAAAGCGCGGTCGGCGGTATTACTTATGGGGCAATGGCGAGCACTGGGATACCCAAACCGACGCCATGCAGGCTGGCACCTGTCGTCTTGTCTATTGCCCCGAACCTGGTTTCTATCGCTATCGCTACGACGTCACTCTAGACACAGCAGCGTTTTTGGCTGCAGCAGAAGTCGCCCGCCATGCCATGGAGGAAGCGATGCACGAAAAAGCACGATCAGCCACGGCCATGTCTCAGGCGGTTCCATGGACGCCAGAACAGAAGCGCTTGATTCAGCAGTTTGAGCGCGACATGAACGCCACAGGAGCGTTTCTCCCTACCCACTGGCTGCAAAGCACACCCCGCGACATTGCGCAGGCTGGAATTGACGCAGTACGCCGTGTTTATGAAGAGACAGCAGGCAGAGGCGAGGGGGATTGAGTTGCCGGAAGGGTGGTTTCAGCGGCGGCTGGGGGAGCGATCAAGGCCGGCTGCATGACCCCCGCCGGCATGGATTATCGCCGCACGCCCACACTGAAAGCACGACAGCACCGCCTGACGATGCCCTCCACCAGCCACAAACCTGCCGCCGCGGCTACCACCCCAGCCAAGCAGGCTGAAACGGCGCCACTGCGGCCGGTGCTCTTCACCCTCCAGGCGGTCCAGGAAACCTGGCTGAAGAAATCCCCCGATCCGGCGGCCGATCTGCCAGAAGACCAGAAGGTCATGGTGCCCACTGGCCACCAGTTGCCCGTGGTGGCCGTGCAGGAGCTCCAGGGCACGGCCCATGAAGTGGTGGAGCTGGGCCACGGCGCAGGTCAGTGGCACGTCTTCTCCCCCCACTACCGCCGGCTGCAGGCCAAGGCGCCGGCGGCGGCCCCTGCTCCGGCGGTGCTGCTCCAGCCTGGGGCGATCGACTGGGGGAACTTCGACGCCCTGGTGACGCCCAACCTTACGGTGGGAGAGGTGCTGCAGTTTGACCCCCGGCGGCGGCCGTCGGCGCAGAGCGCGGTGATCCCCCGGATCCTGGACACGGCGGCGGAGTTTCAGTCGATCCGGCAGGCCTGGGCCCGTCCGTTGGGGATGACCAGCTTCTACCGACCGGAGCCGATCAACCGGGAGGTAGGAGGAGTGCCCAACAGCTTCCACGTCCCCGGCATGGCAATGGACATCTACCCGATAAAGCTGCCGCTGCAGGCCCTCTACGACTGGCTGATTGTGCGCTGGACCGGCGGCTTTGGTGATGGCCGGGATCGCGGCTTCCTGCACCTGGATCGGCGCAATGGCGGCCACTTCGTTCCCGGTGGTGGTGTCAGGCCAGCGGAGGTGTGGCGGTACTGATCAGGCCTTGGCTGGGCTGATCAACCGGGCTCTGGAGGCCTGCAGCGCGCCGATCACAGCGGCCAGGCTGCCGTGGGCCTTGTTCCCACCATTGTCGCCGTCATACCAGCCCTTGCCTTGGCTGTTGGGCAGGCTTGCCCACTCGAAGGCCAGGTCGTCGATCGCGGCGGCCTGGTTGGTGCCATGGAGAAGGAACCGGGCCAGCATGGGCCGCTTGCCCTGCAGCAGGATGGCGGTGGTCAGCCGATCCTGGTTGGCGGCACTGAACAGGTCCGCATCTGAGAGACCGGCCCGCGGTTGCTGCTCGAGCAGGGTGGAAGGGACCATCTGGGGGGCGCCGACGGCAAAGAGCTTGCCGGCCTGCTGCAGGGCTTTGATCTCAGCGATGGTGAGGTTCTGGAGGCCGCCGGGCCAGGGCTTGCCGAGGCTGTCGCCGGCGCTGCCACGGTTGTAAGCCTCGTAGGGGCTGGCAAAGCCGCCGGCTTCGTGGCGGTAGATCAGATCAAGGAGGGGCCGGCAGGCCACGATCTCCCTTTCCCCTGGCCCTTGGGCCCCTGGCCCCTGGGCCGCTGGCCCCTGGGCCGCTGGCCTGATGGCGGGTGTCAGCCAGGTGCTCTCGCGGATGTCGCCCCCATTGCCGAGCCGTTGGCGTTGCTCTGGCGTGAGCATCTCCTCCACTGATCTCCAGAACTTCTCATGGCCTGGATGGCCCGCCACCGTATGGATGGCGTAGCGCATGAGTGAGAGAGTCATTCGTCTGCTGTGGTGGGTTGATGGTGCTCAGCGGCAATGGATGGATCAAACAGCAGCTGCAGAACACGCAGCTCCATGTCGCTTGGATCCCGGTGGACAACACGCTGCACCGCGGTGAAAAACACCATGTAGGTGGCTCGGGTGCCGCGCTGCATTGCGGGGATCAGCGCAAACACCTGCGGCAGTCGCCGGCACAGATCACGGCCCAGCGCCTGCAGCAGCAGGCTGAGCAGCCGGCGCAACAGCCAGGGGATCAATGGCTTGAGCAGCATTCCGATCATCGCAAAAACTCCTCGATCATTCGGATGATGTTTTCGTTGCGGGAGTATTCCGCGTATGGATCCATGTTGAGTGCCAACAGCCCCTGATACACAGGAAGCTGCCGCACCCTCTCATCAGTGGCGGCTGGTGTGTAACCGGGGTCGGACGGAAGCATGTCAGAAGACGACGTTGGTGGCAGGAATGGTGATTGCGTTAGCGACGGAGATGCCCCGCAGATAGCTGCGGAGGCCAACATTGAGCGCGGCGCCTCCCGATGTATCCGTGGTGATGATGGGATTCAACCCTGCTGGGAAGCCATCACCAGGCGCGGTGGAGCTGGGGTTGAAGGTCGGCCTGGCCGCTGTATTTGACTCGGCTGACGTAAGCCCGGCCCGCTGGAAGATGGTTTGGGCATTATCTTCGGCGGAAACGCCGAAAGTCAACGCAAAGGTAAACCCAGTCTCAGCTTCGGCATTCTTAGCGTTGCCGCCCAGCACACCGCGGGTTTTGGTTGCGTTATACCCGTTCCGCCCAAACCGACCAACAAAGCCCTGGAGTCGTTTGCCAATCGTCTCCGCCTGGCTCTCATAAGGGCCCGGCCATGCCTCGGGAACAAAAAGCCCACGTGAGGCATGGATGAACTGGTCGAAAAATGGCCCTGTGTCAGTACCGCTTGGGACTGCCCCGCTACTATCCAGCAGGTGGATGTGGTTGGGCAGTAACTTGCCGGTCAGATCAACGTAATTGCTTTGAGAAAATGGGGAGCTTGTATTGGTGATGACGTTGATAGTGCTGCCAAGATTTAGTGTAAGGGTTTGGGGTCCGTCGAATGCTGCGCCGATAAATGTGTGATAGGTCTGCTCCCACCTCCACGGCGCATTCACTACCGCATTCCCGTAATGAGCAGAGTTGGCTAGAGGGAGAGGCCCTGTGACGCCAATCCCTGCGCTGGTAATCGTCGTCTTGCCACGAATATAGATGTTGCGCGTGGTGACCGCTGCGGTGCCGTCAATCTCGATCATTGCCGGTGTTGCGCCACCGGAGTCCTTCCGAGTCGGAAGGCCAGGGCCAAAACAGCAATCACGGATGGTAATACTATCGCTGGTTCCGCCAGACAGCTTAATCAAGGGGCTTATCGAATAGGAATCAAACAAAGTAGAAGAGGGTATAAAAACCTGACGTATCCTGGATAGCAAGTAATCAACATTGGTGGCGAGATTTGGTGAGAAGTCAGCCAATGTCATCAGACTTGCAAGACCTGAGAAAGGCAGAAACGAAGCAATCGGAATGCGTGACTCCCCAACGGCCTTGATAACGTCAGCCAACCCTAGAAACTGGAAGCCGCCGTCCCAGTCCACGCCACGGCGAAAACTCATCGTCAGTTGCAGGCTAGCTATCGTCATCTCGGCAAAAGAATATGATATATCTACCGGTATAAGGCACATCGGCCAGAAGTTAACCGAGTTAGCGTAATCCGCGTATCCGCTACCGTCATAGTAATTATTCGGCACAACAGCAGTGCCCACGCTATTGCTTCCCCATAGCGGTGCAGTCAGGCCCGCATTGTAGGCCACAAACTTCACGCCGCACTGCCAAACCGAGTTTGGGTTGTATAGCCCTGGTGCGATTCGGATTTCAGCGATCTGGTTGCCAGACCCGATGATGGCGTTGGCATACTCAGAGGCCCGCGCAAGACTTGGGATTGCCGCGGCGACTGATGTTGGCGGCTCATTAAACATGGAGTCAAGATCCCGATCTACCGCCGAAGCCTTGACGTAGATCGTGACCGTCGTTGTGGCGGCACTGATAAATCGCCGCTGAATAAACAAACGATTGACACCTGGCAGGGTCAGCAATTTGTCGCTGGACGCATCGATCTGATCATCGCTTGCAACGGCCTGTGTGACCGTTTGCAGATCGTTGATTGTGGCCAACTGGCCCAAGCCATAGCGGCTGGTCTGCATCGCAATCGCTTCTCCACCCTCCAATTCAACGACGCCCGCCACGTCCAAGGTGCCGGTGAGGGTGAGGTTCTCGACCGCGAGGTCAGTGAGCTGGGTGGGCAGGGACTGATCGCCTTCTGCTCCGATCCCCTCCACAGCCACCACCTCACCGGTGTCGGTGTTGATCAACCCCTGATTTGTCACCTCAAAGCCGTCTTTATTGATCCCCCTCACCTCCACGCGGCCGCCCTGCTCTGGTGTGAAGTTGGCGTTGAACTCATTCAGCGCAGACAGTTGCCGGCGGGCACGGGGCAGTGCGCGGGAATAGTTCCAGAAGCCGACCCCGTTGAAGTTGTGGCCCAGCAGCTGCACAAACGACGGCTGGCGGAACTCGACCGCCCAGTTGGCGCGAGCGCTGGCGGCGCCGCCGCTGGGGGCGGTGGGGAAGTCAGTGGCCGAGGCAGGATCCAGGTCACGCTCGGCCTCAGGCCGTGGGATCAGGGCGTTGTGGGCGGCAGTGCTGTTGAAGCCCAGGGCCAGCAGCAGGGCCAGCGCGCCGCGATAGTCGGTGGCGCTGCGGAGCTGGTCCCGCACGCTGCCGCTGGCGGTGTAGACGGTGCTCCAGTTGATCCCACAGGTGACGGTCACATCAGTGGCCGCGTCGGTGTCCGTGTCGAAGATCAGGACCGGCGCTTCCAGCGTGGTGGGGTCTTCCGCGTTGTAGGCGGATTCCTCCTGCACGTAGCTCTGCTGCCACTTGCCCTCCTCTGGCGTGCTGCCGCTCGAGGTGAAGGTGGCTTTCGCGGTGAAGTGCTTGCCGGCGAACTTCACCGTCTGCCCCTGGCGGTAGAAGACGCCGGAGGCGTAGCTCTCATCAGGGCAGGAACGGCGGATGGATATCTCGGCCGAAAGCACCACACCGGCACCTTCCGGCGGGATGGCATTGGTCTGGGTGACAGCCAGCACTTCAGCACCGCCGGGGGCAAGCGCCCGATCGATGCCGCCACCACTCACGCCCGGGCGTGTCTGCAAGATCGAGTTGCGCACCGGCACCCGGGCGCTGGTCGTGTTGACCAGCTTCAGGGTCACGCGGCGTTGCGTCGCCGTGCGGGTGTCGATGAGGCGGCGAACGTAGACGCGCTTGCCGATCGCAAGGGAGACACCACCAGAACCCGTGCCGATCGCGGCATCGGTGTCGGCCTGCAGCGCAGCGCCGGTGATGTCGATCTCGGTGGCGGCGCTGCTGCTCCAGGCGTTGGCGGCGAGAGTCGCGCGCCAGTCCATTCCGTTGGGGTTTTCGATCCAGACCAGGGTGCCGGCCGGGAGGCTGTAGCCGCTGGCAGCCAGGATCGCCGGCACTGCTGGATCGGTGCCAACCGCCAACGGTTCCTGCAGGACGATCGCGCTTCCAGAGATGGAGGCGACGATGCCGAGGGGGATGCGGCGGATGTTGCCGGTCTGATCGGCGACGCTGCGGGCGGTCTTGATCCGATGGAGGTTCCAGTTGCTATCCAGCGGCACGCTGCTGGTCTGGTAGCCCCGCGCCACCGCGACACAGCCGCCGAAATTGGAGGTGGAGTTGCTGAACTCCATCTGGGCGCCACTGTCGGCGAAGTGGTGGCGGCCTGCACCGATGGCAAAGACCGACACCAGTTGCGCGAAGGCATCGTTTAGCGCGGTGATGTGACGGCTCATCCGCCGCGGCTTCATCCGCACGTCGTCAGATTCGCTGTCGATCAGCTCCTGGTAGTTGACCGGGGCACGCCAGGCGCCAGAGCGGTAGATCTCCCAGCAGCTCAGGTCGCGTTGCTGGCTGATGCCTGTGAATTGCGCCGCCACCAGGCTTTTCAGGCCAGCCAGGCGAGCGCCATCCCAGAACACGCCCGACATTCCCCATTCGGTGCGCAGGCTGCAGTTGTAGATGTACGGGCTTGCTCCCTTGACCGTGTCCCACGCCTCGGATGGGTTGCCGCTGATCGGCCCCACCGTCTGCCATTCGGACGGCCGGGTGACCGTCAGGGAATTGGAGATGTTGCCGGTGTTGTTGGCACCGCCCATGGCGATCCGAACCTTGGCGTAGAGCTGGTCCAGGTCGGCCTGGCTCGCATTGTGGAAGCAGTCCAGCAGGTGGTGACTGCTGCTGGCACCGAGCGCATCGCGGAAGGTGACCCCGTAGACGTAGCTGGTCGAGGTGATCTTTAGGATCCCCACCCGGTTGCTGTAGTCGGCGGCCTCATCCGCCGCGACCGGCACGTAGGAGGGGCGAACGGTGGATTGCCGCAGGCTGAGCGGCGCGCTGGCCGTGGCGTAGCGGGGCAAGACGATGCCGCCGCTGTTGGGGTTGAAGGCAATCAGGTGGTTGGGGGTCGGATCGAAGCCGGCCGCCGGCCATTCCGTCACCGGGATGGCGTAGCTGGAATTGCCAGGGTCGTTGTAGAAAATGTGCGTCCCCGGGCTCAGCTCCACCGATGGGCAGTCAACGTTCGCTGCTTCCGAGTTGATGGTGAAGAAGCTCTTGCTGGTCATCGCAACGATCTCGATCGCTGCGCGGTTGATGGTGCGGAAGGGCCGCTCCTTGCTGTAGCCGCAGGTGAGCCGCTGATTTTCCAGCCGCTTGAGCTTGGCGGCGATCTTGGCCGCATCGGGGGCCCCGCCCGGCTCCTCGAACCAGTTGTAGGAACCACCAACGAACCGATCGCTGCCGATGTAGGGGTTGATGTAGATGGTGAAAGGGCTGTTGAGCGGATCGGCCGGCTCGGTGTTGCCCGGCGCCACGTTGGCGTTGCCTGCCATCTGCAGCAGGGCGTCGATCGTGACGGCCAGTTGCTCCTTCGCCCGCAGCTGGCCGCCAGCTCCAAAGGCATTGAGGATGCCTGCGACGGCATTCGCGAAGCTGAGCCGGGCCATCTGCTGCTGCTGCTTCCAGCAGGCTAGGCAGAGGCCATCGCGGACAAGGGATGAGTTCGCTCGGCAATGATGAAGCGAACGTCGCCGATCGAAGCAAACTGGCCGCGGATCTTCTTGGTCTCGCCGGCCTGGGTGGAGAGTTGCACCTTGGTCAGGAGGATGTCCATCTCGTAGAAGAGGCACTCCTCCCGGATGAAACAGACCCCGTTCGAGTGTCCCCGAGGCCCATCGGCCACCAGCAGGCGGATGGTGCCGGTGCCCCCCTTCTTGGTGAGCATGTCGAGGCGGAGCATGGCGGAGCTGGGGCTGACGCCAGGGGCATAGATGTTGCTGAGCTCTCCGGAGAAGCTCCCGGCGCCCCGCACCTGGCCGGCGAGCACCGCCCCAAAGGCCTCGCCGATCGCCCCCTGGTCGAGGGCGGTGGTGTCGGTCTCCACCTCCCAGCCGGAGAGATCCGCTTGCCGCTTCCAGCCCCGCTCATCCGCCGCGGCCCCCGCGTCCCGGATCACAGGCGGCAGGGCCGGCACGATGTCCTCCAGCCCCACCTCAGCCTCCTCAGGGCGTGTGATGGTGAGGGCCAGGGCCAGCAGGGCATCTGCATAGCCGGCGCGGTCGCTGGCCACGCTGAGGATGAGCCGATCGAATCCCACCAGGCGGAGTGGCAGGCGGCTGAGCTCGCCGCCGTTCACCGCACCCACCTCGAGGCTGTAGAAGGTGGCGCGCTCTAGGGCATCCTGGTGGATGTAGGCGGTGGCCTGCTGGCTCAGGCCGACGGTGCCGGGGTGCTCCCAGAAGGTGGCGTTGTCGTCAGGGCCCCAGAAGGGCGGATCGGCGCCGACGCGGTGGAGGGTGGCCGGGCCGCTGGAGGCGGCATCACCCCAGAAGGAGTGGCCGTCGGGACAGTTGGCGTAGCCGGTGCCGAGCACGTCGAACGGCAGGCCCAGGGGGGCGGTGAGGAGCACCTGGTCGCCGTTGAGAAAGCAGGGCTCTTCCAGCCGCAGCCGCACCACGCTGCCGGGGGCATCGAGCAGGTCATCGGTGAGCACCACCGGCCGGGGCCAGCTGCGGCTGAGGGTGAGGGTGCCGATCTCGCCGTCGATCGCCATGGTTCAGAACCGGCCGCTCATGTCGCCGTTGACGGTGAGGGAGAGGGAGCAGGAGATGAGCTCCCGCACCCGGACCGGGGTGCCGAGAGAGGCGGTGAGGACGTCCATGGTGAAGTCGCCGCGCGCGGAGCCGCGACGGGTGACGATGCGCAGGGTGTCGACCTCGTCGTTGTCGTTCCAGATGTTGTTCGCCATCGCCACCGCAGCGGCGTTGTCTGGGTCGTAGAGGAGGGTGCAGCTGATCTGCGACTCGCGCATCCCCTTGGTGCTGGTCGTGGCCACCTGGCCCACGCCTGTGGTGGGCAGGATGTCACGGGAGACGGAGACGCTGACGTCGGTGATCTTGCCCACCAGGGAGCCGTTCCAGTAGACGTCGCTCTGGGTGGTGTTCCTGACGCCCATCCCTGTTCAGCTCATGACCACGCCAGCAGGCTAGGCAGGCCCTAGTCTTGCTCCCCACCACCGGAGCCTTGCCCCCCACCACCGGCGGCGGCCGGGCTGTTCTGCAGCCGGGCCTGTAGCTGCACGGGCAGGGTGCAGCGGTGGCGGTAGGTGTGAGAGGTCCGCGGGGTGGGGGCGCCTTGGCCGAGGGGCCAGTACCAGCGCAGGCCGGCGCCGGTGGTGACCGACTCAATGAAGGCCTTGTGATCTGCCGTCACCCCGGTGAACAGGATGTCGGGCAGCGTCAGGGGCAGCAGGCCGGAGTAGCTCTGGTGGAAGGTGGCCAGGATCTCGGTGGCTCGATCGGTGGTGATGTTGCCGAACTCCAGCTCCAGCGCTCCACCGACGGCGACGGTGCTCCACAGCCGATGGTCTTCGATGCCGGCTTCTGACATCGCGCTGGTGACCGGATGGCGGGGCATGACGAACGCGAAGGCGGTCGGCTCGATGGCAGGGAAGAGGATCGTCACCCTCGGATCACCCAGGCGGTGGGCTCATCCCAGTCTGCAGCCAGCAGCAGGCGGCCAGCGTCATCAGTGGGCATCAGCAGCGCCTCAATCCGCTGCCGTCCGTCATCGGTAGGGCTGACGCGCATCACCCGAAAGGTGCGCACCTGGGGGGCTGCCGTGCGTGTCCACTGGCTGCCCAGCAGATTGCCCCTGGTGCCCCCATCGCTCACCACCAGGGGCTGGACTGTGGGCCCCGGCGGTGTGGTGCCATCCCAGGCCAGCACCTCATAGGAGCCATCCGCCAGCGGCTCACTGGCCACCAGCGTGCCGTCGGGCATCACCGCGCCATTGCTGTAGAGGTCCTCCAGCGTTTCGTCGTAGGCCACCGCGATGTGGTCCTCCGGCGCGACGGGGCGCAGCATGCCGGCATAGGTGGTCTCGAAGGTGATCGGGTCGCCCACCAGGCGGCGCCAGCGGATGAGGAACTTCGCCGCGTCGATCAGGTGCCAGCGGTTGGTGCAACTGTCCTTCAGGTCCAGCGGTTCGACCGGGTCGCTGTCGCTGGCGGTGGCCTCGCGGATCGTGATCTCACGCACCGTCGAGAACACACCAGGGGAGAGCATGTCATCGTTGCTGCGTTCTTCTCGGTACAGCCCGCTGACCTGGATTGGCCGCCGCTGGTCGTCGTCGCTGGTGGTGCTCCGAAACGTACCCTTCTTGATGTTGGCTGCGGTGAAGAGATCAACGATCTGCACCGGATCGAAGGAGAGTGTGGGCTTGAAGTAGAACTGCCCATTGAGCTCGTAGAAGGCGAGCAGGTGAAACCCTGCCTGATCTGCCGCCCACTGCCTGAGGTTCTCCGGCTGGGGCAGGGTGCCATCAAAGAAATACCGCCTGGAAAAGCACCACTGTGCCGCGGCCAGAAAACTGGGGGCGTTGATCTGTTCGGCAGACACGTCCAGGCCGGCGCCAAAGTCCGGGCTGGTGGCCAGCCTGGTGAAGATGTCGGGCAGCAGGTGGGTGGGCCCATCGTTCTGCTCGATGTAGCGCTCGCAGATGTGGCCGCCGATCACCTGGGCCGAGAGCTGATTGACGCTCTGGAGCTCCAGCGCCGATCGTGCATTGAGCCCCACCACGGCCATCGCTCTGTAGCTGGGGGCCGTGGCGTTGGACTGGATGATGTTGACGTAGGCAATCTCGTGCTCGGGCCCCTGGCCCGCCGTGGTCTGGATCTCGTCGTAGACAAAGACCTCGGCCAGCTTGCCCCATGGATCGGTCATGGCATTGCCATCGCTCCAGCCCAGGCCGAGATCCTGCTCGGGTTCGATCGATTTCAACGAGAAGCGGCTAGCCGATCGGGTGAAGGGGGCCACGCCGGCGTAGCGAGCGGTGCAGGCGCCATCGACAACCGTTTGCAGGTTGGGCATACGGCTGTCCAGCACCGCCAGCTGGCCGGTGGCGGTGCCTGAGCGGATCTCCCAGCCGCTGATGGGCTCGAGTCGGATCTGGGCGCAGCGGGCACCGGCAGGGAGCTCCAGCTGAACGCTGTTGTGCTGGGCCTGCTGGGTCAGCCCCCGGATGGCGTAGAGGGTGGGCAGCACCACAAAATCGGCCGCGCCTTCTGGCCGGTAGCTGAAGCGGATGAAGCTGTAACGCTCCTCAGAAAACCCCCGTGTCGTGCTCTGGTATATGGCGATTTCCAGGTTCTCGCCAGCCGACAGGATTTCCCCCCCTTTCTCGCCGCCAGCCAAGCGGTTGATCTCCTTGATCGTTGGTGCCTGGCGGAGGTTCGTGAAGCCGCTGCCACGGATCCCCACCGTGCTGCGCAGTCCGATCTCCACCACTCGCACCGGCCGGCTGAGCGTGAAGTCGGCAATGGCGCACCGGTGCAGGTGCCCTCGGCTGGTGCCGGTCTCATACCTGGGCCCGGCACTCACCGCTGTCCAGTCCCAGTTCATGCCGCTGGTTACCCTCATCGGGAAGATTTGATCCCCGGTGGTGTCCGGATCGATTTCATCCAGGGGCGTCACAAACACCACGCCAGCACGCACCACGCGGAATCGGGCGGTGATCGAAACGCCGTTGCCAAACGGTTGATTGTCCGCGTCGGAGCTGAACGCCGCATCAGAGGGCGTGCGCTGCTCCAGCACCGCCAGACAGCTGCCGCACTTGAACAGCTCGCCCACCACCAGGGCGTCATCCGCACTGCGCTGGCGAGCGCTGATCGCCGCTCCCACATCGGAGCAGGTTTCCGTGTGGTCAGCCCCCCCGTCGGTGTTGGTGCTGTTGAACTTCAGCGTGGTA
>Ga0315905_10005321_pt1 | contig 13116 bp, 11 predicted proteins | sample LakEriMetagenome_5_FD_203522 | JGI IMG/M metagenome (GOLD analysis project Ga0315905, IMG submission 203522) | Freshwater fungal communities from buoy surface, Lake Erie, Ohio, United States - Buoy 4 MA121 | ecosystem: Environmental > Aquatic > Freshwater > Lake | place: USA: Lake Erie, Ohio... | reverse complement strand
CTTCAAACCAAATCGTCAACTAACATAACAATCGGATCACCTCGCGGGGTCTGGTCACGCTGAACGCAAGCGCAAGCACAAGGGCGCCTGCGGCGCGTATGAAAAGTCTCATCCGATGTGCCACCATCATTCTGTCACGGCTTTGCGCGCGATTTCGATCACATTGGGCGGGGTCATGCTGATGCGTTTGAGGATCGTTTCGATCTGCGCATGACTGCGCGGGTCGATAAGCATGCCCGATTTGCGCGCGTCATCCTGAAAGTCCTTATCGCCGAGCATGGCGTCAAACGCCTTGCGCACCGCCTCCACGCGCGCAGCCGGCGTCTCCGGCGGCATGGCGTAAGGGCGCGCGGTCTCAAGCGGAGCGAGCCAGAGATCCTGCACCTGCCGCATCTGCGCGCTTGTCGCGAGTTCGGCGGCGAGCGGAACGTCAGCGAGCTCGGGCTGCCGCTTCTCCCCGGTCTGGAACAACACGCTGATCTTCTTGTCCTTCAGCCATTCGGGATTTTTCGCGGCGATATTGCTCCACGAATAATAGCCGATCCCTTGTACTTCCCCACGCTCCATCGCCAGCACCACGTCGGCTGTGCCGGGATAGCCGCTCACGATTTTGAACTTCATGCCGGCGGTGAAATTATAGACTTGCGGAATGATCGCGGAATCGCCTGCGCCACCGATCACCGCTTCGCGCGTCTGCAAATCCTTCGCGCTTTTAAAACCGCTTGTGTGCCACATGATCGCCACGCCGGGCTCGGCAGCCGTGCTGAACAGCCAATTGAGCTTCATCACATCATATTGCACGCCCTGCGGATTGAGCCATGGCGCGGTGAGCAGACCGCGTTGAATGACCGCCATCGCCGACCCGTCGCGCCGCGCCGAGGCGTAGAGCCTGTTGGCGTTCGTCAGCCCGCGCGCGCCGGGCACGTTCTGCACGACGAGGCCGGGATTGCCGGGAATGTATTTGCCCAGATGCCGCGCGAGCACGCGCGCATCGAGATCATAGCCGCCGCCCGGCGTGCCGCCGACGCTGACGCTAATCGTCTTGCCTTTGTAGAAATCGGCAACGCCGGACTGGGCGAAAGAGGGAGAGGCTGCGACGCAGACGCAGGCTGAAAGGACGGCGAGCGCGCGCGCCGCCATGAGGCCAGAGGCTTGATGCATGTCGGTTTGCCCTCCCGTTCTTTCGTTCACGGCTTGATGAAGGCGTCCATCTTCGGCTCGACGCCATTGACCTTCATTTCCTGCAGCCAGAGCGCGTGGATGCGCGCATCCTGATCGGAATATTCGATCTGCATCCCGCCTTCGTCCACCTTCTTGGCGAATTTGCCGTCCGCCGCCCAGATGTCGCGTTTGCCCTGCGTCATCGGGTAGCGCACGCTGCCCATCTGAATCGCAAGATAGCGCGAGGGGTCCGACGACAGGTTGAAATGCTGGTGGAACATGTCGTCCGGCGGAGCGTAGATCACGCCATGGCGCCAATCAGTGCGGCGAAACTCCTTGTCGCCTTCATACCAGAGGAGCGAATAGCCATGGCCCGTTACCGCATGGATGACGACGCCGTTCATATGGCGATGGCCCTTCTTGTAAGTGCCCGGCGGAATCTCCGAGCAATGGCAGCCGATGGAGCCGTCGCCAAGGATGAAGCGCAGGCTTGTCCCGCCCGCGCCGCGCGTGGGCATCGCCTTCAGCGTGAAGCCCGACAGGTCGGGCACGAAATTGGTTTCCCATTGGTGGCGGCCCTGCAGCACGTCGATATGCTGACCCTCGCCGGAGAAGTAACCGAGCTGGCCCCAACGTTCAGGAAAGGGCGACGCATTTTGGAAGATGAATGATTCCTTGCGGAACAGATTCATCAGATAGGTGATATTATTCGTCGCCGCGAGCCGCACCGGCTCACGGCCGGACGTGTTAAAATGCCGATATTTCGCGTTAAGCGGTACGGTGAAGAGGGATTTCGGTCCCCATTCGAACGTATGGATGCGATCTGCCGCCTCAACGGTCGTTGAGCCATGGCCGGACAGCACATAGACCACCTCTTCATAAATATGCTGCACGGGTGTCGTGGAGCCGCCGGGCGGCAATTCATAAAGAAACGTGGTGAGAAAATCGTCACGGCCCTTAAGATGGCAAATGGCGCCGCGCGCGCCGATCCGATCCCACGGCTTCGACTCAACCGCCAGCATGTCGATGGCGAAATCCTCATGAATAGGAACACCCTGCGTCTCGGCCCAATCCAGATAGGGCTCAAGCATGAATTTGCGCGCCTTATCGCGCACGGTCGGCGTCTGCGAAGCCTGTTCGTTCATTTCATATGCTCCTGCATTTAAAACCTATGCGCTCATTCGGGCGGTCTGGCCGCCTCGCGCGCGAGTTTCACAAGATCGGCGTCAAGCGCGTAGAGTCCCTGCAGTAGGGACAGCACTTTCTCCCCGCCGATGGGATCGATATCGAGCCCCTGACGTTCGGCCTGAGAAAGAAACTCTGTCTCGGCCGTCGTCGCCAGAAGCGCCTTGCGCAAGGCAGCGAGACGATCCACCGCGAGACCCGGCGGGGCGACGATGGGCCTGCCCATCTCCTGCGGCGCTAGGAAAATGTCGAAAGCTTTGCGCGCGCGCTCATTGGGCGCGAAGGCGCCGACGAGCGGCACGCTTTTCAGCTCCGGCAATCCTTCAAGGGCGAATTGCACAAGCACCTTGATCTTGCCCTCGTTGATCCAGTCGGATTTGCGCGTACGCAAGGAGGACCACGAGCCGGTGCCGATCTCGTTCTCGCCCTGTTCGATGGCGAGATTGATCGCGTCGCTGCCGCGATAGCCGGAGATGATGTTGAGTTTCGTGCCGAGAAGATTATTAGATAGCCGCGTGAACAGCGCGCTGTCGGCGGAAGGCCCCGTCACGCCCACCGTGAAGGACTTACGCTTGAGATGGGCGAAATCCTCCACCTGCGCGGCGATCCATGAAAAGGCGATCAACACTTCGCGATTCATGCTGCCGATCCACGACAGCGTCAGCGGATCAAACCGCGCGCCAGGCGCGCCCATGAGAGGCGCAAGCGGCACGCTGCGGCTCATGATCTGCACGACGCTGCCGTCGCGCGGGGCGACCTGCGCCAGCCAGTTGGCGGCCGTAAGACCGCCCGCGCCCGGCATGTTCTGCACGACGACGCTCGGCGCGCCGGGAATATGCGCCCCGTAATGGCGCGCGAGCAGGCGCCCATATGCGTCGTAGCCGCCGCCCGGCGAGGTGTCGACGATGAGCGACATTTTGCGCCCCTCGTAGAAAGCGGCGGCGCTCTTCGTATCGTCGCTCTGCGCACGGGCGTCTGCGGATGAAACGGCGAGCGCGAGTGACGCCGGCAGAATGAAGACTGCGCCTGCGCTTCGCGTCATGTTCTGCTCCCGTGTTGCGGTCTGATGGTTGTTCGCTCGGTCATTCGCCCGATCCCGCATATGCGCGCGCACGCTCGACGACGGCCGCAGGCGCGGACATCATGTCGGCGACGATGACTTGCGCCTCCTCGCCGCTCATCGCGTCCACGTCGAGACGGAGTTTGCGCGCCTCCTCCCTGAACTCCGCATCGGCCATCGTCGCCATGAATGCCTTGCGCAAGGCCGCGACCCTGTCGGCAGGCGCGCCCTGCGCGGTGAGGATGGGGCGCGCCACCTCGTCGGAGGAGAGCATAAGCTCGATCAGCTTACGGTCGTCCGCGTTGCGCGCGAAGTCCGTTAGCAGGGGCGTGTCGGCGAGTTCCGGGTGGCGCTTGCGCCCGCCTTGCGCGAGCGGCGTGATCTTACGCTCCGCGAGCCAGTCGGCCTTCTGCGATTTCCAGCCGGACCAGCTTTGCGTCACGCGGCCAGAGATTTCGCCGCGCTCCATGGCGAGATAGATTTCCGATCCGCCCGGGTAACCGGGCACGACTTTGAATTTCGTTCCCAGAACGGCGTTGAGCATGAGCGGCAATTGTACGGAGGCCGAGCCGCCGCCGGTGCCGCCCACTACGAGTTCGCGTTCGAACAGGTCGGCGAACGTCTTCACGCCGGCACCTGTCCACGCCATGACCACGATCGGCGAGGCGGAGGTGTTCCCGATGATGTGGAAGTTCGCCATGTCGAAATCCACGCCGGTCTTGCGGAACAATTGCGTCAGGGGGATTTGCTGCTGCAAGGCCGCGAGCGCGGTCGCGTCCTGCGGGGCGACGTTCGAGAGCCAGCTCGCCGCCCGCAGGCCGCCGCCGCCCGGCATGTTCTGCACGATGATCTTCGGCGCGCCCGGCGCGTGCCGCGTCATGTGCTTGGCGACAAGACGCGCGCGTATATCGTAATCGCCGCCTGCGCTGCTGGACACGATAAGGCTGAGCGTCTTGCCGCGATAGAATTCCGCCGGCGCCTGCGCCTGCGCAGCGCCGCCCAGAACGAGCGCGCCGCTGACAAGGACGACCTGGGAAGGAAGGGATCGGAGAGCGCCGGCCATGCGCGCAGGCGGCCGGCAACGACGTGCGAACGCCCGAGACATCGCGCTCCTCCCATGGCTCTGCGCCTTTTTTTGGCGCTTTTAGCCAGACTAGGCCCGGCCTGAGCCGGGCGCAAGCGGATTGCGCAGGCGCCTAACGCGGTGCCGGCGATCCTTGTCGCCTGTGGAATCGAACTGGAAAAACGGCCAAAAGGCGCAATAGCCGAACGAAGCCGTCTAGACTGGAGGCGAAACGCCTGAATGACATTCTCTCTGAGAATGAGGCTAGGCATTCTGGGAATTGGACGATCAAAAAAGCCCGTGGCACGCTTAACCAGCCAAAATAAATAAAAGCTCGTATCGATCCCACCCATTCATTGTGACGATTCATCTCGCAGCGTCACGATCAAAGACATGAATGAACGCCCAAGGCTTGAAGGGGGGAAAATGCTGGGTCATGCTAGAATTGCAACTTATTCGCTACAGCGCAAGCTCCTCGCAATCTTGATCTTCAGCGGCCTTGCGACGCAAGCCATAGCGCAATCGCCGGCTGCTGATATGAGTTTCCTGAACAAGGGCGTGAAGATCGTCGTAGGCGCAGGCCCCGGCGGGGGAAACGACCTCTACGCCCGAATTCTCGCGCGAAGTCTCCCGGATTATCTACCAGTGAAAACAAATTTCACCGTCGTGAACATGCCGGGCGCATCGAGCATCGCGGCTGCGAATTACATCAATCGAAGAGCGTCCCGTGATGGGACCGAAATGCTCGCCATTATTCAGTCACTTCCTTTTGTTCAGGCCTTTGGTCAGGCCAACATCGATTTTGATCTCGCGAAATTTCAATGGATTGGCAATATGACCGAGTCGCCGGTCGTCTATGTCACATGGCGCACGTCGCCTGTTGTCGACGTGGAGACGGCGAAGCGCATGGAACTCGCGTTCGGCTCCACCACGCCTGGATCGCTCTTCAGCATGATGCCTCTGGTGATGAACCGCGTGCTGGGAACACGCTTTAAGGTCATCAACGGTTATGGGTCAGGCAGCGCGATCAGTCTGGCCCTCGAAACCGGTGAGGTGGCGGGCGTGGGCGGCATGACATGGGCCAGTCTGGCCGCCAGCAAGCCGGCGTGGTTCGCTGAGAAGAAAATCAACATCATTGCGCAGGCCGGCATTCGCAAGGCGCCAGATTTGCCGGACACGCCTTTGCTGGTCGACCTAGCGTCCAGTGAGGCTGAACGGGCCGTACTGGCTTTCTATTCCGGCGTCGTAGCCTTTGCTCGCGCCTTCGCCTTTGGGCCTGACGTGCAGGCGGACCGCGTGGCGCTTTTCCGCCAGGCTTTTGATAGACTAGTCTCTGATCCACAATTTGTCACAGAGGCAGAGAAGATGGGGATAGACATCAACCCAACCAGCGGGGAGACCCTGCAAAAAATCATCACCGAACTGGTTCACGCTGACCCGGCCTTGTTGGCCCGCGCTCAGGAGGCAATCGCAGAGTAAAACTGTCGAGAAGCGACGAGAGCGCCTGAGACCGCGAAGAGCGCATAATAGCGGAGGCGAAATCCGCTTTAGGCTTGTTCGCCGCGCTTCGGTACGTTTCTATATCTCAGCATGCCTGAAGCCGATCTGGATAAGGTTCAGGCAGTTTCGCTTGGGCCTATCGAGCTGGCGCACCAACCGATAACGCCCTGGGAAGGTTCATCAGGCAAAATGCGAAAGGCATATCCCAAGCGACGCAAATAGGAGATCTTCCGATGCATGACGTATTCGAGCAGATGCATTGGCATGAGCCAAGAAATGGCAAGAACGCCGGAACCGGCACGTTTTCCCGCGCGGCCATGCCTTATGATCTTTTCATGGAGGCGGAAGGCGTCCCCGTCTATCGAGGAGTAGGCGTACGCTCGGTGTTCGAGCTGCCGATGAAGCCATGGACGCGCCTTGGCGGACGCGGCTCTTACATCCAGCTTTATGGAACCGAGGGACTCTGGGGATTGTATGTGGTGGAAGTGCCCGCGGGTAGCGCGCTCAACATCGAACGGCACATCTACGAAAAGGTCGTATATGTTGTCGAGGGACGTGGATCAACGGAAGTGTGGAACAACGGAGAGACAAAGCGCCAAAATTTTGAATGGATGAAGGGATCGCTTTTTTCCATTCCCGTCAATTCCTGTCACCGTTTCGTCAATGCGACCAATGCTCCAGCGCTTCTGGTCTGCGGCACCACAGCTCCTAACGTTATGAACTTGCATGACGATCTCGAATTCATCTTTAACTGCCCCTTCAATTTTACGCGACGCTATTCTGGCGCGGACGATTATTTCAAACAGAACGATGATATCATGCCCGATCCTGTACGCGGGCTCGCCATGAAGCGGACGAATTTCCTCGCAGATATCCAGAATTGTGATCTGCCACTGGATAACCGCCGCTCGCCAGGCTATCGGCGCATTGAGCCTCATATGGCCGGCCAGCGCTTCTATTTATGGGTCGGACAGCATGAGAACGGGCGCTATTCAAAAGCGCACAAGCACATGTCCTCCGCTGTTCTCATCTGCGTGAAGGGAAAGGGCTATACCTACACATGGCCGGAAAGCCTCGGGCCGACACCCTGGAAAGAAGGGCTGGGCGATAAGGTAATCCGGCAGGATTATGTGGAGGGAGGTATGGTGTCTGCCGCGCCGATGAGCGGCGACTGGTATCATCAGCATTTCGGTATCGGTGACGGTCCGCTGCGCCTCACCGCATGGTTCGGCCCCAACAACCACGACGGCATGCGCCCCGGCGTGCCCGGTGAAAAACTTGGCGATGTTTGGGCTTGGGACATAGACAAGGGTGGCAAGGCAATTCCCTATCATCTCGAAGACCCGGCGATCCGCGCTATCTATGAAGCCGAACTTGCGAAAAGCGGTTGCGTATCGCGCATGGAGGATCGCCTCTATCGTCCCAACGCCTGATCGTTCACGACCTGACGCAATGACGGATCTGGGCACAGGAACCCAAGGTTCTTAGTCCGACGCCGAAGTCCTTCAGATCATCGAGGGTAAGCGTTGTCATGAGAAACATTATTCGTTCGACAGGCGTCCTCATCGCGGCCCTTACGTTGGCGCAAGCCAAAGCGCAGGATGGCGTGGCTATTCTGAAGGATCGCCCCATGTCCCTCATCGTGGGCTACGGAACGGGAGGCGGCTATGACGTTTATGCTCGACATTTAGCGCGCCACATGTCGCGTTTCCTGCCAGGTGCCCCCACAATCGTAGTGCAAAACATGCCAGGCGCTGGCTCGCTTACCGCGGCGAACTTTATATACAATTCCGCGCCTAAGGACGGTTCAACCTTCGGGACATTCGCGCGGGAGATGCCGCTCTCAGCGCTGCTCAAGGCAAACCCAAATGTACGCTTTGATCCGACGCGCTTCACATGGATCGGCACGCCCGCCGGTGGTAGTGAAGAGGTCTATCTGATGTTCATCCGCAAGGAAGCGTCAATTAAGGATGCGCGAGACCTACTGCGTACTGGCGGGCCGGAGCTTGTGGTTGGGGGCACGGGCGCCGGTTCCGGCGGTAACGACTGGGCCCTTCTCCTACGTGACGGCCTTGGTCTACGTATCAAGCTTATAGCCGGATATCGCGATTCTAACGCGCTATTCCTTTCGGTCGAGCGCGGAGAGATCGACGCGCGCTCGCTCGATTATTCAGCCGTGCGCTCTTCGCGACCCGATTGGGTTTCTCCAAATGGGCCCGTGCGTCTACTGCTCCAGTTCGGCATGTCAAAACGCCACCCCGATTTTCCTGACACGATTACTGCTCGCGAACTAGCGCGCAGCCCGGACGAGCTCGCCCTGCTCGAGCTCGCAGAGCTTTCCAACACATTAGCGCGCCCCTTCGCAGCGCCCCCCGACGTACCAAAGCCGCAGGCGGATGCATTGAGACGCGCATTCACCAATATGGTGAAGGATCCCGAATACCTTGCGGATGCTAACAAGTTGCGTATCGACATCTCTCCGCTCACCGGCGAGGAGGTGATAGCGGTCATCTCGAAACTGGCGCAGGCACCGCCGCAGGTGCTTGAACAGATGCGGCGAATTAGATCTGCGAGCGAGGTACAATGAGATGCTGGCGTCAGAAAAGAGCATCATATAAAGAAATTCAGGACCTGTCGGTTCATGGAGGGGCACAATGCGTCATAATGCATTTTCCACATGTTCTGCTGTCTTGCTCACATGCTCGACCACTAGCCTCATGGTTGGCGGCGCCTTCGCCCAGAGCGGCGCAGATTTTTTCGCTGGAAAGACTATCAATTACATTGTAGCGACCGCGCCCGGCGGTGGCTATGACACCTACGGTAGGCTCGTCGCGGAATATATGCAGAAATATCTGCCGGGCTCCACGATCATCATTCGCAACATGCCCGGTGCCGGACACTTAGTAGGCGCAAACGCGATTTACGCGGCACGCAACGACGGCCTAACGATAGGTACGTTTAACACCGGCCTTCTTTACAACCAGCTTATGAATTACAGCGCTGCTAAATTCGATCTCACCAAGATGTCTTGGATTGGAAAAGCGGCCTCTGATCCTCGCGTGTTCATCGTCACGCCACAATCGAAGATCAGCAATTGGCACGATCTTGTGAATTCTCCGGAGCCCGTGAATTTCGCCACCGCAGGCGTTGGCGCAGCGGCATATGTGGAGACGATCATGCTCGCGCGGGCGCTGAAGCTACCCATCCGCGTCCAGACCGGCTATAACGGGACCGAAGATATGCAGGCCATGCGCCGCGGTGAGATTTTCGGAGCTCTTGCTTCGCGCTCCTCCTATGAGAATTTCGTGGCGAACGGCTACGGCAAGTTTATTGCGCAGATTGGCGGCAAGGATACGGACGTCCCGCAGGTCATTGACCTTGTGGGCGACCCCGCCTCGCTCAGGCTGATCGCGCTCGTGCAGTCACAGGGCAATATCTCCCGCCTGACCGCCGGCCCGCCAAACATTCCCGCTGACCGGCTGGCCGCACTTCGCAGCGCCTTCAAACACTCCATGGAAGACAAGGGAGCCCAGCAGAAGGCGGAGAAGCTCGGGCGCCCGCTAGAGCCTACCTATGGCGACGAAGTTCTGGCGCAGATCAAGGAAGCGCTCGCCCAATCACCGGAGACAATCTCGCTTTTAAAAGATACGCTCAGCGCGGAGAAGTGAAGGTATCGGCGAGGAGCAACTGCCCCTCGCCAGTCCTGTCCGCGAACTCAGACAGCTGGCCTGCTGCCTTCCAAGCTATAAAGGTCCATCAAATTAGCTAGGCATAACAGGCTTAATTTCCGCTAATAGTCGGAGCGATAAGAGAATGAGGTGACACGGGAGAAGCGGACCGGTTTTAATGTTAGTTTTTTGGCGGATTTCCCTGGTCTGCCCCCTGAAAAGTGGTCCTCCCTGATGTATGGCTTATGAGCCTTGAGGAGGAATGAGAATGGCTAGGAAAAGGCACAAGGCGGAAGAGATTGTCGCCAAACTTCGGCAGGTCGAGGTTCTCACAGCACAGGGTCGGCCGAAGGCAGGCCTTGTACACCATCCAATAGCCCTTGGGATGATTGGTATTGGGAGAGCTCTAACGAGAAGCCTCGAGGTCAGCTTCTAAATGGCGAGAGTAATTTCACGCTGAACAAAGAGAGATATCAAAACGATATGAAAACGGCTCAACACCTCTACGGAGCCGTCCCCGTCACTGCGATATAAACCGCCCGCAGTAGAAATAACTGAAAGTCTGCGCATTTCGAACAACCTTTGCAAGACAGAGCGGTGATAATTACTATCTTAAATGAAGTTTTCTCTAGATCATCTCAAAGGGTCTGGCTACGGTGATGCCAACGGCTCCGTAACGATCATTCGCCATGCACGATACAACCATCGAAAAATTAGCGCACCAACTTACCTCCCGAGTTAGCTCGATCCCGACCCGTCAGCTGCAACAAGCGTCGTTACTACTACTCGACACAATCGGCTGCGCCATCGCGGGACGACAGGACCATGGGGCTTCGGCAGTCGTAGATACCGTAATTAGCTGGGGTGGAGCTCCGAACTGCCAAATCATCGGCTATTCCGCCAGAACAAGTGTGGCGAATGCAATACTCGCTAACGGTGCGCTATGTCGCGCTCTTGACCTTAATGATTATGTCTTCCGCGTCGAAGGCGAGCAAACAAGACTTGGAGGGCATCCGAGCGACAACATTCCAGTCGCTCTTGCCTTCGCTGAGCATGCCAGAGCAACCGGTCGTACCCTGCTAGAAGCCATAGTAATTGGCTATGAGATCTTTGGTCGCGTTAAAGCGTTTGGTATTGATGCGGGTGAATGGGATGGTGTGTCGTATTCAGGTCTTGTTGTTCCTGCGATTGCATGCAGAATTCTAAAATTGTCTGAAGAACAGACAGCAGATGCACTGGCGCTCAGCATAGCACGCTCCGCCACTTCGGCAATGGTGCGTACCGGGCATATCAGCTCAGCAAAATCTATCGCCAACGCACTCGTCGCGCGTTCAGCTGCGGAAGCTGTGTTACTTGCCGCAGGTGGAGTTTCAGGACCGCGAGCAGTAATCGACCACAAGCGTGGGATGCGTTCGCTTTTTTCCAACCTTAAAGCGCGCGAAGCGCTTGTTATGCCGATGGATAATTCGGATTACATTATGAACGCACGGATCAAACCATTCCCCTGCGTGGGGACTGCACAATGCGCAGTGGAGGCTGCGATTCAACTCAATAAACAACTCGGTGGCGACGTATCTGGCATCGGGTCATTACTCTTAGAGATGGGAGATCATCCAACGGTCATCAGGCATCTGGCTGATGCGGAGCGCGCCAATCCTACATCACGGGAGGCTGCCGACCATAGCATTCCTTTTCTTGTAGCCGTAGCAGCACTTGATGGTGAACTGGGCATGAAGCAATTCGCCAATCAGCGCTGGAAGGATCCAAGCGTTCGCGAGCTTATGAAAAAAATTGTACCCGAGACCTCCGAAAGATTGCGGCGAAAAGCGCCCGAGAATTTCGCATGTAAGCTTGAGGCACAGACCAAGACGCGTGGCTATTCAGTCGAGGTTCTCGCACCCCCAGGATGGGCTCGCGAAGGGCTAGTAGAAAAAGCGGTGCATGCAAAGTTCCATCGCGTCACACAAAATGTGTTAGCGCAAGAAAGTCGCGATGCAATCGTTCAGGCGGTGCATAATCTTCACGCGGCACCGGGGATCGCCGAATTTTCGGATGCACTGACTTCCCCTTAGGCGATCCTAACAAAATCATCGTATTCAATATTGGCTCGCGGATAGGAAATTGCACTTTGGGTCATTCCAAATCGAACACATGCCTCTGCGAAGCGAATACTTATGGCCTTAGTGTTCAGCACCTGAACGCCAGTTACCTTTGCCAGCTCGTCTGGGTCAACGATATATGGTATTAGCGCGCCCCCGAGTGGTACGATGATTTCTGCGCCCTTGTTATCAACAAGTTCACGAATCAGTGTAACGGTTGTTTCGAATATTTCGGTCTTACGCTCTCGCGCGTTCTTATAAACACCGATCGGCACAACATCCGCTACGACGCGATCAAGGCCATGTGAACGAAGAATTCGCTTTGTATAGGGTACATGAGTTGAAAGTGGAACGGTGATACCCACCCGGTCAGCAAGAGTGGATGCCCAATTAACACTCGTGCGCAGTGGACCGATTACTGGAATTTTGACAGCAAGGCGCCCACCGTCAACACCAGGATCGAAAGTATTTGACGAAATGACGCCGTCATATCCATTCTTTTCTGCCCAGAATATTTTCTTGATGATTGAAGGTGTCTCTAGCATGTGGTGAAGACCATTGAGCGCGCTCTGCTGGCCTATTGTGTTGTGGAGCTGCGAGCCTTCGTACTGATCCGGAAAAGCTACCTCGATCTTGGTGCCTGGCGACGCATAACTATTCAGAAGCGCTTCGATTCTGGATACGTCGTACGACGCTTTTGGAGCCTGGTTCAAAAACATCAGACGCATGACTACCTCCCCGCTCCGCAGTTGCTTATGAAGCTGTCTCATCCGCCCGTCGGCATCTTGCCGTCGAGGGCCTTTTTGTAGCGCTCCACAACCGATGGCGGCGCATTGGTTATTGATTCAACGAGCTTTGCAACCGATGCGCCATCCATTGGCGTCAATTCAAGTTTTTGTTTCGCGCCTTCAGCGAGGTATTGCGGATCGTTCATCACCTTTGCGAAGGCCGCACGCAATACTTCAAGGCGTTCTTTAGGGACACCTGGAGGGGTAGCGAACGGGCGAGCGATTAGAAGGGGAAGTTCTGCAAATTCAATCAGCGCTCGATCTTCGGCATTAGTCGTCAGTTCACGCGCCGTCGGAACGTCAGGCAAAGCAGCAAGGCGGTCGATTCGACCGAACTGAATCATCGGCCTGATAAAGCCGTTCTTGATCCAGTCATCATGGCGCGATTGTATTGATGCCCAGCCGCTGGAGTGCGCATCGACCTCGCCGCGCTCAAACGCGACTTCCAAATCGTCGCTGCCTTTGTAGCCTGCGACCACCCTGAAGTTGAGACCAAGCGCTTCTCGTAGGATAGCCGGAACGTCCGTTCCTGCGTTTCCAAGATGAATCGGCATTTGTGGATTACGCAGATCCGAGATGTTTCGGTGCGGCA
>Ga0315905_10005320_pt1 | contig 13118 bp, 7 predicted proteins | sample LakEriMetagenome_5_FD_203522 | JGI IMG/M metagenome (GOLD analysis project Ga0315905, IMG submission 203522) | Freshwater fungal communities from buoy surface, Lake Erie, Ohio, United States - Buoy 4 MA121 | ecosystem: Environmental > Aquatic > Freshwater > Lake | place: USA: Lake Erie, Ohio... | reverse complement strand
GAGGGCAAGAGATTTATTTTTTGCTTTATGGATTTGCGATTTATTTATGAAAAGGGTAGAAGCAAATGGAGAATGGAGTTTGTTTTGCCCTAATGAAGCACCAGGTTTAAGTGATTGCTGGGGAGAAGCATTTGAAACACTTTATACAAAATACGAAGCTGAAGGAAAAGCGAGAAAAACGGTGAAAGCTCATGATTTATGGTTTGCCATTTTACAATCGCAAATTGAAACAGGGACACCTTACATGCTTTACAAAGATGCTGCCAATGGCAAAAGCAACCAGCAAAATTTGGGCACCATCAAGAGCAGTAACCTCTGTACTGAAATAATGGAATTCACCAGCCCTGATGAAGTGGCCGTTTGTAATTTAGCCTCAATGGCGTTGCCACGATTTGTAATTGATGGAAAATTTGACCAGCAAAAATTATATGAAGTAACCTATCAGGCAACAAAAAATCTTAACAAAATAATTGATAACAATTATTACCCGATAGAAGAAGCAAGAACATCAAATATGAAGCACCGACCTATTGGTTTAGGTGTGCAGGGTTTGGCTGATGTGTTTATTTTGTTGCACTTGCCATTTGAAAGTGAGTTAGCAAAAATGCTGAATAAAAATATTTTTGAAACCATCTACTTTGCAGCAATGACCGCTAGTAAAGATTTGGCTAAAGAACAAGGGGCATATCAAACTTTTGCAGGTTCGCCAGTATCTAAAGGTATTTTTCAATTTGATATGTGGGGCGTTACACCAACAGAGCGCTGGGATTGGGCTTCACTAAAAGAAGAAGTAAAACAATTTGGTGTAAGAAACTCTTTATTGGTTGCCCCAATGCCAACTGCATCAACATCACAGATTTTTGGTAACAACGAATGTTTTGAACCATACACCAGTAACATTTACACAAGAAGAGTTTTAAGTGGTGAGTTTATAATTGTAAACAAGCATCTTTTAAAAGATTTAGTCAATTTGGGCTTATGGAATAATAGCATGAAAAACAAAATCATAGCTGCCAACGGTTCTATCCAAAACATTGAAGAAATACCAGCCGAAATAAAAGAATTATACAAAACAGTTTGGGAAATAAAACAACGAAATATTATTGATATGGCTGCAGATAGAGGGGCATACATTTGTCAATCACAATCGTTGAATTTATTTGTAGATAATCCCAACGCATCCAAACTCACATCTATGCACTTTTACGCATGGAAGAAAGGTTTAAAAACTGGTATGTATTATTTAAGGACACAAGCCGCCACACAAGCTGTTCAGTTTACAGTAGAGAAGCAAGGCAGCAATGAAATAAATCCTGTAATTCCATCAACAGAAACAATTAATCAACAATCACAAATGAGTAACGACATAGAGCCAACTCAAACCGATGCACCAAGCTGCAGTATGGAAGATGGTTGTGTTAGTTGTGGTTCTTAAAAATAAAAAAGCCAGTCAGTTGTGGGTTTCAAGCGATTATTGTGATAAGCAACGTTTGCAATATTTGATATACCCCGACGGGATTTTGTATAATAAGGAAAATACACCCTTCGAACTCTAAGAGAAAACAGTCTATTCTCCGCAATCTCTTATCTGTCGTACATTTCAGCAGAAAATAAAAATGGTCAACCTGCACAAATTGACCAAAATTCTCGCTGGGTGGCCTCGTCAGGAATCGAACCTGAATCTAGAGCTTCGGAAACTCCCATACTATCCATTGTACTACGAGGCCAGAAAAAGGTTCAATAAGTTTAAAAAAGGTTCAATTAGTTGAAAGGGTTAAAAAATGCCTAGTAAAATTCTAATTATTTAAGACTAAAATAAAACTCATTGAACCCCTGCCTGCCAGCAGGCGGGCATTGAACTTATTGAACCCATAAAACAACAATTACTTCCCAAAATTCTGAATGTTGGTGCCAAATATTTTCACCGCGATGGCCAACAATATCACACCAAAAAATTTTCGCACTATAATCAATCCGCTTGGGCCCAGCACCCTGCTGAACCATTTTAATGATTTCAATACGACATAAATAACTACGAGATTTATCAAAATTGCAATGAGTATATTCACATCAGTATAGTTGGCTTTCAACGACATAATCGTTGTTAATGTTCCTGATCCAGCTATTAATGGAAAAGCAATCGGAACAACACTTCCGCTTTTGGGATTATTGTCAGGCTTGAAAAACTCAAGTCCCAACACCATTTCCAAACCAATGATAAATATCACAATGCTTCCCGCTACAGCAAAAGATCTCACATCCAATCCGAGCAAATTGAGAAACTCCTGACCGAGAAAAAGAAACAACACCATTAAAGCCCCCGAAGCTACAGTGGCCTGTGTGCTTTTTATGTGACCGCCAAGCTTCTCCCGCATTGAAATGAGAACGGGAATAGAACCCAGCATATCAATTACGGCGAAAAGCGTGAAAGAAATGGTAAGCACATCTCTTCCAATTATTTTACCGGCTTCAAACATATTCGCATTTTATGCAAATATAATTTCTTTGAAACTTAAACCCGTTTTTTTCAGCTATTCCAGTAATGTTGAAAAAACCCTTAATAACTGAAACGGATTCCTCCCACTAAATTAATTCCCATGGTGTTGAAACCATAAACTTCCGTATACTTTGCGTTGGTAAGATTTCTGACATCCACAAAAAGCCTCATGTTCTTTTTGCAAACAGCATACTCAGCATATACATTTACCAATAGATAGGATTTCAAAGTAAGCTCTACTTGTTCGAAGTTTGAATTATAGGTTATATCGGTTCTTTGGCCTACATAGTTTAGCGTTCCGCTGATGTATAATCGGTTGTTGACCTGATGATCTGCAAATACATTTAAATTGTGCTTCGGTCTACGTATAAGATTGAAATAACTCGTATCCGTGCCGTTGTTTATGGTGCTTATTTTTCCGTTGATGTAAGTGTAGGTGAATCTAAGATTGCTGTTTGACTTTAGTTTTATTCCTCCTTCCAATTCCAGTCCGTAGTCGTTTTGTTTGTCTTGGTTGATGTAGTAGGAAGCGTAGGTTGTCATGTCTGTATAGAAATTGATTACATCTTTTACTGATCTGCTGAATAAGGTTAAACGAAGATTGTCTTTGTTGTTTTTTGCATACCATTGAGATCCGATTTCCATCGTTTTTGCTACCTCTGGCTTTAGCTTTTTGTTGCCATACTCCGAATACAATTGATACAATGTAGGTGTTTTATAAGCACTTGAAACATTCAGGTACATTTTCCATTGCTGACTTATCAGATAAGAAGGGTTGAAATTGTAAACCATATTGTTTCCATATTCGGAATGACGGTTCCATCTTCCTCCGAGCTCGATATTTAATTTCGGGTGAAAATTAGTATTAAGCGCGCCATAAATACCAAGTTGATTTTGTTGTAAACTGTCTTCAGGTAAATAGCTGCTGTATGGACCATAAAATTCACTTATTGATAAAAAATTCTGTTCGGAGGATGACTTGCGGTAATCCATACCAGCTGTTAGTTTTATTTTATCATTGAATGAATAGGAACCATAGGCATCGGCAAAATATTCCTTGCCGTTATAAATACCTCTGCTGTATTTGCTGAATCCGTTTTTGCTAAGGGTAGAATCATCTATGTAAGTTCTTTTGTTGTCGTTGTAGTTGAAAAGAAGATTGAACTGTAGTTTATTATATCGGTATTCATTGATGAATCCTAGTTGCAAGTTGTTGTTTTTGCTTGTCATGTCCAGCTCATCGGTGAATGCGCCCTGATCATATTGTTGCTTGAAGTCGACATATCGCAGATAGCTTTTTAGCTTGATGTGCTGATTGGGTTTCCAGGTAAACGATTCATAGAGATTTGTTTGCTTGTAGCTGTCTCTGTCAACAGCAGCGACTCCTGAAGTGTCTTCAACTTCATTGATCCCCCTTGTGGAAAAATGCGAGAAGTTGATGTTGTATTCTGTTTTGGGTTGACCGCCGCTTAAGTTGATGTTGGTTTTGTAAGTTCCGTAAGATCCGGCTGATACAATACCCTGCAGCGAGGAACCTGATTTTATTTTTCGGGTGATGATATTGATTACACCTGCCATGGCATCTGATCCGTACAAAGACGACTGGCTTCCTTTCAGTATTTCAACTCTTTCGATGTTGTCAACTGTCAAGAGCCGAATATCAAAGTTGCTTCCAATACCGGATGGGTCATTCAAAGGCACACCATCCACGCAAATCAGCGTGTGGTCAACTTTTGCTCCACGCAGGTATACACTTTTGTCTTTTCCCGGATTGCTGTTGGCACCATTGATGAATACGCCTGTCTGTTCTGTAAGAATTTGAGAGAGGTCTTTGCCTCCACTTTTTTCCAGTTGCTCTCGGGTGATGACACTTACTACTTTTCCGGTAAGCGATGTTTTGTTGGGAAACTTGTTGGCAGTAACCACTACTTCATTGAGTGTAGAGGTGCTGTCTTGTGCTTGCAATGACATACTGATACATAATGCAGTAGCCATAAAAAAATTCTTTTTCATTTTAAGAAGTTTTTAATGGCCTTCGAGAGTAGATGAATGGCAGTTTTATGCCGCCATCAGTAGAAACATAAAATGGGATGAGCACTTTACATCTCCAGCCTTTCGCCCGAAAGCTATAGAGTTAATAAATAGTGTATCGGCAGGTCTTCTGGCTTGTTTCCTGGTCATTGCCTTCCCATACAAATACAGTGGCTTGTAGTATGACCAATGGATGAAACTTACAGCTACGGGGATAGCGTCGGATTTTCACCGACTTCCCTATTAATTCCTTTTTATCGGAAACCCATACAAGGCAAATATAGGCGAGTAGCAAAACAATTTTGAAAAATAGTTATTCCCTTATGTGCATAAAAAAAGCCGCAATAGATTGCGGCCTTCTTAATAATGTGATTCCGGGGAAATTTATTTTTTCTTACACTCGCCTGAAAGTTTGTGGAAAATGTCGTGTGCTTCTGTAATCATTGTTTTCAATTTGACATCAGAAGATGTCTTTGATGCTACTTCAGCCCAAATGTCATTGCATTTGATCATCAATTGCTCCAAGGTTTTTTTAGTTATCTTGAAATTGTATTCAGCAGGTACATCAACGGAGTACCATAATTTTGAAGCTCTGTACAAATCAGCTGCTTTTTCTTTCAATGGAGCAAAATTGCCCTCTTCGGCAGGATGAAAGGTTGAAGACATCAATTCGTGGAAAGTACCCATTTCTGGCCAAACAGCAGTTTTGGTTTGTGCGAACGAAATGCAGGTCATCATAAAAGCAAAGAATAACAGACTGATCTTTTTCATTTTTATCGATTTATTTGATAGGTAATTGAGTTATTGTTCAAACAAACTTACATTTTTTAATTCTTTTTCTACTCAAAATTGGCTAAAAATATTAAGAATATAGGCGCCAAAGTCCCATAAAAAACTTGTTTTTCTTTCATTTGTTTGCTAATAATGCCTTTTCGTCATTTCAAATGACCAAAAACCCTGTGTAGCAATGATTGTTGAAATAAAGATAGGCTTGGTGTTTTGAGAAGGATTAGACCTAATTTTGCACCATGCGTATTTATGTTTGTATACTATGCTTCGTTTTGTTGCCATTTGCGTCTTTCTCGCAACAAAAATGGGATTTGAAAACCTGTGTGGAATATGCGATGTTAAACAACATTAACGTTCGTCAATCGGCTGTTCAACAGGAATTATCGAGTTTAACTTTCAAGCAATCCAAAGCAGGTATTTTCCCAAATTTGAATCTAGGGGGCAATTCAGCTTTCAACAGTGGAAACAATCAGGACCCAACTACTTTTACCAGGGTAACAGAAAATTATCTCTCTGCCGGCATGCAATTGCAGACGAGTGCAGACATTTTCAACTTCTTCAGCAAAAGAAAAACTATCGCTGCGAATCAATGGGAATTTCTGGCAGCACAGGCCAATGTTGGAAAAATAAAAAACGATATCGCTCTATCAGTTGCTAACACCTATTTGCAGGTACTCCTGGCACATGAACAGGTAAACATAGCAGCTGTTCAAATTGGACAAACAGCTTTTCAACTCGAGAATACGCGTAAAATGGTTTTAGCCGGAAGCATGCCGGAATTGAATGTTACTCAACTTGAAGCACAGCTGGCTTCAGACAGTGGAAATTACATTGCTATTAGGGGAAATTACAACCAGGCCTTGCTATCCTTGCAGTCGTTGATGAACCTTGATCCAGGCAAACCCTTTGAAGTGGAGATACCTACTGTTGAAGAGATTCCGGTTGAACCTCTTTCCGACTTGATGCCTGAATATGTTTATGGTGAGGCATTAAAGAATCAGCCACAACAACAAGCCAATGCTTTTAGACTCAAAGCCGCATTCAACAACAAAGCGGCAGCCAAAGCTGCTTTGTACCCAACTTTAAGTGCCTTTGGTTCGCTCGGATCCAACTACCTGTCTTTCAACAAACGACCCATCTACTCTAAAACCATTACAGGTTATCAATCCACAGGTCTTGTTGCTGATGCTGGTAATGGAATTTTATACGATGTTCAAAGCCCTATACTTACCAACAAAGACATCATCGGTTACATCAAACCGGGGACTTTTTCCGAACAAATGAATGATAATTTCAGGAAATCATTAGGGTTAAGCTTAAGCGTTCCAATTTTCAATGGAACAGGTGCTAAAACCAATTTTGAGAGAAGTAAACTCAACATTCGCAGCATTGAGCTTCAACAGGAAAATGACAATCAAAAATTAAAACAAGATATTTATTCCGCTTACAATTCGGCTTTGGTGGCACTTCAAAAGTATACTGCGGCACAAAAAGCTGTTGATGCAAACAAACAGGCATTGGATTTTGCCAGTAAAAGGTATCAAATTGGTGCTTTGAGTATGTTTGAATTGATTTCCACTCAAAACAATCTATTAAAAGCAAAACTTGATTTCAGCATCAATCGTTTTGATTATGTTTTCAAGATGAAAGTGCTAGAGTTTTACAAAGGAGCAGGATTAAAACTATAACATCAATCATTGTATATGAGCAAGAAAACCAAATGGGTATTGATTGGATCGGTATTGTTGCTTGCCGTTCTTTTTGCGCTTTCCAAAGCAGGTGTTTTTGGCGAGAAAAAACAAACCAAAATCACAGCAGAACTGGCCACGAGAAGGACCATCATAGAAGTGGTTAACGCCAGCGGAAAAGTGTATCCAGAAGTGGAAGTGAAGGTAACTCCCGATATCAGCGGTGAAATTACAGAGCTTACCGTAAAAGAGGGCGATACGGTTAAAAAAGGCCAATTACTGGCACGCATATACGCAGATATTTACAGCATACAAAGAGACCAAGCGAGTATAGGTGTAAATCAGTCTAAGGCACAAGCAGCCAACTCACGAGCAGCGCTTGAAGCCCTTGATGCGCAGTTGGAGCAGGCTCAGCGCAACTTTGACATGCAGAAAAAACTCTTTGAAGAAAAAGTCATCAGCAAAAGCGAATATAATACCGCCGAATCAGCATTCAAAACAGCCAAAGCCAATTATAATGCGGGTGTTCAGGGTATCAAAAGTGCAGGCGCCGGTGTAGCTTCTGCGGAAGCAAGCCTCAGCAGAGCCAATAAAGATCTTGGCAGAACAACTATCGTTGCGCCAATGGATGGAGTGGTTAGTTTGCTTAATGTAAAAAAAGGGGAGAAGGTTGCAGGAAACAGTTTTAATGTTGGTACAGAAATTCTTCGTATTGCCAATATGGATAAAATTGAAGTAAGAGTGGATGTTGGTGAGAACGATATTCCAAAAGTAAAATTGGGAGACTCCGCATTGATAACCATTGACGCCTACAGTGACAGAAAATTCAAAGGTATCGTTACACAAATCGCCAGCAGTAATACCGGCGCTTCTTCCTCTGCCTTATCAGCAGCTGGCAACGACGTTACTCAATATCAGGTAAATATCAGACTGCTTGCAGAAAGTTATACCGATTTGTTGGATAAAGGTAGTTTTCCATTCCGTCCCGGAATGAGTGCAAGCGCTGATATTCAAACCAAAACACAGGTTAATGTACTTAGTGTTCCCATCAATGCAGTTACCACCAGAGAAAAGCCGGATATCGTTAAAAAAGAAATCATCAATAAAGAGGAAACGGAAGAAGCTACAGTTGCAATTGATGATCTTGACGTTGTAGTTTTTACGCTTGATAAGGACGGGAAAGTAAAAATAGAAAAAGTGAAAACAGGCATACAGGACATCAACTACATTGAGATAACAGCAGGATTAGCCGAAGGAACAGAAGTGGTAACAGGGCCCTACGAAGTAGTCAGTAAAACACTCACCGATAGTATGCAGGTAAAAAAAGTGGATAAGAAGGAACTCTTTGAAAAAAACTAAAAGTATCTACTAAGGCACTCCGTGAAAAAACATTTTATCGCGCTATTATCAAGCTGTATTTTAATTTCATGCCTTTTTGCGCAGAAGAAAATTACCATTCATATTACGGACGAAAACAACAAAGGAATTGACGCCACTGCTGTTTTGTATCGTATGCCAGACAGCATTGTAGTATCATCAAAAGCAGTGCGGTATGTTGTAGTTTTTGAGACAGCTCAAGCTTCGAATTACAGCGTATGTTTATCAGCTGCCGGTAGAACAACGGTCTGCAGAAATGTTGAGGTTGCTAATGTTGATGTTGAGTTGTTTGTTTCGCTTCCAAAAGCAAATGTTTCCCTATCTGCCGTTACCATTGTTTCCAAAAAACCACTTATCAGGGAGGAAGATGACAAAACGATTGTGGACCCTGCTCCATTGTTGAACACCAGTACCAATGCATTTGAGGTACTCGAAAAAACTCCCGGCGCCATTGTAGATCAGGATGGAAATGTTTATCTCACCAGCACCACACCGGCAACTGTATTTATCAATGGAAGAGAAATGAAGTTAAGCAGCGCAGATATCGCTTCTCTACTTAAAAGCCTGCCCGCCAACAGCATTAGTAAAATAGAAATACTTAGAACGCCTTCTGCAAAATATGATGCTGCGAGCAGTGGCGGTATTGTAAACATCGTTTTGAAAAAAGGCGTCAGACTCGGCAGCAGCGGCAGCGTCAATCTCGCTTATTTTCAGGGAATATATCCAACAGTTACCGGAGGGTTTACCTTTAATAAAGGAACAGAAAAATCGAGAAGCTATATCGGTTACCAATACACAAATAAAAATAGTTTTGAAGAACTTTACTCCGACCGGTTGTTTGAATTGGACAAAACGAAAGTGAGCCAATATGCCTTCACCACTTATCCCGCAAACACGCATTACATCACCGCAGGAACAGATTTGCCGTTGAACAGTTCCTGGAATCTGTCGTACGATACAAGATTGAATATCTCCTCGAACAAAAGTAACGCCGATAATAAAATCGATGTATTTCAATTTATTTCCGGAACGTCTTTAGGTGAAAGCAGCTCCTTAATAAACAATGAAACCCATTCAGGATATTGGACAAACGCACTAAATGCCAAATATAAAATAGATACATCAGGAAGCGAATGGACAACGAGCTTCGAATACAATTATTTCAAAAGCAACAACGAACAGGCCTACAATAACCGTCAATTGATGCCCTTACAGCTATTCTCTTCGGGAGATGGCAGTGGAACAAGTGTCAAGGATATTTTCAATATGCAATCAGACTTCGTTTGGAAACTCCCCCACAAATACACATTTGAAGCTGGGTTTAAACACAACATCAGCAACAGCAAAAACACTACTCAATACTTTGTGGATTCAGGAAATGGAATTCGAAAAGTGGATTCTTTTCAAACGAATACTTACAGATACAAAGAACAAATTACCGCTGTTTATTTGCAGGCTTCCAAAACATTTTATGGCTTCACTTTAAAGCCGGGTGTCAGAGTAGAACACACCAACATTGTTGGTAATCAGGTTGTGCCTTCAGATACCGCCTTCAGCATCAAAAGAACAGACTTGTTTCCATATGTGTACCTCAGGCATAAATTGTTTTCTATTTTCAAGCAGCCGTTGATGGCAAGCTTGATTTACCGTAAGAGCATTCGCCGTCCTTATTACGAAAGCTTGAATCCATACAGAAGATATGTTGATCAGTTTTTGTACGAGTCAGGCAATCCTGCTTTACGTCCGCAGTTTACAACCAACTACGAATTTAGTGTAACCTTCAACGATATCCCTGTTGCTGCTGTGGGTATTAATGAAACCAAAGATATCTTTACGAATGTGATTTATCAAGACGACAAAACTAAAATTGCTTACCGCACTTTCGATAATCTTGGGAAAAGTAAAGAGCTTTATCTGAGGCTGGTGGCAGGAATTCCGCCAGGCGGAAAATATTTTTTTTACATAGGAGGAGTTTATAATTACAATGAATACAGGGGCTTTTACCAAAATCAACCATTCAACTATGACCGAGGAAGTCTTACCCTGTTTACCTTTCATGAAGTAAAGCTTACACCAACATTTGTATGCAATACGCAAGCATTTTTCAGGTCGAAAGCTTTACAGAGCTTTTATGAATTAAAGAATTTCGGAGGTATGGTTGTTTCTGCCAACAAGAGTTTACTGAAACGAAAAGCTAATCTTATCTTATCTGTCAATGATGTTTTCAGAACCAACTACAATCGTTTTACGTTCAGCCGAAACGGACAGTTGGTAGAAGGAACCAGACGCAACGATACCAGAAGAATAGGAATTACGATTAGATACAACTTTGGGGTTAAACCTAAAGAAGACAAAAAGCCCGGTTTTGAAGCACCTCAGGAAGTAAAAGAAAACTAATTTTTATTTTTTCTTTTTATAGTTTTTCTCATACAGGTCAATCCATTCTTGCACAGAAAATTTGCCGGCAAGTTTTGCCATAAGATCAAAAGGTATCTGATCCGGTTTTTTAAATCGGATGCAGCTTTTGCCCATATCCAATTTACTAGTTGCTGTTTTTTCATATTCCTTTACAAACCACTCGAGCACTGTAGGACTAGCATAAATACCCATGTGGTAAACGGCTATGAAATTTTTTTGCATGGCAAGACTGATGAAAGGTAAAGCAACTTCAGGCTGGCAATGGTAACCTTCGGAATAGATGCTGTGCGGAACATAAAAGGAACTCATGCCAAATTGAATGCCTTCTTCATAACCTTTGGGTAGGTTTTTCCTGATTGTTTTTTTCAGTTGTTCAAAAGCAGCAACCTTTTCTGCTTCGGAGGAAGGGGTTGCCGATTTTGCTGATTTGCTTTTAGTAGATTTCATATCAGGGGAGTATTTGATTACTATGAAATTGCTATTAGTAAGAACTGGGGAAGCCTACTTTTGGAAGAAACTCTTCTTTTGTTTCTGTTTTTTTGGCCGCACCGAAATTTTTTAAGTTATAACTAAATGTCATCATAAAGTACTGGCTCAGTACCATACTGCGGCTGTCTTCCAAATAAGTGTTAGTGATGTTTCTTCCGATGCTTTGGTTTTGTTTGAGGATGTCGAAGACCGATATTTTAAGTTCGCCGGTTTTATCCTTGAAACATTTTTTTCCTATGGCTGCATTCCATAGCATAAAACTTTGATCCAGGCCTCCGGTAAGTCCGTCAAACATCTGATAAGCAAGTTCATTCTGTATGAACCAACCACTTTTGCTAAGTAAATTCAGTGTGCCCGAGAGATTATGGTTTACATAATTGTTGTTCGTGATTATTGAGCCTGCAGTTTGGGCTTTGTTGATGGAAGCATTATAATTGATGTTGTAATCTACATACTCGTTGATATTACTTGCCAGGGTGAATCCTGCATTGTATTGATAAGTTGAGGTATTGGTTAAAATATAATTAATCATACCTGGCAATTTGGAATAAAAGAAACTGGTATTAAGGTTAACCGTTGTTTTTATCGCGCTAACGGGAAAGCTGAAATTCATAAATGAACGCAGGTTTACATAACCGTCAAGATTTATTGGCTTACTGAATTGGCTGCCTTTTCGTATAACAATTTTATCCTGAATGGTGCTGTCGGCAGCAGTAATATAAGTTGCGTTTGAAATGAAGTCGGCCGATTTTTGTACGAACATTCCTGCAAAGAAGCTGCGGTTGTTTTTGGTATTGGTATAGGTGTATCTTCCGCCGAAATAATGGGTAAAAGATTGCTTAAGTGAGTCATTGCCGCTGCTTACCATCGTTGGATTGCTGAGATTAACAACATCTTGCAGTTGATTGATACTTGGGAAGATGGTAGTTGCCCTGTAAAACATTCGGATGTTGGCATAATTGGAAATCTTTTTTCTCCAGTTAGCATTGGGGAGTATGTTGCTGAATGTTTGGTTGACGTTAGCCACAACTGGAAAAATTCTATCGCTTTTCAATTGTGACTGCTGGAAGCTAACCCCAAAGGAGATTTGCTCGTCTTTGCTTGGCGTATATCTATAAGTGATTCCGCCATTATTGGTGATAATTTTGTTGTTGAATTCATTGGTCAGACTGGTATCAAAAATCGTGTATTCGGAACCGTCATACTTGAATGTTTTCTGGTTAGCAGTATTGTTTTGTATTCCCGGATTGTATTCAATTTGAATCTGGCTTTTGCCTTTTTTACCAAAAGGTTCGTTATAGCTTATGTTAGCCGACCAGGAGTCGCCGTTGTTTTTAGCATCAATTAGTTGTTGTTGTGTGGAATCGGGCAATATCGGAAAACCCGCATTGTCGTAAAATCTAAAATCACCGTCTATATTGGTAGCGCCGTCATTCTTGGTAAAAGTCCCGGTTACACCCATGGAAAGAATTCTTCCTTTCTTGCGAAAGGAATGCCTGAACATCACGTTGTTTCTGAGGTTGTATCCATTCTTATCGTTGATGCTGGAAGTATTTGAATTAAAAAGGGAATCGTCGGTATTAAGGTAGCTGTTGTTGAGTGAAAGGCTTTTGGACTTATTGGTTTGAAAGCTAAGACTGGGTATGATAAATAACATATTGTTGGAGTCAATCTTGTGTTCTATTCTGGCGTTGATGCGGTGGTTGAAATTGTCAGAAGATGCCGTATTGTTTTGAAAGCCGAATTGATTTCCTTCAAAAATATTGGTACGAATGGAAGATTCGTTGTTGTTGTTGCTTTTGTTATAAAAGTAACTTCCCGAAACGGTA
>Ga0315905_10005319_pt1 | contig 13118 bp, 5 predicted proteins | sample LakEriMetagenome_5_FD_203522 | JGI IMG/M metagenome (GOLD analysis project Ga0315905, IMG submission 203522) | Freshwater fungal communities from buoy surface, Lake Erie, Ohio, United States - Buoy 4 MA121 | ecosystem: Environmental > Aquatic > Freshwater > Lake | place: USA: Lake Erie, Ohio... | reverse complement strand
GGACTCACCCTCAGCGGCGACCCGATCACCTTCTCAAAGGAACCCGCCAACCAGATCCCACCCGCGATCCGCGCCACGAAGTGCGGGATCGTGAACATCAATGTGCCCGTCACGCTTCAAGACGACCTCACCGTCACCACCGCTCCGGACAAGGATCCCAACTGCTTCATCACCTTCAACGATGTCATCTCCGGGCCGCATGCGCTCATTCTCCAAAGCTCGGGCGATCCCGATGTCGCAGGCATCAACTTCCATGATGTCCATTTCGGCGTGGTCGAGATCACCAACTCGAACACTTACAGCGGCGGCACCCTGATCTACGGGGGCAAAATCAACGTGCGGAAAAGCGATGGTCTCGGCACCGGCCCGGTCGCCCTCGACAACTACGCCACCTTATCCAACGAGCGCGAACTCGCGAACCCAGTCACCATCAACGAAGGCTCGCTCTTTCACTGCAACCTGACCGGCCCGATCAAGCTGAACGGCAACGCGGGTCTCATCGGCAACTGCAACATCACCGGCAGCATGACCGGACCCGGCGGCTTCACGATGTTCGGTACGAATGGCACCTACCTCAGCATGATCCCCGGCGGCACCGTCACGCTTTCCGGCCCGAACTCCTACACCGGGCCGACCAGCATCTTTCCCGGCACGCTCGTCGTGAAAACCGCATCCTCACTCTACAACGCAGACGCCGCGAAATGGACGGCCGCCAACCTCACCATCCACAAGGCCGCAACGCTCCGCCTGAATGTCGGCGGCCCCAGCGAATTCACGGGCGAGCAAGTCGGCACGCTGCTGGGAAATCTCACGCGCTCAGTGAACGGTAACGGAATGATGGGCGGTTCCTTCCTCTGTCTCGATACGGCAAACGCGACGGAACTCGTCACCATCGCGGCCAACCTCGAAGATTCCAAAGGCCCCGGCGGCGGAGCGTTCCTCCTCAAAAAGTGCGGAACCGGTACAATACGGCTTTCCGGCAACAACACCTACACAGGCCAGACAATCCTCGAAAGCGGCAGTCTCAGCGTTGCGTCATTCAACAGCTTCGCTCCCGCAAACCGCAAACCAGACAGCAGCCTCGGAGCCCCGATGGACATCGAAAGCGGCGAGATCGTCATCGGTGAAGAAGGCAAGGACGGCGACTGCGCCCTCATCTACACCGGCACCGGCGAGAGCACCGACCGCGTGATCAATCTCGCAGGAAAGAACGACACCGTCACGTTCGAGCAATCCGGCACCGGCCCATTGAAGTTCACCAGCCCCATTCTCATCTCCGGCTACGGCGCAGACAAAACCATCGCACTCAAAGGCGACACCTCCGGCACCGGCGAACTCGCAGGCAATCTCACAGACCCTCACGACCGCACCGGCAAGGCAAGAACCTCCCTCACCAAATCCGACACCGGCACATGGATCCTCTCGGGCGCAAACACCTTCACCGGACCGACCAGATTGACTCAAGGCACCCTCGCGATTACGAACGTTCGGAGCCTGAGTGACCAAACGGAGGTTGATATCTCCGAAGGCGCAACGCTCCACCTGGACTTCAAAGGCGAGATGCGCATCGGGAAACTGAGTATCGGCGGAAAACCGCAACCTCCCGGCACTTATGATGCAAAGTCCACCCCCGGATTCATCAAGGGATCAGGAGTGCTGCAATTCTAGCGCCTCCATCATCTAGCCGTTCCCGCTCGCACCCTGCGGGAAATGGAATCGCCCCGACAGTTGAACGATAAACTATAGTGCTACAATTCCGCCCGTAGCGGAACCGTCACCGCACGATCATTGAACCCTTCGGCCGATGAAGCAGCATGGTTTTTCCATGAAATTGCTCTCCTCCACCCTGTTGATTACCACCTGTTCCCTTGCCCTCGCGGCAGACCCTGCCTTCGTCCACGGGGTGGCCTCCGGTGCTCCAATGGCCGATTCCATGGTTCTCTGGACCCGCGTCACCCCTGCCGATGCCAATCCCGTTTCCGTAACCTGGGAACTCTCGACCACGAGCACATTCACCTCTCTCCAGGCAAGCGGCACCGTCAGCGCTCAGTCCGCTCAAGACTACACCGTCAAAGTCATCCCGACAGGCCTCACCGCAGACAGCACCTACTACTTCCGCTTCAGCGTGAACGGCGGCACCATTGTTTCCCCGGTGGGAAAAACCAAAACTCTCCCTACTGGCCCGACCAGTAAAGCAAAATTCGCCGTCTTCAGCTGCGCCAACATCACCGCCGAATACTTCGACGCCTACGCCAAAGCAGCACACGTCGGCGACTACGACGCGCTCATCCACGTCGGCGACTACATCTACGAATACGGCCAGGGCGGCTACGCGCAAGCAGAGGACAACTTCGCCCGCTTCGGCTTCGAGCCGGCAAAAGAATGCCTCACCCTCAGCGACTACCGCTTGCGCCACGCCCAATACAACCGCCAGCCCAGCCTGCAAGCCGCCCGCGCCTCCGCTCCCCTCATCTGCATCTGGGACGACCATGAAACCGCCAACGATGCCTACGCCACCGGTGCCGAAAACCACAACCCCGCCACCGAAGGCTCATGGGAAGACCGCGTCGCCGTCGCACTCCAGGCATACTACGAATGGAACCCCGTGCGCGAGCCAGTCAGCGGCAACCGCAAGGAAGCCTACACCACCTACAACTTTGGTGACTTGCTCTCGCTCCACATGCTGGAAACCCGCCTCGTCGCACGCGACAAGCAGTTGGAACTCGCCCCCACCAACGCAGAAGTCGGAGCCCGCATCACGGAAATCCTCAGCAACCCCGCACTCACCGTGCAGTACGCCACCACTTACTCACTGACCCCACCCTCCGGCCCCACCGACATCGCGGGCATCACCGCCTTCAGCACTGCACTCGGCCCTATCGTTTTCAATCAGTTGGTCGTCGCCAACGTCACAGCCATGTATTCGGGTAACCGCAACCTTCTCGGCGCCACCCAGCTCGCATGGCTTCAGGGCAAAATGGCCGCATCCACCGCCACCTACCAGGTCCTCGGCCAGCAAGTCCTCATGGGCAACATGACCATGCCCGCCGAAATCCTCATCGAGCTCGCCACCAACAGCGTCAAACCTGCAACCATCGCGAAATACGCCACCCCCGTCTTCAAACTCGCCAACGGCATCCCGCTGACACCCGCTGAACAAGCCGCCTATGACAACGCCTCCCCGCTCCCCTACAACTCCGATGCATGGGACGGCTACGGCAGAGAGCGCGAAACCATCCTCCAGACCGCCCTCGGACTGAACAAAAAACTCGTCGTCTTCGCCGGCGACACCCACAACGCATGGGCCAACCAACTCAAAACCCTTTCACCCACCGGCCCCGGAGTCGCCCCGAAAGGCACTGTCGCAGGCATCGAACTCGCCACCCCAGGCGTCTCCTCCCCAGGCATTGAAAAATACTTCCCCGGCCAGGAAGGCATCCTCCGCGACCTCTTCCTCGGCTACAGCCCAGGCCTGAAATTCGCCAACCTATCCAACCGCGGATACCTCGACGTCACCTTCACTCACACCAGCGTCGATGCAAAATTCCACTTCAGGGAGCGCAACGGCAACGAGTGGAAAATCCAGCCCATCACCTCCACCGATGCCAAAGGCCTAACCATCGGCGCACCCAGCAGCACCACCGAACCGGATGCTGACTCCGATGGCCTGAACGACTGGCGCGAGTTCGTCTCCGGCACATCCTCCACCATCGCCGACAGCGATGCCGACGGCGTGAACGACAGCAGCGAATTCGCCAACGTCCTCTTCGGCTTCGATCCTCGCACCCCGAACAACCTTCAATCCATCCTAGCGGCCACCGAACAGCGCGGAAAAGACACCGTGGTCGCGAATCCCTCCACGTTCAATCTCTACACCGCCGCCAGCATCCAGGACCTCCGCGGTACCGGCAACCTCCTCATCAAGGCGGCCAACAACAAGGTCTCCCTCAAGCTCCCCGTGGAAAAATCCACCGACCTCGGCAACTGGACACCTGCAGGCGAATTGTTCCTTGAACTCGATCAGAGTCAGTTCCCCGGCAAACAGTTCTTCCGCTTCGACTCCGTTCTCGGAGAATAAGCAGATCCTCTCAGAAGACAGCACAGCCGTCCCCTGGGGCGGCTGTGCTTTTTCTTGGCCTTTCAATGCCAGCGCCATACCCCTCGCAAAGGTCGGCTCTCTCCATCACCGCCTCGTCTGCACTTGCCAGATGCCGCTCAGGCGAGGATATCCCGGATGACGCGGCTCTCGCCATCAATCTGCGTTAGCCGTTGCTGAAGACCCTGGAAATAGTACGTTAGCTTGTCGTGCTGCAGGCCGAGCAGGTGCAGAATAGTCGCGTGCAGGTCTCGCACCTGGACGGGGTTTTCGACGGCCTTGAATCCAAAGTCGTCCGTCGCTCCGTACACAGTGCCGCCTTTGACCCCGCCACCAGCCATCCAGACCGAATAGCCATACGGACTGTGGTCGCGACCATCGCTACCTTCCGATGTCGGCGTCCGCCCGAACTCACCACCCCAGATGATGAGCGTCGAATCAAGCAGGCCGCGCGCCTTCAGATCCATGATCAATCCGGCGATCGGCTTGTCGATCTGCTTCCCGTTGCGGACGTGCTTGGCGTCGTTTTGACCATGCGTATCCCAACCATCGCCACCGCCGCCGTGGTAGAGTTGCACAAACCGGACACCACGTTCGACGAGCCGCCGCGCATTGAGACACTGCGTTCCAAACGGACGCGTGATGTCGTTGTCCAGACCATAGAGGGATTTGATGTGGTCTGGCTCTTTGCTCAGATCCACCGCCTCCGGCGCGGCCGACTGCATCCGATAGGCAAGTTCATACGCGGCGATGCGTGCCGAGAGGTTGCTGTCATCATCCTGCGACGCGAGATACCGGCGGTTGAGCTGCTGCGAGAAATCAAGGATGCGCCGCTGGTCGTCCGCACTCATCGCATCAGGCCTATCTAGATAAAGAATCGGCGCTCCGCTTGTTCGCAATTCCGTGGCCGAGTAAACCGCGGGAAGAAAGCCATTCCCATACGTCGTCGGCCCGGCCTTCAGCGGCCCGTCGCGCATCACCACATAGCCCGGCAGATTCTCCGACCCCGATCCAAGCCCATACATCGCCCATGACCCGAGACTCGGACGCCCCATCAGGCGCGTCCCGGAATGCGCCATGTAGAGGGCCGGGGCGTGATTGAACTCCGTGTGATAGCAGCTGCGGACCACGGCCAGTTCGTCGGCGATTCTCGGCAGGTGCTCGAAAATGTCCGACATCTCCACGCCGGACTGACCGCACTTCCTGAACGTCCGCTGGCTCGCGAGCACCTTCGCCGTGCTCGTCTTCGTGAACTCCAGATTCAGATTGCCGAAGCTCGCCGGAAGTGATTGTCCCGCGTACTTCGCCAACAATGGTTTGGGATCAAAGGTGTCCACCTGGCTCGGACCGCCATGCATGAACAGGGAAATCACCGCCCGCGCCCGTGGCGCATGATGCGTGGCTTTGGAACCAATCGGATTGGCGCTAGCTGCGGCTTCGCGGCTCATCAGATCCAGAAACGCCAGCGATCCGATCCCCATGCCCGCTTTGCTGAGGAACTCCCGTCGTGAAAACGCGCGGCTGTCGGTGAAGTGAGGCTTCATCAGTTGGCGTAAATGAATTCCGTAGTGTTCATGAGGCCCATGCAGAACTCCTCCAGCGCCGCCGCGTTAGCGTCCGCCGCGCCAGCCTTCCGGTGCGCGGCTTCGGCCTCCTCGATGAACTTCACCGCAAGCCGCACCTCACCATCATCCGCATCACGGCTGTAAGCGAGCAACCACGCACGCTTCACAAACGAGGCCGCATCGCTCCCCGCTTCGCGGCCCACTCGCCCGGCCATGGCCCGGGCCAGCCCGCCAACGATGCCGTTGTTCAGCAAGGTCAGCGCCTGGGCGGGCACCGTCGTCGTCTGGCGGCTGGGACAACTCGTCGCCGTGCTAGGAGGATCAAACGCCTCGAAGAACGGAAACCGGAACGACCGGCGGTTCAGAATGTAGATCGCCCGCCGACTCTGCTCCACCGTGACCGGCCATTTCAGTTCCAGCTTGTTCTCGAGGTCATACATCCCCTGCAGTTCCTCAGGCGACAGCTTTGGAACAAAGGGTGGACCGAAAGGCTTCCTGTCGAGTGTTCCCGCCACCGTGTGCAGATGATCCCACACTTCCTCCGCCTCAAGACGCCGTCGCGGAAAGCCCGCCAGCAATCGATTCTGCGGATCCACAGCGAACCCCTTCCCATCGCGAATCGCTGACTGCCGGTAGGTGGACGATAACAGAATCCTCCGGTGCAGGCCCTTCAGGCTCCAGCCATTCTCACGCAGCTCCGACGCAAGCCAGTCGAGCAATTCCGGATGCGACGGTGGTTCCCCCTGCGTGCCGAGATCATTCGGCGTCGATGCGAGCGCCTGCCCGAAGTGCCACTGCCAGATCCGATTGGCAATGACGCGTGCGGTTAGTGGATTCTGTGGCGACACGAGCCAGCGCGCCAGTTGCGACCGACGCTGCTTTGCTTCATCAGGCCCTCCCGGCAGCGTCCCACCTCCGGGCAAGAACGCCGGCAGCGCTGGCGCGATTGGCCGCGTCGGCTTAGTCAGCTCGCCACGCGTCAGCAGATGAATCGTCAGCGGCACCTCCGCATGGCGCACCGCCCGATGCGCCGTCCGTTCACCTTTGCCCCACGCCTTCGCGCCCGTGTTGCGGTTCCATGTCTCACTGGCGGCAAAAATCGCCTCCATTCCGAAGTAATCACGCTGGGTGATCGGATCAAACTTGTGGTGGTGGCAATTCGCGCACCCGATCGTGAGCCCCAGCGCCGCCTCGCCAAGCGTCGTCACTTGATCGGTTCGCCTCACATATTCCAGCATCTCGGGATAGGCATCAAGAGCGTTCGGCCACTCCCCGAGCGTCCAGACCGCCACCGCGTCCTGCATCTCGGCCTGCCCGGGCCACAGTTCGTCCCCCGCAACCTGCTCCATCAGAAAGCGGTCGTACGGTTTGTCCCCGTTGAAACTACGGATGACGTAATCCCGATATCGCCACGCCTGCTCGTAGAAGATGTCCGTCTCATATCCACCAGAATCCGCATAACGCACCACATCCAGCCAATGCCGTGCCCACCGCTCGCCATACGCCGGGGACGCCAGCAGACGATCCACAACCGTCGCAAAAGCGTCCGCACCAGTGTCCCTGACAAACGCTGCGAACTCCTCCGGGGAGGGCGGCAATCCGGTCAGATCAAAAGTCACCCGCCGCAGCAGGGCATCTTTAGCCGCAGGAACCGCGGGAGCCAACCCAGCCTCGTCGATCTTCGCTAGAACGAAGGCATCGACTGGAGAGGTGATCCATGCACCCTCACGTTCCGGCACCGGCGGCCGCTTCAGCGGCTTGAACGACCAGTGCTGCGCTGCTCCCGCCATGCGCAGGTCAACTTCGTCCGCACTCGCCGGCCACGCCGCGCCCTGATCGATCCAGGCACGGATGAGCCCCACCTGCGCCGCGCTCAACCGCTCGCCTTCCGGCGGCATGACCGTGTCCTCATCCAGCGCCGCGATGCGGTGCACCAAAGGACTCGCCGCGCTGTTTCCGGGCATAATGCCTACGCCCTCATCGCCCCCCTCCATGGCCCGCGCCCTCGTTGCTAGAAAAAGTCCACCCTTCTCCTTTTCGGGACCATGGCACTTGAAACAATGCCCGCGGAAGATGGGCTTGATGTCCCTGACAAAATCCACGGCCACAGCTGCCGGGTTTGGCATACGTGGATCGATGCTGCCTGTCGCGAAGCGCGCCCGAACCGCTTCCTCCTGAAGAGCAGTAGTATAAATCGAAAGCGCGGCCATCTCGCCACGGAAAAAACGCCCGCCCTGCTCCAGCAGGTCTCCCCCAACGTGAATCGCCCGGTTGTTGCCGATTTCCGCGCCACTATCCTGTGCCGTGGCACAGACCACGCCATCAACCCGCAGCACATTCTTTCCTCCGGCCGTACGCGTCCAGACAACATGATGAAACCGTCCGTCATTAAGACCCTTTCCTGATGCAAGCACCACATCGGCCCCGCCCTTCGGACCGCATCCAACAAGAATGCGGCCCTCGTTCACTCCGGCCTGCAGGCTTCCACCCAGAATACACCAGTCGCTGGAACCGTCGCCTGCCGTCGCCTTGCTGACTAGCGTCGCGCTCGCCGGCCAGTACGCCTGATCAAATACCTGCGTCGTCCGAAACCAGAACTCCACAGTCAGTTCAGGTTCCCCAAAGCCCTTGTGATGCGGTATCTCGACAATGTCCGCGCCGCCGAACGACGCCGCACGGCCCCCAAGGCCCGCTGGCCCAGCCACCACCTTCACCGCCCCCCGGTAAACTCCATTCGGCACCGTGGATCCCCCCACCGACGCATTGCGCGCCAATGTTCCATCCCCGACAACTCCGTCGTCGAAGCGATACTCAGCCACTGGTTGTATCTGGGCATCGCCCGACACTGGAAACAGTGCCTGCAGGACGAGCAGGATTCCCAGAACAAAGACACGCATGGCATCCAAACCTCTCAGCGTCATTGGTGATGTTGTCATCGATTGCGATTGCCAGCTTGGTCTCAGGGCGCTTTCAATTGTCGCTGGCAGGCTTCCAGATCGATCTCATCTTCCATCCCGTCACCTTTTTCACCGTCAGATCGCCGCCCCTTGAGAACAGGCTGACATGGAGATTCTCCGGCAGATACTCGTGCCACGCCACGGCCGCCTGCCGGTCATTGGCAAAGACCTCGATCATGCTCTTGTCGATGAAGATCCTCAGCGTCAGATCCTCATTCTCTTTGAGCTCAAACGGAGGATTGATATAGCCCACCGACAATGTCCGGCTTCCTGCGCCGGTACCGATAACAAAGCCGTTCCCGCCTTTCTCATCGCAGAGCAGATTGATCCCGTACTCCCTCGCCTTGGGTGCTTCGATGACTACCTCCAGTTCCATCGTGTCGCCCTTGATCCCATCAAGTAGACGAACACTTTCACCCTTGACCGTGAAGTCCTCCGCGCTCTTCCGTTCATGGCGCAGTCCCTCCAGTTCGCGCAGGGGCATGATGCGCAGCACCCCATCCTTGGGAAGACTCAGTTCACGCGGAAGCGATTGAATGCCCTGCTGGAAAACCGCTGGATTCAGAAGGTTGTCGAAGTTCTTCGCCCGGCTCGTCTTCTGCATGTCGTTCACCCACGGGGTGCACCATGCCCACATGACCCGGCGGCCATCCGGCGTCAGCAGCGATTCCGGCGCGAAGAAGTCCCACCTCGCCCAGTTCAGCAGCGCATGGTGATCGGGAAGAAATTTCCCGTCCTTGAAATCACCCAGATAGTAGCGCGCCCCAAGGCTGTGGCTGATGCATAACAGCATCCACTTGTCACCGATCCTGAACGTGTTCGCGCATGACGTGTCCTCGGCCTTGTCGACCCCGAGGTCCGCAGGGAAGTCCTGATGAAAGAGTTCCCCCAGATACAGCCACTGCTTGAGGTCATCGGACTTCATCAGCGAGGGATTGCTGCCGCCAGCGATCGCATAGTAAGTGTCACCCATCAGCCAGCAGTCCGGATCCCAATGCCGTATCGACGGCTCCTGCCCGTCGGCATCAACGGGAACAATCGGCACCGGCCTGGTCCACTTCTCCAGCTGATCATCCATCGCGAAGGCCAGTTGGTTCCTGCCCGAACCCTCGCCATGGTAAATCATCGCCGGTCGGCCATCCTTCGTGAAGAACCCCGTGCCACTGAACATACCGTGCCCGGTCGCATTGCGGGTGAGCGTCGTCGGATGCCACTTCCAATGCACCATGTCCGTGCTCGAAACATGGGCGAAAGCACAACCCTCCTTGTGATTGTAAATGTAGTGCAGGTGATACCGGCCATTGTAATAGAAGGCCGGGTTCGGATCTGCCGGAATCGCCCCACCGGGCCCCGGATGGGCCAGGTGATAACTCAGCCATGTCGTCGGCGGGTTCAACGCCATGGCAGGAGTCTCCAGTTCCTCAGGCTCCGGAGCCTTGTCAGTCCTCCCGAGAAACTCGCCCGTCACCCCATCCAGCACCAGCTTGCCGTCCTCCACCCTGGCACCACCCGTGATCTCCGTAATCTCAAACCGCCCGATGCGATCCTTCGCCTCCTTGTCATCAAATGTCCACCACGCCCACGGCTTGATCCCCGACTCGGCATTCGGCTTCAGCGCCGTAATCTCCTCCGCCGAAAGCGCCCGATCATAAATTCGGGCGTCATCAATCACCCCGCCGAAGTGGTCATTGCCATTCTGCGTAAGGTGACGCCGGCCGATAACAACCACGCTGCGCCCACCAAACGATTCCGGCACGCCGATCGCATGCTGCGAATACACCACACCATTGCGGAACGCCGTGACCTGCGCACCCCGGTAAACCATCGCCATCTGCACAAACGTCCCCGCTTCCGCGATCTCCGCAGGAAAGGCAGCCTGATTCCTCTCAGTGCGCGCAAAGCCATCACTCCCCGCCATCCATTTCCCCGGCGCAAGCTCCCCGAAGACAATGCCGTCAAATGCGCCACGATCGTTATCAATCGTCAACGCGCTGCCACCCCGCTGCGTCAGATTCGCAGGCGAAACCCAGACGACCAGTGTCTTGTCCTTAAGCACTCCCGGCCCGGCCGCGTGGCTCTCAGGCGTGATCGCTGCCATGATCAAGCCCGTGATTATTGGCGTTAGTATTTTCATATTCAGAATTGATCTTAAGGTTGCTTAGAGTTTCTCTCCCAACGTTTACTCCACCGCACAGTGGATCGCCCAAACATGCCGGTCGCGATTCATCCGGTTGTTCGTTTTGATCAGGATCAGATTTCCCCCCTCGTTGAGCGTCACCGGAATCTTCACCGTCTGAAACTCGTCGGCATGATCCACCATCGACACCTGCTGTCCGTTCAGATAAACAATCCCCCAGTTGTCGAGGCCAAGCCGGAGCGAGGCAGGCCGCTTGGTTGCGCTGCTCACCGTGCCCCTGATGTAGATGGAAGCGTCAAGCCTCGGGTACGCCGTCCGCGTCTGGTACAGTCCTTCTAACCGCACCCATCCGAACGCCGTCTTGAGATCATGCGTAGCAAGTTCCTCTGCGCCCAGCGTCACTTTGCCCGGCCAGTCACCCTGACTTAGATTTTTCACCAGATCGTCCGCGGGCTTCTTGAACGCATCGAGGTCGTGGCCATCGGGAAACGGACCGACGGCCTGCCATCGTTGCGGTGTCACGATTGGCGGAGCCTTTGAGCCCGGAACTTTATAGAAGTACGAAACCGCCTCGTAGTCGTCAGGCCGCGCCGCAGACGTGAAGATCAGCGAAGAGCGGAACGGGATGGGATCGGGACCAAAGAATCGATAGTAAACGCCATCCTGATCTGTCCGCCCCCGGTTGTCCCGGTAAGGGCAGCCAACCCATGGCGTCTGATACTGATTGAAACCCCACGAGAATCCGAAATCATCCTCGACGTTGTGCCCGCAGATCACATGTGGGTCGGTCTGGCCGTCGATCAGCAGTCGCGTGCCGCCATTGTGGAAGACCATGTCATTGTGGTCCCGCTGCCGCCATCCCATGATGTAACCGGCGAGGAAGCCAGTGCCCTCGGTCTCGGCGATCGGAAACGGCTCGGTCGCGATGCCCGGCTGCGCGATGTTCCGCTGGGAGTGGAAGCGGAGCGACGTCAGCGCAGTTTCCCCGCGATACTGCTGCCAGTCGATCATGCCACCCCCGTTCTTAGCCGATGCCGCCCGAAGCACAATGCTGCACCCGTTTGAGAACGGGATCGGCAGATAGAGATTCCAGCCGGGTGGAGCCTGCTTCGGAATCAGGGGATCGTTCGTGACCGTGAAGTTCGGAAAGCTCGCCAGTCCAGCACTGTTGATGTGATAGTCCTCGAAGCCCAGCAGAGCTCCGAAGAACGAGCGAAACGGCATGCTGACCTGCGGCTCGGCAGCCCCATCCACCGTGATCTCAATCGTCAGATCGCTGATGTCCTTCTCCCCGAAGACAAACCACAGGTGCCGCACGCAGCCCGCACCCGTGGCATTGAAAATCTCCACCGGCTTGCCAGCTTCCATCGCAAGGTTGGCCGAAGTGCGCCGGGCCCGGAAGCCGGTCGGCAGTTGCAGCATCGGAACCGCCGGATCCGCATAAGTGGCCGGAAGCGGGTCCGCATCCAACTGTGCGTGCAATGGTGCGCGGAAAAGGGAAAGCACAGCCGCAGCGGCGGCCGTAAAGCCCATGAGCAGTCGATAGCGTTCCATTAGCATGATTTTCGACGAGGTCTTCCCATTTCCGTTAGAAGTTTCGATTGTCCGGGCCCGCGGCCTACTGCACGATCCATGCGGAGCGCAATTCGTGCACTTCGAGCGCATTCACTCTGGCGGTGCCGCCGCGGGATTCAAAGTAGAGGCGCTTGTTCTCCGGCTTCGTATTGAACGGCATCGGCACATAGCAAAGGCCATCGCTCGCGAACACCTCCGCTCCCGTCCGGTCGCAGTAGATGACGAGGCGCTGCTTGCCGCCCCGCAGCGGAGCCGGCGCACGGTGGCCGGCGACACTGAGTTCCTGCTTCGCCACGTCATACTCGACCATGATGTCGCGAATGTTGAAGACGACTTCCTTCGCATCGCCGGGCTCGAACTCGACCCGCACCTCGACGAGTTCGGTGCGAATGCCATCGAGCGGATTAGCGTCACCGGGCTTCAGGGATTTGACGTCGGGGCGATGCGTTTTCACCCGCAGCGCCTCGAGTTCCTTCACCGGAGAGAACGTCATTCGCGGACCGTCTTCGGTCCGGGTGAGTTTCAGTTCCAGCGGAACGGTCATGCTTTGATTGAAGGGCATGCCTTTAGTCTCGGTCTGGAACCAGCCGACCTGGATGCGGCGGCCATCCTTCTCCGGAATGTCGCTGAACGTCTGGGGCGCATAGAATCCACGACCGCCGTGCCCGGGGAGGTTCGTGTGCTCCGCCGTGAAGCGAATGCCGTCAAAGGATCCCACGGCATAGCGGCTGTCCGCACCCAGCAGCACCCACTTCTTCATCGAGGCATCGCCATCCACCGCCAGCTCA
>Ga0315905_10005318_pt1 | contig 13118 bp, 10 predicted proteins | sample LakEriMetagenome_5_FD_203522 | JGI IMG/M metagenome (GOLD analysis project Ga0315905, IMG submission 203522) | Freshwater fungal communities from buoy surface, Lake Erie, Ohio, United States - Buoy 4 MA121 | ecosystem: Environmental > Aquatic > Freshwater > Lake | place: USA: Lake Erie, Ohio... | reverse complement strand
CGGCGTGCCCCGCAGCACCTTCCTCAGCGCCCTGACAGACGATGCCACCGCGGAGACTTACGATCCCGGCGGCACTCCTGTCTTTGCACCAGCGGCGGCCGTGCCCCCAATGCCGTGGAAAAGCAATACCTCAAAAGGCCACCTGATGGGCACCCTGACGGATGCGCCGGGAACCCCCTTCGATGGAGCAGTCCTCACACTCACCGGCCCGGCAAGCCGCACCCTGACAACAGATGCCACCGGCTTCTTTGGCAGTGTGGATCTCCCGGCAGGGACCTACACCCTAACCGTAAGCCACCCGGGCTTTCTGACAGTGGAGCGCACCATCACGATTACCGGCACGCACGTGACCGAAGCCGCGGTCACACTGCATCCACTCAACCCGCTGCCCTTTGAGATCACAGCCAGCTCATGGAACCGGACCCAGCGCCGGATGACACTCACATGGAACTCCCAGCCTGGGCGTACCTACCGCGTGGAGATTAGCAGCAATCTGAATTCCTGGGTACCTCTCGCCAACGGTGTTGTTCCCGCGGGCACCACTACCACATGGACATCCGCCAGCCTCCCCACGGCCGCCCGGCACTTCTTTCGTGTCAGCGAAGAAAGCAGCCCTTAGAGCGCAGCTTCCGGCAGGGATGGCAGCACCACTGGCCCGGTGAGAGGACTCAGCCCAAAAGGCATGGAGCAACACCACCGCTTTCCCGCACAGGACGAAGGTGCCGCTTCTCTTCAGGGTAGAAGTGCGCGCACGGCAAATGCGGAGTGTACTTATTACCTCGCGATGGAGGCGCTGGTTACCGTATTGAGCGCAGCGTTGTAGCTGGTGCCGCTGAGGGTGATGCCGGTGACAGTGAAGGTGAAGGTCCCGCTCGCAGCCTTGGAGAAGGCGCTGTTGAAGCTCGCGGTGCCGCTGGTGCCGGTCTTGGCACTGACATTCCCGGAGGTCAGCCCGCCCCACGTCCCCGTCACAGTAGCGCCGGAGCGCACATTCCCCGCCAGGTCCTTGACGGTGACCACGGCGGTGGCCTGCGTGCCGCGGTTCGTGCTCTTCTTCGTCATCGTAATGCCGGAAACGTAGAGGACACTGCCTGCATTCTGCACCACGATGCCGACCTCTGCGGAGCCGGAGTAGCCGTCCGCATCAAAGACCACGAGCGAGGCAGTATAGGTTCCGGGGGTGGTGTAAGTGTGCGTCGGGTTGGGGTCAGCAGAGGATGCCCCGTCGCCGAAGTCCCAGTCGAAGGTCAAAGTGGAGCCCTCGGAATCATAGGAACCGGCGCTGGAAAAGGAAACCGTGAGCGGGGCGAGGCCGGAAGCAGAAACAGGCGAGGCCACGGCCACCGGCGGCTGGCTCAGCGCGACTGGCACTGTGCCGCTCAGCACGAATTGCCCCAGGCTCGCATAGTCGGTGTATCCGGTGGTGCCGGAGCCCGTGCCGGTGCCTTCCACGGCAATGTAGTAGGTGCCGGGAGTCACCGTGCGGCTGAGTGAGGCGCCCAGGCCGGCAGGATTCGCTCCTGTCAGGAAGTTGCCCGTGCTGTCATAGAGACTGAGCTGAATGTCGAGGTTGGCATCCGGCGAGGCCTTGCCTGCAGTGACGCTCAGTGTGCCGGCACCGGCCTCCACTTTGTAGAGGTCGGCATCGGCGCGGGTGCCAATGATTCCAGTCGCGCTGATGGAGGGCCCGCTCAGCGGCACCGCGGTGGCGATGGCATCACCGGAGAGGTCTGCCGTCCGTGGAATGTAGGTATCAATGATCGCCGTGTCGTCCTGAGTGTTGTTGGCGCTGGTGTATTCACCTTTGCTGAACTGGCTGACGCTGGCGTAGTAGCCGACACCCATGATCGGCGCCCAGCCGTTGTGGCCTTCGTAATAAGCCGAGCCTCCGCTGACGCCGTCGTGGTTCAGCCCCACGGTATGGCCCACTTCATGACTGGTGGCCTCGGCGATGTATTTCGGCCAGCCGTTGCCCAGCTCCACCGGGAACACAAAGCAGGGCGTGTCGCTGTTCCATGAGAACGACCCAATGTAGGCCACACCGCCCGCTCCGGCGCCATACCAGTCGTAGCTGCTGCCGCCGATGACCACCCGGACACCATACGCCGTGTCCGTGCTCGTCGTCTTGCGGAGCGACTCCAGCGGCGGCTCCTGCGTCGTCACATCCACATCCCACGCGGCGTAGTCTTCGCTCACCCGCTTCCAGATGTCCTGAATGTTCGCCAGTTCCCCGGAGCTGAAGGCAGAGCTTCCATCCGTGCTGTAGGGAGGCGAAGTGAATGTCGCGCCGCTCTTCCAGCTCGTGCCGGAGGTCGTATGGCCGTCAAAGTCGAGGTAAATGACGCGGGTCGCCCCCGGCTTGCTGTGCAGCAGGAAGGTCTGGCTCGCCGGATAAGTGAGCAGCGCATCGGTGCCCGCATTCTGTGCCGTCGGAGCCTGGGCGGTCGCCCCTTCGCAAACGTAGAAAAGACGCGCACTGCGGTCGGCCCGCAGATCGTGATCACGCAGACACAGCGCTCCAAATTCCTGCTCCGCCAGGCCATAGAACCGCGCCACTTCCGGCAGCCGGCTGCCCAGTGCAGCGATGATTCCGGCACCCCGCGCTTCCTTTTGCATCGCGATCTGCGGAAACACCGACTTGTCCAGCTTTTGAGCCGTGGCGGGGACTATGGTCAGGGCGAGGGCAAGGAGGCTGGCAGAGCTGGAGCGAACAGACATAGTGATGGGGGTGATCAATCGTTAAGAGTTTGTGATTTCACGGCAGCCAGGGCCAGCGTTTCTGCCGCGAATATTCTATAATTTTATAATTCACAATTTCTATATTCAATAAACAAAATCAGAGGAGTTGCCCGGCGGGGTTCATTTTGCCCTAAAATAACGTCCGCCACCGCTCCCCGGCGCGGTTGAAGGGGCGGATTTTCACTCCGCGAACTGACTCCGGCACCCGGAGGAGTCCCTCCGCTTCCACCGGGGCCAGCACTGGACGACCAGCGCAGCGCTGCTCAGGGAGCCTGGGGCAGGACAATGACCCGGTAATAGCGTCGCTGGCCGGCGAAGGCAGCCGCGTCAGTCCTTTCCACCTCGCCGCCGGTGCCGGATACATTTGCGCCGAGCTGATGCCAGGTGCTGAGGTCTTCAGAAAACTCGATGCGGTAGGTCTTGCCAGTCACGCTGGGAAATCGCAGCGCATGTCCCGCGGCGGAGTAGCCTGCGGCGCGGAGATGGAGCACGCTCGCGGCATTTTGCGGGTCGGTGCCGGCGGCGAACTCGAAGGCGTTGTCTGCGCCGTCACCGTCGGGGTCGCGGGTGGCGTCGGCCGGGTCCGCGGGATTGAGACCGTTGGCGTAGGCGGAGCAGGTGGTGCGCTCCGATGCCCTCGGTGGCTGGCAGCCCGTGGCCGCCCGCGCCCCCGGCAGCACCATTTGGAGCACATCCTCGCCCGGCTTTGACCTCCTCACCGGTCCCGGCTCCGGCGAAGTCCGCATTCTCGCTCCGGCCGGTGCCTCCCGCCTCTTTCTCCGGCTGGCGGCAGTGCTGGAGTGGCCCGCCGCCCGTTCGGAAGCCTGGACCATGCAATGGCCCGGCGCACCCGGGGTTGGGGAGTTGCATCCCGCGCGCAGTGCTGCCAGAAGGGTCGCATTGCGACCACACTGCCGCTGCCCCGCTATGAAAACATTGCTGCTCCTTCTGCCCTTCCTCGCTTTCCTCTGCACCCGCAGTGCGGCTGCCGACAAGCCGGACGTCATCTACTTCATGGCCGATGACCTCGGTTATGCGGATGTCGGATTCAACGGAGGCAAAGACATCCCCACGCCGCATCTGGATCAGCTCGCGGCCAGCGGAGCGGTGCTGCAGCAGTACTACGTGCAGCACGTCTGCTCGCCCACGCGGGCCGCGCTGATGACCGGGCGCTATCCGATCCGTTATGGTCTCCAGCAGGGCGTGATCCGGCCGGGCGACAAATACGGACTGCCGCTGGCAGAGCGCACGCTTTCTCTCGCGCTGCGCGAAGCGGGCTACACCACCGCCATCACCGGCAAGTGGCACCTCGGCGAATTCGATCCCGCCTATCTGCCCACGCGCCGCGGATTCGACATCCAGTATGGGCACTTCTTCGGCGCGCTGGATTACTCCACGCACATGCGCGGCCAGCAGCGCGACTGGTACCGCAATGACCAGCCCAGCGCCGAAGAGGGCTACACCACGCGGCTCCTTGCCAAAGAAGCGTCGCGCATTGTGACCGAGCAGCCGAAGGGCAAGCCGCTCTTCCTCTACGTGCCGTTCAACGCCGTGCACAGCCCCTATCACACCGCGCCGGGCCGGGAGAAGGAATTCGCACAGCTGCCCAAAGCACGCCGCGAGTATGCCACGATGCTCAGCGAGATGGACACCGCCATCGGCGGCATTCTTGCAGCTCTGGATGACGCAGGCCGGCGCGAGCGGGCGCTCATCATCTTCAGCAGCGACAACGGCGGTATCGGTCCCGCCGACAATGGCATGCTGCGCGGCCGCAAAGGCACACCCTACGAAGGCGGCCACCGCGTCGCCGCGTGTGTTTCATGGAAGGGCCGCATCAAGCCCGGCTCCACCATCACCGAGCCGCTCCACGTCGTGGACTGGTTCCCCACCCTCGCCGGAATCGCCGGCATTCCCACGGATGCCACGCACCAGCCGCGTCCTTTCGATGGCCGCGACATTCTCCCGGTCCTCACCGGCAGCGCAAAGTCCCCGCATGAGTCTATCCTCATTCACCACGATGAAGTCAGCAGCGCCGTGCGCGCCGGGGACTGGAAGCTGGTGAAGCACTATGGCAAAGGCAACGCGCGCAAGAAGTCCGCAGCCGGCACCGAACTCTTCAACCTCGCCGCGGATCCCGGCGAGAAGAACAACCTCGCCACCGCAGAGCCAAAACTCCTCGCGGAACTGGAGGCGAAGCTGGCCGCCTTCGTCAGCGGTGCCATTGCCCCGCGCAGCGATCCCACCGGCATGGGGCCGAAGAAGACGGCGAAAAAGCAGCCTAACGTCCTCTTCCTCCTCTGCGATGACCTGCGCCCCGACGCGCTCGGCAGCTACGGCTCGAAGCATGTGAAGACCCCGCACCTCGATGCCCTCGCCGCCCGCGGCGTGCGCTTTGCCAATGCCTTCTGCACCACCTCGCTCTGCTCACCCAGCCGCGCCAGCATCCTCACCGGCCTCTACGCCCACCGCCACGGCGTGCGGAACAACTTCACCGAACTCCCCGCCTCACTGCCTCACTGGCCGGGCCGACTGCGCGAGAGCGGCTACACCACCGCCTACATGGGCAAATGGCACATGGGCGAAGACAACGACGCGCCACGTCCGGGCTTCGACACCTTCATCACGCACAAGGGCCAGGGGAAATACTTCGACACCGAGTGGAGCGTGAACGGCGAGCGCCGCGAGACGCCCAAAGGCTACTACACCACCGTCGTCACCGACTACGCGCTGGACTGGCTCAAAAAACAGGAGGCGGGCAAACCGTGGGCGCTCTGCATCGGCCACAAGGCCCCGCATTCCTTCTACTTCCCAGAGGAGAAATACGCGCGCACCTTCGACCAGGTCCCCGTGCCCTATCCAGCCAGCGCTTTCCAGCTGGCGGACAAGCCGGAGTGGATCACCCAGCGGCTCGACACCTGGCACGGCATCTACGGCCCGCTCTTCGAATGGCGGAAGCAGTTCCCCGACCGCCGCCCGGAAGCCATGAAGGACTTCAGCAATATGGTGCGCGCCTACTGGGGCACCGTGCTGAGCGTGGACGACAGCATGGGCCGTCTCACCGCGTGGCTGCGCGAAAGCGGCCAGCTCGACAACACCGTCATCGTCTTCATGGGCGACAACGGTCTCCTCGAAGGCGAGCACGGCATGGTGGACAAGCGCACCGCCCACGAGCCCAGCATCCGCATCCCCATCCTCGCCAGCGGCCCCGGCCTTCCCGCCGGTAAAGTCGTGGACGGCCAGGTCCTCGCCATGGACACCGCGCCCAGCATTCTCGACCTCTGCGGCGCCCCCGCGCTGGAGAAGATCCAGGGCCGCTCGTGGAAAGCCCTCGCCAACACCGGCGACCCCGCGTGGCGCACCGCATGGTTCTACGAATACAACTACGAGAAGCAGTTCCCCTACACGCCCAACATCCGCGCCCTCCGCACGGACGAATGGAAGTTCATCCGCTACCCTCACGGCGATGGCTCGCCTGACAACCACATGGCCGAGATGTACCACCTGAAGCAGGACCCCGCAGAATCCAAAAACCTCGCCAACGACTCCGCCCACGCCGCGACGCGCACGAAACTAGAACATCAACTCACCACTCTCCTCGCCGCCGAGGGCCTCACCCCCGACAAGGACACCATGCCTCTCGACGAAGGCATCAAGCCCCAGCTCCCGGATCAAAAAATCCGCTAGTCAGTCTCCGCCAGACTACACCGGCTCCCCATCTCGCCCAGGCACGAGGCTGGTGCATCACGCGCCAGCACTCCTGACAGTGAGGGCTTCAAGAACCTGGATGGTGGCGGCGTGAATGTGCACGAGGATCTCCGCGCCATCGGAGGAATACTTCACGGCATTGCTCAGGAGATTCGTGACGCTGTGGCGCAGGAGCATTTCATCCACGAGGGATTTTCCCGGCAGAAGATCGCTGGTGATGACAGTGATGCCAGTATGGTGCGCGGCGCTGCGGGTTTCATCGGCGAGGGCTGGATGAGTTCCACAAATTCGGGCGGGCGCGCGGCGAAGTGCAGGCGGCAGACTCTGCTTTCTGCCGCCGGAGTTTTTCCCGCTGCGCAAAGATAAAACCGAGGCACGCCAGCAGCAGCGCCGCAGCGCCCGCCCCGCCGCACCAGAGATTGCGCCGCGTGGCATCGGGCGTCGCACCGGAGTCCACGATATCATCCAGCGGGCACACCCGGATTCGCGGCGCATCGGTGCCGGAGGTGATGATGGACGTGTGATAGCCGGTGATTTTGATAATGCGGCCGCCTTTGAGCGACTCCAACATCTCACCCATGCGGGTCGGCGCGATAATGACGGCACGCTTGCCATCCGCATCGCCACCCATCATGGCGGTGAGGCAGGCGACCTGCTTTTTGAATGGGTGGCGGCCGTCGCCCATCTGGCGCTCTTCTATGAAGCCGAGCCGACCGGAAACGGTAATGAGCTTGCCCGTGCTGTGATGATTCGGCTTGCGGAACTCACCAGCGGCAAACGCTGAACGAACCGATCATCCGGCGGCGCACGCCGGACTCCGTCTAAAGTCGTACATCGGCGGAGGGCTCAATGTGCTTGGGATAGTGCACAACCACTTACCAACCCAATCCATGAGCAAGCAACTGATCGAAGCACCGGCGGGCGATGACTCGCGCACCATCGAACAACCCGGCTACATCGAAGCCTACGACGGTATTGAACAGCGATTGCGCATACGTGGCCTACAAGGAAACCGACAGCAGCGGCGATTGGATGGTTTACATCAAAGGTCATCAGACCGCTGGCGCGGTTTTCGAGCCGGATGCGATACGCCTTCAGGCGCGGGCCGCGGGTGCGCAGTGGAAACCGTGGTTCCCCGGGGGCTACAGTTTCGATCCCTCGGAAAGCGACCCGCGCTGCGTGCAGTTTCGCGTGCATGTGGCCGGAGGAAAGCCTGCGAAGATTGAGATGGTGGTGCAGTGCCGGAAATTTGACGGCACGGCAGACGAAGCACAGTAAGTGAAATTTGCCTGGTCGGCCTGAGAGGATGCACGGAAACGCCATGAAGACACCATCTGATCAGGAAAGTAAGCCGTCGGCATGCTCCGCCGCGAAGGCCGTGAAGCGCCTCACGGCGTCCATGAAAATGAACTTCGAGGCGTGGCACGAGGGCACGGGCTATGATCTGGGAGCACTCACAGCCGCCGGTTCTCGGGAACGGGAGGCTCTGGAAAGCCTGCTGCTAAGCCGCGGTGCACACGACTGGCGCGATGCGCAGGCCCTCGCAGCGCTCGATACGCTCCGGGCACATGCGGTGCTGCGCCGGGCCTTTGATACCGGAGATGAAGCTGTGTGCATGGCCGTGCTGAGTCATACGCCGGAGGTGTCGAGTGAACGTGAGCGCGAAGCGTTTCTCGTGCAGTTGCTGGACGGAGGCGGCATCGATCAGCTGCTGACCGGGGCGCTGCTGGTGATTGAGCATTTCCATCCGCGGGCCGTAGTGCTGGCCATAGTGCGCGCGCTGAAGCATCGGGATGGCGTCACCGCGAGCCATCTCGCCGCGATGCTTTATTACCTTCAGGGCAAGACCAGGGAGCCATTCGCGTGGAACCTGGCCGTTCTTCTTGCAGTTCAATACCCAGGACCCGTCCGCTCGCGATGCTGCCCTGCGCATACTCTGCGAAACCCTGGAGCCGCCACTGCCTTGAGGAGACACCGCAGGCGCTTCACGTACCACAAGAAGTACGGCACGGCGGGGCGCCAGCAGGTGCCGGCTGATCATATCCAGACAAATCCTGTCCCGCATCGAACGGTGCACTCACACGTTTCAGCAACTGGTGAAAGAGGGTGCAGTCCCCGGCAGTGGCTGCGGCGAGGGCTTCCTCGACTTTATGGTTCCGCGGAATGACGGCGGGATTCGCCCGCTGCATCAGTGCATCTGAAGCCGCGGCCGGCAGGGGTTGGTGGCGACGGCGCTGCTCCCAGCGTGCGAGCCATGCTGTAAAGCGCGAGTCGCTTTCCAGCTCCGCAGGCAATGGGGCCGTGCCGCACAGCGCGCGAAAGGAGTTGGTGAAGTCTGCCTCGTGTTCGTGGAGAAGGGTGAGGAAATCCTCCATGAGCGGCAGGTCGGCGCGGCCGGCGTCGTGCAGTCCGAGTTTGCGGCCCATCACGGCAAGCCACTCGCATGCAAAGCGTTCGGGAAAGCTCTGGATGACCTCGTTGGCCCATTCGAGCGCGGCACCTTCCTGCACATGGAATAGCGGCAGCATGGCTTCGGCGAGACGCACGAGATTCCAGTGCGCAATACCCGGCTGCTCACCGTAGGCATAGCGGCCGTGACGGTCGATGCTGCTGAAGACGGTATCCGGATCACAGCGGTCCATGAAGGCGCAGGGACCGTAATCGATGGTCTCGCCGGAGAGCGCCATGTTGTCCGTGTTCATCACGCCGTGCACGAATCCGACACCCTGCCAGCGGGCGACAAGCGCCGCCTGCCGGTCCATGATGGCGGTGAACATGGCCGCATGCGGCTGCGGGGTTTCCTGAAGCTCCGGGAAATGGCGCTGCAGCGTGTAGTCCGCGAGGGTGCGGAGGATACCAGGATCGCGCGTGGCGGCGGCCCATTCGAAGGTCCCCACGCGAATGTGACTGGCGGCCACACGTGTCAGGATGGCACCGGGGAGCGGAGTCTCGCGGTAAACCGGTTCACCACTGGTGACGACCGCCAGGCTGCGCGTGGTAGGGATGCCCATCGCGTGCATGAACTCGCTGATAAGGTATTCCCGCAGCATGGGCCCAAGCGCCGCCCGGCCATCGCCACCGCGGGAAAACCGGGTGCGGCCGGAGCCTTTCAGCTGCACATCCACGCGCCGGCGGTCCGGCGTCACCTGCTCGCCAAGGAGAATCGCGCGGCCATCACCGAGCATGGTAAAGTGAGCATACTGATGACCCGCATAGGCCTGCGCCACTGGCAATGAGCCCGGAGGCAGTTCATTTCCGGACAGCCACGCTGCGGCGGCGGCCGCATGAAAGGCATCTGCTGAAAGCCCCAGCGCTTGCGCCAACGGCGCATTGAAGATCACCAGCGACGGATCCCTGACAGGAGTGGGGCGAATGGACTCGACAAAGGAATCGCCGAGGGCGGCATAGGAATTCTCCAGCCGCCAGCCGGCGGGATGCGGGGGAACAGACATGCGCGGAAGAGCAGTTAGGGACTCACTGCATGAGCGCGGAGGTCTTCAAGGCTGACGAACTCCAGCGCATGAAGGTGCGTGGCCTCCAGCACCACCGGCGGCGCCACACCGGCCTCCAGCGCCTCGGCCCAGCGGCTCACACACAGGCACCAGCGGTCACCCGGCTGAAGCCCGGGGAAGTCGAACTCAGGGACGGGTGTCGTCAGGTCATTGCCGCGCGAGCGCGAGAAAGCGAGAAACTCCGCCGTCATGACGGCGCACACCGTGTGCAGGCCGTGATCATCCGGGCCGGTGCGGCAGTAGCCGTCGCGGTAGAATCCGGTGAGGGGAGAAGTGCAGCAGCCCTGGAGCGGCTGGCCGAGAACATTGGAGGGCATGAGGATGGCTGATTAGAATAAGGATTACGGCCGCCCGCCACAAAAGGCGGCAGCGGATTGCAGCCGGCTGCGCCGGATACAGCAGGCGGTTACTTCTTCTTCTCCAGAGCTTCGAGCTTTTTCTCCATCTCCTCGGTCCGGCGCAACAGGGCCTCCACCTTCTTCCAGGCTTCGATCGTTTGCGCAGGCGTCGTCTGTGCGGCCTGAATGCGGGAGATAGCATCCTCAGCAGCCTTCGCTGCGGGATTCGCCGGCTGCCGCGCGATGGCGCTCAGCGCCGGAATGGAACGAAGGTCACCCAGTTCCCCCAGGGCCGAAGCGGCACCGTTCCGCACCGCGCGGTGCGGCGAAGTCAGATAGCCGGCGAGGAATTCCTGCACGGCGGCGTCTTTGCTGTCACGCGACAGGGCACCGACTGCCGTGAGTGCCGCACCAAGTTCACGCGCAGGGAAGCCGCCGGCCTTCACGGCGGCGATGATGGCCGGGACGGCATCCTGACGGTTCTGCTGGTGCAGCGTGCGGATAGCGGCGGCGGCCACCATATTCTGATAGGACGGACGCTTCAGAAAGGCGGTGAGGTCCTCCTCAGGCCACGCCGCGAAACTGCTGACGATCGTGGAAACAATGATCGGGTTCTTCTCTTCCGCGGCCATCTTCACAAGGGCGGCATGGGCTTCCGGATGCAGTATGCCGGCGAGGGCATCCGCGACGGCTTTGCGCACGCGTTCATCGGCGTGACCTGTCTGCGCGATGAGTGCGGCGCGCGCAGCATCGCTGTCTATCTGCCCAAGGGCCTCAACGGCTTCGGCCTGAATGGCGTGGTGTGCATCCTCTGCAATGATCCGCTCAAGGCGCTGCACGGTGGCTTCGTCTTTGCGTTTGGCCAGCTGCTGCACGGCGAGCATCCGGCCGATGATGTCCGCCTTCAGCTGTGCCTCCAGCATGTCGCCGCCGGGAGTGTAGTTGATGCGCGCCAGCACGGTGAGGTCCGGATCCACCCGCAGCAGCGCCGGCTGGGCCGGGAGAGTGAACGAGAACTCCTCCTGCGCTTTCGTGACCTGCGCCAGCACATCCTGCACAGCTTCGGTGCCGTCGGCGTTCTTAACCGTGAAGCGCAGCGGTAGCGGCAGACTGAAGAGCAGGACCTTCTCGTCCACCTTGTGCGTCTGCTTCACCGTGACGCGTGCCATTTTACGCCCGGCGTCCCAGGCGTATTCAATGCCGAGTTCAGGCACGCCGCCGTGGTAAACCCACTGATCGAAAAACTGGTCAAACGAGCGGCCGCTCACATCCTCCAGCGCCTCCTGGAGGTCGTCGGTGGTGACAATGCCGTTGCGGTGGCGCGCGATGTATTCCTTCACCCCAGCGCGGTAAAGCTCCGGCCCGAGCTGCGAACGCAGCATGTTCAGCACCCACGCGCCTTTGGGATAAGCCCGGTTGTCAAACTGCTCCATCGGTTCGCCGTAGTCGCGCCACACCATGGGCCGCACGTCATTGGCGCGCAGCACCTGCTGCGCCTCTTTCCACAGGCTGAGCAGCATGCCGTCGCGGCCGTGCTTCTGTTCTTCGTAGAGCACCGTGCAGTAGCTCGCGAAGCCCTCATTGAGCCAAAGGTGCGACCAGTCGCGGCAGGTAATGAGATCACCAAACCACTGGTGCGCCGTCTCATGGGCATCAAGGCGGTGCACGGTGTCGAGCCGGCCGACCTCCTCCGGGAAGAGCGCTGTGCCGGCCATGAAGGAACAACTCGTGTTCTCCATGCCGCCGGCGAGAAAGTCGTGGCAGTAAACCTGATAGTATTTGTCCCACGGAAACGGCGTGCCAGTTTCCTGCTCGAAGAAGGTCAGGATGGGCTGCGTGTCGCGGAAGGCGAGCGCCGCCTGAGCTTTCTCCGATGGCGGCACAAACAGCGCGAGCGGCGTGCGTCCCGCCTGGACATCCAGCCGGTGAAAGTGCCCGGCAGCCAGGGCGATAAGGTAATTCACATGCGGCTGCTCCTGCTTCCAGTGCCAGCGGATGAGCCCGCCCTGCGGCGCACGCTCTTTGGATGCGAGGCGGCCGTTGGAGATCACCTCCATTCCTTCCGGGGCGTGGCAGATGACCTCGGTGGTGAAGCGGTCGTTAGGGTAGTCGTAGCAGGGAAACCAGAAGCGGTGAAACTCCGCCTCTCCCTGACTCCACACCTGGGTATCGCCCTGCGGATAGCCCATCTCCGGCGTGCGAAAGTAAAGGCCGTGCTCCGGCTGCGCATGGTAGCGCACATCGACCACCACCTCGGCCCCCGGCGGCACGGGCTGGGCAAAGGCGATGACCAGTTTGTCCTTCGTCACTTCATGCCCGGACACCGCAGCGCCCGATCCGGCCACGGCATCGATGCGCAGGTCCACGGCGTCCAGTTCCAGCGTCGTCAGCGGGCGGGCCACGGGCGTGAAGGTGATGCTCACATTCCCCTCCACGCTGCGGCGGGTAAAGTCCGGCGTCACTTCCAGCGAGAGGTGCTTCACATCTGCGGCGCGGTCGCGGGCATACTTGCGGCCGGCCACCGGCGTGAGGCCGGAGGGCATGAGCACGCCTTTTTCGCAGCGGCCGAGGAAGTCGCTCTCTGCGGCGGCGCAGCTCAGAGCAGCGAGGGGGAATACAGCAAACCGGAGAATCATGCCGTGCCCGTAGCGCAGGCCAGGCCGCTTGCCAATACGCGTTCCAGGGATTCTCCGGCGGACCGGTTTACAGAGACCTTACAAACAGCGGCCGCCCCCGCCGCCATGCTGCCGGTGCATGAAAACTTCACTGCTCCCCTCCGGAGCGCTGCTCTGTGCGGCGCTGTCACTTCCCGCCGTACTGCGGG
>Ga0315905_10005316_pt1 | contig 13120 bp, 14 predicted proteins | sample LakEriMetagenome_5_FD_203522 | JGI IMG/M metagenome (GOLD analysis project Ga0315905, IMG submission 203522) | Freshwater fungal communities from buoy surface, Lake Erie, Ohio, United States - Buoy 4 MA121 | ecosystem: Environmental > Aquatic > Freshwater > Lake | place: USA: Lake Erie, Ohio... | reverse complement strand
ATCGGGCCGTTTGCCCTGCGCCAGTGCCTTGAGGCCCCCCGCCGCCACGCCCCCCGCAATGCCCGAGGCGATGCCGCCCATCCGCAGCATCCGCGCCACCCGGCCCGTGGGCACCATCGCGCCTGTGCTGTCGTCATCCCGCTGCATCACCCGCTCCGCATTGCCCATTTCGCAAGATGTGCCAACGAACGCCCGCGTCGAGGGGCCGCTGGCACAAGGGCGCAGTTTTCTACGCCCGGTGAGGGATTAATCGACTGATCCCGGCGCGACAGGGCTTAACCGCTGAGCTTCGTCCAATTCGCGGCGCAATCGCGCCTCTTCGGCTGCCTGTGGCGTGGTGAACCGCGCGAGCAGAAGATAGGCGACCGGCGTGAGATAGAGCGTCACCACCGTTGAAAGCCCCAAGCCCCCGACAATCACCCAGCCCAAAGCCTCACGCGCCTCGGCCCCGGCGCCTGAGGACAGGATCAAGGGCACACCGCCTATGACGGTTGAGATCATGGTCATCATCACTGGCCGCAGTCGGATGACCGCCCCTTCGCTGATCGCCCGGCGCACGTCATGGCCTTGTTCGCGCAATTGGTTGGCAAATTCGACGATCAAGATGCCGTTCTTGGCCATGATCCCCACCAACAAGACCAGCCCGATCTGCGAATAGACGTTCAGGCTGCTGCCGGTCAGCAAAAGCGCAAAGATCGCGCAGGCCAGCCCAAGGGGCACCGTCGACATCACGATGATCGCCGAGACAAAGCTTTCGAACTGCGCAGCCAGCACCAAAAACACGATCAATATGGCAAAGCCAAAGGTCAGCAAAAGCCCCGATCCGGTTTCATCCAGCGTCGCCGCCTCGGCCAAAGGCACGATGCGCGCGCCGGGGCGCAGCGTCTCGGCCGCCAGCGCCTCCACCTCGGCCAAAGCCTGACCCAAGGGCATCTCGGGCGTCAGCCCGGCGGTGATTGGCACCGCGCGCTGCTGCGCCTCGCGGCCCAACTCAGGGGCCACCGCGCGTTCCTCAAGCCGCACAAAGGACGAGATCGGCACCGTCTGCCCCGTCGCGCTGCGCATGAACACCCGTTCAAGGTCAGACGGGTCACTCACCGGATCGGTGGTCGAGATCAGCTGCACGTCGTGCGCCTTGTCGCCGATGAACACCGTGCCCACGCTGCGCCCGTCCAGCACGGCCTGCAATGCCTCGCCCAGACCCTCGATGCGAATGCCAAGATCGGCGGCGCGCGCACGGTCCACCTCGATGAACAGCTGCGGCTGCGTGGTGTCATAGCCCAGTCGCACTTGGCCAAAGGCAGGGTTTTGCTCCATCGCCGCCACAAGGGCTGTGGCATCGCGGCTGAGATCATCATAGCTGGCCCCCACAAGTGCAAAGCGCAGGCCTTGACCGGCCCCGCGAATGCGCAGGCTGTTGGGCTGCAGCGCAAAGGCACGCACCCCGATCACGCCGCGCAGGCGGGCGTTGATGTCTGCCGCAATCTCTTGCTGGCCGCGCGCCCGCTCGCCCCACGGGGCCAAGGTCATCACCATGAACCCCGAATTGGCCTGCCCGCCGCTGCCGGTGATGGCGAAGAGGTTGGTGACCTCACCCGCCTCTTGCAGGCTGGCCACGGCATCCTCGATCTCGCGCATTTTGGCAGTTGTGTGGTCAAGCGACACGCCCTGCGGTGCCTCGACCCGCAGCAAGACCACGGCGCGGTCCTCGGGCGGGGTCAACTCTTGGCGGATATGGCCAAAGGCAAGCGCGGCTGCCCCCGCAAAGATCAGGCTTGCCCCCACCACCAACCACGGCGCGGCCAGCGCGGCCTGCAAACTGCGGTCATAAAATCCGGCCAGTGCCGCCCCGGTTCGGACCAACCCTCCCGGTGCTTGGGCCCCCGCGCCGTGGGGAGCTTCTTTCAGGATGCGGCTGGCCAGCACCGGGCACAGCGTCAGCGCCACGACCGACGACAGCAAGACTGCCATCGCCAGCGTAAAGCCAAACTCGCGGAACAAGGCCCCGGCCTGCCCGCCAAGAAACGACAGCGGCACAAAAACCGCCGCCAGCGTGGCCGTCGTGGTGACCACGGCAAAGAACACCTGCTGGGTGCCCAAGACCGCCGCCGCCCGCGCGCCCATCCCTTCGGACCGCCGCCGCACGATGTTTTCTAAAACTACGATGGCATCATCCACCACCATGCCCGTGGCCAGAACCAGCGCCAGAAGCATCAGGATGTTGATCGAGAATCCGGCGAGCCAGACAGCCGCAAAGGTGCCGATCAAGGCCACCGGCAGCGCAATGGCCGGGATCAAGGTTGCGCGCAGATCCATCAGAAAGGCGAAGATCACGGCGATGACGATGAGGGTGGACAGGATCAGCGTCAGCACAACCTCATCCAGCGCGCCTTGTACGAAAACCGCATCATCCGAGGTGACCTTCAGCGTCACATCGGGCGGTAACAGGGGTTGCACATCCGCCACCACGGCCCGCACCGCCTGCGAGATCGACAGTGTGTTCGATTGCGCCGCGCGGATGATGCCAAGGCCGATCCCGGTCTCGCCATTGGCGCGCAGCGCGCTTTGACCCAAGGCCGGGCCTAGGCTGATCTGCGCCACATCACCCAAACGCACGCCTTCGGCCAGTGTCAGGGCGGCAAACGCCTCAGGCGTGCTGATCGCGGCTGTGGTGCGCACCACCATCGACTGGCTGTTCGAGGCCAGAGACCCCGCGGGCGCGTCCAAAGACACTGTCGCCACTGCCGCGCGCACATCGGCCAAGGACAGCCCGCGCGCGGCCAACTGGCGCATGTCGATGTCGATGCGGAACACCTCATCGCGGTCGCCAAAGATTTGCAGATCGGCCACCCCTTCGGCGGCGAGCAGCCGCTCTTGCACCAGATCCTCGGCGATCCGCGTCAGCGCCTCGGCACTTTGCGAGGCCGATGTGAGCGACAAACGCATGATGGCTTCGGAATCGGCATCGGCCTTGACGATACGTGGCGGCTCAACCCCGTCCGGCAGATCGCCTGATAGCCGCGCGATGGCATCGCGCATGTCGGTGGCGGCGGTGTCTAGATCGGTGCCTGCGGTGAACTCCACCGTCACCCGGCTGCGGCCAAAGCGTGACGAGGAGGAGATATCCTTGACCCCCGAAATGCGCCCTGCAGCCCCCTCGATGGCGGCGGTGATTTCGCGGTCGATGGTTTCGGGCGCGGCACCGGGATAGTCTGTGCTGATGGTGATCACGGGGCTGTCCACATCGGGCAACTCGCGCACCTCACCCCCCAGCCAGCCCGCAAGGCCAGCGATCAGGATCATCGCGTTCAGCACAAAGGCCAGAATGGGGCGGCGGATGAACAGCGCCGTACCCGACAGATGCGCGCTGCGCTCGATGCGGGTGGTCATGGCGTGGCCTTGGTCTCGGACGTGGTGGCATCGGGTGCAGACGCCTCAGCCACGCGCACCTCAACCTCTGCTCCCGGTCGCACCGATTGCACCCCTTCGATCACCACGAGATCACCCGGCTCAAACGCGGCCTCAACCAGAACCCGCTCGGCCTCGCGCTGCGCGATCCGCACCGGCAGCCGCGTGGCCTTGCCTTCGCGCACCACCCAGACAAAGGCCCCTTCGCGGCTCCATTGCACTGACAAAGGGTCAACCGCGGGGGCGGCTGCGCCGGGCAGGTCCAGCGTCATCGCAAAGGCCATGCCTGCGCGCAGCCTGTCGTCGGGGTTCGGCAGTTCGGCCTGCACCCGCAGCGTGCGGCTCGCGGGATCGACACGGTTGTCGATGGCGCTGATCCGCCCTTCGATCACGCCAAACCCTCCGGCCAGAGCCTCGGCCTTGACCGGGTCACCCACGGCCACCCGGCCCACCATCCGTTCGGGCAGCCGCACATCGACCAAGAGCACCGACCGATCATCCACCCGCGCGATTTCGGCTTGTGTGCCGATCTGCGCGCCCACTTCGGCGTTCAGAATGCCAAGCCAGCCCGAGACCGGCACGACAACCTGCCGCTGCGCCAGATCATAGCCGGCCTCGCGCAGCTCCAACTCGGCCTGCCGCAGCGAAAGCTCTGCGTCACGCAGTTCCACATCGGTGCCTGTGCCCGAGGCCTGCAACTGCCGCGCGCGTTCAAGCCGCGCGACGGCATCTTCCTGCACCAACTGCGCGCGTTCCAGCGCGATGGTCTCGGCCTCATTGTCCAAGTGCAAAAGGACATCGCCCGCCTGCACCTGTTGGCCCGAGCGCGCGCGCAGTTCGGTCACCCGACCCGGAGTTTCGGCAAAGACGGCAACCGATCGCAGCGCTTGGCCATCGCCAATGGCGCTGACGCGGTCGGCGATTTGGCCTTCGCTGGGGGGCAGGGCGGTGACCTTTGTCGCCGCGCGCGCTCCGCCTTGGCCGCCGCCCCAGCCGCCGCCACCTTGCGCGGGCTTCGCCGCGCCCGCCTCCTCAGTCCCGCCAAAGCCAAGGCTCTGCAGCACACCCGGCACAAAGGCCGCTGTGGCCATAAGGCCTGCGACTCCGAGCGCCAGCGTCAGGGTGATTTGCTTCCAGATTGGCATCGGACCTCTTTTCGGTGGCACAGCGGCGTGGCTTAAGTTGTGGGGCAATGTGCGAGGAAAGCAAGGAAAGGCGGGGTCTTAAACCCGGTTGACCCGCAAATTCGACGGCATTTTTGCCAAAAGCTGCAAGGCGGCAGCAAGGTTGGCGTCTTGCGGGCCGCTGACATCAAACGTCCAGCCCTCGCCGGAGGTTAAGGGCTCCAAGTTGGCCAATTGGCTGTCTAAGAGCGTGACGGGCATGAAATGCCCTTGCCGTTCTGCAAGCCGCTGGGCGATCACCTCGCGCGGGGCGACAAGGTGCAGGAACTGCACCGGCCCTGCCGCCACGCGCAGACGGTCACGGTAGGTCCGGCGCAGGGCCGAGCAAGCCACCACGCCCGCCTCTGCCGCCAGAACCGCGCCCACCGCCTGCAGCCAAGGCCAGCGGTCATTGTCCGTCAAAGGCTGGCCCGCCGCCATCTTGGCGCGGTTGGCCGCCGGGTGCAGATCATCGGCGTCCGTAAAGGGCAGCGCCAGCGCTCTGGCCAGCGCGGCCCCAAGGCTTGATTTGCCGCAGCCAGACACGCCCATGACGACAAGCCTCATGGCTTATGCCTCATCGCGCACCAAGAGTACCAGCGCCAGAACCGTCATCCCGACACCGCCCAGCACCAAGGTCGGCGGCGGGCTGCGCCCCAGCGCGATTTCCCACAAAATGACCCAGCTTGGCACCAGATAGGTATAGGCCATCACCTTGGCCGAAGGCAGCCGCATGGTGGCATATTGCAGCAGCACAAAGGTCATCGCACTGGCCGCGACCGAGACATAGATCAGGCAGATCCAGACAATGCCGGGCAGCGCGATCCAATCGGTGGCAAGCACATCCTGCCAGCCCCACAGCGCCAAAAGGATGAACCCCGCCAACATCGTGCCAAAGCTGAACACCACCGCAGGCTCGCCTCGGTTCAACTTGCGGACCATGGGCGCATAAAAGGCGTGGGCCACACAGCCCCAGAAAAAGATGATCTCGCCCGACCCGATCTGAAACCGCAAAAACGCGGCGAAATCGGCGCGGAAGATCACCCAAAGCGCGCCCACCGCCCCCACGGTCAGTGCCAGCGCCATGCGCGGCGTGGTGATCTGGCGCAAAAGAAGCCAACCAAACCCCGCCGCCATGACCGGCGTCAGGGTAAAGACGGCGGCGGTTGAAACCGCCTCAGCAGTCTGCAAGCCCTTGAACATCAGGACGAAATAGGCCGCCAACAACCCGCCCAAGATCACATAGCGCCACGGCGCGCGCCATGTCTGCCGCGAAATCCCCGTGGTCGCCAAGGCGGCCACCCCCACCAAGGCCCCGGCCAAGGCAAAGCGCACCACGGTCAGCGCCTCCGGTGATACATAAGGCGCGGCCATGGCGCCCAGACTGAAGGACCCTGCGACCAAGGCGGAAAAGGTCAGCATGGCCAAATGCCCGCGTTGGGCGGCTGTCAGGTGCATGTGGTGGCCCAGTCTTGGCTCGCGCGCTTTAGATGTGTCAGAAAACTTTGCACCTTCAGCGTGCGATGCAAATCGACATGGGTCACAATCCACAACGGGGCCGCCCATTCGGTGCGGGGGGCAAAGACCTGCACCAAGTCCGGGTTCTGGCTGGCAAAATGGCTGGTGCAGAACCCAAGGCCAAGCCCAGCCTTCAAGGCCTCAAGATTGGCGGCGGGTTCCGTGATACGAAAGGCAATCGCCTCGGCCGGCACCTTGTCGCGCAGCCAGCGGTAAAACGGCGCGCGGTTGTCGGGGCTTTCCGGGCCGATGAACTGGTGCTGGGCCAACTCCGCCTCAGACCCCGGCAGGCCGTGCCTTTCAATGTAGTTGCGCGCCGCGTAAAGCCCATAGTCCATGGTCATCAAGGCCTGAACCACATTGTCCGGCTCTTGCGGCGCGGCGCCTGCACGGATGGCGACATGCGCCTCGCCGTAATCCAGCCGGAACACCCGCATATCGGTCAGAAAGCGGATTTTGACATCGGGAAAATCGGCCAGATAGGCGGCAAAGACCGGGGCCATCAGATCGGCGATCCCGGTGATCGCCGTGACCACCAATTCGCCAGTGACCGTCTCGCCCTGACCCTTGATGCGGCTGGCCAATTGGCCAAACTGTTCTTCGGTGGTCTGTGCCACCAGCAACAGATCGCGTCCCGCCTCGGTGGGCGTATAGCCCCGGGCATGGCGCTGAAAAAGCTTGGCACCCAGCCGCTTTTCCAAGGCATCGATGTGCCGGATGACGGTGGCATGATGCACGCCCAAAACCTCAGCCGCGCCTGACACGGTGCCCAGTCGCGCAACCTGAAAGGCGGTGCGAATTTCGTCCCAGTTTTCCATGCCTTCGATGTCCCTGTGCGCCGTTGCACAGATGAAAGGACCAGAGCGCGATGGGATGCAAGGGAGAAAACACCGGGGCCGGGGGCGGCCGAAGCCGATTTAGATGGCCCGTTGCCGTGCGATCAGGACGCGCCGTCGCCGCGCATCATGCCGATAGCGGCCTTCATCGCCCCGTCAAGCCACAGCCGCGCGCCGTCAATGGCTGCGACATAGCCGGTCAAGACGCCCTCCAGCCCCGGAATCTGCTGGGCCAGTCTGGGGGCCATGACATAAAGCGCCACCACCACCGCCCCGATCACCACCGAGAGCACAAAGCCCGACCGAAACGCGCTTTTGCCGGCTGCACCGGGTAGGCCGTCCGACACCGCGCCCGCATCCCCCGCCCGGCGTTCGGTTGATGCACGCAGCGTTGTGTTGATCTCGTCAATCTCGGGCAGCATCTCGCGGCGTGATTGCGGCTTGGCCGGGGCGGGTTCCTCACCCTTCATCCGCGCGATGCGCTGGGCGACGGCGTCTGGCTCTGCCATCTCGGCACTGCCCTGCGGTGCCGCGGCTGCCGCCACCGTGGCGGCGATCGCCTCGGTCAATCCAAGGTCGGTCTGGGTCTCAATCGGGGGCGGGGTCTCGTTCCGGCGTGCCAGCTTTTCGCGCTCGGCTTCTTCACGAAGCACGGCGAGAACCGACTCGTCCAGCGCCCGCGTGGGGGGCTCTGCGGCCCGATCATCATTGGCGGTCTGCGCCGGGGGCGGATCGAACAGCGCCTGTTCGGCGGCCAGGTCCTCTTCAACCCGGGTCGACAGCTGAAACCATGCATGGCCACAATTCGAACATTGTACGTCGCGTCCGGTTTCGGGAATGGCCGAGGCGTCCACCTCATATTCCGCATCGCAGTTGGGGCAGATAAGGCGCATTGAAATCGATCCGACCACAGGAAACACCAGTTGATGCGCGTTTGTAGCAACGATGTCCGCCATATCCAAGCCTTTGTGCTTGAAACGCCAACGCGGCCAATTGAAACCGCCGCGCCCATGGGCGAGTATCGCGCCGGTAACAGGGTGGGTGTAAGGACGGCCGTTCGTGATTTCCTTTGACAATGTGGCCTATAACTACGGCGGCGGAGAGCTGTTGTCAGACATGTCCTTGCGGCTTGCACCGGGGTCGTTCCATTTCCTGACCGGGCCATCTGGGGCGGGTAAGACCACCTTTCTCAAGCTCTGCTACGCGGAACTTCTGCCCACGGCTGGCCATGTCACCTTGTTTGACCGCGATGTCCACGGTCTGACCCGCGATGACGTCGCCATGACGCGCCGCCGGATCGGGGTTGTGCATCAGGACTGCCAGTTTCTGGACCACCTCAGCCTTGCCGCAAATGTCGCCCTGCCGCTGACGGTCGCGGGACGCCATTCGGGAGAGGGTGATCTGGCCGATCTTCTGGCTTGGGTGGGATTGGACAAACTCTCTGGTGCCTTGCCGCCCTCGCTGTCGGGGGGCGAGCGGCAGCGCGCCGCGCTGGCGCGCGCCATCATCACGGGGCCGGATGTGATCTTGGCCGACGAGCCAACGGGCAACCTGGATTGGGAACTGTCGTTGCGCCTCCTGACCCTTTTGGTCGAGTTGAACAAGATGGGCAAAACTGTGCTCGTCGCCACCCATGATCTGAACCTGATCCGGCAGGCCAAGGCGCAGGTGCCCGCGCGGGTTCTTCGCATTGCCAAACGCCGGGTGCAGCTTGCGGGTGCCGACCTATGACCCCGTTTCTGCCCTCGCTCGTCGCGCGCCTTATGCCTGCCGACCCTGCCGATTCCGTCGTGCCACCTTCAGGCCATACTGCGTGGCTGACCTCGTTTACCGCAGGGGCCATGACCTTTCTGGCCGTCTTTGCACTGGCGCTCTCGCTTGCTTCGGGCCGCTTGGCCGACCGCTGGTCGGGCGCGTTGGAGCGCACCGCCACCGTTCGGCTGTCCGCTCCCGAGGACCAGATTGATCTGCAAGTCACCGCCGTCCTTGGCGTTCTGGCCACCACGCCCGGCATCGAAAGCGCCCGCGCCCTGACCGAGGACGAACAGCGCGCCCTGCTGGAGCCGTGGTTCGGCCCCGATCTGCCGGTCGAGGCGCTGCCCTTGCCGCGGCTGATCGAGGTGGTCGAGGATGGCACCGGCTATGACAGCACCGGCCTGCGCCAGCGTCTGGCCGCCGAGGCCCCCGGCGCGGTGTTGGACGACCACACCCGCTGGCGTGAACCTATGGCACAGGCGGCCACGCGGCTGCGGCTTTTGGGGCTTTTGTCCATCGGGCTGATCGGGGCTGCGATGGCGGCAATGATCACGCTGGCCGCCAATGCTTCGCTGGCCGCCAATGCCCAAGTCATCAAGGTCCTGCGCCTTGTCGGCGCACGCGATGCCTATATTGCCCGCGCCTTCGTGCGTCGCTTTACCCTGCGCGCCACCGCCGGTTCGGCCATTGGTGCTGCCGCTGGGCTTTTGGGCGTTCTGGCGTTGCCCGCCACCCATGCCGCAGGCGGCTTTCTGACCGGCCTTGGCTTTCAGGGCTTGGGCTGGCTTTGGCCCTTTGTCCTGCCCCCCTTGGCCGCCTTTGTCGCCTTTGCGGCCACCCGCGCCGCCGCCCTTCGCACTTTACGGGAGTTGACCTGAGATGCTCGCCATCCGCTGGGTTCTATCACTGATCTTCATCATCCAGATGTATCTGGCCATGGCGGTGGTGGCGATCGGCTTTGCGCCCTTCGCGCTGTTCTCCCGCGCGGCGGCCGTCAAGGCGTGCCACGTTTACTGCCAATGGGTGATCTTTTCGCTGCGCATCCTGTGCGGGTTGCGCTGCGAAGTGCGGGGCACGCCGCCCACTGACGAGGTGGTGATCGCGGGCAAGCATCAAAGCTTTCTCGACATCATCCTGATCTACAGCGCCGTGCCGCGCGGCAAGTTCATCATGAAGCGCGAGCTGATGTGGACCCCGTTCTTGGGCCAATACGCCCGCCGCATCGGCTGCGTGCCGGTGAACCGTGGCAAGCGCGGGGCGGCGATCGCCAAGATGAAGGCCGATGTGATGGCCGGCAGCGAATTTCCCGGCCAGCTGATCATCTACCCCCAAGGCACCCGCGTCGCCCCCGGGGTGAAGCGGCCCTATAAGGTGGGCACCGGGCTTTTGTATGAGCAGCTTGGCCAGCCTTGCGTGCCGGTGGGCACCAATGTGGGCGTGTTCTGGCCTAAGCGTGGCATCCTGCGCAAGCCGGGTCTGGCGGTGGTGGATTTTCTGCCGCGCATCGAACCCGGCCTGCCGGTGGCCGAGTTCATGGAGCAGCTGGAGGCAGTGGTGGAGCAAAGCTCCAACGCGCTGATGGCTGAGGCGGGGTTTCACGGCTGACCGCCCCTGTCGTTCGGGGCGGTCGGCTTAGGCCAGCTTCAGCGCGATAACGCCGGCCAGGATCAGCAAGACCCCCGCCACCCGCAACGTGTTGACAGGCTCGGCAAACAAAAACACCGCCGCAATTGCGGTTCCCAAGGCCCCGATCCCCACCCAGACCGCATAGGCCGTGCCAACCGGCAGCGTTTTCATGGCGACCGACAGCATCCAAAACGACGCCAGCGCCAGCACGATGGTCACGATCGAGGGGATGGGGCGGGTGAAGCCCTCTGAGTATTTCAGCCCCATTGCCCAGCCGGTTTCCAGAACGCCAGCAATCAGGACGATCAACCAAGCGTTCATGCGGCGAGCCCCTTTGAACCCATCGCCAGAAACTTCTGGCGCCGGTCCTTGATGATTTCGGCGCGTTTCTTGCCCGCCATTTCGGCCAGCATCGCCTCAATCGCCTTGCCCACGGCGGCCACGGTATCGGCCCGGCCGCGCTGCGCACCGCCAACCGGCTCTTTGATGATCCGGTCGATCACGCCCAGCTTTTGCAGATCCTGCGCCGTGAGTCGCAAGGCCTCGGCGGCCTCGCGCATTTTCTCGGCGTCTTTCCACAGGATCGAGGCACAGCCCTCGGGCGAGATCACCGAATAAACCGAATGTTCCAGCATGGCGATGCGGTTGGCTGTGGCAAAGGCCACAGCCCCGCCCGACCCGCCTTCACCCACCACGATGGACAAGAGCGGCACGCCAATTTCCAGACATTTGGCGGTGGACCGGGCAATCGCCTCGGCCTGTCCGCGCTCTTCTGCGCCTTTGCCGGGATAGGCGCCGGGCGTGTCGATCAGTGTCACGACCGGCAGGTTGAACCGGTCGGCCAGATCCATCAGCCGCACCGCCTTGCGATAGCCCTCGGGCCGCGCCATGCCAAAGTTACGCTCAATCCTGCTTTTGGTGTCATGGCCTTTTTCATGGCCGATCACCACCACGGGCAGGTCATTGAAGCGCGCGATCCCGCCCATCACCGCATGGTCATCGGCAAAGCTGCGGTCGCCCGCAAGCGGGGTAAACTCGGTGAACAGCCCCTCGATGTAATCCTTGGTGTGCGGGCGGTCCGGATGGCGCGCCACTTGGCATTTCTGCCATGGCGTCAAAGACTTATACAAATCCTTCAAGAGGCTGTCCGACTTGCGGTCCAGCGCCTCGGCCTCTTTCGCAATGTCCATAGCCGGGTTCGCGCGCGCCAGCGCCCGCAGTTCCTCGGCCTTGCCTTCAATCTCGGCGAGTGGCTTTTCGAAATCCAGATAGTTCATCGGGCACCCTTCAGACGGATCGCCCCTATATGGCCAGAAGTGGGGCAAGATGCAACTCGCCCCGGCAGTCTCGGCCCTATCCTGCCGCTTGCGCCTGATCCAGCGCGATCAGATGCGCCACATGGTCGGGCCCACAGGAAAGCTTCTTGGCCACCTTGCTGTCGGGCGTGACCACCCGCCAAAAGGGCACCACTTGATCCAGCTGCTTGCCCGTCGCCAGATCGTCCAGCGCCACCTCGGCCACCACACGCAGATAGATCGCCGTTGTCACAGGGCACATGGAATTGGCATCCGCCTTGCGCGCCAGTTCGTTGCGCAGTCGGTCAACCGTCCGCGTCTCGCCATGGGGAATTCGGGCAAGATAGTTCGCGATCTCGCCGGGAGAGGAGATCAACATCGTGTTCCCAGCTTTCACCCCGGCGAAATCGGCATGCAGCATGACCACATGGGGTGCTTTCGGCGCGTTGAACCGTTTGCGCCAATCTGTTGGTTTGCGTGGTTTCACTGACATGAGTTACCCCTCTAAACGTGCTTTGAGTGCCGTCAGGTATTTGGTGGCGAAGGCTTGCGGGTTAAAGAGCAGCCGCGCCAAAATGCGCCCCAAAGGCGAAGGGATATGGGCGCGCTCGAGCACGCTGACCTGAGTCCCGTCAGCCTGCGGCGTCATCACCGCCTCCCATGACCCGGAATAGCCCGCGTCTGACACAAAGCGCAGGCGGATGCGCGCCTTGCTCATCTCCTCGACGACAAAGCGGATCTGCTCGCCCTGGGCCGTCACTTCGACCCAACCCTCGGCTGTGCGTTCCACAGCGGCAATTCCGTCGCGCCACGCCACTTGTGCTTCCACAGCCGCGATAACCGCCACGATGCGCGTGGGCGGTGCATCGATCACAGTCTCGGCCCGCCCCTCGCGCGTTGCGGGCAACAGCCAGCCCACCAGCAACACCAGCCCCGCCGCAACCAGCAAGGCAACAGCCGCCCAGATCATGATCCGCATGAAACGCTCCGTATGAACCCTGCACCTGCCTTAGCAAAAGACCGAGTTCCACCGAAGTATCTTCATTTTTCAGATTTATTTTCAGGGATATACCCGAAATCAGGCCCCAAAACAGCACCGCCCCGTGGCTGGGCCACGGGGCGTGCATCTCCTCCCAAGGATGCGGGTTCGGGCCTCCTCTCCCAGCCCCCGCGCGGGTACCTCTTGGCGTCTTGCCCTAAGCTGACGCGACGTCATGATGGTTGCCCGGTTCCGGGGCAACCTGTCAACGGTGCCTCAGGCGCCCATGATCAGTTCATACTGTTTCACGATCACCTCGGCCTGTTTCATCGAGGCGATGTCAATCAGCTTGCCCTTATAGGTCGTGGCCCCTTGCCCATTGGCCTTGGCCTCTTCCATCGCGGCCAGAATGGCGCGGGCATCGGCCACGGCGGCGTCAGAGGGGGTAAAGACCTCATTGGACAGCGCCACCTGCTTGGGGTGGATCGCCCATTTGCCGACCATGCCCAGCGTGGCCGAGCGCAGCGCTTGGGCGCGGAA
>Ga0315905_10005315_pt1 | contig 13121 bp, 18 predicted proteins | sample LakEriMetagenome_5_FD_203522 | JGI IMG/M metagenome (GOLD analysis project Ga0315905, IMG submission 203522) | Freshwater fungal communities from buoy surface, Lake Erie, Ohio, United States - Buoy 4 MA121 | ecosystem: Environmental > Aquatic > Freshwater > Lake | place: USA: Lake Erie, Ohio... | reverse complement strand
CAGGTTGACTCAGTTTGACTGGCCCCGACGCCCCTGCTACAGCCGGTGCCGCCTCCTCCCCCTCCCCCGCTGGATGCAGTGCCATGCCCTACTTGCCGCAGGGGCTGTGGCGTTGGGTCGTGTGCACCCAGGCCGCTGACACGGGCAAGCGCCGTCCCTGCCTGTGCAGGGCATCATGATCAGGCGTGGCAAGGTCCCCACGAACTCGCGCACCCCTGGCAGCGCCCCAATTACCCCCAAGGACCTGGAAGTGGGCGCGCAGCTAGAGCTGTACGGCAAGGTGGTGCTGCTCACGGATGCTGACGACTACACCCGCCAGTGGTGAGCCACTCCCAGCACCTCCGCCCCGCCAGGCCGCTGCAGCCACCTGCTGGCATGGATCCGCCAGCCGCCATGCCGCTGACTGCACGCTGCCCTGGCGCTGCCCGTGCCCCTGCGCCGCGCCTCCCCAGCTGGGAGCAGGGGGTGCGCGCTTCCACAGGTGTCACTCACACTCGCAACTGGGATGCTGCACAGGTACGCTGCTGAGCTGGGCGTGGAGCAGAGCGAGCCGGTGGCCACCCCCAACGACCCCGTGGATGCCTACCGCGCCTCCTTTGGCCTGACCGGCAAGCAGGGTGAGCGGCGGGCAGGCCCGCAGGCGTTAGAGCCAGCCTGCGCTGCGGCGCGCGTCGCTTGTGGAATGCATGGATGCGGCATGGGTGTGCCAATCTTCTTTGCAGCCATCATGGGCGCGTGCGAAACCACGCGCGTGTGCTGCCTGCTGCCCGTGCAGCCGCACGCTCCAACGACATCTCCGCCTACTGTGAGGCAGCTAACGGGAAGCCGAGCCACCTGCTGAACGGCGACACCCTGAAGCAGTTCCTGGGCAATGCGCAGAAGGTGCTGCGCTTCTGGTGAGTGCCTGGCGACGGCTGTGATGGCAGCGGCACAGCGGAGGCAGAGGGCAGCACTCAGGGGGCCATGCCTGACATCACAGCTCTGCCTGCGGCTTGTTGCAGGGGATGCTGCCTCATCCCTGCTGCAAGCAACAGGGGCTGTGCCTGTGCCTGCTTCAGCATCTTGGAACCTGCCGACATGGCTTTGTGTTGTGGCTGCAGGTGTGTGTGGGATGACCGCAGCGGCATGTACGGCGACAGGCGTCCCTTTGCCCTGCACTACTACCTGGAGGACGACACGGCAGGTGAGACGGGTTGCCTGAGGGTTTGCGGGGCCCCAGGGAGCATCAATGGGAGCGTTCCGCCAGCATGCATGAGTGCACGCCAACATCACCTGTATTAGCAGCTGCTTGCACATTCATCAGGGCTGGTGCTGGCTTGAACGGATGGACGTGAGCCATGCATTCAAAGCGTCGGCAGACGGGCATGCTGCTCATGGCTACCCGCGCCCTGCTGTGCAGAGCTGAACGAGATGCACTCCAGGAACACTGGACGTGACCCCGCTCCCGGGTTTGTGAAGCGCGGCCCCCTGCCCAGGGTGCGTGCTTGCGCTGGCCACTGCGCTGACTGCGCCACCTGTTGCTGCTGCCGCCGTGCGCCTCTTGTCAGCCTGCCTGCGTCTCCCCTGACACACCTCAATCACCTCATGCCGTCCTCAATCACGGATCCGCGTCGGCTGTTCCTTTTGCCTTGCAGCCCGGGTGCAATGCCCTGACCGGCAAGGTGCCCAAGAACAAGTGCTACTGCCCCTCGGACTTCCGCATCGGCGGCTACATCCACGTGCACGGCAGGGACATGCTGCTGCACGACTGCGACGCCTTTACGCGCGAGTGGTGAGCGGGCGGGCGGGCAGCATGTCCGATGATGCCCCATTGATGTGTGGCGTGCCAGGAATAGCCAAGGCGGCGCCACACCTGCATGACGACAGGCCGGCGCAACACACCATATAAGCGCGTGACTCTCCCACCTGCCACGCAAGCCTGGCAGGCGCGAGGGCATGCCAGGCTGCAGCCTTGCAGGGGAGCATGCCGCGCAGGCTGCTGACAAGGCGCTTGGCTGCTGGCTGCAGGTACAAGGCAGAGCTGGGCTTCACGGACGAGATGCTGGATGCTGTGGATGTGAAGGAGCCTGTGGAGGTGGGTTATGGCACAGGGGGGTGGGAGGGGGTTGAGGGGGTGAGTATGAGAAGGAGCCTGTGGAGGAGGGGGGGGTTGAGGGCTGCTACTGCTGCATTCAGTGGGCGCTGGGTTTCTCGCTACACTGCGTGCTGGGTGCTGGCTTGGTGTGTGGTTCTCACACCCCCTGATGATCACACCAATGCCTGCTGCAGCCCCTGCCCCGCCCGGCTATGCCCCCGTACAACGGCTACGGATCCCTGGAGGACAGCAAGCAGAACTGCATTGCCCTGACGCCCAAGCCGCCGCGCAAGGTGTGTGTGCCCTGCATGCATCGGCAGCAACATCTGCCAAGCAGCGACGAGGGCCGGGCCTCACGCTGGCTGCCTGAGGTCCACGGCCAAGCCAAGGCCATTGCAGTGCAGCGGCAGGGTCGGCACCAGCTGCAAGCCTTGGGCGTCCGCCAGAGCTGTGCCTCCCTGCGCGCATCCGCAGGACATGCACAAGCTGATGGACCCTGGTTCTAGGGTTAGAAACCAAACCCTGAACCCCACCCTGCGTGCATCCGCAGGACATGCACAAGCTGATGAACAAGGACAAGATCATCCTGAGGTTCACCGCGCGCATGGTGGCCACAGAGCGTGCGCCGCTCAGCCTGGCGGATGCAGGTGACCAGCAGCGCACTCGCGCACCCCCCCTGGCGCTGCCACAGCTGCACGCCTCTGTCGACCTTGTTCAACCTAGCTTGCTGACACCTGGCTTGCTGCGTGCGCTGGCTGCATCACAGCATGGGCTGGCACCTGTTTCTGCTGCCTGCCTACGAGCTTGTTTGACCTTGTTTGACCGCCCTGCAGGCCGCCGCTTTGTGGTCAGCTACTTCATGATGGACGATAGCATCCTCATCTTTGAGCCCCCGATTCGCAACAGGTGTGCTGGGCATGTGACGGCAGCGCTGGCACATCCCCAGCCTTGGTGCAGCATGCATCCCCGTCGGCTTGCGAGGCACCAGCCCCAAGACTGCGCCCGGTCCCAAATGCGCTTGCACTTACGCCCATGGCATACCAAACGGCAGCCAGGCGATCAGGCTTGGGTGGTAAGCTGCCAGCAATACGTGGCAGTAATTACCACCGCCTGTGTGCATCCCGCCCCTGCTGCAGCGGCATTGGTGGCGGCAAGTTCCTGGAGCGTCAGAAGATCTACAAGCCCGAGAGCGAAGAGATCTACACCTGCCAGGTGAGACTACAGGCCCCGCGGACTGCCCTGCCCCTGGAGGCCAGCGCATGCCTGCGCCCAGACCTGTACGCCCCTTCCCTGGCCCAAGCGATTTCTCCATGCAAGCATCCAGGCACTCAGAATCCAGCTCAGCACTTCTGTTGATTGCCCCCACCAAGCCCTGCACCCACCCACCGTGCCTGCCCCCCCCCCCCCCCACAGGACCTGTACGTGGGCGGCCAGCTGGAGGTGTTCCACCGGGGCTTTGAGCTGACGGATGCGGACGAGTACACCTTTGTCTACCAGGAGAACAACAAGCACTTCTTCCTCATGGCGGACCCCGAGGCAGCGGCCAAGGCTCTGCGCGCCCAGGTGCGCCGGGGGTGGGGGGAGGCGGATGCAATGGTGCTCGGCTCTGGAGACAGCGGCAGGCAAAGGCACAATAGGGGCCTGGTTTGTTGATTGATTGGGGCAGCAGTGGCTGAGGGCTTGAGCATGCAGCTCCTGCCTCTGTTGCCGGCTAGACTATCAGCAACATGTCCTTCCCGCTGTGCTCGGCTTGCGGCTGCAGATGACGGGTGGCAAGGCTGACGCGCTGCGCGCTGCGCTGGTGGCGGCAGACACGGCAGCCAGCGGGCAGCTGGATGATGCACAAATGGAGGCAGCATTCCAGGCAGCAGGTACAGCAACGAAGCTGCAACCTGCATCCCTGCACCCTGCATGTCTGGTGGCAGGCACCAGTGGCACCACCGCCAGCGTGCCCGGCACACAAACGCCCTCCAGGTCATGTGGCTGACGAGCTGTGGACGCCTGAACCTGTCTGCGCAGGCCTGCACGTGACCCGCCACCAGGCAATCGCACTGCGTCGCCGCCTGGACCGCGAGCGCACAGGTGAGCAACCAACGGTGGCTGCCTGACATGTGTTGTCACAGGCGCGCAACCAAGCAAACGCTCAACACAGGGTGCTCCCAGCATCCTTGCACGCGGACGCAGCATTGCCCTGAGCCTGCTGCTCCGCCTGCTGGTGGCCTGCAGGCAGTGTGTCTTGCGACGAGCTGCTGGCCGCACTCGGCCTCAGCCACTGACCCACCCATTTTGATCAGCAGCAGCGGCAGATGCAGCTGCGCCAGCGAGAGGGCCAGCAATGAATGGCGGCTGGCGTCATGCCATCCCGATGCCGCGGCAGGCAAGCAGCTGCAGGCAGCGGAGCTGGGACACGTTCTGGTGCACGCCGCCCCCTGCCGGCCGTGGCAGCCTGGCCGCACACAGCCTGCTGGGACGCCGAGGGGCAGCAGCAGCTTCCCACACAGCACGGGGGTCGCTTGGGCGACCGGCAAGCAGCGCAGATTGACTCCGAGCGTGGGCGACATCCATGGGGGGCTAGGGTAGCAATCAATGACCTGGACGTGTTATCGATTCATCCTCCGAAACCGTGGGCTGGTCGCGCGTAACAGATTCAGGCATTGCTGCACAGGCAGCAGCTACATCGCTCAGGTGGCTGCAGCCCTGTTCTTGCCGCCGCCGCCGCCACCGCTGCTGCCACCTGCGCCGCCGCCGCTGCTGCTGCCGCCGCCGCCGCTGCTGGTGGTGGCAGCACCCTCAGGGCGCAATTCGCCCCGGTACATGCGACGGTACTGCTCAAGCGGGCTGGTCTGCGGCTCCCCCATGCGCGCCTGCCGCTCCTGCTGCGCCTGCTGCTCCTGCAGCTGCTCCCGCTCGCGCGCGTACAGCGCCCCGTAGTAATGGCCCAGCCGCGCCAGCTCAGCGCGCACTGCGGCTGGCGGCAGCGTGCCCTCCGGTGCTGAGTCAGCCCAGGAGCACAGCGCCTTGTACCGCTCATAGTCCGTGTCGTACGAGCCCAGGAAAGCGTCCAGCTCCGTGGACAGCTGCAGGCATTGTGGGGGGGGCAAACATCAATTGGTTGGAAAGGTGGCAGGTGTGGCGAGCTGCCAAGCAAGCCGCAGGGGCACAGGTCAGGGCAAGGGGGCAGCTGCAGGGTGTCACTGGCAGCCTGACTGCCCCTGCCGGCTGCTGCGTGCCAGGGCCAGGGCTCACCTCATGGCGGGTCAGGGACAGGATATCCGCCTGGCCGGGCAGGCTGCGCTCAAATGCCCGCATGTCTGACAGAGCGCGTGCCCTCAGGTCCTGCAGGACCAGAGGCCAGGCGGAGGCGGCCCAGGGGCTGAAGCACAGGCCCCAAGGGGGGTGCATGCGGGTTGCGCTGGGCCCACAGAGGGCCCCGGGCCCCGCCGCCTTGGCTGTCGCCTGCTGGACTGCTGCAGTGCACTGCAGGCAGCCTACGCGGACAAGGCGGCCATGCAGTGGTGCTGCTAAGTCAGCGCGTGTTTTTGGGGCCCACCTCGGTCAGCAGCGTGCCCAGCTTGGCTGCCACCAGACGGGCATAGGCGTCCACGCCCTCCACCGCGCCCACCCACTCCGCTTGGGTGAGGGCACGGGCGTCGCTCCTGCTGCGTGCCGGGCGCACGAAGCTGCTGTCCCAGCGCGCAAACAGCCGGTCTCGGGCGTCCAACACGAACGACACGGCCTGCATGCATGACCCAGCATGGTCCAAAGGCCACGTCGCCATGGTCACTGCCCGCGCCCTGTGGATGGCCCGGGGGCTCGCCCTGTGGATGGCCCGGGGGCTCGCCCTGGTGCAGTGTGCAGGCACTCCATCTGGCCGGGCAGCGCTGCGCGTGCTGACCGACCCAGCAATGTGCTGTGGCAAGGCTTCTAGCAGGTCCCAAGCAGCGCTGTGGGCACGGTGACGCGCCTTCATCTCCTGTGCAGGTGCGGCGTCCTCGCCTTGCGTCATGCTTCTCACCAGGGAGAAGAGGCGATTGTTGTCGCCCTGAAACGCAAGCAGCGGAGGGGGCGGGGGTGGGCTGAGGCTCCGCACATGCACCGGCGGTGAGTCAGCCGCAGCGCTGCAGTCAGACCAAAACCGTCGCCAAGGCCCCAAGGTCCTGCTCAAGGACCCAGGGTCCTGCCCGCACCTCCAGCACCATCAGCAGGCAGTTGGGCCAGACCACTTGCAGCCCCGTGATGTGGTCGGCTGGCGTTGGATGGGTGTCGAACAGCGCCTGCATGCGGCCTGCGGCATGCCGGAGAGGGGCACATCATCTGGTGAAGCAGCATGTTGGCATTGGCATGGAAGTAATAGGCTTAGGGTCACGCAGACCAGCAGCGCGACGCTGGGCCCCGCACCCGCCGGTGCGGACACCCTTGGTTGTTGCATGGAGTGCTGGCCATCGACAGCAGGCTGCCCGTGTGCCGAGCAGCCACTGAAGCAACCAGGCTCACCCTGGGCTTGCTCGTCCGTCGATGCCGGCTCGTACAGGCGGCCCACCAGCACCAGGCGCCCCAAGTTGGTCTCCTCGGCCCGCGGGCCTGCAGGGTCCCCTGCCGCCTGCTGCTCCCCTGCTGCCGGCGAGCTGCGCTGACGTGGCTGCCGATGCACGACCTTGTGCACGAACACGGCAGCAAAGCTGCACAGAAGCACCAGTGCAGGCACGAGGAACCCAGACAAGGGGCCTGGTTGCCTGCGCGGGAGGCAGGGCGCCGGGTGGGTCGTGGGTGCGGCGCATGGGAGCGAGCGATGCATCGCGCCGGCGGCTGAATGTCACCTGCCGGGCTGCGCCTCTGGCACGCGCTGGCTGATCCAGACGCTGCCTTGGCCCGTGGCATGCGTCACTGCTGCATTACATCGTCTGCGTTTCGCAAGGCTGGGCCGTTCGCGCGTGATCGATTGCTGCCCTCCGCGAACGGGACGTTTCTCAGCAGCGGCCCTGCTGCTGCAAACCTGGCAGATCATTGCGCCACGAATGCGACTGCAGCGACGCAGTCGCGGGTCCACATCACTAGCTGGTTTCATGGCGGGCAGTCGGCGTGCCGCCGCTCACCAGCACGTTGCCTGCGCCATCCACATCGTAAGCAATGTCCACGCCATCCAGCACGACGTGATAGAACCCACCACCCCTGCATCCCCCTGCCCTGCTGCGCCAGCTGGCGCCTGCGTGCCCCCTGCTGCTGCTGCGCTGCTGCCGGTCCTCGCAGCGGCTGCCACCGCCAGGCTGGCTGGCGACGGCCCCTTGAGCCTTTGGTGCACCGACCGAATGTCCCTTGCCAGCACCTGCTGCACAAGCTCCAGGAAGTCGTCGGCGCTGGGATACAGCGGCCGCCTCCCACAGCGCCGCTGCCAGGCCTGCGTGATGCTGGCAGCCGCTGCTTCGCTCATGCAGACGTGCTCGACGTGCAACGGCTCGTTCGCCGCCTCTGCCTGCAGCGCAACCGCGGCGTGCCAACGCGTCGTGCGCAGACCCGCCTGCGCACGCCTCTCACAGCAGCCAATGGCGGCACCACCAATCGCAGCAAAGCCACTGGGGATCCGCACAGCACCCAGCGCGGCAGGCAGCACGCCGGCGGCGCCAAGGCGGCAAGCGAGCACCCGCAAGCGAGTGAGCGAGTGGGCGGCTCACCTGCACCCACGAGGGCGCCGACGCGCCCGGGACGCCGTCGCAGAAAGGGACGTAGGGCTTGATGTCGAGGATGGGGGAGCCGTCGATGATGTCAGCGCCGCCCAGGATGAGGCAGTTGCCCTCCACGCCCACCACCTGCAGGGCGTTGTGCGCGAATGGCAGCGGGCGCGGATGTGCTGCAGCCGCGCGGTGTGCGCGGATCACGTGCCGCACACGACTGAGCACATGCAGGTGTCCAACACGGGCCCAGGCGGCCCCAAGCCTGCCGCTGCCCTCCGGCGCTGTGGTCCTGGTGGGGCCACACCTTGGCCACGCTGAGCCCAATGGGCACTGGGCGGTGGGGGCTGCGCGTGGCCAGCACCCCCATCTGCCCGCCTTCCAGGCGAGGCACATGGATCTTGGACTTGATCTGGCGCTGCCCTGACAGGCTGTCCGGTCCTATGACCTGCGGCGGCATCATGTTGTGTGTTGATCAGCATGTGAGCCCTGATGCATTATGGGGCGGGCATGGTTCCAAGCCTGTTCACCAACAGCGGCGGGCGCCACATTGGCGTGCCGAGCGCGGTCGCACTCGAGGCGGGTTCTACGAAGCTGCGCGCAGCGGCCGCCTCGCGCAACCCAGCGCACTGCTGCTCCCAGGAGCGGCGGGCTGCGGCTCACCTTGTTAATGTCGGTGTTGGCGTGGAAGACGTACAGCACCCAGCAATGCGAGTACTGGGTCAGGCCGTCCATGCACATGAGTGGCACGTCAGGCTCCAGCTGCACCATGCAGCGGGCAGCAGGCACCAGCAGTGGCTGCCTGGGTGTGCCGTTCCTGCAGCAGCAGCCGGGGAAAGCACGCCCAGCCGAGCATCTGGGGTGCCGCTGCCCTGCTTCACTGAAACACCAACTGCTGGGGCCGTGCGCAGCGGCGCAGCACAGGTGCAACGGCAGCTGGCAGCTGGGAGCACAGCACAGCAGCCCTACCGCTGTGAAAAGCAAGACTTTACGTAGCCGATGGGCCGGAAGGAGAACGCAGCTGCTCGACCGGATGTGCTGGCTGCTGCAGATGGGGTGCCATCCTCCTGCTGCGCGCCGGTCCCGCCATCGCCGGGGGTGGTGTCCGCTGCGCTCGCCGCCACAGCTGCCGTCCGCAGCGCTTGCTCAGCACGGATGCGGCCTGCTCGCTCAGCCAGCCGCAGCTCCGTCATGTGCTGCAGCTGTTTCTGCAGATGGTGCACAGCCCGGGCGCCTCTGCTGGGGCACAGCCCGGGTCGTGTGGCTCCGCATCAAGGACCATGCGACGGCGCGGCGCTCACCTGCAGCTCCGCCGATTGCTCGGGCTCCCGCGGCTCTGAGCGCCTTTGCCGATGTATCAGGCTGGTTATTAATGCAGCCACCCCTGCCACGACGCCGCACTGTACCAGATCGCTCAACATGATGCGCTTGGCGCCCCGTCAAGCCGGCCAACTATGCAACAATACAAGTATGGTCTCCGCGATTCCAAGATAGATAGCGCCTCGCATCTGCCGGCTTCACGCTTGCTTCCGCGACAACCAGCGTGAACGACGAAAACAAAGCAATCGTTGCACATATGGAACTGTAAGTTGCTGCTTGCGTGACGTCACAGAGGGCCACAGCTCGGGGTTGCTGGTTTTGACCCGGTCCGATGGCCGCATTGACTTTGCCGCTGCCTGCGGCGCAGAGCAGTCAGTCGTCGCTACTGGATGCAATCACATCAACGCAGCAGCAGGTGGGCGCGTGCGCCGGGGGCGCCACACCTGGCACCGCGCATGGGTGGCATGCAAGCACGCAGTAGGGGCCTCCACGACACGAGCGCCCTGCCCTGCTTGGCACGAGCGCCCTGCCCTGCTTGGCTGCCCTGCAGCAGACGCCCTTCCTGCGCATCATGTACGTAGCCAGGCTAGCGAAGCGGGAGTCCTCCTCGCTCAATCAGCACAGCTTCATGTCACGCCTCATCGACAAGCACGCCCATGACTGCAACGTCACCGGCCTGCTGCTCGTCTACCCGCAAGTGCTGGTGCACATGTTGGAGGCAAGTGCACCCTCCCCTCCCTCTGATGACAAAGCAGCCGCCTGTATCCTGGCGCCTGCGCTCCTCCGCAGCCGTCTCTGCCACTGGCTCAGCTCGGGACGGCCGGCCAGGTCCACACACCCACCCAGCCAGCACAGCGCCACCGCGCCACCCGCCGCAGGCTCCAGCCGAGGCGCTGCACACGCTGCTGCATGCCCTGGCTGCGGCGCCGCCCACAGAGAGCCACCTGGCAGAGGCCAAGGTGGTGCTGGCCATGGAGGGGTTGCCATCACGAGCCTTCAGCAGCTGGGCAGCCGCGTTCGTGCCCTCCAACAGCAGCCTGGAAGTGGCCGACCCGGCCGTGGCCTCGCAGTGGGTGTCGCGGCTGTCGTGCCGCGAGCCAAGCCTGGTTTTGACTTGCGTTTCCGCTGCCCTGGATGGTGCATCCATCAGCGGGCAGCAGCTGCCTCGAGGCCGAGCAGCGTGTGGCGGCGGCGATACAGGCCAGCAGCTGAACGCCGCTGACTGGTGATCCATTTCCATTGCGCTCACGGCCGCAGGGTGGTGAAGAGTGCCAGCGAAGCGGCGGCGGTCCTGCGCCAGCTGGGCACCAGCCTGGGCGTGTTGTCAGAGGTGCGGCCATCGCCTGGCTGCCCATGACGCTGGCACCAGCGCCGACAGCAGGCGCGGCCAGACCGTGTCCCTACCTGTGCACCCCGCTGCAGCTCAAACCACGCCCCGGGCGCCTGCGATCACGCCTGCTTGTGCAGGCCGAGCAGACGCGCATCTACAGCAACCTGGCAAGTCACACAGAGGACCTGCCCCTCCCGGAGCTGCTGCTGCCGCTGGCAGCCTCCCATGATGCACCCAGCATCGGGCAGTACCTGGGCCTGCTGGCGCAGCCCCACCCAATGGTGGATACGGACGGCGAGCTGGCGTGGCCCCTGGACCGTGCGGACCTGGACGTGGGCCCCGTGGGGGATCGGCGTTAGCTGGACTGCAACGAGCCACTGCGCCCTGACCGCTGCAGCCGCCGCTGCTGGTACACCCGTCGCACGCAAGGAGCCTTACAGCGTGGGGGTGGCCCCATGCACCGCACGACCACCCTTGCGCGCCGGCTTCGGTCAGCGCCTGCACACTGCCCCGCCCAGATGATATGGGGACAGGACAGGCGAGGCGGGCAGTCGCGCCTTGCGGCGTAGCAACCACCGTGCCGCACACATTGTACACACAGCAACAGCATGCAAGTCACGGAGACGCGGGAGCTTCTTCACCAACACCGACAGGCAATACACATGCGTTGAGAGTGCCGCGGGCGCCAAACGTGCACAGCACTTGCAACACGCTTGCACACCCCGCTGGCCAACGCGGCACGATCAGAGCATGTGCATGCTTGCCAGAAGGCACAGCAGCAGCATGGCCGCGCTCAGTAGCAAGCTGAAGCCGGCTGGGTGTGCGCTGTTGAGCAGCGCGGCGATGTCACCGGGGGCGGGCGCGGCGGCGGAGCCGTCAGCAGCCACCCCGGGCGCGGCCGCCAGCCCGCCCAGGCCAGCCATGCCCATCATGTTCGAGGTACCGTTCATGAAACTGCCCTGCACGATCTTGTAGATCGCGAAACACTCCTGCAGGGGCAGGCGAGCGGGCGAGGGTGGGTGGGGAGGGGCAGTGTAGCGAGCGGCGGTCATGCAGGTGGCTGCAGCAACCGCCCATTGGGGCTTTTTCGCACCTGGCTTCCGTCGTCGAAGGCGCCAAACTGGACTGAGATGGTGCCGTCGGGGTTGCTGGTGGTGATACCCAGCGGGTACTCAGGCCAAGCAATGGCGACCTTGTTGGGGCCGATCACGATGCCACCCTTGGTTTCGCAGGGGTTGCCGAACGCCTGCGCGCGGGCAGCGGCAAGGTGCGGCCGTTGCGTCGGGGCTGGCGCGGCGCCCCCGGCAGGGGGGGGGGTGGCGCTGGCGCGCGCGGAGCAGCATGGTTGCGCCACGCGAGCGTTGCGCCCACAGACAGCGGTGTGCGGAGTGAAGGGGTCAGCGGCGCACCACACCCTGCCTGGCTGCCACGCCAGGGAGCAGGGCTGGGGGACGGGGGCGGTTTCACGGGGGCCACAGGGAGAGGGGCACTCACCGAGGTGACGGTGGGTGTGAAATTGGCGGCGCTGCCGGTCACGGTGGCAATCAGGTTGGTGCCACAGTCATTCACCCAGGTCTTCTGCTTGCACTTCTGGGCGCCGGGGAAGTCCACCAGGGTCAGCAGAGCCCCTGCAGCACGGCGCGCGGCGGCGTCAGGCGGGGTGCTGCGGCGCAGGGCCGGGGGGGCGGGGGCAGTAACCGCCCCGGCGCTGCCTGGGCCGCAGCAGCTGCGGCTGCTGCGGGGCGTGGAGCAGCGGCGCCCTGCTCACTCTGGTTGCCGCCAGCTGGCTGTGCGGGTTGCAGGCAGTCGCACTTCACGAGGGGACCACCGTTGGGGCCGCTGCCGGCACTGCACACGAAGATGAAGTCCGCGGGGGCCTTGCACTGCGCTTGGCACTTCGGCAGGAAGGCCTGGCACACGGGGCTCATGTCGTAGTCTATCACGCCCGCCTGGGCCGTCGACGCCATCAAGGCAGCGGTCAGCGCCAGCGCTGCTGTCAGAATACGCTTGGCCATGTTGGTAGCGCGGGTGCGTGCTCCTGCGGGGCGCGGAAGCTGGTGATGTCTGGCCCGGCTGGTTGACACCATCTGCGCCCGGTGACCCAGGGCGCAGCGCAATCCGATTGCGCCAGAACGTGCATGCATGCCCGCGTGGAGCACGATGGTGCAGGTGGCGCAATCACAACGGCAGTCCGCTGCCCCGCGCCATCTAAGCGCGGATCCGCGCCGCACAATGCCGACTTAGGACGCCCACCTGCTCAGAGAATGAACAAGGGGGCAGCAGGGGGGCAAGCCTGGGGGGAGAGGCTTGGCGCAGGGGGGATGAGGGGTCCCGAGCAGGATAGGGGAACTGCTCCGGGCGGGGGGAGGGTGGGATGGATGGAGGAAAGGTGTGCGACGCGCAATCGCGCGGGCGATTTGAAGCGCGAGTCCCCTGTCCGGGGCCGGGCAGCCGGACGGCACCCACGCCGGCGGTTTTGCCCGCACCGGGGATGCCCTGATGCCCTGATTTGGGAGTGGTCATCTTGCGGCAGTGCCCAGCCGTGCACGGGCTACCAACCCAGCAGTGGCAGCAGCTGGAGCGGCGCGCACAGCAGCAGGCTGGGGTGCCCACCCCGCATGCGCCAGGTGGCAGCTTGGCTTGGCGCCCCGCCCCCACACCCGCCCCGGGGGGGGGGGGGGGGGGGGGGGGGGGGGGGGGGGGGGGGGGGGGGGCGGGGGGGGGGGGCGGC
>Ga0315905_10005313_pt1 | contig 13122 bp, 7 predicted proteins | sample LakEriMetagenome_5_FD_203522 | JGI IMG/M metagenome (GOLD analysis project Ga0315905, IMG submission 203522) | Freshwater fungal communities from buoy surface, Lake Erie, Ohio, United States - Buoy 4 MA121 | ecosystem: Environmental > Aquatic > Freshwater > Lake | place: USA: Lake Erie, Ohio... | reverse complement strand
GCGCGAGGTTCCCGCGCCGCCCGCGACGCACGCGGTCAGCGCGACGCAGCACATCTACGACCCGCCCGAACGCGAGATGGGCTTTGTGACGGGCGGAAGCCAGGGAGGTGCCGCGCTGCCCGTCTCGGCTCCTGCGGCGGCGCCGATGTCGCCCTTGGCGGCCGGCGCGCTTGCGCCGCCGCCGCTCGCGCCGCCGCCGCTGGCCGGCGGCGGGCTGCCGCCGCCCGCGGCGCCGCTGGTGGCCCCGCCGCCGCCGCTGCCGCGGCCCAAGAGCCAGGCCCCGGTCCTGGTGACCGATGGCAGCGTGGGAAGCGCCACGGCGTTCGTGAGCGCGCAAGGCTCGCTGGCGGGCGGCTCGGTGCGCGGCGGGAGCGTCGGCGGCGACAGCAGCAGCGGCGAGGGGGCGGCGGCGGGCCGGGGCGGCCTCGGCGGCGGCGGCGGCGGCGGCGGCGGCAGCAGTGGGGTGGCTTGAGGGGGAGAGAGAGAGACGAGATGGTACGACTGCTCTCAAGCGTGCAAAACGAAGAACAGTACACAATCTGCGTCGCTTACATCGTCGTCAATAGGACAGAACCGGACGCGGGCCTCCGCACACACGGAAGCAGGAGGGAAAAAAAAAAACGCGTGTCAGCGCCGCTGCTTCTGCGCGGCCGTCTGCGGCCGTCGCCGCTGGAACGCCAGGCCGCGAAACTCGGTCGTGTCGGCCTCGACAAACCCGAGCTTGCGGTACATGCCGACCACCTTGGGCTCGGCGTAAAGCGTGATCCCGCTCACGCCGCCCTCGACCAGCCGGCGGGTGAGCCTCTCGACGAGCGCGCGGCCGAGGCCCGAGCGCTGCCACGCGGGCGAGACGGCGACGTCCCAGATGGTCGCGACCTCGACGCCGTCCGACGTCGCGCGCGCGAAGCCCAGCAGCTGGCCGAGGCGGGCGAGGCGCGACTGGCGCGTCGCGCGCACCCACACGAGCGCGTGCGTGTGCTCGAGGGCGAGCGCGAGGCGCTCCGGGTCGCGCCGGGGGAAGCCGACGCGCTCGAACAGGTCGTTGAGCTCGGCCACGGGAAAGTCGACAAGGGCCGCCGCCGCGCTCGGCGGCGGCGGCTGGCCCCCGCCCTCGCCGCCGCCGCGCGTCACAAACTCGACGCCCATGGCCGCAAACTCGGCGTCGGACTTGGTGATCTCCGGGGCCGGGGGCGAGCGCCCCTCGTGCGCGGCGAAAAAGGCGGCGGTGGCGGGCGAGAGGCCGTCCGAGGCGGCGGCGGCGGCGGCGGACGCGGCGAGCGGGGACGCCGAGGGGGGGCGGCGGCCGCCGCGGTAGCTCAGGCGCGTCTTGCTGAGGAGCGCCGGGCTGTTGTGCGCCGGGGAGACGTAGGCCGGGGGCAGCTGCGGCCGCGACGGGAAGGCCGGGGTGGAGGAGGAAGAGGAGAAGGAGGCGGCGGCCGCGGAGCAGCGCAGCAGGGAGGAGGAGGAGGAGGAGGAGGAGGAGGAGGAGGACGACGGGGAGGCGGCGGCGGCGGCGTCGGACGTCGACGGGCCGGCCGCGGCGCCCCCGGCGGTCGGCGCGGTGACGACGGCCGAGCTGCCGCGCGCGGCCATGGCCGTGGACGCGTGCACTGGCCGCTGCTGCAGCTGGCGCTGCTGCAGGGCCATCATGGCTGCTGCTGCTGCTTCTGCTGCTGCTGCTGTGGCGCGTGCGCGCGAGAGAGGTGGTGGAGGTCGGGGGTGGTGCGAGGAGCCCCACACACGCACACACCCGCGCCCCCGATTCCGCGGGGGTGGGCCCCGATCTGACGGAGGCGGGGCGGTTGGGTGGTGCGGGAGACGGTAGCGGCTGGGAGTACGCGCAATTGGGGGGGAGTGTGTGTGTGTGTGTGAGGGGGGGAGGGGCGGCGAGAGAATCGAGTGCGCCCGCGCTCATTTTGTGGTGCGGGGGCGTAGAGAGGCGCGCCGGACCGCCGTTTTTGCCGCCGCTTCTCGGTCAACACCCGACGGCGCGCGGTCACCTCTCCCCTCCCTGCACCAACAACAAAAAAAGACCACTCTCTGCAACTACACCCGCCAAATCGAAAACAACAGCGGCCATGCCGGCAGAAAACACTTCGCCCGCGCGCGCGCCCGAGCGCCCTCCTCCGGCCGCTGCCGCGCGGCCGCCGCCCCCGGGCGCCCGCCGCCGCGCCCCGCCGCCGCGCCGCCACCCCCTCAACAGCAAGCCCGCCCTCTTCGTGCCGGGCTCGGCCGCGGCCGTGCGCCTCGGCGGCGGGTGCCGCTGCTTCGCGGGCGAGGTCATCACGCCGCGCGGCGCCGCCGTGCTCGGCCAGGTGTTTCGCTCGATCGCAGGCGAGAGCGACGGAGGCGGCGGCGGCCGGGACGAGGGCAGCAGCGGCAGCGGCGGCACGACCGACGCCGCGGCGGGCGGCGAGCTGTCCTTTACGCTGCCCCAGCTGCGCGCGGCCCTCATGCGGCGGCGCAGCAGCAGCGGCGGAGGCGGCAGCAGCAGCAGCAGCATCAAACGCAGCAGCAGCGGCCGCACTGCCGGCACCTCCTCCTCCTCCTCCTCGTCCACCGCCGCCGCCGCCGCCGCCGCCGCCGCCGCCGCCGTTTCCGCCTCGGCCCTCGCCGCATCGCTCTTCGCCACGCTCGACCCGCGCGGCACCGGGCGCGTCGCCGCGCGCCGCCTGCTGAGGGCGCTCTACCCGGGCGCCAGCGCCGCGCAGCTCCGGCTCGTCGAGCGCATGGCCGGCCTGGGGGACGGCGGGGACGCGGCCGCGGCCGCCGCCGCCGCCGCCGCCGCCGCCGCGGCGCGCGCGCGCGAAGAGGCGCTGCGCGAGGTCGAGGCCGTCTTTCGCCTGTTTGACGGCGACGGCAGCGGCGCGCTGGACGAGGACGAGTTCGTCGCGGCGCTGGCCGTCGCCGGCGTCAGCGCGGACGAGGACGAGGCGCGCGCTGTGTTTGCGTCGGTCGACTCGGACAAGGGCGGGAGCGTCTCGTTCGGGGAGTACCGGGACTGGTACTTGGGGCTGGCGGGGGGCGGGGGCGGCGGCGGGGGCGGCGGCGGGGGCGGCGCGGATGGGGCAGGCGAGGGCGAGGGCGAGCGCGGGGGCGGCGGGGGTGGCGGCGCGGGGCCGAATGAGGAGGAGGGCCGGGGGGCGGCGGCGGCGGCGGCGGCGGCGGCGGCGGCAGCAGAGGGGAAGGCGGCCCCTCCTCGGGCGGGGGCGTCGTCTGGCGCGGCCGCCGGGGCGTCGCGCGCCCGCCGCCCCCGCGTTTGAGAGAGAGAGAGAGAGAGAGGGGGGGAGGAGAAATGGCGAGCGCCCGTCGACTGCCCCCGCCACACCCCGTTTGCCGCGCGGCGCCGTCTCGCGCCCCCGCGCGGCGCCGTCTCGCGCTGCCGCGCCCCCCTCCTTGAAGCGCCCCCCGCCCCTCCTCCCCGCCCGCTCGCCTCCAAGACCCGACACACCGCTCCCTAGTTCCCGCAACGACCCACCCCCACCGACACAAGAGGCCGCGTTTCCAATCCGCGCGCGCCTCGTTTCGTGAAACCAAGGCAAAAACCGACGGCCAGGCCAGAGAGCGAGAGAGAGAGGCGCGCGCAAACGCCACCCCACTTTCCGCGGCCGGCAGCCGATACTTGGCCCGCGCCGCCCGTCCAGAGCGCGCACGCGACTGTTGCGCGCTCGAATCCGCGCAGCGCGCCCAAAGCAGAAGGGCGGAGCGGGCGAACGCGCCGCGCGTTTGCTCGTGTCCCTCCTCACCCCCCCCCCCCCCCCTTTGCTTCCGCGCTTCACCTTCTCTCTCGCGGAGGCCCGCTGCTACTAAAAAGAAAACGGGCGCGAGAACGCCCCCTCCCACCGCCCCCTTGACGGCGCGCAGGGCGCACTTGACGTACTAAGTCAGCCCGGCGCGCTCGGACGGACCGCCCGAGCCCGCGAGCGACCAGGCGGCGCGCAACAGCAACGAGCAAAGGAAAAAAAATGGACGGTGGGGCGGCGCCGGGCGGGACGGCCGCCGCCGCGCCCGCGCACCCGCATCAGCACAACAAGACCGCGTCCGGCGGCAACAACAACAACAACAACAACAACAACAACAACAACAACAACAACAACAACAACATCGTGCACCTGCCCCCGCACATGCAGCAGCAGCAGCAGCAGCTGCGCACGCACTCCCCGGCCATCTCCTCCATGGCCCCGCTCACGTCCTCCGAGGTCGCGGGCCTCTTTCAGGACTGCGGCGGCGCGGACGCCGGCACGGCGGCGGCGGGCGCAGGTGGCGGCAACAGCGCTGGGCCCGCGCCGCTGCCGGGCTCGACGTCGTCGCTTGGCGCCTACGCCGCGCGGCAGGGCTACGCGGGCGGGCCGGCCGTGAACCAGCCGGCGCCGGCGCTGTCGCTCCTGGCCGACCACCACCACGGCCAGCAGCAGCAGCACCAGCACCAGCAGCACCAGCACCAGCCGCCCGCGCAGCAGCAGCTGGCCCGCCTGGCGCTGGCCGACGCGCTGCGCGCGGCGGCGGCCGCGGGCACCGGCGCGTCCTTCCAGCCGCAGGAGCCGCCGCCGCAGCAGCCGCAGCAGCCGCAGCAGCAGTCGGGCAGGCAGGGCCGAGGCGCGTCGGCGTCCCAGGCCGCCGCGAGCAGCCGCCGCCGCGCGGCGGCCGCGGCCGAGGCCGCGCGCCGCTCCGAGGCCGCTGCGGCCGCCGCGGCCGCCGCCGCCGCCGCCGCGCCTGCGCAGCAGCCCCTCCGCGTCGTGCCCAACACGGGCCGGGCGCTGGCGGACGCGCGCGCGCTGCTCGAGGCAAGCTCCGAGGCCACGACGCGCCTGCGCGCCGCTTACGTGCAGCACATTGCCGGCGGGGCAGAGGATGATGATGCTGCTGCTGCTGCTGCTGCTGGCCAGGCCCCCAACGACGACGGCGGCGACGACGGCGCCAAGGCTGGCAACAACAACAACAACAACAAGCAGTCGTCGGTGCAGCACCGCCTCGTCGCGGTGGCCGGCCGCCTCTTTGACACCGGCGCGCCCATCATGATCGGCCCGACAGGCAGCCCGCTCGCGCCGCTGGCGCCTGGCGACGACGGGGGTGGCAGCGGGGGCGGCGGCGGCGGCGGCGGCGGCGAGGAGCAGCAGCAGCAGCACGGCGGCGAGGCGGCCCCGCGCTTCAAGCACCAGCGCCGCAAGCGCAGCACCCCCAACAGCAGCGCGGGTGGCGGCGTGGTGGTCGGCGGGGGCGGCAGCAGCGGCGGCGGCAGCGGCGGCGGCGGCGGCGGCGGCGGCGGCGACCTGGCCTCGGCCGCAGCCGCCGCCGTGGCCGCCGGCCTCGCGCCCCTCCACCTGCCCTCGTCGCGCCTGGCGCGCATCTCCGCGGGCGGGGTGGGGTTCGACGACACGGGCGCCGTGATCCTCGGCGGCGGCGGCACGCCCCAGTACCTGCAGCAGCACCAGCACCAGCACCAGCACCAGCACCAGCACCAGCAGCACCAGCACCAGCAGCAAGCGCGGCCGAAGCGGCGGCGCGGCGGCGGCCTCCTGACGCAGCTGCAGCACCAGCACGAGCACCAGCAGCACGGGGGGGCGGACGGCGGCGTCGACCTGGGTGCCGCCGCGCACATGCATCTGCGCCAGCAGCAGCAGCAGCAGCAGCAGCAGCAGCAGCAGCAGCAGCAGCAGCAACACCTCGCGCGCCAGATGGAGGCCGTCGATGCCGACCTGCAGGCCCGCGCTGTCGTCGGCGCGCCCCTGGCCGGCGGCGGCTTCGGCGACGAAGGGCAGCAGCAGCAGCGCGGGCGGCTCGAGGCGGCGCTCGCGGCGACGGGCGCGGCCGCGCACCTGGCGCTCGGCCAGGCCATCGCCGCGCAGAACGAGCGCCTGCGGCCCCAGGTGCTGCGCCGGCGCCCGGCGCCCGCCGGGGGGATTGTCCACCCGCAGCAGCAGCAGCAGCAGCAGCAGCAGCAGCAGCAGCTCGAGGCCGCCGCCGCCGCCGCCGCTGCCGCCGCCGCCGGCCTGCCGTCGGATCCCTATGGCAAGGGCGCGGCCGCCGCCGCCTTTTTCGGCGCGGCCGCGCCCTTGCCCGGCCCGGGCTTCTTCTCGCCCGGCCCGCTCGGCGCGGGCACGACGGCCACGCCCCCCCCGCCGCCCCTCTTCAGCCTGCACGCGCACGGCGGCGGCGGGATGATGGCGGCCGCGCCCCCGACCGCCGTCGCGCTCGCCGCCGCGCACCACCACCACCACGCCGCGGCCGCTGCCGCCGCCGCCGCCGCTGCTGCCGGCATGGGGGTCGCCCCTCCGGCCCCCAACAGCGGCCTGCGCGCCTCCGGGCGCCGCGCGGCCGCCGCGGCCGCCGCCGCGCAGGCGCCGGGCGGTGGGCACCCCCACCACCTGCACCACCACCCCCTCGCGATGGGGGGCGGCGCCGCCGCGGCCGCCGCCCGGCGCGGCTCGGCCGGTGCCGGCGCCGGCGGCGCCTCGGCCGGCGGCGAGCGCGTGCTCTCCTACGCGGCGCTCGCCGCGTGCTTCGACCTCCCCGTCAAGGAGGCGGCCGCGCACCTCGGCGTCGGCGTCTCCGCCCTCACGCACGCCCTCACGGGCTACGGCGTCGCGCGCTGGCCGCAGCGCAAGCGCGCCTCGCTGCGCGGGCTCATCTCGGCGCTCGAGGGCCGCGCGGCCGCCGGGCGCGACAGCGTGGCGGGCGTGTCGGCGTCAGCCGAGGCGCGCCGCCTGCGCGCGCTGCTGGCGCAGATGGACGCGGAGCCCAACGTGGAGCTGAGCGACCGCGACCGCAAGCTGCGCCAGAAGGTGTTCAAGGACGACCACCGGCAGCGCGTGGCGGCGGCCGCGGCCGCGGGGGGCGGCGGCGGCGGGGCGGCCGGGGCTGCGCGCGCGCCGGCCCGCGGCCGCAACGCCAACAAAGCCGCCGGCAGCGGCGGCGACGACGGCGAGCTCGACGAGTGAAGGGAGCAGCACGCCGCTCCCTCACCCCCGCATTTATCTTCTTCTTTTTTTTCTCCCCGTGCCCACACACGACGGCCGACGCCCCACACGCGCTCGCACCCCGAGCCGCCGCCGGCCCTTCCTTCTTCACGCCACGCCCGATCTCAGATAACACGCAGCAGCAGCACAATTTTGTTAGCCACACACGCTCTCCCGTCTCTCTCTCTCTCTCTCTCTCTCTCTCTCTCTCTTGACTCGCGCGCGCGAACACACACGCAGCGTCGGCGTCGCGCCTCACCCGCTCGGCGACCGCAATGAATCGCGGATGAGGCGCCTACTCGCGTCGCCGCCCGCGCGCGTACTAGCCGTGTCTGCCGCGCGCGCACCTACAACCGGGCTCGTCGTCGCCCGCCTGCTGCGGCAGCCGATGGAGCATCGGGCAGGGACGGCGGCGGCGGCGGCAACGGGCGGCGGCGGCGACGGCGGCGGCGGCGGTGGCGACGGGGCGCGCTCGCAAGAGCAGCCACCGCCGCAGCCCCCGTCATCAAGCAAGCCGTCGGCCGCCCGCGCGGCCGCCCAGCGCGCCTTCGAGTCCGTCGGCGCGGCGATCGCCCCCGCGGCCCCCAAGCTGGGCCGCGCCGCGCGACGCAGGCAGACGGCCGGGCGCGACCCGGCCCCGCCCCGAGGCGGCGGCGCCGGCGGCGACGCAGCACCCGGCACCGGCCGGCCGCCGCGCCCGAGCGACGCCGAGATCGAGGCGCGCATCCGCGAGCAGGCCGCGCGCCGCGCCGCGCGCCAGCCGGTCGGGTGCCCGGCGTGCGCGGCGGCCTTTTTCAACCCGGCCTCCCTGCGCTCGCACCTGCTGCGGTGCTGCCCGGACTTGTTCGTTGCTCCGGCCGGCGCCGCCGCCTCGGCCGTCGTGCCCCCGACCACCGCCGCCGCCGCCACCGCCGCCGCCGCCGCCGCCGCCCCCCCGCCACCACCAGCGCTTCTCTGGCCCGCCTCGGGCCCGCCCCCCTCGCAGGCCGACATCGAGCGCGCCCTGGCCGCCGCGTCCGCCCTCGAGGCCGCCAAGCGCCGCGCCGCCCTCGAGATCACCTTCCTCGAGCCCGTCGAGCGCGCCGAGGCCTCGGGCGCCGCTCGGCCCGTGTGGGCGGCCGAGGCGGACGACGGCGACGGCGGCAACGGCGACGACGACGACGACGACGACGACGACGACGACGACGACGACGATGCCGCTGGCGAGGAGGATGGGGGCGTCGGCGGCGACAAGGGCGACGGAAAGGCCAGCGCAGCCCAGAGCTCGCGCAGGAGAGCGCGGGTCGAGGACGAGGGGCAGAGCCAGCAGCAGCAGCAGCAGCAGCCGCAGCCGCAGCCGCAGCAGCACCACGACCCCAAGCGCGCGTCGGTCGCCGAGGCGCGCCGCGCCCGCATCGCCGCGGCACCCGCCGACATCGCGCGGCGCCTCGCGATCCCCCCCGAGCGCGCGGCGCGCCTGCTGCGCGGCGCCATGCGCGCGATCCCTTTGCCGGCCGACCCGGAGGGCCTCACGCCCGACGGCTTCCCCGTCGTGTTTGAGGACGCGCGCGTCCTGGCCGTCGCCAAGCCCCCGGGCGTCCGCACGGCGCCCATCCACCGGTGGCGCGGCGGGAGCATGGTCAACCGCGCGCTCGCGCACTTGAACAAGGATCGGGGCGGGGATGGTCCCTCCTCCGCCGCCGCCGCCGCCTCGGTGCACGTCGTGCACCGCCTCGACCTCCACACGAGCGGCGTGCTGCTGTTCGCCAAGACCTCCGGGGCCGCGCGCCGCCTGCACGAGCAGTTTCGGCGGCGCCGCGCGAGAAAGACCTACCTCGCGCTGGTGATCGGGGTGCCGGGGGCCGAGGAGTTTGAGGTGGACGCGCCGATCGCGCGGCACCCGGCCCTCAAGGAGGCGCGGCTGGCGCTCGACGACGGAGCGGCGGGCGACGATGACGACGAAAACGAGGGCGACGGCGACGGCGACGGCGACGGCGACGGCGGCGACGACGACGAGGCGCCCAAGCCCGCGCGCACGCTGTTCCGCGTGCTCGCGTCCAGCCCGTCGGCCGAGCTCGGGGCCGCGCCCGGCGCCCAGCCCGCCCGCCTGTACAGCTGGCGCGCGCCGGTCGATGGCGGGGCCGGCCGCCCGCCGCCGCCGCCGCCCCCCCTGCCCGCGCGCGGCGCCGCGCTCGTCCAGTGCTCCCCGCTGACGGGCCGGACGCACCAGATCCGCGTGCACCTCGCGGCGGCGGGCTGCCCGATCGTCGGGGACGACATCTACGGCGCGACGGGGCCCTGGCTCGGGCGCCAGGCGCTGCACGCGCAGGTGCTCGAGGTGGACTACCCGGCGGACGACGACGAGCAGGAGGAGGAGGAGGAGGAGCAGCAAGAGGACGGGCGAGAGGCGGCGGCGGCGCGGCCGCCGCTGCGGCTCACGGCGCCGCCGCCGCCCGACTTTGTGCGCGCCATGGCGATGCTCGGGCTGGAGATGCCCCCCCCCCCCCTCCCCGAGACCCATGAATCGAGTCGCTGAATGGGTGTAACACGCGATCCTCGACCATTCGCTCACTCGGCGATCGCAGGCATGTGCATGGACCCTTGGACCGGGATCTCCACCGTCTCGGCGGCCGCGTCGTCGTCGCCGTCCGCGCGCGCCGCTGCGCCGGCGCCCCCGGCGGCCGAGCACAGGCCCCGCCGCCGCAGCCAAGAAACCACCTCGTCGGCCGCGGCGCGCGTGGCCGCCTCGGGTCCGGCGCCGCCGTTGTTGGCTCGCCTCAGCGTGCGCACGCTCAGGTAGTGCGGCACCACGGCCGGCGCGGGCCGCGACGGCGACGCCGCCTCTGCGCCTCCTCCCGCTCCTCCCGCTCCTCCCGCTCCTGCCCCCGCCGCCGCCGTCCACTCGCTCGCGCCGCCGTAAGCCCCGACGAGCTGCTGCAGCGCCTCCCAGCTGCGCGGCTTGTGCCGCGCGCTCCCGCGCACCCCCGCGAGCGCCAGGGAGGGGGGCGCGGACTCCAGGGCGGCGTTGGCCACGCGCGTGTCGAGCGCCTCGCGCCACGCCTCCTCGGACGCGGGCACGCACTCGACGACGACCACGGCGGCGCCCGAGGGCCCCGCGAGCGCCGACGCGCGCTCGTAGAGCTCGCGGCGCGCCAGGGGGCAGTCGACGATGGCGGAGAGGCCGCACGCGAGCTGCGAGGCGGCGACGCGGAACATGATGTCGTACGAGAGGTCGTTGAGGACGCGCGGGGCGACGACGGCGGCGGCGGCGGGCGGCGGGGGCGAGGGGGGCGCGGCGGCGGCGCTGGCGGCGGCGGCGGGTGGTTGCGGGGAGGCGCCGGAGGCGCCGGTCGCGCCGCCGCCGCTGCTCGTCATGGTCGCAGGTGCGGCGCCACAGTTGTTGCCGTTGGACGACGGAACCGGCAACAGGCTGGCCTCGAGGCAGTCGCGCGCGTCGTCCTTGTCGACGACGGGCCAGTGCAAAATGGCCGCGAGGCGCCGAGCGAGCGCGCTCTTGCCCGTGGCAGGGTGGCCCTTCAGCAGCAAGAGCACCTGCTTCTGCTGCTGCTGCTGCTGCGCTTGCTGCTGTCCTGCCTCCGCCGGGGTGGGCTCGTCCACGTCCATCGCGCGACGAGATCAAACGACGACGAGAGTGATGTGTCGGACGTCGAAACGAAGGCGCGAGCGGCGGTTGGTGTACGGGCGGCAGAACGTGGAGCCTGGGAGGAGGTAGTGCTCCGACGTGCTTGTTGAGTCGTGTGTGCGCATGCGTTAAGAGTGCGCGAGGCGGTCGCGTCTTGGAGCCGTGGCGGCGAGCGCGCGGGCGGGACGCAGGTTGCCTCCGCCCCCCGCCTTTGCGGCGGCGGTCGCCGCCGCCGCCGCTGCTACGAGCCCAATGGGGGTCGTCGAAATTACATGGTGGTGTCGCGTCTTTAGCGCGTCGCGCGCGTGCGGCACGCGCGCGCGGTCAACCACGGGGTCGGCAGCGGCGCGCGCACATTTGCATCAGCCGGGCCCTTTTTTTTGTTTTTTTTTTTTTGGCGGCGGCGGCGGCGGCGGCGGTCGACGGCGGGGCGCCCCCCCGATCAGTTGTCCGGGGTGTAGTGCCTGTCCACGTTGACGTCCGCCGCGGCGTGCGCGGAGGCGCGCCGGCCGAAGCGGGGGAAGCAAGGACACAAAGCGCCCCCCAGACCTTCGCCCTTGTTGGCCTCCCGGCTATCACGCCCCCTCGCGCGATGGTGCGCCACCGGGTCGAAAGGCTCGCTCTCGACGTAGAGCTGCGCGCCCGACTGCGACTTGACGAGGTGCGCCGCCTGGTTCTGCGCGAGCTGCGCCTGCGTGGTGCCCGGGGCGTGCGTGGGCGTGACCGGGGTGGCCACGGCGGCGGCCGAGGTCGTCGTCGTCATCGTCGTTTGGGCGGCGGCGGCCGACATTTTTCGCGTGTGCGCGGCGCTTTTGGGGGCGGTACTTCTTGGCTGCGGGGGCGCGCGACGGGCGGCTACTGTGGGTGCGACGTGGGGGACGAGTGTGTGGAGATTGGCGATTGGGGAGACTTGGGGGGCCGCGTGAGGATGGTGGGGCGGGGGGGTGAGCGGGGGCGCGTAAAACGGGACGTTGATGGGAGGAGACGAAGAACAAGGGGCACGCCGCGCAAAAACGCACCTTCTGAAGGAGCGAGCGAAAAAGGCTGGCGGGGGCGTCGGGGTAAGTAATCGAGCGGTCAAAGCTTGCAAGCGACGACGGGTTGAGGAGCGATTGCGAGGCTTGGCGGAGCGTGTTTTGCAAGAGGGAAGGAAAAGAAGAACCGCGCCGGCAGTTGGCGGCTCACGTCCGCCTCGCCAGGACCCCCGCGGCCTTCCTCGCCGCCTCTTCGTCCTCGAAAATCCCCCCGCACACGGTCGCGGCCCCCTGTTCCCCCGCAGCAGCTCGCCGCCGCGGCGACGGGCACTGCGCAAAGCACGCCGTCGCCATGACCGGGTCGTCGGCGCGCGTCGCGCCGCACCCGTCGTCGCCGCCGCCGCCCCCGCGGCCCTCCAGCGCCCACGCCCCCGCCTCCTCGGGCGCGCGGTGCCCAAACCGAAACGTGCACGAAAAGTCGGCAAAGTCCGGCTCCATCGCGAGCGGAAGGCCCATGTCGCGCGCGAAGAAGGCCTGCGTCGGCAGGCGGCACGAGTTGGCGCAGACGGCGGCGCAGCCGGCCGCCTCGAGGTAGCGGCACCGCTCCACGCGCACGCCCATCCCCCGGCCGTCAAACGTCGAGGGCGCGTGCGGGGCCGGGTCGACGTCGACCACGGCGCAGGGGCCCATGAGCCACTGGCACGTCAGCGCCGTGGCCCAGGCGTTGAGTCGCGCCGACAGGGCGGGCAGGTTGCGCGCGAAGAGGAGCGCGAAGGCGCGCGGCAACCACGCGGGGAAGAGCGAGCGCAGGATGGCGCGCGTGTCGCGGCGCGTCTGCGCGGGCGGCCGCGCGTTGAGCGCGCGCGTCAGGTCGATGATGGCGTTGTAGTCCCCCTTTGGGAGGGGCGAGTCGGCGCCGCCGCCGAGCGCGTCGACCATGCGCGCGCGGAAGAGGGCCATCACGGCGGCGTTGAGGGGGTTGCGGTCGATGGCGGTGTAGTCCGGGGTCGGGGTGGAGGGGCCGGATGGGGCGGGCGATGAGGCGGCGGCGGCGGCGGCGGCGCGGCGGCGGCGGGTGGCCTGATGCAGCTGTGGCGACACTGCGGCAATCCGCCCTCCCCCGCGCGCGAGGGAGGGCGGGCGGGGGAGGGACGCCGTACTAGCGCGGCATCGGGCCGCGCCGACGTCCATGGTCGTCCGCGCGCGCGCAGGCGATTTTTTGGGGCGCTCGAGCGCGTGGTGGTGACGAGGGACGACTGGCTGTCGTGCGCAAGGGTCTCTCGCGCGCGCGTACGGCACCAGAGTCGCAAATGCAGCGCGACGAGGCCGTCGAGACGGGCTAGGAATTCAAACGGGCTGTGGCGTCGTTGCTGTGTGTCTCGGCGCGCGCGCGCGCTGTGGACGTTTTGTAGTGGACGAAGTCAGCTGGACCTCTCGTGCGCATCGTCCCTTGACGCAGCAGCGGGCCCTGGCCACGCCGCTCTCGCTCGCACAACTTGACCAACGTCGTCACGATCACGCGATCTCCCCACACCCCAGCCTGTGCCCACCGCCGCGCCACCGCGCGCCC
>Ga0315905_10005310_pt1 | contig 13130 bp, 13 predicted proteins | sample LakEriMetagenome_5_FD_203522 | JGI IMG/M metagenome (GOLD analysis project Ga0315905, IMG submission 203522) | Freshwater fungal communities from buoy surface, Lake Erie, Ohio, United States - Buoy 4 MA121 | ecosystem: Environmental > Aquatic > Freshwater > Lake | place: USA: Lake Erie, Ohio... | reverse complement strand
TGTTTCTGCTTCTGATTCTTTTTCTGCTTCTGCTTCTGTTTTTTCTGATTCTGTTTTTTCTGCTTCTGTCATTTACTTTTTTTTCGTTATATAAAAATATAAATTTTGTTTTTTATATTTTTATTTGTTTTACGTTTTTATTCGTTTTTACGTTTTTATCTTATTTATTCCTCTATATCCATATCCGATTCTGTATTATCCAATTTTATGATAGAAATCCCTTTCGATTTCGGCATATTGTGAATGGTATATGAATTCGTTTCGGGATCCATTTCGACCACATTTATATTCGTTTTCCTTTTTTTGGGTGCGCGGTGTTCGTATCCAGTGATTCGTTCCTGTTCGATCGTTCGCCATATACTCTCTATTTTCGGAAACGCCGCATTCATCCACATTGGATTGTATTGAATTTCGGTACAGAGCATTTCGTCCAAATACCAGTATATAGTTTCGAATAAAACCAATTCCTGTTTATTTTCCTCTTTTGTTTTTTCGATCCATGCGTCAATATCCGGTTTCATCTGCAGAATATTCATTGGCATGAATTTGTATATGGGCGTACTTTCCAATGGTTGAATATTGATGAAATTGTGATTGCGATTGCTACTGTCATTATTGATATTATTATCGAACATGGATATTACTTCGCGTTTGATAAAATAGAGAATCACGCCTTTCAACTCGTGATTCTCGTCGGAATAAAACTCGGTTTCGGACGGATATTCATAGAAACGCGTCTCGATTAAATCGCAGCGGTCGAGACCGCATGTCTCCATTTGCACCTGGGTCTGGATCCAATAGGCATCAATCGGTATTCCCGTAATCTCGCGATTGACAATGTTTTTCACCTCGACCATTCTCCCGAATCGCGGTGATTCGGGATCTATATTGATTCCATCCGGAGATGCCCCGATCCACGAATATAGTGGGTGCCTTATACAACCGAAATCACCCACTTTCGTGTTGTACAATGTTTCGTATATGGCAATCGTCACAGGTTCGTATTTATTCCCCCAATGGAGTGTGCTGCTCGTATTATTCGAGTATTTGAATCCTGAATTGACATCCAGCGGTTTGCATTTTTCGTAGATGAGGCTGTTCTGTTGAGCCTCGGAGGCAAATGCTTTCCACAAATTGCTCGCCGTAATCAGATTATAGCGGAATTGATACCATTCGGGTGTTCTTTGTGCGGGTTGTTCCGTATTCTGCAGTTTACGAATGATATTCGCCAGTTCCGATTTAGTTAATGCGGAGGGAGTCATGATCGCATTGGATCGCGGGGGTAGATTGACGAATTCCATGTGTATAGATATCAGTTCACAAACGTAATCGTATATTTCGTCGTAATGTGTATCGTCACATAATTCCGAATTCAACAGATTTTGAAAGATGATGTGTGTGATGTCCGATTGCATGGTTTTTATAAAGGTGGAACTGGAATAATGAATTAGTTCGTCATCCATATACTGTTCGATGGTTTCATATATGGTTTCGTCCAATTCGAATTGTTCTTTTTCTGAAATGTTGGCGAAAAACGAAATCGTGTTCTCCGATGTTTCGCTATATGAATTCTCTGTATCTAATTCCATAATATTTTCACTTTCTGACATTTTTGCGATATAGTATATATTTCCTTTCTATTGATATCAAATAATTTATTTATGTAATTTGAAATCAATATTCTATCTTCGATATAGGATATAGGATATACGATCTTCGATATACGATCCTCGATAATACATGTTTCATATATCTCATATAATGATTTCAACGGTTCGCAGGTAGAATCGCGGAAATTGCCTCGTTGGGCATATGTTTGAAATTCACGAAATAGTTGGCCATATAGAAATCCATAATGTACTGATTCGGCATATGTAGATCGTGAACACTGGCATTCCATTTGTTCGATAACAGGTGGTAGGATTTCGATAGTAGTATTTCGTAGCCAATGGTTGCTTGAGCATAATACATCTGTCTCGGATGATAAAAACAGTTATCCACGTGTTTTGTATATGCAGCATCGAGGGTTGCTCCGTGAATACGGGGATTGAAAATGAAAACGTCGATATTGAGAACATGTTCGGTTTTGATCGATAAATCGTACATTTGGTAGAATTGTTCCGCAGAACCGATAGTTTGGGATACGATCCCGATTTTATCGGGGTTCGCCGTCATTTCCAGGTGAATAGGCGGGGCCTGCGGATGTATGAGAACGCTGGGATCGACGACGGCAATATAGTCGTATTTGTCCCATCCCGAAATGCTTGCGATTAGAGCGACATTCAATGGAATGGCCTGAGGTCGTGCATTGTCTGCATCAATGTAATCGAGAATGATTTTGAATTCGTAGCCGTTCTTTTTTGCGTATTCTTCGTGGGATTTACGGAAATAATGGTTGTATTTGGCCAATTCCTCCGGATGTATCGCGACTACTGCAAAGAGTATTTTTTGATTTGACATGTTTTTATTCTTTTTCCCCCTTTTCTTTTTATTTATTTTTTTTCTTATCATATTATTTCGAATCTGGTTTTTCTTTCGAATCCGGTTTTTCTTTCGAATCCGGTTTTTCTTTCGAATCTAGTTTTTCTTTCGAATCTGGTTTTTCTTTCGAATCCGGTAAAACGGTAAAATCTCGAGCTTTCTCAGTAATGGTACGTTTAGGCGTGAGTGATTTAATAGTGGATACGCGTTTTGCATCCATGTTTTTCAGAGTAAACCCGTGATTAATGGTATTGAAAAAAAGCGAGGGAATGGACGTAATCACCTGTTTTTCTTTGTCATATACCACATCTTTCGTTTTCTGTAATTTGTTTTTTTCGAGACATTCCACGAAAAATTGTTTGAGTGCGCGGATTTCTTTTACAGGTAAATTGTGATCTTTGCCGTATTTTTCGGCGAATGCATGGAGTTTCTGGGTTTTCACTGTACGGTCTAATTTATTCCAGGTTTCCAATTTATTATTCTGTTTTTCTTTTTCGAGTAATCGGTCGATATCCTCGTATTTGGAATCGACTATAGTATTCAATTCTATCGCCGGATTTTTGAATCCATTTGTATATTTTTTCATAGTTTCGTCTTTTTCTTTTTCCTTTTCCTTTTCATCATCCGCTTTTTGTAATGATGTAAATATATCCATAACTTCGTTTCTTTATATAGTATAATCGAAAGTTTCTATATGTGTTTTTTATGTGTTTTATATTTGCAGTCATATAGTATCTATTGAGAATGAACGAATTGAACGAGCAAAATAATACCATCAAAATTGTCAATATAAATATTGTAAATCCAGAAAAAACAAACCCAAAAACAAAATCAAAAAAACCGACGATCATCGACGAACAACAAATAAACGAAAAAACAGATAAAATGAGGTATGTGACCCAGCAGAAAAGATGGAATTTCGACGATGCCGATTATGATATTGAGAACCAAAACGCAATGGTTCTCGAAATTGCCCGGAAAATCGGAATCACCGAAACATTAACCAAAAAAGAACAAACCGTCGTCTCCGAAATAAATCACAAAATATACAGTTACAAACACCAGGATCTCAAAAAGGGGATATTTGATCCGATTTCGTTCATCGATTTACCCACCGTTCTGACGGCCATGATCGATTGTGGATTACATTGTTTTTATTGTAAATCCGCCGTCCAGGTTCTCTATCCCATCGTTCGAGAACCGAAACAATGGACAGTCGAACGAATCAATAATTCTATCGGGCACAATCGGACGAATATAGTGATCGCCTGCCTGGATTGCAATTTACATAGGAGAACCATGTATTATGAAAGATACGTTTTTACAAAACAATTGAATATTGTAAAACATGCATAGAAAGAAAATGACAATATGTAATTAGTCTAATTATTTATGAATTCTAGTCCGCCTATTTTCGAATTACCGATTCATGGACATATACGCGAACGATTGACCGAATTCCATTCATCCGGAAAAATACCCCATTTGATTTTCCACGGATCCAATGGTTGCGGCAAACGCACGTTGGTCGACGAATTCCTGAATTTGATATATGACAATGACAAAAACAAAATCAAAACGAATGTGATGTATGTGAACTGCGCACATGGCAAAGGGATCAAATTTATTCGCGAGGAACTCAAATTTTTCGCGAAAACGAATATCAAACTCAATACCGGGGTCATTTTCAAAACCATTGTTTTATTGAACGCCGATAATCTGACCATTGACGCACAATCCGCTTTGAGGAGATGTATCGAACTATTTAGCGTGAATACCCGGTTTTTCATTATCGTCGAGAACAAACACAAATTGCTGAATCCGATTTTGTCGCGTTTTTGCGAGATTTATGTACCCGAAGTTTGCGAAAATGGCCAGGTTCTCAATTTACATCAACACAAAGTCGCGAGAACTTTCGGTTTTGGCGATATAGAACAACGGAAAATGGAAGCCGTTGAAACGATTTTGTCACCCGTATTACAATATTTTGTTTCAGAGATGGATGAGGTGAAATACCGGTTTCGGTTTCTAGATAGATGTTCAAAACTGTTTGAAAAGGTCGATCATATTTTGCTGAATCGGCTGGTGACGGAAATGTATGAAAATGGATTGTCCTGCCTGGATTACATGAACTGGATAGATCGTGTATGTGCAAAAGCGGAGGCGGCAAATATCCAGATGTGTTTCCATAAAATCAAATCCGAATACCGATGTGAGAAAATATTGTTGTGTTATATGTTGGATTACACGTTTTTACGTTCAGATACGAGTTTAAAAAATCTGGGTTTTTTATAATAATATAAATGGACGATTTTGTTATTTCGAATTTGAACGAGGCTCGGAATGAATGGTGCGCCCGTTTGGTCAGTATTTTCACCCCGCTCATTATTGATGGAATCCGGTCGATTTTCAATGAATCGTGGAAAATGTGCCACGAGAACGACGAGGTGAACAAATATTTGATGACTTTCCAGAATTTGTTGTCGCGTGTCCCCAAATGGAATACGGTGATTATTGAGGAGGAACGGAAACGGATTGTCGAACGCAGTGGATGCAATTATTTAGAGGATTTGATCACCTGTGTACATATCATACAATTGAAAGTTCTCACCAGTATCCGCGTGGGTAATAAACAGAAAAAAATCGACATTACTATTCCGAAACTGGACGCATTCATACATAAAGTGTATATTCACGTTGCCAGGAAAGTGTATGTGAATGTGTATTTGTTTGAGAAAACGGCGTTACCTTTGCAAGTGCAAAAACACAATCGAGAACTGGAACTGATTGTCCAGGAATGCATTTTGATGGCCATTCGTGAGAGCATTCCTACGGAATCTATTATTCGTGCCTATATGGACGAAAGTGTGGAACAGGAGGAGGAGGTCATCATCGAGGACATTCCGGAGGAAAAACCGGTGATTGAATCCGTTGTAGGATTAAATTCGGATGAAAATGAAAGTGAAAAGATCAAAGAAATGGCTGAATTATTGGAGAAAAACAAAGAGGAGGCGCCGGTTCTCGTTCCCACAATTAAAGACCTGAACGAAGAAAAGGTCGTGACACGTTTGTCATTCAATGACTATGATTCTGTATTAGACGATGATAATCAGAGAAATACGGTGAGTGCGCCGAAATCCATTGAACGTTTGGAGGAAATCAGTACATCGCGTGCTATTCAACGGAAATTGGAGGAGGAGGAAGAAGACAGTGATAAAATTGTGATACATACGGACAACATTGAATTGAATAATTTAGATGTGATGAATTTGGGGGCAAATGAGAAAAAACCGGCGATTGAGGATATTTTATTGGACAATGTGGAGGAATTATTTTAGATAATGGGAGGAATTTTTTTAGACCTTTGGACCTTTGGACCTTTGGACCTTTGGACCTTTGGACCTTTGGACATTTTTTTTAGTGATAAAAATGCCCAAAAAATGAATTAAATACAAATGAATAATGTGTTGTATATGCCGTTTATTACTTTTATTTATAAAGTCGGAAAAAACAGTAAAACATATTATGGTAAATATTGTTTTGATTATATTTCAGACGACCATGATGGGTTAGATAATGAGGTTAAACATATATTGAAAAAAGGGTTAAATGAGTATAGAAAAAAAAATAATAGTAAAGAACTAAAGTCAAAAATTATTGTAGGTATATTATCTTTTTCATCAAACCGAATTATTCCAACATATTCAACCGATAATGAAAAAAAATGTTTTGATTTTTATTATAATTATGATGATAAAATATACATTAATGGAAAATTAATATAACAAATTGGGCAGGATGATTTACACATTTTTACATTTACTACGTAGCGAAACGCCGATATAATATAAATATAAATATTAATGATTACAACAACTGTACCCTATGGTAGATTAGGAAATCAAATTATACGTAATTTAGCAGTCTCTTTAGTAGCTGAAAAACATAATCTAATTGTTGATTATTGTAATAAAGATTTAATTCACAAATTAGGTATTGAATTATTTAGTGGAATTAATTCATATAACTGTACTGAATGTTTAACAGATGATAATTACTTTACAATTTACAATATTGATAAATTAAATTATAATGTAAATCCAAACAACCATTTTTTTCAGACGAAAGAAATAACAAATTTTTTATATAATTATTTACATAAAGATGAAATAAAATCAAAAATTATTGATAACAATCCATTTAAAGATCGATATACCAAAAATAATGATTTATTTATTCATATTAGATTAGCTGATGTTGTACAATATAATCCAGGAGTTACATATTATGTAAACGCAATTAAAAACATTTTTTTTGATGATTTGTATATATCAACCGATGATAATAATAATGATATTATAAAAGAACTATTAAAATTATACCCATCCTCGCAATTAATTAATTATGATGAAATAAATACATTTCAATTTGCGAGCACTTGTAAACATATCATATTATCACATGGTTCATTTTCAGCATTAATTGGTTATTTATCATTTTTTTCAAATATTTATTATCCTGAATATGAATTAAATAAAATATGGTATGGCGATATGTTTTCCATTGATAATTGGATTAAATTAAGTGTTAATTAATCGGTGTTTCACTACCTAATAAATGTGCAATGCAAAGGTGTAAAAGGTATAAAAAGTGTAAATTTTGGGAGAGTAATGAAATGAGAGTAATATAATACGTTCAAATGTCCTATAAAAACAACACGAAAATAGTATATAGACAGTCATCCGACCCAGAAAAAAATGGAAAAAATCGTCTTTTTGGGCATCGTCGTCACATTTCTATTTTGCATTGTCAAATTTCTGGAAATGAAATATTTAGAAAAAACCATGCGTCCGTTGAAAGAATTCGTCCGCGATGCGGCCATCGTATTCTCATGTGCAATTGCCGGAGGTCTATTAGTGAATACTACAGGAAACTATTTGACCGAACTGATGAATGTCGTAACTGAGACCAAAACGCTGGATGCCGCATCCACCCAGATTTTCACAGATTTACCAGGTTTTTAGGTATATGTATCATAAAACAACTGGACGATTTTCAAAAATGCACATTTTATATTTTATATGTTATAATACAAAATATAAATTCAATTTTTTACACTATACCACCTGTCCTTGCCCTATATACAGTTTCAATACCTGGTTTCAATCGCATAATACGCATCGAAATCCTCCAGACTCATGAAATGGCACGTAATGATTTTTCGAATATCCATTTTTCGCGCACAACATTCTTTCCCGTGAACCAGGCCTTTGTAATTGCATCTGTAAAATCCGTCATATATAGTATAAATTTTATGGTCAATCACATATTTATATATGAAATAGGGCATACATACATCACAACAATCGGCCAGATCAGCCATACCATTTCTCGCACAAATGGCCGACCAGTTATCATACATCGTAGTCAGATGGGGATATAGTTCGTTCAATAGAGAACCTGTAATGACAAATCCCGCGCCTCCATCATGGAACACGAATTGTTGGCCGTCCATCACCCGGATTTCGTCGTGGCCGCCAATGTACGATTTTTCGACGCCGGTGAACTCTCTCAAAAACATCATGATGTTTCGTATATTGACATAGGTATCTGTCCCACATACGAGGATGAATTCGGCATTGTAATTGTCGTGGATATATTTGAGTCCCAAATTTTGTTTGAATGACGCGGATTTGTAGTCGTTTTTCACGCCGGGTAAATAGACGAATTCCGGTCCGACGAATTCGGTTTTCTCCTCACCGAGGAAATAGAGAACCTCAATACCGAACGATTTGGCGATTTTTCCCCAGGTTTCGGTGACTTTCTGGATCTGTTTTTTGTATTTGGTAATAGTTGGACAGGCGTAGACGCAAATGACCAGTTTTGCATTCTTTTTATTATTTTGGGGGAACTGGTAGGGGGTTTTGTTTTGTTGAATGGTTTGATGGGATTGGAATTGGTTTTGATCTTGATTTTGATTTACCATGTTTATATTGGTTGTTGGTATGGTTTTATTGGTAAATGTGTTTGTTTGTGTCGGAACAAATTTATTGGTAATTGGATCGAATGTCATTGTAGCCGGATCATACGAGGCGACAGTAGGATTGAATGCGGGTTTTAAATTATTATCGGATTTTTCAAAATCGTTCAATTTCTTTTCAGGTAAAGGACCGTATGTATGTTCGGATGGTTCTTTGGTAGAAAATGGTTCTTTGAATAAAGAAACATTTATAACGGAATTTGAATCTGTATTATTAGAATTTAAAAAAGATTCTGTTTTTGGTTCTGGATAAACATTTTGAATCGGTATTCGGGTGAATTCTTTTTCTGTTCCTGCAGGGGTTTTCACTGAATCATCGATTGAAAATGTAATTGGATTTGTTTGAGGAGGTGTATATGGACTTTGGATAGGAGGTGTATATGGACTTTGGATAGGAGGTGTATATGGACTTTGGATAGGAGGTGTATATGGACTTTGGGTAGGAGGTGTATATGGACTTTGGATAGGAGGTGTATATGGGTTTGATTGAAATGGTGTATATGGATTTGATTGAAATGGTGTATATGGATTTGGTTGAGGAGGCACATAGGATTTGTTATTCCGATTTACATTTTGTTTGAAAGAATCATCGAAAATGGATACTTTTACTTCGGGGTCGGTTTTCGATGGCATTTTTGTTGTAATTACATATTTAATTTTTATTATTTTATATTTATTTTCATGTAAATATAAATTACCAATAGGTAGGTAATTGATCAATGTCCATATACTCAATCTTTTCATCCAGTTTGTCAACCTGGAATTGTGTGAAATACGGGTTATTCATCTGATTGTACGGCGTATGCTGATGCACGGTTCTCGCAATCATTTTGTATAATTTGAATCCCGGGTATCGTTCATCGCCATTGCTTTTATAGAGAACATTTCGCGATTTGTCGTCCGTGCACCATTCATTTACTACCGTCTGCAATTCGTCGAGGTCATTCATATCCTCGCCGTCATCAATAATGAAATCGAAAATGGAACACCCCAGTCGACATAGGTCGAAACTGTAATTGGGATCGAGCCTGGATTTTTTCTCATTGAAATAGGGTTCGAAATTGTATTGCCCTGCGCCGTCACCGGAGGGGGCGAAACTGTCGCTGCAATATTGGCGGCCCTGGTATTTGTATATGGACCGTCCGAAATCGATGATTTTGTAGATGCGACCGTAGGTGGGCACTTTGTAAAATATGCCATTGAATTTGTAATACAAAAATTCGGTTTTCGTTTTCACATACATGATATTGTTGGTATGTAGATCATTGTGTGTGAATTTGAAAAGTTTTTGATATATACCCAGAGTCATAATGATTTGCATGAGAACACTCGCTCCCGTTTTCGAATTAATACTATTTTTTTCGAATAATTCGTCGAGGGTTCCGTCGCATTTTTCCATACAAATCATTTGAATAGGGAAATTGTGAATGTATGCGTATATGGCCATCTCGGAATCAGATCCTGTTTCTGATTCTGATCCTGAACCGGATTCTGATTCTGATCCTGATTCTGATCCTGATTCTGATCCTGATTCTGATCCTGATTCTATTTCATCATTATCTGCTTTATCGTCATATAATTCATCATTATCATCTACATCGGTATTTTCGGATTCAGAATCGGATTCTGAATCTGAATCAGATTCTGAATCCGATTCCGAATCATGGATTTCTGTTTCATTTTCGTTTTCTTTTTCATATACAATTTCATCCGTAAAATCTGTTTTTTTATCAACATAATCACATAAAACTTTCGCGTTCTCATCTATCGAAATAATATCCACAACGTCATCCAATAAAACCGAATCGTCCACCAATACAATTCTATTTTTATTATTTCGAGAACATCCCATATTCATGAATGGATCATTATCCGGATTTATATCATCCATCAAAAACAATTTACCTCTCTGTTCATGGAAAAAATTCGACTGATTCAAATAATCCATATCATCGATAACATTGATTTTGAATTTCTCCTGAATTCCCAAAAACGATCCGTAATAATCAATGCAGTGAACAATTCCGTGTGTATGGAGAACCTGAGATGATAAATAGCAGAAAAATGCGTCGATATAGGATGCATTATCTCGATTGGCCAATTTAGGGATCGAACGGTCGAATTGGCCAGGTTTCGGTAGTTGCCGGATTTTGGGATCGTGAATGTCGTATTTGCCTACCATGTATCTGGCCGGGTCCAATAATGGCGAGAATTTCACGAAAACTGGTTGATGATAGGATACGCCGGTTCTCATATCGACTACTGTGTCTAAATTGAGTATATGGTATTTATTTTGTAACACTGCTTTTTCTTTATCTTCGTTCTTATTATTTCTATCCTCGTTCTTATTTCTATCCTCGTTCTCATCTTTGTCATTCTGAAAATCCGAGTAGATCGGATTGTATTCCTGTAAATTTGTTATAATGTAGGGGCGATATACATCTAAATCTACTGGTTCCGTTTTTACCTTTTCCAATTGTTCATATTGGTTCTCTAAATTGTCGAGATTCAAAGGATAATTATCCGCCGTTGTAAAAGTGGTTTGAAATTTAGTCGTAGGTTTTATAGGCATGAGGTATTTTTTATTTATTTGACGGATCTTTTATAAATTAGTTGTTTGAATAAAAAATAAAAATACAAACTCATACATTCTGTAAAAGAGTGACTATTTTACAAAAGCGAGAGTTCTCTGATTTTCTATATCGTCATCATCGATATCGTCATTGTAAATATGCGTCCACCTATACCATTTCATAAATATAGTGTTCATGCAATATATTAGGTGCGTGATACATATGGATAATTTATATGTCGTCATATATATACATTTAACATGACATTAGAATTAAAAAAATTCGACATGCGATCCATCACATTTAAACCGGACGAGAACAAAGGACCGGTCATTGTATTAATCGGACGTCGTGATACCGGAAAATCATTTTTAGTACGAGATTTATTGTTTCATCACCAGGATATTCCGATCGGAACCGTTATATCAGGTACGGAGGCGGGCAACGGTTTTTATTCGTCGCATGTTCCTAAACTCTTTATTCACGAGGAGTACAATACCGTCCTCATCGAGAACATTTTGCGCAGACAGCGGGGGGTTCTCAAACAGATGGTCAATGAAATGAAAAATTTCAAACGGACGACGATTGATCCCCGGACATTCGTCATTTTAGATGATTGTCTATATGACCAATCCTGGACCCGCGATAAAATGATGCGTCTGTTATTCATGAACGGTCGTCATTGGAAAGTCATGCTCATCATTACAATGCAATATCCGCTGGGTATACCTCCCAATTTGCGTACCAATATCGATTATGTTTTCATTCTGAGAGAACCGTATTTGACCAATCGAAAACGTATTTGGGAGAACTATGCGTCGATGTTTCCCACATTGGAATCGTTCTGTTCCGTCATGGACCAAACCACCGAGAATTATGAATGTCTCGTTATTAACAACAATGCGAAATCGAATGCGTTGAATGATCAGATTTTTTGGTACAAATCGGAGAACCGTCCAGATTTCAGACTGGGATCGAAAGAATTCTGGGAAATATCGAAAGGTATGGGATCGGATGATGAAGACGAGGCATATGATCCCAATAAAAACAAAAAACGGGGTGCCGGACCACCTATCAATGTGAAAAAGACCAAATGGTAGGTATATGACACTACACAAAACGTATTATAATAATATTATTGATTTTTTGAATATTATTATATATTTGGCCATATACAATCTATTTTATTTACTTTTTTATTTTTTTACTTTTTGTCGACTACACTTTCCACGAATTCCTCATTGGCTTTCTGGATCTCATCTTCATCGACGGCGGTTCTCTCCTCGAAATTGATACGTTCCTTTACGCCGATTAAATTGCCGTCCTCATCGATTGTCTGGGTCAATACATTGCCGCTCTTTTTGGCCAGGGCAATGTTCTCCTCGATGGCTTTGCGTTTAGTCTCTTTGATACGGCGTTCGAATTCCTCTTTCGCTCTGGCCTCATTTTTGATTTTCTCATTGTGCAATTGATTGAGTTCCTCTTCCATGAATTCGATGCGCCCGGTTTTATAGGCATCCGGATCCCATGGAATCCAGGTTCCTACGGGGCCAACATAGATGTCGTGATTGGGGTCGATTTCGCGGATCTTTTTGCATCGTAATTCGGCCTCCTCCTGAGTATTGTAAACACCGCGGATTTTGATTCCGCGAACCGAGGTCTGAAACTGGTTCTCTTTCTGGAATCGCTCATTCAGTTTATTCTCGTTTTTGTCCAGGTAATTTTTGTATTCGTCGGTAATGTCGGAGGATTTCAATTTCACGTCCTCCTCTTTCAGGAAATCCATATAGTCATTCATTAAATCGTCCGCCGATAAATTGTATTTATATGACAAAAATTGGATGAAATCGTAGAATTTGCCCATTGATTTCACGAAATCCCATTGTTTGATGAATTGGTCAAATAAAAATAGTTCGCGTTGTTTCACTATTTTTTCGGGGGAAATAAAAGAAATACATGCGAATTTTTGTCCGGCAATAATTGGGTCTTCGTCACATAGATCAATATATTTAGGATTTGGTTGACCATTTGGTAAA
>Ga0315905_10005309_pt1 | contig 13130 bp, 7 predicted proteins | sample LakEriMetagenome_5_FD_203522 | JGI IMG/M metagenome (GOLD analysis project Ga0315905, IMG submission 203522) | Freshwater fungal communities from buoy surface, Lake Erie, Ohio, United States - Buoy 4 MA121 | ecosystem: Environmental > Aquatic > Freshwater > Lake | place: USA: Lake Erie, Ohio... | reverse complement strand
TGCGGTTGCAGGCACTGATCGCCATACCGAGCAGCATCTTCACCGCCGGATCCCGCTCATCGAAGAGCCCGGCAACCAGGCCCGAATCGCGATCCAGCCCCAGCGTGAGTTGGGTGAGATCGTTGGAACCGATCGAGAAGCCGTCGAAGTGCTCCAGAAACTGCTCAGCCAGCAAGGCGTTGGAAGGAATCTCGCACATCATGATGAGCCTGAGTCCGGCCTCGCCGCGCCGCAGGCCGTTATCGGAGAGCAACTGCACCACCTGCGCCGCCTCGCTGACCGTGCGCACAAAGGGCACCATCACCTGCACGTTGTCCAGCCCCATCTGCTCGCGCACATGACGCAACGCGCGGCACTCCAGTTCGAAGCAATCCCGGAAGCCGCGATCGACGTAGCGCGAGGCACCACGGAAGCCCAGCATGGGGTTCTCTTCGACCGGTTCGTATTGCTGTCCACCGACGAGGTGGGCGTACTCGTTGGATTTGAAATCGGAAAGCCGCACGATCACCGGCTTGGGATGGAACGCAGCGGCGATCGTGCCGATCCCCTCCGCCAGTTTGGCAACGAAATAGTCCGTGGGCGAAGCATAACCCCGCGTGCGCCGCTCCACGGCCTGCCGCAAATCACCGGTAAGGGAATCGAAGCCGAGCAGTGCCTTGGGGTGCACGCCGATCATGCGGTTGATGATGAATTCAAGCCGGGCGAGCCCCACGCCCTCGTTGGGCAGTTGGCAGAAATCGAAGGCGCGATCCGGGTTGCCCACGTTCATCATGAGTTTTACGGGAAGCACGGGCATTTCCCCTGCTCCGTCCGCATTGACCTGGAACTCGAGACGCCCTTCGTAGACGTGCCCTGTGTCACCCTCGGCACAGGAGACGGTGACCGGCGCACCGTCCTGCAGGCGCTCTGTCGCGTCCCCGCAACCCACGACTGCGGGAATGCCGAGTTCGCGCGCGATGATCGCGGCATGGCAGGTGCGCCCTCCGCGGTTGGTCACCACGGCCGCAGCACGTTTCATGATCGGCTCCCAGTCGGGATCGGTCATGTCCGTGACCAGCACATCGCCATCGCGCACGCGCTCCATGCCCGAGGCGTTCTGGATCACGCGCACGGTACCCGAACCGATGCGATGACCGATCGCCCTGCCCTCGCAGAGCACCGCGCCACGCTCCTTCAACAGGTAGCGCTCGACAGTGCCCCCTGCCATACGGCTGCGCACGGTCTCGGGACGCGCCTGCAACACGTAGAGCAGGCCGTCGTCACCGTCTCGTGCCCACTCGATGTCCATGGGCCGACCGTAGTGCTCCTCGATGCTGAGGGCGATACGGCCGAGTTCCGCGACCTCCGCATCGCTCAGGCAAAAGCGCTGCTGGTCGGCCTCGGACACGGGTTCGATGGCCGTGCCCTGCGCCGCGTACACCATGCGCTGTTTCTTGTCGCCGAGGTTCCGGCGCAAGACCGGGTCGAACCCGGCCCTGAGGCCATGCTTGAACACGTAGAACTCGTCCGGGTTGACCGCACCCTGCACAACCATTTCGCCCAGGCCCCACGCTGCCGTGATGAACACGACGCCGTCGAAGCCCGACTCGGTATCCAGCGTGAACATCACGCCGCTCGCGCCCGTCCCGGCCTGCACCATGCGCTGCACGCCCGCGGAGAGCGCAACCTCGGCGTGACGGAACCCCTTGTGCACCCGGTAGGCGATGGCGCGGTCGTTATAGAGAGAGGCGAAGACTTCGTGAATGGCATCGATGACCGCATCGTCGCCCCGGACGTTGAGGAAGGTCTCCTGCTGGCCGGCAAACGAGGCGTCGGGGAGGTCTTCCGCGGTTGCAGACGAACGCACGGCAACCGCGACGTCTTTGCCCTCCGAAAGGGCGCGCCACGCGGCGATGATTTCCTCGCGGAGCGTGTCGGGAAACGGCGCAAGCCGGATCCAGTTGCGGATCTCGGCGCCGGCGGCAGCCAGCGCAGTCACATCCTCGGTGTCCAGGCTGGAAAGCCGCTCGGCAATACGGGCATCGAGACCGTCGTGAGCGAGGAATTCGCGGTAGGCCTCAGCGGTGGTCGCGAATCCGTCGGGCACGCGCACGTGCGCCGCAGCGAGACCACGGATCATCTCGCCCAGGGAAGCGTTCTTGCCGCCCACCCTGCCGACATCACCCATGCCGAGTGTATCCAGTTGCAGAATCCGAGCGCCCATCGTTTCAGCCTCCCTGTGCCGATCGTGCGCCATGGTAACCGAGGCCTGTGCCAGAATGGCTCCGACCCACATCAGGAATTCCCGTTTTGAAGCGCACCGCTTTTTTTGTGTCCGACGGCACCGGCATCACGGCCGAAACACTCGGCGAGGCCCTGCTCGCGCAGTTCGATGGGCTGGAGATGGAGTTCGTGCGGATGCCCTACGTCGACACAGAAGAAAAGGCCCGTGCCGCGGTGGAGCACATCGACGCGGCGGCGCTGCGCGACGCAGCCCCGCCGCTCATTTTCGACACCGTGGTAGACCAGCGCCTGCGCCAGATACTGGGAACCTCGCGCGGGGACATGTTCGACATCTTTGCCACTTTCCTCGCGCCGCTGGAACGGGCGCTCGGCAAACCCTCGAGTTTCACGGTCGGCGGATTCCATCACACCCAGCACCACCAGTATCACCAGCGCATCGATGCCATCCACTACGCGATGGCAAACGACGACGGCGCATCCGGCAGTGAGTACGCGAAAGCCGACGTCATCCTCGTGGGCGTATCGCGCAGCGGCAAGACGCCCTCCTGCGTCTACCTCGCGATGCAGTTCGGCGTGCACGCCGCGAACTACCCGATCACGGAAGACGATCTCGATCGTGGCCGCCTGCCCGCCGCACTCGGGCCGTACCAGGACCGCTTGTTCGGGCTGAGCATCGACCCCGAGCGTCTCGCCTCCATCCGCCACGAGCGCAAGCCCGACAGCCGCTACGCCTCGCTACGCCAATGCGAGGACGAAGTACGCCAGGTCGAAGGGCTATTCCGCCGTCACCGCATTCCCTTCCTCAACACCACGCAGATGTCCGTCGAGGAGATAGCCACGCGGGTGATGATGGAAAAGGGAATACAGGGCAGGAAGCGCTGAGCAAAGGCCTCAGGGCAGCAAGCGGCGGGCGGCCGCGCGCGGCGTGAGTTCTCCTCGCAACACCTGCTGCTCCAGCCGCGGAAGTTCGGCTTTCACATGCGGGTCCGAGCGGAAGCGCTGCTCCAGCAACTCCGCGATCAGACGCCTCAGCCACGCACCGTTCTGTCGCGCTCTGCGCGATGCCATGGTTCCGGTCGCCTCTGCCTCGCGACGGAAGTCGCCGATCATCTCCCACACAGCATCCACGCCGTGGTTTTCGAGGGCAGAACAGCACAACACACGCGGCGTCCAGCCGTCGCCATGGCGCAGCAGGTGCAATGCATTCTCGTAATGCTGGCGCGTGCGCGCCGCCAGGCCCGCGCTTTCCCCATCGGACTTGTTTATCACCAGCGCATCGGCGAGTTCCATGATCCCGCGCTTGATGCCCTGCAACTCGTCACCTGCATTCGGCAGCATGAGCACCAGAAAGAAATCGACGAGTTCCGCCACCTCGTATTCGGACTGCCCAACCCCGACCGTCTCGACGAGGATGACGTCGAAGCCTGCCGCCTCGCACAGAAGAAGACTCTCGCGTGTGCGGTGGGCAACACCACCGAGGGCTCCCGACGAAGGTGAGGGCCTGATGAAGGCGGCGTCCTCACGTGATAGCCGCTCCATGCGCGTCTTGTCGCCAAGGATGCTGCCGCCGGCGACCGGGGAGCTCGGATCCACCGCGAGGACGGCAAGTCTGTGGCCTTCCCGCAGCAGATGAAGCCCGAAAGCCTCAATGAAGGTGGATTTGCCCACACCGGGAACACCGCTCACGCCGATGCGTATGCTCCTGCCCGTGTGCGGCAAAACCGATTCCATCAGCACATCGGCCTGACGGCGGTGCTCCTCACGCGTGCTCTCGACCAGCGTGATCGCCTTGGCGAGCGCGCGCCGGTTGCCGGCGAGGATCTGCTCCGCGTCCACAGGCCGCTGCAGCTCAGCCGCCACTCGCGCGGACGGCGTTCAGCACCTCCCGTGCGGCCGCGGGAATGCGCGTACCGGGCCCGAAAATGCAGCGCACACCGGCCTCCTGAAGGAAGCCGTAGTCCTGGCGCGGAATCACGCCACCAGCCACTACAACTATCTCGCCAGCGCCCTGCGCGCGCAGTGCCTCGATCAGTTGCGGGATGAGCGTCTTGTGTCCGGCCGCGAGGCTGGATGCGCCCACCACATGCACATCGTTCTCGATCGCTTGGCGGGCGACTTCTTCCGGCGTGGAAAACATCGGCGAGAGATCGATATCGAAGCCGACATCGGCAAAGGCGCTGGCAATCACCTTCGCGCCGCGGTCGTGGCCGTCCTGTCCCATCTTGCATACCAGCATGCGCGGACGACGGCCGTGCTGCTCCACGAAGCCCGCGATATCGGCGCAGAGGGCTTGCCAGTCGGCGTCCTTCTCGTAGGCACTGCCGTACACACCCGAGACCGTGTTGGCCGAGGCGCTGTAGCGTCCCCATACCTCTTCGAGTGCGGAAGAGATCTCTCCGACCGTCGCACGCGCGCGCGTCGCGTCCACAGCAAGAGCAAGCAGGTTGCCGGAGCCGCCGCGCGCAGCCGCGGCAAGTGCGGCGAGCGCAGCGGACACCGCAGCCTCGTCACGGGAGCCCCGGATCGCAGCGAGCCTGCGCAACTGGGCGTCGCGCACCGCACCGTTGTCGATCTCGAGAATATCGACCAATTCCTCTCTGGCAGGCGGGTACTTGTTGACGCCTACGATCACATCTTCGCCACGGTCGATGCGCGCCTGCTTGCGGGCGGCGGATTCCTCGATGCGCAGCTTGGGCATCCCCGTCTCGATGGCGCGCGCCATGCCGCCTTGTGACTCGACCTCGCAAATGATCTCCCACGCGCGATCGGCGATGTCCTGAGTGAGCGACTCCATCATGTAGGAGCCACCCCACGGGTCGATGGTCGCGGTGATGCCCGTCTCTTCCTGGATGATCAGCTGGGTGTTGCGCGCGATGCGCGAGGAAAACCCGGAGGGGAGCGCGATAGCCTCGTCGAGCGCATTCGTATGCAGCGACTGAGTGCCGCCAAACACGGCGGCCATGGCCTCGATGGTGGTGCGAACCACGTTGTTGTACGGGTCCTGCTCGGTGAGTGACCAGCCCGAGGTCTGGCAGTGCGTGCGCAACATCCTGGATTTCACGCTCTTCGGTCCGAAGCCGTCGACGATGCGCGCCCAGAGGAGGCGCGCCGCACGGAGCTTCGCGATCTCCATATAGAAGTTCATGCCGATCCCGAAAAAGAACGACAGCCTGCCCGCGAACTCGTCGATGCCGAGCCCTGCCGCGATAGCGGTGCGGATGTACTCCTTGCCGTCGGCGAGCGTGAACGCGAGTTCGAGTGCCGCGTCAGCGCCCGCTTCCTGGATGTGGTAACCCGAGATCGATATCGAGTTGAAGCGCGGCATGTTGCGCGCGGTGTAGGCAATGATGTCGCCGATGATGCGCATGGAGGGCGCTGGCGGGTAGATGTAGGTGTTGCGGACCATGAACTCTTTCAGGATGTCGTTCTGGATCGTTCCGGAAAGCTGCTCCTGCGAGACGCCCTGCTCCTCTGCCGCAACGATGTAGCCGGCGAGCACAGGCAGTACCGCGCCGTTCATGGTCATCGATACGGAGACCTTGTCGAGCGGGATGCCGTCGAAGAGGATCTTCATGTCCTCGACGCTGTCGACAGCCACACCGGCCTTGCCCACATCGCCCACCACGCGCGGGTGATCGGAGTCATACCCGCGGTGCGTGGCGAGGTCGAAGGCTACGCTCACGCCCTGCCCTCCCGCGGCGAGCGCCTTGCGGTAGAACGCATTTGATTCCTCGGCCGTCGAGAAGCCCGCGTACTGACGGATCGTCCACGGGCGACCCACGTACATCGTCGCCTGCGGCCCGCGCACGAAGGGCTCGAATCCCGGCATCGTGTTGGCAAAGGGAAGCCCGGCAGTATCCTCTGCGGTATACAGTGCTTTGAGGCGAATGCCTTCAGGCGTGATGGTGTCCAGCGAATCGGGCGCGTTGCCGGCGGTTTGCTTGCGGACTGCCTTGTCCCAGTCGGCAAGGCCGGCAATGGCGGGGCGGTAATCCTGTGTGCTCATGAGCAAATCCTCGGAATCAGTGGCCGGCAGGCGGCTGGCTCAGTTCGATCAGCACGCCGTCGCAACTCTTCGGATGGATGAAGATCACGCGGCAGCCGTGTGCACCCGGGCCCGGCGCATCGGAAAGAAACTGGTATCCCTTCTCGCGCAGGCGCTCCACGTCGGCATCGATGTCGTCGGTACGGAAGCAAAGGTGGTGGATGCCACCGCCCTTTTTCTCGAGATACTTCGCGATGGGCCCCTGACCGCGCAGCGGGTGCACCAGTTCGATGTGCGTGGGCGGCAGGGGAAAGAAAGCCGTGCTGGTTTGCGCTGATTCGACATCTTCGGTGCCGTCCAGCGGCAACCCGAAATCATCGAGGAAACGGCGGATCGCCCGCTCCAGATCGGGAACGGCGATCGCGATGTGGTCGAGCGCGGTGATCATGCGGCCTCCAGACTCTTGAGAAACGCTGCCGTGGCCGCCACCCGCCGTTCACGCAGTTGCTCGGGCGTATCCAGCACGATCTGCTCGTCCGGAATCACTTTGAAGAGCGGTTGCCCCTTCTTGATGATCACACCCTCGCCGTGCAGCAGCACTTTCCCGATGGTGCCGCTGAAGGGGGCATAGACGCGGTTGAACATCTTCATCACTTCAACGATGTAGAGCGGATCTCCGGCCTTGAAATGCTGTCCCTCGCTCACGAAAGACGGCGCGCCCGGCGCTTCCCGCGGGTAGAACATGCCACCGCTGGCTGCGAGGATCTCGTCGGCGCGTGCGGCAGGCGGCGGCACCAGCACCTTCGCCATTTCGGCCTGATGCTTCGGATCGAGCAGTGCGTCGGGAATCTCGATCGAGAGATCGTCGTTCACGCACAGATCATGGAAGCCGGTGACCTGCGCGATGTAGGGCAGCACCAGCAGCACGTCCATCCCGGCCTGGAACCCCAGATGCGCGGCACGCACGGTGCCCCACTCGACGCCGCTCAGACCAACCGGCGCCGTGGACGCGCGCAAGGCGACATCAAGCGCCGCCCAATCTGTGAGCCCCGTCAGTTCCACTGCTTTCGCGTAGAACGACAGCGCCTGTTGCAGAACCGCGTTGTCGTGATCCCAGATCATGTAGGCCGGCGGTGTGCCCGCGCGGAAATCCATGTTCAGGTAGTGGTAGGTGTCGGCAAGCAACTCCACGGGGTTCGTGTTGAAGGCAATCTTGCCGCCGGCAACGGTGAAGGCCGTGCGATGAATGCTGAGCCAACCCGACAGCATGTGCGGTTCGGCGAAGAGCTTGTGCACCGGACGCAACAGCAGGGATTGCTTGCGGTCGACACACTCCGCGAGTGCCTTGCGGCTGCCCGCATCGGTTTCCGCCGCCAGAAGCCGGCGACGTATGTCACCAAGCGCATGCTCCACGTCGAGTGCTTCCGCGCGCTGGCGCAACCGCCCCACGGCGGTGAGGTAGGGCACGATGAATCGGGTGGTCGGGCGCGCCTGCACGTTCGCCCCGAGGAACCAGTTCACGAGCCCGTAGTGGAACTCGAGGTTTGTCGCCAAATCCTTTCCCGCGAGGTGCGTGACACGCAGGATCTCGGCGAGACGCCGGTACACGTCCGGCCGGTCCTCGCCTACGGTGAGCAGCAGCGCGATGTTGCTGTCGTAGGCACCCGCGAGGGTGTAGGACATGAACACATCAGTGTCGGGGTTGTGGATGCTGATGCCCTGATCGTCACGGATCTCGCCGGCAACCGCATTCGACCAGGTGCGGATCACGCCGCCTGCGTGCGGAGCGAGCGCCTGGTTGGTGGCGTTCAGGCGCGCCTCCAGAGAGGCGTTGTGCCGCTGCACGCGCTCGGGCTTCGGCAGACGCTTGCCGTGGCGAGCGAGCAGCACCATGGCCTCGACCAGCGACTCCACCACAAAGGCCTCGGAAGGATCCTCGGGATTGTGGAAGCGCAGCCCGTAGCAGAGCTCCGTCACACGGTGCTCGACCTGGATGCGCGTGTTCATTTCCATGAAGAAGTGGTGATCGCGCTCGACGATGCACTCGAAGGTCGAGACCGAATCCAGACCTACCGCGGCGCCGAAGCGCGATGCTTCCTCTTCCATGCGCTGCAGGATCAGCAGGTCCTGTCGCAGAACACGCGCCTGCGCTTCATTACCCGCTGCTTCGGCCGCCGCAATGGCAATGCCGAGTTCCTCCTCGGTGACGGAAACCTCGAGGAGCTTCTGCTCGTGCATCTGCAACGAGCAGTCGCGACCGCCCAGCGTGGTGCACCACTCGCCATTGCCGATCACCTGGATTTCCTGGTGACGGGTGGATTCGATGTTCAATTCGAGCAGGATGTTCTTGTTGTCACCCACGCCGGTAGCTTTCACTTCGGCCAGAATCTCGCGGGCTTTTTCGGGGGCGGGGGCCGCCGCCTTGGCAATGCGATCTTCCAGACTTGCGCCCTCGAAAGACGCGGGAGAGGCGAGGATGCGCTGCCCCTTGCCACCGCCGCCGCCGATCGCCTTCAGGCGGATGCGGTTTTGCGGATAGCGCTGGTAAAGCTCGCGCAGTCGCAGCACGAGTTCCTCACACATCTCGTCGACCGTGTAGACGTCCACGCCCTTACGGCCAGCTGCGTTCAGCACAGCATCGACCTGAGTCTCGATCGACACCCCCTCTGCAAAGACGCTGTCCGGAATACCGAGCGCCTGCGAGGCGGCCAGGGCACGCAGGGCCGCCGCATCCGGATGCTTGCGGAGCAACGTGAGCGTGGTCAGGTTGTCGATGCCCGGCGTGACGCTGACGCCCACGGCGAGCGCAGTGCGCTTTGCCTCGTCCTTGAAACCTGCGCCGCGCACGGTACGGCTGCAGGGCCCGATGAATCGCAGGCCTGCTTCCTCGAGCGATTTGACGAGTTCTTCGTCTTCGGACATGAAGCCATAGCCCGCAAACACCGAGTCATAGCCGTTGTCGTGGGCGATGGCGATGATCTGGCGGATACGCTGCGTGCGCTCCTCTTTGCTCGCGCCCGTGTAGTCGGGAACGCGGTGCACGCGCTGCGGATCAGTGAGCGTGCGCAGTTCGGGCGCCAGCGCGTTGGAAAAGGTGATCGAGTCCTTCTCCGAGAGCAGGATCCCGTAGCCGTGGATCCCCATCTCGTCGAACACGTCCATCGCTTCGCGGCGGATCGGGCCGCGGCAGATGATGAGCGGGCGCATGTCGGTGCAGGTGAATCCCCGCACCCAGGCGGAGGGATGGTTGGCGAGCCGGCGATCCCGGTGTACGAGGGGGTTGCCGAGGTAGTGTTCGTTGCTGCTGCGCACGGTCGGGTGTCTCTCCGCAGGGGGTTCGCGTCAGTGGAATTCGCGCTGTACGCCGTTGAACGGCCCAGGCTCGTAGTGACGCAGGTGGAAGAGCAGGTTCTCGGCAAGCACCTTGCGGAGATCCGAGGGCATGACGATCTGCGAGATGGACCCCAGGCTCAGGGCCTCGTTGGGGTTCATCAGTTCTTTTTCGTAGCGCGCGGCGAGCGCCGCTTCCTGTTCCTTGGCCCAGGCATCGACCTGTTTCTTTGCTTCTGCCTCGGCATCCGCAACGCCGTCGGCCCGCAGCGCCTTCAGTGCCTCGGCGAGCCGCGACTGGCGTGCGGCACGCACCGCGCGCAGTTCGTCCTTGTAAACGAACTCGACGCCTGCGGGCCCCATCACGGCTGCGCGCGTCGTGGGGAGCGCTATCACCATGTCGGCGCCGGTGGGGTAGTTGTTGAACGAGGCATAGGCGCCGCCGAAGGCATTGCGCAGGATCACGAGGAAGCGCGGCGTGCGCAGGTCGATGATCGCGTCGAGCATGGCGCGCCCGGCCTGTACGATTCCGCCGGTCTCCTGCTCCCGCCCGGGCAGGAAGCCGGTAGTGTCTTCCATGAACACCACGGGGATGTTGTAGAGGTTGCAGAAGCGGATGAAGCGCGCGTTCTTGTAGGCCGCCGCGATATCGATCTGCCCGGAAGCCACGGCGCTGTTGTTGGCCACGAAGCCCACCACCTGCCCGCCAAGGCGCCCGAAAGCCGTGATGGTGTTGCGCGCACGGTCGGGCTGCACTTCCATGAAGTCGCCGTGATCGCAGAGCTGCTGGATGATGATGCTGACGTCGAAGGGCGTGTTGAAACCGGTGGGGGAGTTGAAGGCCTTGCGCAGCAGGATATCCACGTCCCAGGTCTTGCGGTCCACGGGATCGGACGTCGGCTGGTACCGGGCCAGTTCACCGTTGTTGTTCGGGATGTAGTTCAGGATCTCGCGGACTTTCATCAGCGCGCCCACCTCGTCCTCGACGACGAAATCGGTCACGCCGCTCTGCGAGTGCACCAGGGGGCCGCCGAGTTCGTCCGGCGTGACGTCCTCACCGAGAACGGACTTCACCACGCCGGCGCCGGTCAGGCCGAAGAAGGTGCCGCGCGGCTGGATCACAAAGCTGCCCTGACGCGGCAGGTAGGAGCCACCGCCAGCATTGAAGCCGAACATGCACATGATGCTCGGCACCACACCGCTCACCTTGCGCAGCGCGGTGAAGGCCTCGGCATAGCCATCGAGTCCTCCCACCCCGGCGGGCACGTAGGCGCCAGCGCTGTCGTTCAGGCCGACCAGCGGGATACGCCGCTTGCCCGCGAGCTCGAACAAGCGCGCGAGCTTGCGGCCGTTGGTGGCGTCCATGGAGCCTGCACGCACGGTGAAATCGTGTCCGTACAGCGCCACATCACGCCCGTTCACGCGGATGATCGCCGTAACCAGCGATGCGCCGTCGAGGTTCTCGCCCCAATTCTGGAAGAGTACCGTGGGCTCGCCATCGGCCAGCACCGCGATGCGCTCCCAGATGGTCATCCGGTCTTTCTGGTGCTGGCGCTCGATGTTGACCACACCGGCGGCCTGGCGCGGACGACGCTGCAGCGCGAGGCCCGCGGCCAGGGTCTGCTCGTAGAGACCGGGCTGATACCCGACCTGCCCCGGCACCGTGAAAGCGTGCTCGGGTTCGTCGTGGAAGGGATTCTGCAGGGAGTAGGCGGGACTCCGCTCGTCGCTCATCGTGCCGCAGTCCTTGAACAAAGAGGAAAAAAGTTCACGCCGCACACAAACCGCGTGGCGCCCGAAAAATGGCACACTGCACCGGCCTTCAAGGCCGTGTGGATGGCCACCGGCGAGCCGCTTGGCAGGCCGGCAAAAAACCCCGCAAGATTAGGCAGTTAGGGCGGCAAGATCAACCGCCGGAGGCGAATCGCTTGCACGTGCAGGATGTAGTCCCCCTGCCCTATCTCGCAGATCCATGCGGGTACTTCGCGCGCATCCGCCATCGCCGGGGTGCCGTGCTGCTCGACAGTGCCCGCCCCTACAGCCACGAGGGCCGCTTCGACCTGCTCTCGAGCGACCCTGTGGCTCAGGTCGAGTCGCGCCGCGGCATCACGCGTGAATGGCACGCCGGCCGCGAGCGCGCCGCGAGCGGCTCACCCTTCAAGGTGCTTGCAACACTGCTGGACGAACTCGCGCCCCAAGGCTGGCAACTTCCCGGCGAATGGCCCTTCTCTGGCGGCGCCATCGGCTGGTTCGGCTATGGGCTGGGCGCGCGCCTCTCCCGAACACCCTGGCGTGACCCGGGCGCTCTGCCGGACCTTCGCGTTGGCATCCACGGCTGGGCGTTGATGCAGGATCACGAACTCCGGCGCACCGCCGCGATCTTCACGCCTTTGGCGGGGCAGGCGCTGCGCCATGAGATCCTTCGCGAACTCGGGCAGTCCACCACAGCGCCAGAGCCGTTCAGAACGACCTCCCCGTTCCGCTCGAACATGGACCGCGCCGGCTATGCCTGCGCCTTCGCCCGGATCCGGGAGTACATCCTCTCGGGGGACGTCTACCAGGTGAACTTCGCGCAGCGTCTGAGCGCAGGCGGGCGAGGTGATCCATGGGAGGCGTACCTGCGCCTGCGCCGGCGCATGGCCTCGCCTTTCTCGGCGTTCATGGCAGACGGTGAGAGCGCGCTGCTCAGCCTCTCGCCGGAGCGCTTCCTGCGTGTCTCCGGGGGGCGGGTGGAAACACGCCCCATCAAGGGAACGGTGCGCAGGGACAACGATCCCGAGACGGACCGCGCACGTGCCGACGCCTTGCTTACCTCGGCCAAGGATCGTGCCGAGAACGTGATGATCGTCGACCTCATGCGAAACGACATCGGGCGCGCCTGCCGCACGGGCAGTGTGCACGTCGGAAAGCTCTGCTCGCTCGAAAGCTACGCGAACGTCCACCATCTGGTCAGCGTGGTCACTGGCGAACTCTCTCCGGAGGAGACACCGCTCAGTCTGCTGGAGCACTGCTTCCCCGGGGGATCCATCACGGGCGCGCCGAAGATACGCGCCATGCAGGTGATCGACGAACTCGAACCCGACGCGCGTAGCGTCTACTGCGGCTCCGCGGGATACATCTCCTTCGACGGCAACATGGATACCAGCATCACGATCCGTTCGCTCGCCTGGGACGGAGACGAAATCCATGCCTGGGGCGGTGGCGGTATCGTTGCCGACTCCGTCTGCGATACCGAATACCGTGAGAGCCTCACGAAGGTCGAACCGCTGCTGGAGGAACTGCAACCAGGCGCAATCGCGGCCCTGCTCAGAGATCCCTGATGCTCGCCGACCGGAAGGCATCGCGCAGACGCGAGTAGCCCACCACCGACGGAAACTGCGGGAACTCCGCGATCACCCGCTCGGGCGCATTGAACAGGATGCCCGCGTCGGCCTCGGCGAGCATGGTGGTGTCGTTGTAGGAGTCGCCCGCCGCGATCACGCGGAAATTGAGCGACTTGAGCGCCTTTACCGCCTGACGTTTGGGGTCCTTCTGGCGCAGCACATAATCCGTCACCCGCCCTGCCGCGTCCGCTTCCAGACGATGGCAAAAC
>Ga0315905_10005308_pt1 | contig 13131 bp, 17 predicted proteins | sample LakEriMetagenome_5_FD_203522 | JGI IMG/M metagenome (GOLD analysis project Ga0315905, IMG submission 203522) | Freshwater fungal communities from buoy surface, Lake Erie, Ohio, United States - Buoy 4 MA121 | ecosystem: Environmental > Aquatic > Freshwater > Lake | place: USA: Lake Erie, Ohio... | reverse complement strand
CCTGCTCCAGGAGCTCACGACTGATCACCCAACAAATTTCCTCTCGGACATATTCATTTTTTATACAAAAACAGCTTTTACTAAACTGTCGATACCAAGCACAATGGCGCTTTCGCACTTGGGGTATAGGGACATTTATTTAGAGGCATCATGATGGTGATCAGAGTCATGGTCTTTGGTACACACCACTCGGTGTGGTGTGTACCAAGGACCGACGCATGTCCCGCCCGCGCGCGCAACTAATCAGATGGGACCCTGGGACCCTCCTCGTCCCCCTCCTCCTCCTCCAGCTCTTCCTCCCTGGGCAACGGGCAAGCCCCAGACGCGCAGAGTGTGGTCATGGCTTACGCTGACGAGGCGCGCTCCGAGGTGGTGGGGCGTACAGCCGTGGGGCACCCACGCCAGATCGAACACGATGTCCTCGTGCCCCGTCAGCGCCCTTTTGAGCGTCAATGGGTCTTGCTCTTCCTCCGAGTCTGCCTCGTTCAGCCAGCCCTGTTTCGGGTTTAGGGTTTTGGTTTAGGGTTGAAGGAATTACGGTTTCTCCTCCAGCCTGCCCTAGGGTTTAGTGTTGAGGGTTTTGGTTTAGGGTCTGGGTCTTGGTCTAGGATTTAGGGTTTAGGGTTCTTTTGTTCTCTCTCTCTCTCTCTCTCTCCCTCCCTCTCTCTTTCGCTCTCGCGCGTGCGCTCTCTCTCTCCCTCTTTCTTCCCCCTTCCCTCAATCTCTCTCCCCCCCCTCACACACATGCTCGCACATATGTCTACCGACTCGTCCAATGCGCATGCCAGCTGCGAATGCACGTCCCAGGCTCGCCTCAACGGCAGAGCGAGAGGGTACATGCACGCAGGCTCACCTGAGATGTGGATTGCCAAATGTTGACATGCCCATTGGAGGAGGCAGTCGCCAACATAGTTCCACATGGCGACCACTCGACGCGCTTCACCTCGTCCTTGTGCTCCAGGCAGTGCAGGTGCGACATGCCGCCGCCTTTGGCCCCTGGAATACACACGCACACCAACACACACACGCATACTCACTCACATACACACATACATACACACACACACACACACATACACACACACACACACACACACACACACGACATGCTCTTGCCACCACCGCCGGCTTTCGCCCCTGTGCTGGTGCGATCGTGGATTTGTGTGTGTTTGTGTGTGTGTGTGTGTGTGTGTGCGTGGAACGTGGAGTCATTGCCCCTTTTAGTTTAGTGTACTTGAGTTTACGTTAGTTTAGTGTACTTGAGTTTAGTATAGAGACCGAGTTTGCGGAGATCCCAGACGCGGCACGTGCAGTCATCGCTTCCTGTCGCCAGGTGTGTGCCCGCTGGCGCAAAGTCTAGGCCTATGATATCGTCTCTGTGCCCCTCCACCTTGGTTGTGTGAGAGCGGAAGGGAGGTGTGGAAGGATGCGAGGGCCACGGGATAAAGGGCCACGAACTCTCGTTAGAGGAGGAGGATACATGCAGGTGTGGAAGGATGGGAGGGCCACGGGATAAAGGGCCACGAACGCAGGGAGCAAGTCAGAGAGAGGGAGAAATAAAGAGAGATGGAGATAAAGATACCGAGAGAGAGAGCGAGAGCGAGAGCGAGTGCGACAAGCAAGAGCGGGAGAGAGCGGGAGAGAGGGAAAGACAGATCAATGACAGAGCGCGCGGGCATTCGCGCAAGAGAGAGAGCGAGCGAGAGAGAGAGAGAGAAAGAGACAGAGAAGAGAGAGAGAGAGCAGAGCGAACAGAGAGAGAAGAGTTAGAGAGCGCGCGCGAAGAGAGTTGGAGAGTGAGAGTGAGAGAGAGAGAAGAGAGAGAAAAGAGAGAAAAGAGAGAAGAGACACACAGAGAGAGAAGAGATAGAGAAAGCGGAAGCACACCTCCATGACGCACTGTGCGCTGCGCAAAAGAGACCTACTATAGAGGCAAAAGAGACCTACTATAGAGGCAAAAGAGACCTACTATAGAGGCAAAAGAGACCTACTATAGAGACAAAAGAGACCTACTATAGAGGCAAAAGAGAATTACTATAGAGACAAAGAGACCTACTATACACACACCTCCATGACGCACTGTGCGCTGCGCAAATCCCACACTTTACCGAGCCGGTCAAAGGCGACGGTAGCCAGGAGCGCGCAGTCCAGTGGGTGGAACTTTACGCCGTAGACGGCCTGCCAGAGTATGCATGAGTGTCAAAAGAGACGTGTATAGCGGTAAAAGAGACCTACGGAGAGACTGATATAAGAGAAAAAGGGGCCTATGCAGAACTTTATGCCGTAGGCGGCCTGCGAGTGTATGCATCAGTGTAAAAGAGACCTACATAGTGGTGAAAGAGACCTGTATAGAGGTCACTTTCAGCCTAGACGGCTTGCGAGTGCTCCGTGAGGCAGGCGATGCAGGTATGGTAGAGAGAGAGAGAGAGAGAGAGAGAGAGAGAGAGAGAGAGAGAGGCAGGCGATGCAGGTATGGTAGAGAGAGAGAGAGAGAGAGAAAGAGAGAGAGAGAGAGAGAGGCAGGCGATGCAGGTATGGTGTCAAAAGTGACCTACATAGCGGTGAAAGAGACCTGTATAGAGATTCAAGTGGCCAGTGAGGCGCGCGCGATGCATGTATGCGCTAGTGCTGAAAGAGACCTATACAGCGGTAAACGAGACCTGCATAGCGGTAAAAGAGACCTACATATTCATAAATAGACACAATTAGAGGTAAAAGCGTCCTAAATGGAGGGAAAAGAGACCTGCGAGTGACCAGTGAGGCGCGCGATGCAATCAGACTTCCCGGTGGCAGGGGCCCAAACAAGGCAGGACGTATCATCAGATCCAGACGCTGCGAGGAGTTCCCCCGCCCCAGCCGCCGCACGCGGTTGAAAGTGTAATGTGTTGACCTCCCCGCTGTGGCCTCTGAACTTGTAGAGCGTGGAGCCATCGGAGGGGTCTAAATAGAAATTCTGCAAAGTCAATATTTAGTGACTGCACAGCACAAATCTACTAGGACATTGACGTTTTCAGAATTTGGCCTAGGACATAGCAGGAGCAATCCATGCTCGCAACGCCCAACAGGCTGCCGCGCGATGCGCCGCCCTTTCTGCTGTCGTCGCCAAATGCCACAGAGTACAGGCCCGCGCCCGGCAACACTGACCACACCTGAGAGTACTGAATCGCACCGTCTTGTGCGGACGCGCGCAGGAGCGAACAGGAGCCGTCCCAGCTCACCACCGCTGTATCCCCCGCCGTGCTGCCACAAGCGCTCATCGCCACCCCGTGCACGGGCTGGGGGTACTTGCTCGAAATCCATATGGCAGGCTCAGTCCACGAGGCGGGGCTGGCGTGCATGGCCTGCGTGGGGCTCCGCCCGAGGTACCTTCTCGCTGATCTATCCTCACCACTCTCCTGCACCCCCGTCGCGAGATCCTTCATGCCCAGTGTGCTTAAGTGCCGTGACGCCCCTGCCCCATCCTCTGTTCCCACCCCGCTGACATGCACGCCGCCATGCGCCGCTGTGGGTTTGCTCAGGCTGTCCTTGCCCTTGCTGGAGCCGTTCTGGCGCAGCGGAGGCGAGTCAAAGGAGTACTCGCCTGAGTACTCGTCATCATACGCAGCGCTGCGGGCCGCCGGCTTCTGGGGCGGATCGACGGCGAGGGCGTTGATCAGGTCGTTGTTTTCCTGCTCCAGTAGCATCTTCTGCGACAGCGTTTGCGAGAGCTGCATGCGCAGCCCGACGACCTCCTCCTCGAGATTCGACGGTGTGCGCCCGCGGTCATCGAGCTGCGTCCGCACCTGGGCCAGTTCCCGCTCCAGCATCTCCTGCCGGCTCTTGAGCTCGCTATTTTCCGTCTGCAGCCGCCCATTCTCCTCCTGCATGCTCTTGACCTGCGCATGACCACAGCGTGCCGCGCGCGTCAAGCGCGCCGCGCACGCGCACGCACGGCCTCCATCGCCCACGCTCGCACGAAGAGCGTCCCGCACGGACCTGGAAGGCCAAGGACTGGCAATATGCGTGCGTTTGCTCGGCGTTGATGAGAAGCTGCTCGCGTTCTTCCTTCCACTCTTCTATAATGTCACGCATCTGATCCATGAGCCGAGGATAGGTCTTCATCCACAAGGGCGTGCCTGCCGCGCATGCAGAGAGAGAGAGAGAGAGAGAGAGAGAGAGAGAGAGAGAAGAAAAAGAGAGAGAATCGCTCAGCACAATAGGCACCCGCGCACCGGAGGCGGGTTTCGAAATGCCGCACGCGCAAAAAGATTCACACACCGTTTGGCGACATGAGCCGCGTCGGGGGCGTTGCGCCAGGCTCCATGAGGGTTCGTGGATTCGGAGGGTCGGCGAAGGGCCATGGTTAGTGTCCCTCGCGCGCGTGCGCCTATCCCTTTTGACTCCCCCGGCCGCCCATACCCGCGCCCCCCACACAGGCGGCACGCGCGCGTCTATCCCTTTTGACCCCCCCGGCCGCCCGTACCCGCGCCCCCCACAGCTGTTTTCGATGCTGCTGGCGCCGTTCCAGGCCCTAAACTTCACTGGCATGGGAGGGCCGATGGGGGTGTACGAGCCGGGAGACACGGACCGCTGCGACACCGGAGGCATGCACTGCGTGGCCAGGGACGAGGTGGGCTTCTACATGCGGCCGCCTGGGGACGACGGCGAAGGTTGGGACCTGCTGTCATTGCGTCCTGGGAGCGGCCCTCATGGCGAAAACGGAGACCGCAAGACGCGGGGACCACCCGATGCCTACTGTCCTCCCGCCTTTGATTGCAACGGTGTTGCGCCGCCGCTCTACCACCACAACCAATATCTGGGGATGAAGAAATGATCGGCCACCTGTGCGTCGCCATGACTGCTAGTGCAGTGGCCTCGCAAGGAGCTTTCGGGGGTCGGGTCCTCGGCCAACCCTTCGGCCTGGCGCGCGCCGGCTTCTTGGGAGCGGTCAGCTGCTCCAGCCCCGGACGCTACGTGTTGCGGGTTGACTACGGGCAGCATATGCTTGTGTTCCTGCGTTGTATATAATTGGTGTTAGTCTTTGGAACGGCGAGACGGCAGCCTGCAAAATGCCAATGGGGCTGTGATGTCGGCATCGAATCGGTCGGAGCCTGGGACGCTGCTGGTGCGCCCTTGAACCGGCAGAAACCCCCAGGAGTTGCTCCACCACACATCGTGTACATAGTAAAACGTATAAACGTATTCATTACAAAATTCAGATTTGATCGGTCTCGACTACGTCGTCGTCTCGGGAAACGACGACAAAACCAGGCCTTCCATTTTCAGAAACCGGATCCATTTCACTTGGCGTGCACGGTGTGTTGCAGCTGGAGACGAGGCATAGAGACGAGGCATGGAGATGTATCGTCAGTGCACGCGTGCACCTGAAGCCAGGGCAGCCACGTGGGACGAGAGAGGGAGGTAGCGATGTAAAGGAGGGCGCACAAGTTGCAGGCAAAGCACCGCTGCGCGAGCAAAGACGCGGCCGTGAGAGCATGCAGCATCGCAGAGCTCCTAGCACCTCGGAGGCGAGTCGAGGTGGGGGTCTGGACGGATCATGTGCTTTGAGCGGTGGTGTCCACTCGTCAGCGCTGCCAGCTCGCGATTTGTCTCCTGAATGATTGCCTGCACAGCGCCCGTTTTGCTCTCACAATCGCACGTCGGTAGAGCCGCCCACGCGGCAAGACAGGAACGGAGATACGGAGTCAAGTACACGCACGGCCAGGGCGAGGAGGAGGCGCGGGAGGGTGAGCGGGACGATGCCGCGTCTTTCACTCACATGGGCAGTCCAGTTTCGAGGCTCCACGTCTGAGTCGCTGCCCTCCACGAGCGGGCGCAAGTAGTACGCATTGCCAGCCCCTGTCTCTCCTCCCTCGTCGCCCTCTTCATCTTCCCGCCTCTGTGAACCTCCTGTGCGCGCAGGAGCAGCGCCCATGACAACAGCAGCAGCCTGATCCAAGGCAGCCTGCTCCAGCGCTCGCGCACCCCAGCCGCCTATTTCCGCCCGCCTCTGGCCGCCTTCTTCCTCTTCTCCTCTTCCGATCCGTCCCCTCTCTGGGGCATAGCGGCATTGGGCGAGCGGTGCGGCGGGGACAGGCCCAGTGCCGCGGCGGGGGTGAGGCTCTGTGAAGAGCTGCTTGGGCGTCTGCCCGAACTCGGAGATTTGCTGCATCACTGCATAGCGCTCAGTCTCGTCCTGCAAGCTGTGTATGTCCACCTCGCCCTCGTAGGTGAGAGGGTGAAAGACGTTGAAGGCCAGCTTGCTCATTTCGCCCCGCTGCTTGTACCCGAAGATGAGATCGATCCACCGGTGAATGTCCTGCGACACCGTCTCACTTTCCAGGGCCCGCCGGTTGAGCGCAACAAACTGCGCCGGCGAGCCCTGCGCCCACGGCGGGAGGGCCACGTCCGAGACGCGATGCCCCTCCTGCGTCACCCCCAAGTGCAGCCCGTGACGGTTGACAAGGAAGTCGCCTTTGCCGTTGAAAAACTCGGGGATGAGCTCCTTGACGTCGGCGTCGTGCGTGGTGCAGGCGTGCCAGGTGGCTTGGATGGAGTGGAACATGCGATCAGGCAAGTCCAACTTGCCGCCATGCAGCCGCAGGCACTGCTGCGGCGCCGACCTCACCAAATAGTACAGCACCAGCGCGGGCGCTGAATAGTGCGTGCCATACAGGAATTTTGGCCGCGCCATGGCGTGGTATCGCTGTACGAGGCGGGCAAGGCGAGGCTCGTGGAGGGCACCCATGGGCTTTGAGAGATCGCGAAACGCTGCTCGACTTTGTAGATCTAGTGTCTCTGACGTGTAGTCGGCTAACACCCACGGGAGCACTGGATACTGCGCCAGGTCGTTGAGAGAGCGGTCGCCCATGCTATTGACATACATGAGGTAGTGGTAGGTTGACACGGCACCGGCCTGCCACGCCGTGCGGATTTTTTCCCATTCGCGCAACTCGTCCGTTTGCAGGCGCAGGGACAAGTGTCGCCAGACAACGTCGCAGTCTGTTGGGCTTTGAAAGTGGTACATCACTGCTGCTGCCGAGCCCTTTAACGAAAGTTCGATCGCCGTGTTTTGCAGCTGATAGCGCCGCCGCGCCACGCGTAGCACCTATCATAGTATCGAGCTATTATTTACTATTCTACATTACAATACCAATATTATTTATCAGGCCAGGTTAACCATTAATATTTTACAGCTGATAGCACCGCCACGCCAAGCGCAGAGCGCAGATCGCAGCACCTGCGTCAGCGCCACCTGCTCCTCCCCCTCTTCGCCCACGCAGAACGGACGAAACCAGATGTGCTTGTCGGTGAGGAGGAAGCGACCTGCAGTACGCCCACGAACACAATCACCGTCACACACGCGCGCGTACACGCACGCACACACACACGCGTGAACGCACACACACGCACGTGCACGCACACACGCACACACATGCAGACGTCCTTGCGCAAATGAATCGAGACGAAGTGCGCGCGTACGCAGAGAGAGGGCGCTCTCTCGCGTGAGTGAGCGAGCGAGCGATAGACCGAGCGAGCAAGCGAGAGCGGAAAAAGAGAGCGAATGCGCATGCGCGCTCGCAAGAAGGGGAAAGAGACCTGGGATCTCGACTAGGGGGGACACGCGCACAGCGCGACCGCGGCAAAGCAGCCGCTGGTGCCCGCTGGTTGCCTGCTCGGGCACCGGCAGCTCCAGACAGGCGACCTCGTGGTCCCTGATGAGCTGGTGCAAGAGGGGGGAGACAGGAGACCACGGTGCAGCACTTGCCTCGCGCTTGACTGCGGCATCGGACATGAGCAACGTGATGAGCACGCTGCACTCCAAAGCCTGCTCGTCTTCGCGAGAGCCCGCGGCCGTCTGCTTGATGGCAAAGAGCAGCGGCTGCAGCGGGGCGACGGTCTGGAAGGGCGTGCATTTGTTGTCTTCCAGCATTGTCACTAGGCGCTCGGCTTCGATCTGACACAGTTCCCAGCATGGGCGAGTGCCGGTCTTGCGAGGGGCGGCAACGAACGACTTTGGGCTGGAGCGGGCAGTGCCCAGCAGCTGATTTGTGAAGCCCGAAAACCACCCGGCTCGCGATTTCGGCGAAGATTGTGAGCCCGAATCCGAAGTTTGGCGCGCACGCGCGCTGCGGTTGGGAGCGGGGGATGCGGGGAGGTCATCGGCAACGGCCACGCCGCACTCCTCGAGCGACGCGCGCTCCCCCAAGTCAGGCTCCCATGGCGTAAAGCGTTCCACCTTGGCTAGGGGGATGCGGATTACAGGCACCTGCAAGTCCGTCGGCTCGAAGATGACGCTCTGCGAGCACAGGTGCAGCACGCCTGTGCGCCGCTCCCGCGCGGCTTGCCGCGCAGCGACCACGTCCGCGCCCGCTCCATCACCGCCGACGGGCAGCGACAGCAGTGCCACTGCGTTGTGGCGGCGGAAGTAGTACTCATTATGATTGAGCAGCAGCGGCGTGAAGCGGCCACTCGACCACGCCGAGCTCCCGGTGAGAAGCGACTGCCGCAGCGTGTCTCCCTGCATCGGCGCGGTCGCGGTGCCAGCTATGCCTACGGGCCGCCTGCCGCGCAACCACGTCCGTCGATGCAGGCGGGCATCGGAACCCGATCATCTTCTTCCCTCGGCCGACGCCATGTTTTGTGATCGTTTGTGCAGTTCGTGGATTCACAATGAATTCGTGTAGTGTACCAGACGAAATGCCGTTGTGTTCAAAAAAGATTTGTACCGTGTACGCTGCAGCTGATTTGTTTACACAAGGGGCAGGCCAGGGCCTTGCCTTGAGCGCGCGGTGCCCGCGCAACCATGCCCAGCGAGTCCGAGGATATCAGCCCTTCGGTGTCGATGCTTTCCGAGGTCAGCGGTATGGACAACTCGCTCTCGCTCGCGGAAATCGATCGCATCATCAGCAACCTGATCGGCAAGGAAGCAGAACACCACCTGGCGCTCGGGCCGGACGAGTACCAGAGCTTTGTCTCTGAAAAAGGCGCCCTGGATGATGCCGACGGGGTCCGCGGCGCAATGCTCGTGCCCGAGACCACGAACATGGCGAACGAGTCCATGAACTTTGATCACGTTCCCTCGGTGCAGGCCAGCCCTCCGCGCGAGAGCGTCTTATCGCCCGCAGTGCAGCGGATCCTGTCCAAGTCAGGGCTTGGCTCGCCCGCCGGAGACGCGTACGCGCACGACTCTCCGACAGACATACCGTCGTACGTTTCGCCGCTGCCTGCGCCAGCAGGTTTTCCTTGTGACCCCACCCGCGACGCATGGGGCTGAAGTTTACAGACAGCGGCGCGTGCACCGGCGCTCAAGGCGTCGCCTCTGCGGCCGTGCCCAGAGAGACGCATGAACGTCCGCGAGCCTGACCGGCGTAGCGCGTGTGTGCAGGGAAAGGCATGCGGGAGCATTTATTTGAGGATGGTAATATTGAGATGCCGCGCCCCAATTCGTGGGATTCGAGCCGGAGTCCCACGAAGAGTGGTGCGCCGCAGCATGTCGAGGGCCCTGTGTCGGCGCCCACCGCCGCGCCTGGCTTCGGGGAGCTGATGCCCTTGCAGAAAATCACGCTATTCCGCAAAGCTATCGACGGCGATGGGGCTGCTAGTGGCCTCAATGTAAGCATCGGCATTTCGTGTGCGATCGATGCGGGCACGGGGCACATTATCATCACAGGGGTGTTTCCGGGCGGTGCCGCGTACAACAGCGGCCAAGTGTACCAATCCGACACGTTGCTGCAAGTCAACGGCACCTCAGTCACCGGCATGCCCACGGAGAAGGTGCGCAGGCTTCTTGGTGGAGAGGCGGGCACGCCTGTCTCCATCCTCGTCTCGCACAATCCTGTTGTACTATACAACCCGCCCCCGGAGCCACTCAGGGAGATCACGTCGCTTCTTCCGTCTCGGGCCCCACCCCCTTCCAGGGTAGCGCCCAGAGGGCAGCAAGAGACTCTGTCTGAAGCCGAGCAGGAAGCGGAAGAGCGACGTTTGGTGAGGGAGAAGGTAAACCAATTGCGCATCAGAGATGCATTACCTGCAATGTATTGTAACGATGCACCTTTGGTATCCATCATTGATTACAAGTATTCGCTGACATTTTTCTTCGCTTGCAGGTGCTTGCAAAGCGTCGCATGAGCGTAGGCGGTCCTGCACCGGACTTCAACCCTCCCGGCTCCTCCACCAGGGTGATTTCATCAGATGCATATGGTGACGACATCAGTCCTCCTGTAGATGACCTGGCCCCATCGACGGCAACAGCACGTCGACGATCGGCGACGAGATCTGCACCACGTCCTCCACCAGATGCCGAAGGGCCTTCCCCGCCTGTGTCGGCTGTCTTTCCACTTCCGACAGCTGCTTTGGAGAACAAAACCGACAAACCTGATCCGGACCCGACAAATGTGTTGCGTGGTCGTATAGGAGATTCCCAACTTTACAGCAGATCCAGCGGCCAGCGGTATAACAATCAGAAAGATGACGCTGGATCGATGCCAGAAGGCAGCCACGTGTTTCGGTTGGAGGCAGACGACCCGAGCCCAGTGGATGCGCAGGGCAAGAGTCTTGCGGAACTCAAGATGAGTTTCACCAACCGAATGAACGAAGCTATCCGCATGCAGCGCGAGCGCATGCAATCGCTCTTGAGCGATGTCGACTCCAAGATCGTGTCTTTAAAGAAAGAGCACGGACTGCGCGAACTTGAAGGGGCCGCAGGAGAAAATCTGGATGGAGGACAGCAAGCAGACATATCGCAAACTGAGGAGGTGACTCAATCTGGAATTCTACCCGTCGTCCCTGCGCTCAAGTTTGACAGTGACAACAAGGAGAACGACATCAGGTCTTCATCCATTGTAGACCTCCACGCGATTGCATATGATGTCAATTACCGAGAACTATTAAGTACCTGGAATGCGTGTCTGTGTGGTTGCCTGTGTTGTGTTCTGTTGCGCATGGTTAGAACTGACATGATGAAATTCCACGAACACAGCGCGGAATCTCAATACAGTTCCGTAGATACCATCATCACCCCAGTGGCTTCGTCGAGGTCTGTCGCAACACGTAGTGCTCTATCGCCGCCGCCGTCGCGAGCGGCATTTTGCTCTGAAACGGCTGGAGATCCCTTTTCTCCCGGCATGATCGAGCGTGATCTTCAAACTGAGAAGCTCATGAAGGAGATGGCTCAGTTACGTGAAGCCTTGGCTGTTGTCACGGGATCCGTCGCGCGCACTGCCTCAGCGTCGGGCGAGGCTCTGTTGCCCGAGCATTCTTCTAATGCGGAGTTGGAAGAAGATGAGCCGAACGAAGGCAACGAACAGGATGTTAACGCCTCAGGCGATGTTTGCGCCATGCTGACGTTTGAGGCGGATGGATGGCTGCCGAAAAAACGCAGCCCGGCTGTTCAGGTACTCCCCACTCCCCCAAAATTGTTGCTAAGGGCTGCCGTGAAAACCCAATAAGCAAAAGGCGGGATGTGCCGTTTAGCAGGCTGTGGCCCTGCTCGGGGCGGGCATGCAAAAGGGTATTGCATCTTGTCTGTCCTGGAACGGTATTTATTGATTCAAGACATCGGATTTTGCGCATCTTACACTTGCACACGTTTTCACAGAGAGCGACACCGCCTGCCGTGAGGCCGCTTGCAGAGGCCGAGGCTAATTTGTTGGCGTTGGCGGAACACTCGAAGCAAAAGTACTTGGATATCATGAGTCGTCTGCAAAAGGAGTCTCTGAAGAGCGACACAGCCCACGTTGACGAATCAGTGCAGTCGGTAGACGACCACGAGAATACCATCGACTCCGTGTCTGACGAGGATGGTCAGGCTGATGCGGATGGTGATGCTGATGCTTCAGAACAATCGGGGTTTTTGCAGCTCAGCTACAATCCAGCACTCCAGCCAGCCAAGGGCTGCTTGACCAAGACTCGCAAACCTTGGGCAACTCGCCCCGTATCGCCTCCAGCGGTAAGTGTCGTGCCTGTCGTGCCTATGCAGTACGTGGTGGTGCCATGTGGAGCGCTGAGTGCGACTTCGCCCAAAATGTACAGACGGAGGCCGAGAGGAACCGCCTTGCAAACAGGGGCCAAAAACGGAGCGTGCTGGGCGCAGGCATTGCTGCCTCCAAAGAGGTGCTGAATCCAGGGAAAAAGACCCCTTACTCACCACGTCACGTGATGACGCCGAACGGGCCTATGGTCCTGGGTCCGGAGGGCCCGGTTCCCCCATCGCAACACCCGTTTGTTCAAGAGCAAATGGTCGTGCTAAAGTGCATCAAGCAGGTAGGCGCCTGAGGGGTTCCTACCCGTTTTGAATGTCGACATGTCTCACCACGTCTCTTTCGTTGCCTTTGGCCGATCGTGCTCTGATTGAGGATGCTGATGTGTCATACAGTACCCGGCGCTTGCGCAAATGCCGGCAGAGGTGGTCAAGGCTGCAGCTTTGATGTACGATATGGATATGGAGCCAAAGCTCGTTGGTGATGAACACTCATCCGATGATGAGCACGCTGAGACACAAGAAAGAAATCCCAGGCCCAGGAAGCTCGCGTTCGCGGAGGGTGTAGCAGCGACTGACGGAAATAGCGCGCAGCGCCTGCACGAGGTGCTCACCAGGCTCACCTTGCCCCCTGACGGCGTGCCTGCCCCTGCGTTTTCAACTTCTTCTGGTTGTACGCAAGATGTGTTCAGCACGAATTGCAAAAATGTAGCTCAAAGTTCCACAGGTCAACTGATAAAAAGTGACAACAGGCATCGCTGGCAAAACGCAAGGCGGCCTTGGCTGCGGCGCAGGAGGCTGCATCAAAACATGCCGAAATGCTCGATAAGATGCAGGAGCAGCATGATCAGATTCAAGTGCTGCAGCGTGAGCAGGGTGGCGCTCAACTTGGAACGCCGCTCCAACACCCCCATCCTCAATATGCACAGCAGCAGCAACTCCCACCTCCACAACGCCCACAGCAGCAGCAGCTGCCCATGTACAATACGCCACAAAAGGGCGCTCCTCCCCCAGGCACTCCTCAAATGCAAGGGCCGAATCAGCGCGGCGGCCGAGGGCTCGCGCCGCAGGGCTCGTACTTTGGCTCAGCTGGAACCTACGGTGGAACCACCCAGGACGGGTGGAGCTCAGGAATGTCACCGGGCGGCCCTTTAATGTCAGCAGCTCCTAAG
>Ga0315905_10005307_pt1 | contig 13131 bp, 9 predicted proteins | sample LakEriMetagenome_5_FD_203522 | JGI IMG/M metagenome (GOLD analysis project Ga0315905, IMG submission 203522) | Freshwater fungal communities from buoy surface, Lake Erie, Ohio, United States - Buoy 4 MA121 | ecosystem: Environmental > Aquatic > Freshwater > Lake | place: USA: Lake Erie, Ohio... | reverse complement strand
ACGCTAGGCTATAACACCAGTTATTTACACCATACTAAATCAGCTAATTTTTTTGCTTCCGATTCTATCATGTATGTAAACCCTGTAGCTAGCGGCGGTATTACCATGGGTTTATTAGGGACCCTAAAAATCAACGACCACATTGAGTTACGCGCAAACCCTCAACTCATTATTGGCGGCTCTAAATACATTGATTACACATTAAAATCGGTAAAGCCTGGCGAGCAAACACAGCATCAACAAATTTTACCTTCTACACTAGTAAGCCTTCCAGCCCATTTTAAACTAAATTCCGACCGCATCGATAATTTTAGATTGTATATTTTAGGCGGTGTTAAATTTGACTTTGATTTATCTAGTAATTCTACATCGCGTAACGCCGATGACTTGGTTAAATTAAATGCCGCCGATTTTGGGTTAGAAGCCGGACTTGGTGTAAACATTTATTTACCCTTTGTAACCGTTTCACCAGAAATAAAATTTAGTTACGGAATCTCCAATTTGCATAAGCTTGATAACGGACTTAAATATTCTAATGTACTTGATAAATTACGATCAAGAATGATTGTATTTTCGATACATCTAGAAGATTAGTAGATACGCACAAACTATGCCATCCTATAAAAGTGAATTATGAAAAATATTGTCATCAAAAACGTTTCGATTGTAAATGAAGGCACCACTACAACTGGTGACGTATGGATTAGAGATACCCGTATCGAAAAAATTGGATCAAAACTAGATCCTAGCATGCGTATCGAGGAAATCGACGGAACTGGCCAAACCCTTATTCCCGGAGTCATTGATGACCAAGTACATTTTAGAGAACCTGGCCTTACCCACAAAGCAACGATTTATACCGAAGCAAAAGCGGCCGTGCGCGGCGGTGTTACCTCGTTTATGGAAATGCCCAACACTAATCCACCGGCGTTTACACATGAGCTACTAGAACAAAAATATGATATCGCAAAAAATCATGCGCTTGCCAACTACTCATTTTTTATGGGTACGTCTAACGATAATTTAGAAGAAATTTTAAGAACCAACGATAAAAAAAAGGACATCTGTGGCGTTAAAATATTTATGGGCTCTTCTACCGGCAATTTACTCGTAGACAATCCAATTCTATTGGAAAAAATATTTGAAGGATCGGAAGTATTGATTGCCACACACTGTGAAGAAGAGCGCCTCATTAAACAAAATTTAGCCATTGCCGCTGCCGAGAACAGAAAACTAACTGCCGCAGATCACCCTATTATAAGAGATGAAGAAGTATGTTTTGAATCTTCATTTAGAGCGGTGCAAATGGCCAAAAAATTTGGCACTCGACTACATATTTTACATATCACTACGGCTAAAGAATTGCAACTCTTTAGCAATATGCTACCCCTCGAAGAAAAAAGAATTACATCAGAAGTTTGTGTACACCATTTACACTTTACCTCAGATGATTATGCAAAACTTGGCAATCAAATAAAATGCAATCCAGCCATTAAAGCACCAAACAACAAAACGGCTTTATGGGAAGGCCTGCTAGATAACCGCCTTGATATTATTGCCACCGATCATGCACCGCATACCTGGGCCGAAAAACAAGAAGATTATATGCACGCACACGCTGGGCTTCCGCTCGTGCAACATGCACTAGGGCTTATGTTACACTATGTAGCCGAGCAAAAAATTACGATAGAGCGTGTTGTAGAAAAAATGAGTCATGCCCCTGCGCGTTGTTTTCAAATCAACAACCGTGGCTATATCAGAGAAGGCTACTTTGCTGACTTAGTATTGCTTGACAGAAATACACCTGAAACGATTACCAAAGAAAATATCCTATACAAATGTGGTTGGAGTCCACTCGAGGGCTTTACCCAACCAGCTACTGTTTCAAAAACTTTTGTAAATGGTCATTTGGTGTATGGAAATGGCGGATTTGATGAATCAAAGACAGGCATGCGTCTTCAATTTAACAGATCCTAAATTATGCAGGTAGATAAAGATACCCTTCAGGACCTCTCTATTTTTAACAGCGATGAGTCTGTGTCTATATTTAATTACCTCAATCAAACCACAACGGTTGGTGGTAAAGAAATGCTTCGATACCTCGTTGAAAACCCACTAGGTAGCATCCAAAAAATTAATGATACACAAGCTGTAATTCAGGCCCTTGCAAACACTTTACCTGCCTGGCCTTCCAGCATTACCAACGGTACCATAATGGTGGTGGCAAAATATTACGAAACACAGTTTGACCCATACCCGCAGCACCCTACCTATTTTAATAGTAACTGGTATAAAATATTTCATGCGCCCGATTACGCGCTTACAAAATATACCATTACCCACTGCATCGATTTTTTGAAAGGGCTATATGCGATACATCAACTTTTACTAGATTATAACGAACATCCAATTGCATCAAGCTGGATTGAAAGCATTGAAAAAAAATTAAGTAAGCCGGCACTTGCATCGCTTCGCTCAATGGATATAAAAACAGCAACGCCGCAACAAATTTTAAGTATTGCTGGTCAAATTAGAACAAAGCACAAGCAAGACTTTTACGATCTCATAGATTTATACAGCACCATGGATGCCTACCAAAGTTTGGCGCGCGTATTTGTAGCTGAAGGCCTTTGCTATCCAAATTTTACCACAGCACCTACTGCATGTATAACGGCAACAAACTGCTACCATCCACTTTTAGTTACACCCACCCCTTATACTATTACACTAGAAAAAGACAGTAACTTTTTATTTTTAACGGGCGCCAATATGGCGGGCAAGAGTACTTTTATTAAAGCCGTTGGCATCAGCGTTTACCTGGCACATTTGGGCATGGGTGTTCCTGCAAAAACAATGGAACTTACCTTATTTGATGGACTACTCAGCAACATCAATGTGATGGATAATATCATAAAAGGGGAAAGCTATTTTTACAACGAAGTCAAGCGCATAAAAAATACCATCGAAAAAATTAACGACGGAAAAAATTGGTTGATTTTAATTGATGAACTCTTTAAAGGCACCAATGTAGAAGATGCTATGAAATGCAGCACAGCTGTAATTGAGGGCCTTCGCAAGATCAAACCTTCGTTGTTTATATTATCAACGCACCTCTACGAAATTGGCGACAACTTAAAACAGTACCCCAATATTCAATTCAAATATTTTGAAACAAGTATCAATGATGGTGAGCTTGTTTTCAATTACCAATTAAAAGAAGGCATTAGTGATGATCGCCTTGGCTATCTCATTTTAAAAAGAGAAGGCGTTGTGGATTTATTACAAAACCTCTAACTTTTTTACCCCGTTATTATTTCAGGTATTTATTCGGTGTCGTATTTATAAAGCTTTTCAGCCCTTACCTTTCTACAAGTATCAAAGAGTTTATATGCTTGTAAAAACAATGGGAGCCGCAGTGATGGGCGTTGATGCCATCACTATTATTGTGGAAGTAAACGTTAGTATGGGCCAGGGCTATCAAATTGTAGGCCTTCCAGACATTGCCATCAAAGAAAGTTTACAAAGAACGGAGAGCGCCATCAAATCCAATGGCTTTAGTATGCCACGCATTAAAGTGGTGATTAATTTAGCCCCCGCCGATATTAAAAAAACGGGTTCCGCATTTGACCTCCCCATTGCGATAGGAATTTTAGCCGCTAGCGACCAACTTATTCAAGAAGCACAAATTCATAATTACATGCTCATGGGTGAACTGGGTTTAGACGGCACCATTCATCCGATCAGAGGTGCACTGGCCATGGCCATGCGCGCAAAAAAAGAAAAAGCACTTGGCATTATTTTACCCGCTGCCAATGCCAATGAGGCTTCCATGGTAGAAGGCCTAAACGTTTATGGTGTGGCAGATTTACGAGAAGTAGTAGATTTTTTTGCTTCAGGCAAGTATCGTCCTACCAACCAAATGAATCCGGAATCATTTTTAAACCAGGATACTACATTTTCAAGCATTGATTTTAGTGAAGTGAGTGGCCAAGATAATATTAAACGGGCCCTAGAAATAGCGGCGGCCGGATCACACAACGTTATTTTAATTGGACCTCCGGGTGCTGGTAAAACAATGCTCGCCAAAAGACTGCCTAGTATTTTACCGCCATTAAATGTAGCAGAAGCCTTAGAAACAACTCAAATTTATAGTGTTGCTGGAAAATTAGCCGCAGGGTCATATTTGGTGCAAACAAGACCTTTTAGATCACCACATCATACCATTTCAGACATTGCACTAATTGGCGGCGGTAGCCATCCGCAACCCGGCGAAATTTCATTGGCCCATAATGGCGTTTTGTTTTTGGATGAACTACCAGAATTTAAAAGATCCGTTTTAGAAGTACTCCGTCAACCCATGGAAGAGCGTATGGTAAGCATCGCAAGGGCTAGCATGTCACTCAGTTACCCAGCCAATTTCATGCTCATTGCCTCCATGAACCCCTGCCCTTGCGGTTACTTTAACCATCCAACAAAAACCTGCAGCTGTCCGGCGGGCGCTGTAGAAAAATATTTAAACCGGGTATCGGGCCCGCTACTAGACCGTATAGACCTTCATGTAGAAGTAACCCCCGTTACCCATCACGAACTTGACCGTACAACCCGTGCCTCAGAATCCAATAGTATCAGAGAAAGGGTTTTAGCGGCTAGGGACATTCAAAAAAAACGGTACCAGGGCTTTACCAATACCTATACCAACGCACAAATTTCTAATAAAGAACTAGCCATTTTTTGCCCCCTGGGTGATAATAGCAAAGCCTTACTAGCAGCGGCTATGGAAAAATTAAATTTAAGTGCTAGGGCCTACCACCGCATTATTAAAGTGAGCCGTACCATTGCAGATTTAGAGGCTGCTCCAAATATTTTACCTGAACATATTGCAGAAGCCGTTCAGTACAGATCCCTTGACAGAGCCAATTGGAGCTCGGGCGTGGGTTAATTCATAACTGATTAATACTGCCCAGTATTTAAAAGTACAAGTGTGCAAGCATCCATGGTTTCAATCCCTTTTTGCTTTGCCACCATTGTAAAAGCTTCATTTTCAGTGCCTGGATTAAATATAATTCGACTCGGATTTAATGAAAACAGATAAGGTATTAAGGCGTGCTGTGCAGCAGGGTTTACATACAAAGTAATGGTATGGATAGCTGTTAATACGGGCTCGCCGGTTACAATGGGTGTAGCATCGATATGACCCGGCTTAAGACCTATACACGCAACAGGATGTCCATGCGCCAAAAGTAATTTAGTAGCCAAATAACTATAACGCTCCGGATTTTCGGAAGCTCCTACAACAAGTGTTTTTTTGGGATTGTTGGGTTGCGCTGTCATTTTTCAAAGATACATACTAATTGATCAAATTAAAGCAGGGCTTATACCCTGGGCGTTTTGAAAAAATTATTTTTTATATAGTCTCAAAATATATTTTAACTTTACAATTCAAACTTTTAACCCAAACAAACAACTATACCATGGCAAAAGCAAAAAAAGCTGCTCCTAAAAAAGCCGCTGCAAAAAAACCAGCTGCTAAAAAAGCAGTGAAAAAAGCTGCTCCTAAAAAAGCTGCTGCAAAAAAACCAGCTGCTAAAAAAGCAGTGAAAAAAGCTGCTCCTAAAAAAGCCGCTGCAAAAAAACCAACTGCTAAAAAAGCGGTGAAAAAAGTAGCTCCTAAAAAAGCTGCTGCTAAAAAACCAACTGCTAAAAAAGCTGTGAAAAAAGTAGCTCCTAAAAAAGCTGCTGCTAAAAAACCAACTGCTAAAAAAGCTGTGAAAAAAGTAGCTCCTAAAAAAGCTGTTGCAAAAAAACCAGCTGCTAAAAAAGCTGTGAAAAAAGTAGCTCCTAAAAAAGCTGTTGCAAAAAAGCCAGTAGCTAAAAAAGCAGTAAAAAAAGTAGCGCCTAAAAAAGTAGCCGCTCCAGTTGCAGCACCAGCGCCAGTTGTAGCCCCTACGCTTTTTGAAGCGCCGGCAACAACAGAAACGCCAAACGCTTAATTCAATAACCGATTACTCGGTTGTTTCAATAAAAAAATCCTGTTACAATTCGTAACAGGATTTTTTTATTGCTATCTTTAAAGGACTACGCTCAGTTAGTGATTCAAATTCAAAAAATAAACCCATGCGCCGTTTTCTTTTTTTAATCATTCTTGTCATTCCTTCGTTTGTATTTGCACAGACAGCAAATATTGTTTTTGAAAAAACAAAAAACATGAAACGTCAATCTGGATTTTTCACTTTTTTTGTAGACGAAGCCACGGGAAAAATATGGTTAGACATTGATAAGTTAGGTCAAGAATTTTTATTTGTTCATTCATTACCTGCTGGTTTAGGATCTAATGATATTGGACTAGACAGAGGACAAATTGGAGATACTAAAATTGTATTTTTTGAGCGCGTTGGTAAAAAATTATTACTGGTACAACCCAATTACGACTACCGTGCCAGCAGCGCCGATAAAAACGAAAAAAGGGCGGTAAAAGAATCTTTTGCAAGTTCTACCATCGGCTCTTTTGTTATCGAAGAAGAACAGGCCGGTCATTTATTGGTGGATGCCACTTCCTTTTTTGTGAAAGACACACATGGCGCAGCAGATAAAATTAAAGCCATGCGTCAGGGCACTTATTCGTTTAACGAACCACGCTCTGCGATGTATTTTAGTAACACAAAAAACTTTCCGCTTAATTCAGAATTTGAAGCAAGCATTACATTTACAGGTGGTTTCGACGCTGGAAAATTTGTAACAGCGGTAACGCCTTCGCCAGAAGCCATTACGCTTCGCATGCATTATTCTTTTGTTCAACTTCCTGATAATCAGTATAAACCAAGAAAATATGATGTTAGAAGCGGGTATTTTGGTATCTCGTATTTCGATTACAGTTCTGACTTTACAACCCCTATCGATCAAAAATTTATATCCAGGCATCGACTCGCTAAAAAAGATCCTACTGCAGCCGTAAGCGAACCTGTTACCCCCATTGTTTATTATTTAGACAACGGCACACCAGAACCTATTAGATCTGCGCTCTTAGAAGGCGGCCGCTGGTGGAATCAAGCTTTTGAAGCAGCGGGCTACAAAAATGCATTTATTGTAAAAGTGCTTCCGGATAGTTGCGACCCCATGGATATCAGGTACAATATGATTAATTGGGTGCACCGTTCTACCAGAGGATGGAGTTATGGCGCTACCGTAACAGACCCGCGCACTGGAGAAATTATTAAGGGTCAAGTAACACTTGGGTCACTCAGGGTAAGACAAGACTATTTAATATTTACTGGTTTACTCGCACCCTACGAAACTGGAAAGCCTGTACCTAACACTATGAGAGAAGCTGCGCTACAGCGTTTACGTCAACTTTCTGCACACGAAATTGGACACACCCTTGGCTTACAACACAACTATGCTTCTAGTTATAACGATAGAGCATCTGTAATGGATTATCCGCATCCAAATATTTTTGTGAATGAAAAAGGAGAAATAGATTTTTCTAAAGTATATACCAACGAAATTGGCGCCTGGGACAAAAGAGCCATCATGTATGGATACCAAGATTTTGAAAAAAATACCGATGAAACAAAGGCACTTCAAAATTTATTAGCAGAAAATACAAAGCAAGGACTCTTATTTATTGCAGATGCGGACGCACGCGCTGCGAGCGGCTTTCACCCCAATGCGCATTTATGGGACAATGAAAAAGACGCTACTGTAGGATTAAAAAATACGCTTGCTGTTAGAGAAAAAGCCCTAGAAAATTTTTCTGAAAATACCATTAGAATTGGTGCACCACTTGCTACACTCGAAGACGTACTTGTTCCTGTATATAATTATCACCGTTATCAATTAGAAGCTGTTTGCAAATTAATTGGTGGTATCGATTATAGTTATAGCACAAGAGGTGATGAACAAAAAAAACCAAGCTTTGTTCCTGCTGCGATGCAACAAAAAGCATTGGCTGCTGCCGTAGCTTGCTTATCTCCAACCACATTAACATTACCAGAATTTATTGTTGCGCAAATTCCACCAAGACCTCCTTTGTATTATAGTGGCGAACTATTTGCCAAAAGAACAGGCATGAGTTTTGATCCATTATCTGCTGCAGAAGCACTCGCAGATTTTGAACTCGCGTTTTTATTTAATCCAGAAAGAGCCAACCGTTTAACCATCAATAAAGCAAGGGGTGAAGGCATTGGCTTTGCAGAACTCATCGATGCAGTAGTTGCAGAAACCTATCAAAAACCATTAGGCAAGGGCTTACAGGAAGCAGTAGGATTACAAACACAACAAATGGTGGTAACCTGGCTTTTAGGTGTATCGCAATCAGAACAAAGTAATTACATGGTAAAATCTATTTGCCATGAAAAATTAAATGCACTAAAAAAATGGGCAACTGAACAGGGAAAATTAAATCAACACAAAATACATTACGCGTATTTGATAGAACGCATAGCGCATCCAAAAGAAATAAGTTTACCAAAGCACAAAGAAATTGCACCAGGTGCACCCATTGGATGTGATTTGGATTAAATGATTACTGAAACAGTTATGCAAGCATTCTTAAAGGCTCTTCTAACAGAGACTTAAGGGTTTGTAAGAAAGCGGCTCCGGCGGCTCCATCCACAACACGGTGGTCACAGCTAAGGGTTACTTTCATTACGTTACCAGGCACTACTTGTCCATTTTTTACAACAGGTACTTGTGCAATACCACCCACTGCTAAAATACAAGCATCTGGAGGATTGATGATGGCTGTAAACTCGTCTACACCAAACATACCTAAGTTAGAAATGGTAAATGTGCTGCCTTCCCAATCTGAAGGTTGTAATTTTTTGTCTTTTGCTTTTTGCGCAAAGCCTTTTACAGCAACACCAATTTCACTGAGTGTTTTGGTATCAGCAAAACGTACTACTGGAACCAGTAAACCTTCGTCTACTGCAACAGCAATACCAATATTTATATGATGGTTGGTACGAATAGAATCACCTAGCCAACTACTATTAATTTTTGGATGTTGTTTTAATGAAAGTGCTGTTGCTTTAACAACCATATCATTGAAACTAATTTTTACCGGTGCCACTTCATTAATTTTTGCACGCGCTGCAACAGCGGCGTCCATATCAATGCTCATGGTGATGTAAAAATGTGGCGCTGTAAATAAACTTTCACTTAAGCGGCGTGCAATGGTTTTACGCATTTGAGAAACCGGCTGGTCTTCAAAACTCACAACACCAGCAGCTACTTGCGGCGCTGAAGCAGCAGTTACAGCTTGTCGAGCTGATGCAGCAGATGCAGCAGATGCAGCAGCTGGAACATATCCGTCAATATCAAATTTTGTGATACGTCCATTATCTCCGGTTCCTTTTACATATCTTAAATCAATGCCACGCTCTTCTGCCATTTTTTTGGCAAGCGGGCTCGCAAAAATTCGACCTTCATTTACAACGGCCTGAACGGCAGGAGCTGAAGCAACCGGAGCAACAACTGGCGCTGGCGTTGAAGGAGCAGCAGGTGCAGCGTTTGAAGCAGCAGGCGCAGTTGCTCCAGCTCCGCTTTTTACAGCAGCAACAATCGCATCTACATTTGTACCAGCAGCACCAATCACACAAAGTAAATCGTTCACTAAAATTTTTTCTCCAGCTTTAGCACCTTGGTATAATAAAATGCCGTCTTTATAACTTTCAAGTTCCATGGTTGCTTTATCGGTTTCGATATCCGCTAACACTTCCCCTTTTTTAACCGTATCTCCTACATTTTTTTGCCAACCCGCAATCACACCTTCTGTCATGGTATCGCTTAAGCGTGGCATAAGCACCACTTCTTCCATGGCAGCAACATCTAATGCAGCACTAGCAGCGGGAGCCGCAGGTGCAGCAGCTGGTGCAGACTCAGTAGCAGGCGCTGCAGCAGGTGAACCCGCTCCAACTGATGCTATAAGTGAAGCAACATCTTCACCAGCCTTACCAATAATAGCAAGCAAATCATTGACTTGCAATTTGCCCCCTTTTGTAGTACCTATATGCAATAAAACACCTTCTTGGTAGCTTTCAAGCTCCATAGTTGCTTTATCTGTTTCGATTTCAGCTAATAAATCACCTTTTTTTACCGCATCGCCCACATTTTTGTGCCAAGCTGCAATAACACCTTCGGTCATTGTATCACTTAAGCGGGGCATTAAAATCACTTCAGCCATAAGATTCGGTTGCGCTTTTAATTAAGGCTCGAAATTAAGGAAAAAAGGGATTGAGCACCCCCAAAAAGCCCGTTTATTTGCCCAATTATAACCGAAACCTTACTTTTACCTTAAAGCGGCCACCTATGACATCCATGATTTCTGAAGGCATCGAAATAAGTGTAGAAACTTTCTACCAATCGGACTATAGTAATGCCGTTTCCAGTGAATTCATGTTTGCCTACCGCATTACCATCGAAAACCACAATCATTTTAATGTTAAACTACTGCGCAGACATTGGGAAATATTTGATAGCTGCGGAGAGCATAAGGTAGTAGATGGCGAAGGGGTTATTGGTATTCAACCCATTATCAAACCTTCCGACAGGTACCAATACATCAGCGGCTGCAACTTAAAATCGGAACTGGGGCGTATGCAGGGCACTTATGAAATGGAAAACGAAAACAATAAAACCTTGTTTACAGTTACCATTCCGGCTTTTGACCTGATTGTGCCATCTAAATTAAACTAATCGCCTACTTTTTAGGACGGGTTATTATGGCTTGTATTTGGCCTGTTCAAAAATATTTTTTGCAGGCGTTCGCATCACTTTATCAAGTGGCAATGCTTTATTTTTTTGAAGCCAAGCTTCTACAATTCTATAACCAACAAACTGACCAATAAATCCTGGAGATGCATCACCAAAAACGGCGGTGTTAGGACCATCTTGCATATAGTCACTAATTAAAGATGGATCTTTTTGGTAGAGCAAATTATTTTGAACAAAAAATGACCAAATATCTTTTTCGCTCTTGTAACATCCTTCTAATTGTGCAGCCGTATACCCTGTAACAATGCTATCTTGCTCGGCGGGTAGCACTTGTTTTAAAAAATACAAACGCTTTCCAGCTTCTACCATTTGTTCACATAAAGGCGCACCTGCATCTTGCAAAGGAAATAAATCATCTAAAACATTTTTCATGCAATTGGTGGCCATATATTCAGGTTCAAAACGCCTTGAAACGTATATAGGATAGAGACTTTGGCCTTCTTCAGATACATAAATGGGATCATTTTTACCGAGGTACATTTGAAGTCCAATTGCGAGCGCATCAATGGTAATGATATTTCCAAAACTATTAATGGGTCCAATAAATGTGATCAGTTTGGTGGGCAATTTGTAATCCGGAAAATAATATTTTACATAACGCAAACCTTGTTTTATAGCAGCCTCTTGTTTTGCAATAGATGCGTATTTAATGCTAGTTTGTTTGTATAACGATTGGTACGCATTTATAAATTGAGGCACATCTGCCATTGCTGTTTCTGGCGTAGTTGCCAAAATGTTATATAAAAAATCTTGTGTAAATAATGGTTGCTGTCCAGCTAATTTTTGTAAAGAAGCATCTAATCTAAGTGTATCGATTGCAAAAAAATCTTGCTCAAATCTAACGGTCGTAAGTGGCACTTCAATACTACTAATATCTGGTGTTTTTTGAAACGAATTACACCCCATTAAAATAACAACAGCAGCGGCAGATAGAAACTTAGTCATGCATCAAATTTGACGCAAAGATGTTACTTAAATTCGTTAAAAAATAAACAAGATTTAAATGAGATAGGTGGTATTTGGTATGTAAAAGTTACTGACCTTTGCAGCCACCGCAGTTATCGCTATGAAAATATGTATCGCGCAACAGAACTACACCATTGGAAACTTTGAAGAAAACACAGAGAAAATCCTGGGTGCCATTGAACTTGCCAAAAAAGAAGGCGCCGATCTTATTTTATTTAGTGAAATGAGTGTTTGTGGTTACCCAGCCCGCGACTTTGTTGAGTTTGATGATTTTATAACCAAATGCTACGAAAGCATTGATACCATTAGAAAAGCGGCCGATACCATTGGCGTGCTCATTGGTAGTCCAGCGCGTAATCCGGGTAAAAAAGGCAAGGATTTATTTAACGCCGCCTTTTTCTTATATGAACAAAAAATTGTAGCTGAAATACACAAAACCCTGCTGCCTACCTACGACGTATTTGATGAAAACAGGTATTTCGAAGCGGCTAGCAGCTGGGAAGTGATCCCATTTAAAGGGAAAAAATTAGCGGTTACCATTTGCGAAGACATTTGGAACCTCGGAGACAACCCGCTTTATACCATTTGTCCGATGGACGAACTCATGAAGCAATCTCCCCATATCATGCTCAATTTAAGTGCTTCACCATTCGATTATACGCACGACGAAGACAGAAAAGCAACGATTAAGGCCAACGTCTTAAAATATAAACTTCCACTTTTTTATTGCAACGCAGTAGGCAGTCAAACAGAAATTGTTTTTGATGGAGGCTCTTATGCATTTGATAAAAATGCCAATTTGTGTGGAGCGCTACCCATGTTTAGATCTGATCTTTCTTTTTACACTTGCAATGACGATGGAACGATTAGGGAACCCATTATAGAACCAGTGGGTCGTGTACCTAGTAAAGAATTAAATCCAGCCACCCTTGTACCAGATTTAAACATCGATCAAATATATCAGGCGCTTGTTTTAGGTATACGAGATTATTTTACAAAAATGGGTTTTACCAAAGCCATACTAGGTTCTTCGGGCGGTATAGATTCGGCTGTAACCCTTGCTGCCGCTATAGATGCGCTGGGTGCAAAAAATGTATTAGCAGTGCTCATGCCTTCCGAATTTTCTACGGAACACTCTGTGGATGACGCTGTTTTGCTTAGTAAAAATTTAGACAATCCTTACCATATAGTGCCTATTAAAAATGTATACCATTCATTTTTAGAAACACTGGATCCTATTTTTAATGGCATGCCTTTTTCACTTGCCGAAGAAAATATTCAGAGTAGATCTAGGGGCAATATTTTAATGGCGATTGCCAATAAACTAGGCTACGTTTTACTCAACACTTCTAATAAAAGTGAACTTGCAACGGGCTACGGAACTTTATATGGAGA
>Ga0315905_10005305_pt1 | contig 13134 bp, 9 predicted proteins | sample LakEriMetagenome_5_FD_203522 | JGI IMG/M metagenome (GOLD analysis project Ga0315905, IMG submission 203522) | Freshwater fungal communities from buoy surface, Lake Erie, Ohio, United States - Buoy 4 MA121 | ecosystem: Environmental > Aquatic > Freshwater > Lake | place: USA: Lake Erie, Ohio... | reverse complement strand
CACCCTGGGCACCGCCGGCACCAACTACTACCGCACCGAATACGGCTATGACTCCAAGGGGAACCGGGTCCGCACCCTCAGCCCCACCGGCACCATCACCCGCACCGTGCTCGATGACCTGAATCGCCTCTCCAGTGTCTGGGTCGGTCTCGATGACACCCCCACCTCCGGCACCTGGTCTCCCACCAACACCACCGGCACCGATCTGGTCAAGATCAGCGAGAACGAGTATGACGGCGGCGGCGTGGGCGATTCCAACCTGACCAAGGTCACCCAGATCCCCGGTGGCTCCGCCGCCAACCGCGTCACGCAGAACTTCTTCGACTGGCGCAACCGCGTCGTCGCCACCAAGACCGGCGTCGAGACCAGCGAAGCCACCGACACCAACCGCCTGATCTCCTACCTCGATTACGACAACCTGAACCGCGTCACCACCACCCGCCTCTACGATGGCGACACCGTCTCCATCACCAGTACATCGGGGGTGCCGAATGCCCCTAGTTCCTCGCTCCTCCGGGCCAAGTCCGAGACCCAATTCGATGAGCGCGGCCAGGCCTACAAGACCCTGACCTACAGCGTCGATCCCTCCACCGGCTCCGTCTCCTCCTCGGCCCTCACCACCCAGTCCTGGTTCGACCCCCGGGGCCTGGTGATCAAGCAGTCCTCCCCCGGTGGGATAGTCACCAAAACCACCTACGATGGCGCGGCCCGGCCCATCGCCAGCTACACCACCGACGGTGGCGGAGACTCCGCCTACACCGATGCCGATGATGTCACCGGCGATGCCGTCCTGCAGCAGGTGGAGACCACCTACGACAGCAACTCCCATGTGATCCTGGTCACCGCGAAACAGCGCTTCCACGATGAGACCGGCACCGGCGCTCTCGGCACTGCCTCCACGGGGGTAAAGGCCCGCGTCAGCTACGCCGCCAGCTATTACGATGGCGCCGACCGTCTGACCAACACCGTCGATGTTGGCACCAACGGTGGCTCCACCTACACCCGGCCCTCCAGTGTCCCCAGCCGTTCCGACACGGTCTTGGTCGTTACAACTGCTTATAACTCCGCCGGCCTGGCCTGGAAGGTTACGGATCCCAAGGGGATCGAGTCCAGGAAGACCTTTGACGCCCTGGGCCGGGTCACCAAAACCATCGAGAACTATGTCGATGGCACTGTCTCCGACACCGATGACAAAACCACCGAATCCACTTACAACGCGGTCGGCTTGACGACCGTGAAGGTGGTCCTGCCTTCCAGTGGCCAGCAAGTCACGGAATGGGTCTATGGCGTCACCACCTCGGGCGGTTCCGGCCTGAATTCCAACGACCTGGTCAAGGAGGTCCGTTACCCCGATCCCTCCACCGGGGCCAGCAGCAGCTCCTCCAAGGATGTGCTGACCGTCAACGCCTTGGGTCAAGCGTTGACCATGACCGACCGCAACGGCTCGGTCCACACTTACTCCTACGATGTGGTTGGTAGGCAAACCGCCGATGCCATCACCACGCTGGGCAGCGGCGTCGATGGCACCGTCCGCCGTCTCACCACCGCCTACGACACCCAAGGCAATCCCTATCTCTTCACCGCCTACGATGCCAGCTCCGGCGGCAACATCGTCAACCAGGTTAAACGGGATTTTAATGGCCTTGGGCAGTTGACCTCGGAATGGCAGTCGCACAGTGGTGCCGTCACCGGCTCCTCACCCCGGGTCCAGTACGCCTACAGCGAGATGCCCAGTGGCGCCAACCATAGCCGACTGACTTCAGTCACCTACGCCTCGGGCTACACCGTCAACTACAACTACGCCTCTGGCCTGGATGCCAACATCTCCCGGCTGAGTTCACTGAGCGATTCGTCCAACACCCTGGAGGCCTACAGTTATCTTGGCCTCGGCACCGTGGTCAAACGGGCTCACGCCCAACCTGGCGTGGATCTGAGTTACATCAAGCTCACCGGGGAATCGGTCGGCGACGCCGGCGACCAGTACACCGGCCTGGATCGGTTCAGCAGAATCGTCGATCAGCGCTGGATCAACGGTTCCAACACCGATGTCGATCGCTACCTGTACGGCTACGACCGCGATGGTAATCGCCTCTACAAGGACAACAAAGTCCTGACCTCGCTGAGCGAGGTCTACACCTACGACTCCTTGAACCAACTCGCTTCTTACAAATTGGGCACCCTGAACGGAACCAAGACCGATGTCACCGGCTCCCCCACCACGAGCCAGTCGTGGGACTACGACGCCGTCGGCAACTGGGACTCCGTCACCACCAACAGCACCACGCAAACACGCACCGCCAACAAGCAGAACGAAATCACCGCCGTCAGCGGCGCCACCACCCCCACCTACGACAGCAACGGTAACCTGAACACCGACGAGAACAACTACCGCTTCGTCTACGATGCCTGGAACAAGGTGGTCCAGGTCAAGAATTCCTCGAATGTGGTGATCATCACCTACGGCCGCGACGCCCTGCATCGCCATGTCACCGACACCGTGGGCTCCACGGTGACGGATCGCTTCTTCAGCAGTGATTGGCAGTTGCTGGAAACCAAGGTCGGTTCCAACACGGTCACCCGCAATGTCTGGAGTCCCGTCTATGTGGACGGTCTGGTCCTCAGGGACAGGGATACGGATAGCAATGGCACCCTCGATGAACGTTTGTATTCGTTGCAGGATGGCAACTGGAACACCACCGCCCTGGTCAACACCACCGGCACGGTCCAGGAGCGCTACACCTATACGCCCTTCGGCCAGGTCACCTTCCGGGATGGAAGTGGTTCCACGCTGTCTGGGTCAGCTAAGGATTGGGTCTTCCTGCATCAGGGTGGGGAGAGGATTGCGGCGGGGGATTATGAGTTCCGGAATAGGGTCTACAGCCCCAGCTTGGGTAGGTGGCTGAGCAATGATCCTTTGGGATTTGAGGCGGGAGATCAGAATTGGTACCGGGCCATTGGGAATAATCCAGGGAATGGGAATGATCCGAGTGGTTTGGATTTTGGGATTGGTGGCCTTGTTGTTGATGAAATGCCCGAAATTCCCAGAAACCCTTATGGGATTTGGGTGCCTAAAAATCCCGAGGATACATTCTGGGGTTTGATTAAGGATGACATTAGGGATACAGGCAGTCAAATTGTGGGCATGCTCCCTGGAGTTGGGGACTACAAAGACATACAGGAGGTCATATTTGGATATGATATGATTACTGGGAAATGGCTTACTGTGAATGATAGGTTATGGACCGCTGGTGCGGCATTGATCCCAGGTTTGGGTGGAGCTACTATAAGAAAATTGGCAAATAATCTTGACCCTGTTGGTCATTTGATTGGGAAAAATATTGATGATCTTCCTGGTCCTAGTTCAGCTTGGCGACAGGATATAGCTCCAAAAACAGGTGCCAAGCGTGGTCCCAAAACTGATCCCAATGCCCCGCATAATGCCAAGATTCGGTCCGAGGCAGACAAGCTGGAAGCCCAAGGAAACACGATTCTTCGTGGTGGTGGCCGAGAAAAGGAACAACTGATCCCAACACCGGGTGGCAAGAAGTCCGGACGACGCCCCGATATTCTGTACGAAACACCCGATGGCCAGTTACGGGGACGCAATGTTGGAAAGACGAAAGCGGATGGGACTCCGGTTACCCGTGAAGTGGATGCTCTGGACGACCTGAACGGACCGGGTGGACTGCCGACGGATTTCGTCCCTTACGATAGGTGAGATGATGCCAGATATTTCGATTCAGTTTTATGCACAACCAAACGAGTTATGTTTGTTCGCAGCTAACGTCGTTGCGGAATTCAATCTTCATGTTGTTGCGATGCGGTATCCACCCTTTGAGGCAGTGGAAATTGAACTTGAACAGATTGAAGAAGTGCTCCGTGAATCGTCTTCGTTTCGAGAGATTGCGTTCACCCTTTGTTCGCCAATGTTGTCTGCTGAAGGCAGGATGGAGTTCATTGACAAGAATCCCGACCAACTTAGCCTCCAACTTGGTAGGCAGCTAGAAACTGGCCTTGAGGTGTCCTCCATGTCAGCACGAACAGACAATCGAGATGCATTGGCTGTCTGGAGGAAGATTGTGAGCAAACTCAAGAAGCAGACGATGCAAGGTATCACCGCAGTCAATCGGCAGACTGGAGTGTCTGCGTACTACAAATCGTTTCGATATACGGAGGGGGCCAAATCGTTTGAAGAAGCTGGAGTAACTATGCTTCCGCCGCAAGGTCCAAATGGCCCTAAAATCAAACTTGGAATGGCTGATGTGACGGCCTGAGTTTGCATGACCGATACCGATGTCGGGATAGTGAACTCACCCTGCCATCGGCTTCTGCATCTCGATCCTCGCACGCTGTGCCGGTTTGAAGGGTTGCAGCTTGGCTGGCTCCGCAGGTTTCCACGGCTTGAATACCGGCACGCCTGACGGCGGCGGCTTGGGCTTCTTGCTCAAGCTCTTGTTCACCGCCGAATTCTTCGGCAGTGGGTTCAGCCGGGATAAGCCGATCACGGCATCTGTCATCGTCGTCCGCTCTCCATGGCGGGGCTGGTAGAGGCGACCCCATACGGTCCAGTGCTGCTGTCGGGTCACTATTTTAGTGAAGGAGGAGATTGCCCAAAAATAGGGACATTCTGAATTTCCAGACCCAATTTTCCCCAATCCTAAACAACCAAAATGGATTTTCCCAATCTCTCCCACCGAGAAAGGCGTGGGGAAGGCATGCCAATATGCCCCGAAGAGCTCGCTGGCCAGAAGGGGATAAAAGGGGACATTCTAGAATGGCATGAAGTTAAGCTATAAGTCTCAGGATTTTCGAATGTTTGCGTAATTCTGAACGAGGCCTTTGAAGTAGCGTGTATTGTTTTGGCCTTCGCTTCACGCATCGAGGTTCAATTCGGTTTGGTCGGTGCGGGTTTACACGCAGATGAAGATATGTGTTCCGATGAGTCGCTTCGGCAAGGTATCTGACGGCATCAATAAAACTAATGCGTTCAACCGGGACGGTTTGACGTGCGGAAGCTTCCAGCATTACCAATCGGATCAAGTTGTAGACCAGTATGTACATCGCCAGTTCCTTTTGGACACCTTCCACGGAATGGCAATGCAGGGCATCCATGTTTATCGTCTGTTTGAGATGGCGGAAGGTTGGTCTCGATTTGCGGGGTAGCGTCTGTCAAGTTTCGCACATTTGTTTTGTGACCTCGTGAAGTCAGGGTCGTTCTGAATGATCAGGGCCTATCCAGCCCCGACCACTTCAAGAGCCTCCTTTCTTTGGTTTTGGTTTTGAAGTTTGTCCATGTCCAGGTAACGCCTCGATCCCCAATCAATGCTGGATCAAGAAGACCGCCTGACCTGGCTGGACCTCTCAGGACCCAACTTCACAACCTCCAGAGTGACCATCTTTTGGGTGACTATGCCGGATTGAAGCCTTATGTTTTCTGCTGAAAGAGTGACTCAATCATTGCCAGAAAAAGTTAGTTGCTGAAAAAGGGGGCGTTCTAGGCAGCCAGAAAACCACCCAATTCTTCACTGTTGGCAGGTTGCAAAACGGAATGATTTTGTAAGTAGGTTCTACGAGTTTGAGCCCGAACTAGTTTGTCGTATCGTTATGACTCTCAAGACCGGTCATGGCAAGCCTTTCAACAAAAGGGGTTGGGGTACACCCTCTTGCAGCGAGGTGTCGAAATCTTGCAGCAGAATTTTGCGTAAGTTGTTGCCGGGTAAGGACATATACATGTGTACAGTAGGGTTGGCAGTGGGTAACCTTCACCATTCGGCTTTCAAAGAAAGGTCACTAAACCCGATGATCAATCGCCAGCAGGGCTGCTTTTTCGGAATGGCTATCGGTGACGCTTTGGGCGCGGCTGTTGAGTTCAAGCCTTTAGGCAGTTTTCAACCGGTAACCGGGTATCGGGCTGGCGGGCCGCACGGGCTGAATGCAGGTGAATGGACTGATGACACCAGCATGGCACTTGCCTTGGCGGACAGTATCGCCACGGTCGGGTGGGACCTGAATGACCAGGCAAAACGGTATCTGGAATGGTGGCGGAAAGGCAAATACTCGATCAACGGATCCTGTTTTGACATTGGTACCACCACGATCCGTGGGCTTTCACGGTTTGAAGAGACTGGCGACGCCAGAATTTCAGGGGCTAAAGGTGCAAACGCCATCGGCAACGGCTCCATCATGCGGCTGGCACCGGTTCCAATCGCGATGGCTGGCTTGTTTGCAGAATCACCAGCCGTGCTTGCCACACACTGCGCCGAGTCCAGCCTGCCGACCCACGGTCACGAGGATTGTGTTTCGGCCTGCGCCTACTTGGGTTTGGTGATCGCAGCTTTTCTGGGCGGGATGGATAAGAGCGATGTGCTGAACCCTGGCTGGGTCCATCTGGAGACCCTACGCAGCGCAGGGCTGCTGACTTTAGGCGTGGAGGCTGTGGCCCTTGGGAGCTTTCAAAAGAAACAGCCGCCTGCAATCAAAGGATCGGGTCGGGTGATTCCTAGCCTGGAAGCAGCGCTTTGGGCGTTTTGGCACGGAAAAAATTTTGAAGAAGCCATTCTGAAGGCGGTCAATCTTGGCGATGATGCTGACACCACTGGAGCGATCTGCGGGCAACTGGCTGGGGCGTATTGGGGTGTTGATGGAATTCCACAGTCGTTGAAGGATGGCCTGGCTGGCAAGGAAATGCTTGAAAGTGGTTTTGCGGGTTTGATGGAGCGCAGTTGATTTGAAGCCAAAAAAGTGGACATTTTATTTTTTTGATGGGGTACATGAACAAGAGTGATCTGGATGGCCATCTTCAGCCGCCGGCAATTGGTAATTCGGCCCATCGAGGTTGTACACGGGAAGTACTCAGTGACAATAGCGATGCTAAAATGATTTGATCAAGGCGCCGGGGTGAGTCTGATTACAACTTGCAATTCACCCAAAAACAAAACGGCCAGCCCTACCAGGCTGGCCGTAAATATCAGACTTCTTGGCAAATGGCCCCTACCTTCCAGGCCAATAACCGCCGGTGCCGCCCCGGTTGGTGTTCAAGCCTCGGTTATTCCCATTGGGGTTATAGCCACCGCCCACGCCACCAGGGTTGTAACCGCCTGACCAACCACCAAAACCCCAGTTGTAATTCGAAACATTGCCAAACTGATTGCCTGTACCTTGCCCGTAATACCCTGTGAATGGGTTCTGCACCACAATCACCGGCTTCGCCGCAGGTGGCCGGTTGCTCACATTCCCATTCGGCCGGGTTTGCGCCTGCACTTGCGCCTGCGCCAAAACCAAAGCCGCCGCACCTATCAATGCAATTTTAAAGAATAGTCGCACAGGCCACCTCCTGTTTTGTTTGCGCATGCATCCGAGTCACACAAACCCTACTTGCACTCTATACGCAACACAGACGCAACCGGTTCAAACCTACTTGCCTATTGCCTCTATCAACTGCACTTTTTCGCCTTTTCCATAGCTTTTTTTCCCCTGGCCCGTCTTATACACATGCACCTGCCCCGGGCCCAGCACCTCCGTCTTTTCAGGCCCTACCACCAACGCGGTCGCTTCATCTATCCCCAGCCCCACATACCCGGGTTGCTCGCGCATAAATTGCTCCATATCGCCAAACCGCTTCCGTTGCGCGAAATGCTGGTCAATTCCCACCCCTGGCAAAAATGCCAACCCCCGGTCATACCCCGGCACCCTAATTTCCACATTGTTCAACGGGCCACCGCGGCATAGGTAATCACCCAATATCGTCGCCCCGGCTGAACTCCCCCCCACCACACCGCCACTTGCCAGCACCTTACGCATCGCCTCCAGTGCCCGGGTCCCCTCATAGGCATCCACAAAACGCCACTGCCTGCCACCGCCAAACCACACTCCCTTTGCCTCTCCCAAAATCTTCGCATAGGTTTCCGAATCCACCTCTGCACGCGATACACCGGTCAAAATCACCACATTCTTGGCGCCCTTCAATTTGAAAAAAGCACCCTCTCGCCTCAACGCCTCAGTGCTCGCCCCCGGCTCCCCCGCCGTGGGTAAAACCACAATTCTCCCCTCTTTCCCACCCGCCAGTTCAATAAACTTTTCCACAACCTCACTCACCATGCCACCTCCACCAACCGCCATCACCGTCCCCTTTTCGATTTTGGGCAAGCCGCGCGGGCTTGGCTTGTCATATGCCGCCATCCGCCAAAGCCTTGGCAGATCATCCACCGGCTTGTCGCCATCCTTTGCCTGCCACACCTCTTCCAAAACCGTTTTGCCATCATGGCTCCACATCCCCTTCACCGCCCCAGCCCCCACCACTGCCACCAACCGCCGGTTCACAATCAGTGCCGTCCCCTCATCAATCCCCAGCCCTAGCAAACCAACATGCGCCATCACCGCGTTTTTCAGCCTTCCCTCCCGACTCCGTTGGGTGAAATGCTGGTCAATGATCACCCGAGGTACTACAAGGAAGCCTGTCCCCATCACCGGCTGGCTGGGTTCCTTCCCACTCGATGCAATCATGGTCTTGCAAAGAATCGCCGCCCCCGCCGAGGTGCCACCCACCACGCCGCCACGCTCCACCACTGCTAAAATCGCTGCTTCGACTGGGGTACCCTGATATAGGTCAGCAAGCCTTTTCTGGTCCCCACCTTCAATCCAAACCGCCCTCGCATCCTCAAGCATCGCACCAGCCTCAGGCCGCATCGCCTCTTCACGGCTCGCGCAGTCCAGCACCCGGGCCTCGGGAAATTCCGCCACCCATCCCCTCACAATGTCCGCAACCGGTTTTCCCTTGGCAGACTGGCTTGCCGAAGGAATCACCACTAGCTTGCCACTCCCCTTCTTCCCTTCACTGGCAAAAAACGCCCTGGCAGCCGCAGGCATTGTCCCGCCACCCACCAGCACCACGCTTCCTTTAGGAACCAACGCCACAAAATCAGGCCCCGCCAAGGTGGGTCCGGTGGTTTTGTCCGCCAGCACTTCCCGCCCAAAACAGGCACTCAGCAAAGCCAAGCAAACCATAACCCAGTTGAAATTCCAGCTTTTTTCCATGTTTCATGCCTCCCCTTAAACCGCGAACAGCGACTTATCAATGTCTACAAAAGCCTTAAATTCCAGCGCATTCCCAGTCGGATCCAAAAAGAACATGGTCTTTTGCTCACCGGGCATTCCCGCAAACCGCGTATAAGGTTCCACCACAAATTCCGTCACAAAGGTCCGCACCCGTTTTTCCAGCTCTTCCCAGTCAGGAACTCTCAACACAACCCCATAATGTGGCACAGGAATCCCATGCCCGTCCACCGGATTAAAGTGATGCCTCACCCTGCCACCTTGCCCAATCATCGGATCCAGATGGACCACAAACTGGTGCCCAAACAGGTTGAAATCAATCCAAGTAGGCGCGCTCCGCCCCTCGGGCAACCCCATCTGCTCACCATAAAACCGCCTGGCCTCAGCAATGTCCCGCACCGGAATCGCCACATGAAACGGCGTCAAAACAGCCATGCATCCACCCCCTTCTTAGTTCGCCCGATGATACCCGCCGCCCTGCACCTATAGAATGTGACAATGAAGGAGACCTGAGATGCCCACCCTGCGCTTGAAAACCAACCTCCGCTGCGGGGCCTGCGTTGCCAAGATCCAACCCGCCTTCGATAGCGCTACCGAGATCACCCATTGGTCCACCGATTTGACCAACCCCGACAAGATCCTCACTGTTGAAGGCCCGCAGGTAACTCGTGGTCAGGTTGAGAACCTGCTCAAGCCTTTAGATTACAAAGTACTAAGCGAGGTAAACGAACCCACCCCAGCGGCGGAAAACCCTGATCTGGCAGCCACCAAGCCAGCCACTTACTTCCCACTGCTACTCATTCTCGCCTACCTGCTAGGCGCGACCGCTTTGCTGGAAATTGCCCTCAGCCCCTCATCCGCTGACTATAGCGTCATGCGCTGCATGCGCCACTTCATGGCCGGCTTCTTCCTGGTTTTCAGCTTTTTCAAGCTTCTCAACCTGCAAGCCTTCGCCGATGCCTACGAAAGCTACGATATCATCGCGGCAAAATGGCACCCTTGGGGCTTGATCTATCCCTGGATTGAACTGGCACTGGGTGCCGCCTACCTCGCCAACTTCCAGCCCACCCTCACCAATGCCGTCACCTTGGTCGTGATGGGTATCAGCACCCTAGGCGTGGTTCAAACCGTATTGGCCAAACGCCAAATCCGCTGCGCCTGCCTGGGCACCGTTTTCAACCTGCCCATGTCCAGCGTCACCATCATCGAAGACCTGCTCATGGTGGCCATGTCCCTGGTAATGCTTTCCATGTTCACCTACTAGCGAACCAACCCCAATTTGCTGATTAAATACTAATAGTTTCCTTAATGCAGCAAAATTATCTAAGGATTAGCGAGGGGAATCGCCTGCTTGTAAATCAGGTCCACTTCCATGCTGGGGTCACTGGCCAGGTATTTCTCAACCCCTTTAATTCCCAGGGTCTTGATACTGGAGTGGGCTTTCCCAAGGCAGTTGTGTCAGAGTGACTGCACAACAGGCTCTTGGGGTCGGAATGGTAGGGCGGGTTTTTAAGGTGTCAAAAACTTCAGGTGGAATTCCGGTTCGCCTGGGTGACGGTTATCGTCGGGGCGCGAACCCGACGACTTTAGCTGCCGTTTCTGCGCACTTCCAACTCTTGCCACCCGACGACTTTAGCTGCCGTTTCTGCGCACTTCCAACTCTTGCCAGCGGGCATACAGCTTTTCCACCAGAGTTTGCTGCTCGTCGACCAAGCGGCAAGCTTCCCCCAAAATGAGGTGGTTGGCATTGGATGATTTCTCGACTTCTTCTTGGAGTTTGGCCAGAAGCTCCTCGGCGCCCAAGAGCTTGGCCTCCATTCCCTCCAACTCCTCCAGCTCCCTACTGCTCAATCTTTTTGACTTGGCTTTCGAGCCAGCCCGCACCGGCGGGGTGTTGGATTTTGCCGCCGCTTTGGCCCGGGCTTTCTCTTTTTGCTCAAGCGCACTTTCGTAGGCGGTGAGCCACTGGCCTACCGACCCGTAATTGCCTGAGCCGCCCTCACCGTCGAGACCGACAACCTCGGTGCAAATACGGTCCATCAGTTCGCGGTCGTGGCTGACCAGCACCATGGCACCTGGAAAGCTTGCCAAGGTTTCTTCGAGCACTTCCAGCGCAGGGATATCCAGATCATTGGTGGGCTCATCGAGCAACAAAAGGTCGGCCGGCTCCACCATCATTTGCGCCATGCGGAGGCGGGCCTGCTCGCCGCCAGAGAGTGAGCCAACGGCCATGTCCAACTGCTCATCCTTGAACAGGAAGCGCTTGGCCCAAGCCAACACATGGTAAGGCCTGTCCTGGAATTTCACCGTTTCACCGTTAGGGCACAGGGCCTTTTTCAGGTTTTGGGTAGGATCGAGCGCTGTGCGACCCTGCTCAAACATCACGGTTCTCAGGTTTTCGGCGCGAATCAAGGTTCCCTCATCGGGAACATGCTCCCCGGAAAGGGTTCGCAACAACACCGACTTGCCGCTGCCGTTGGGCCCTAGGAGGCCGAGCTTCATGCCTGGGGTGAGGATGAGATCGATCCCGCTGAAGAGGGGCTTGCCGCCCATTTCTTTGGCTATGTTTTTGACGGAGAGTAGTTTGCGGGTTTGTCTGCCTGTCGCCGCGAACGAGATACCTGCTGATCCGTTTTGGGCATTACGATATTTCAGTTCGGCCAGCTCATCGCGGCGCTTGTAGGCGTCGTCGACACGGGAGGCAGCTTTGCGTGTTTGCGCTGCGGCCTTGCGGCTCAGCCATTCGGTTTCACGACGCACCTGGTTTGCCACCGCCTCTTGCTGGCTGGCTTGGCCACTGAGGAATTCCTCGCGGCGGGTCTGGAAATCTTCGTAGGTTCCTTTCGACCTGAAATAGCCCACAGGGTAAGCCTTGTTGATTTCCATGATTTCATCGGCGACGGCGCGTAAAAAGGCCCGATCATGGGTTGCGACCAAGTAGCCAAAATTCGACGAACGCAGCAAGCGCTCAAGCCAGAGGATGCCGGGCAGGTCGAGATGGTTGGTTGGCTCGTCAAGCAGCATGAGATCGGGTTCAAATGCCAACTCGCGGGCTAGGCTTAGCCGTTTGCGCCAACCACCGGACAGTTTCTCAGCCACCAGGTCGTGATCGGTGAAACCAACCCGGGTCAGGTGAATCGCGGCGCGGGTTTCCCGCTCGTAGTCTTCCAGATTCTCACCGGCCAGAGCGTCAACGATGACTTCGCGCAGGGTTTTCCCGGGCTCGAACTTATCATCTTGGGCCAGGTAGCCGATGCGGGCGCCTCTGCGGGCCAATCTCTGGCCGGCATCGGGCTGCAGGGTTCCGGCCAGAAGCTTGAGGAGGGTGGATTTACCTGCGCCGTTTGGCCCGATCAGGCCGATGCGCTCGCCAACCGCCAGGTCAAACGCCAAATCCCTGAACAATGGTCGCTGACCGAAAGCCTTTGTCAGTCCTTGCACACCGAGCAGCACACTCATGCGGATAATCCAAAAAAAGTAAAATCCCCGAGTCAGGCGTTGACCGGGGGATTGTTGATTATATCAGGCGACGGGATGCAGCTATTGGTTCAGGCAGCGGTCCTGCTAATTTCAAAACGAACCACCGGAATTTTCAGGGATCGCACCCTGTCCAATTCTTCCAAAATCCGGGCCAGATCGTGGCGTAGGACCACATCGTGGCAGCAGTTGGCGCGGTCGCGGATGGCGTTTAATTCCTGATCCGACAACACCTTGCGCGGGGTGATATCCATCATGGCACACTCTCCCCAATCAGGTTCCTGAGAAGACCTTCAAGAGAAGGTGCTCAAGCCTTGCCCGGTTTTCGGGGTAGGTCAATTGGTTAGGCTTGAATGAGCAGATGGATATGGTGCAAATGTTGGATGGTTACGGTTGTAACGGAAATGGCCGGCTCACCAACCGCACGGGAACCGGTTGGGTCAGGAACCGATTCCTGCGGGTGGGGTTTAAAAGCCAGATTCATTTTAGTTGGATTGCAACCGTTCAAGGCACTTCAAGCGTATGCCATCCGGATGGCATAGCTGGAATGGCAACTGGAACAATCGTGCTAACGCAACCAACGCACCACGGGCCGTTTTATGACGG
>Ga0315905_10005304_pt1 | contig 13135 bp, 16 predicted proteins | sample LakEriMetagenome_5_FD_203522 | JGI IMG/M metagenome (GOLD analysis project Ga0315905, IMG submission 203522) | Freshwater fungal communities from buoy surface, Lake Erie, Ohio, United States - Buoy 4 MA121 | ecosystem: Environmental > Aquatic > Freshwater > Lake | place: USA: Lake Erie, Ohio... | reverse complement strand
CGCCTCTCTGTGAAAGAGAAGTTCGTGAACAAAAGAGCCAGGTATTTGACCTCCTCATGTTACAGATGTACGAACACATCCAGAAACTTGATTTTGATCGCTTTGTATTTAGATCAGAGAGGCCTGACGAAAGGTATATTGAATTGGTATCTGAAGCCTTCAACCGATTTGTGGAAGAAAAGGGTTCAGAGTTTTTGGAGATGGGAATCAAAAAGCCAAGCTTTTTAGAAAAGTCTGGGAAGTTCAATCGGCGTTGGGTTCGCAATTCCAAGACTCTATCAATATTGGAATCTCACAAAGACTATGAGTATCTCTTGGGAATTTTCTTAGTGAACTTAAGAAAACCAAAAAAGCCAGGTGGGCTATTGACAGAATCTTTTGTAGACAGTTTCAATCAACGAATTTATTCTTTAGAAGAATCTGTTAGAAATGCTGAAGACTACGGTTTTCCTGAATTTAATACTATTCTCGAGAAAGAGGTTGACTTCCGAGAGGAGACTGGCTTTTCTGAAGATCAAGCCATGAGAGCTGTAGGCATGATGCAAAGCTATTTTGCATTACCATTTATGGCTACTCAAGAAAACACAGGTTCTAACGAGGTGGACCATGAATGCAATCTTTTACTGATGAACTTAGGGGAGGTTACAAATAAAGTAATCTCTGAATGTGAAAGACTGCTGAAATTCACAGGCAAATCTTTTGTCCTATTGCATGATTCATCAGCTGGCAGAAACTGTTTGTGGGGTTTTGATCAAGAGCAAGCAGACACTCTTGGAAAGCAGTTGGTAAAAGATTACCCTCATATTTTTGAGTGTTATGAATCGGTGTCAAACCCAAGCCTCGGGAAACTTCTAAAGGCTGGAGGCGAGAGAACTATAAATGACATATACGTAGGAAGATCTGCTAATGCTTTGAATAAAGAGGTGGAAACATACAACGCAATCTCAGGAAAGAGATACGAATGTGGAATCTTCCAGATTCAAGGCCAAGAGCCAAATGCAATTAGAGATTGTATGGAAAGAGAAGACTACAAAGCATTTAGAAGTGTATTCCCACAGTGCACTCACAGTTTTTGGCCACAGATGCAATCATCTTGGCAACAAAAAGCCTATCTATAAGAGATAAATATAAGAAAATAAAGTCAGCCTATAATGAGTCACGTAAAATCATACAATGAATTCCTTAATGAGGCTTTAGTTGTAGTGAAGCGGAAATATACCGAATCTCATCCACAAAAAGTTGCTTCTAGCTATGCTCCTGTCAGAGAGAGGATTCTTTCCTTGGTAAATGAAAAAGGAAGAGTTAGTGAAGACGAGATGAGTCAGTTCCTCAAAATGATGAATGAAGAAACGGGTAGGAAAACCAACACCGGCTGGTTGAAAGCCAATTCCAAGTACTTCAAGATGAAAGAGGAAGAAGGCGTAAAATACTATACTCTGTCTGCAGAAGGCAAGAGAATCCACGAAAAATTAACTTTGCAAAAATGAGGTCTTTTGGAGAATTCAAAGAAAAAATGTCCATAGAAGAAGCCCTTGCCCCAGAGCTTCGCGAAATCTTAAAATGCTTTGATGAGGCTTCATCATTGGCAGACGACAAGAATATGAAGCAAACTCTGCAAGCTATCGAGGATGCTCGTCAAACTATAATAACTCTAGGAGGTAAATAGCATGCCGGCATCTTCAATTGCACAACAAAAGTTGATGGCTATGGCTTACTCCTTAAAGAAAGGAGAAATGGATCCTAAAGACGCTAGTCAAGAGGTGAAAGACCTTGCAGATTCCATGACTCTAAAGCAGCTAAAAGATTTTGCTGCTACGAAGCACAAAGGATTACCTAATCACGTACAGGAGTACTATTACTGGTGGGACACGCAGCCACAGATGATGGCTGGACAAGCAATGGCAATGAAACGCGATCAAACAGATCCGCTGGTTCAAGCTTTTATGGATTTCATAACAGGTAAGAAATCAAAAAAAGTTGAAGAAGACTTTGCAGCCCCTGCTGCTAGCGTTGCAAATACACCAGGAATGGGTAATGTAGTTGCGGCGGCTCCAGGTAAGGTAGGAAGCGGTGATACATTTAGTGCTGGATCAAAAAAGAAAAAGAAGAAAAAAATGAAACACGTAAAACTTTATGAAGCGTACATCGAAGAAATGGCGCTGGGAGATGTTAATGTGCAAAGAATACTCTCTGCTTTTGATACCGGAGACGACAAGATGAAAAAGAAAATTGCTGATGTTGTCTCAGGGCAACCTCACACCGATAGGAAGCGATTAGAAGCAGACTTTCGATCAATTGGCTATAACGAATTAGTTGATATGATGATAGAGCTGGACCTACAGCCTCCCAAGTAAAATGATGCTAGTGAGATGGCAAAAACTAAAAACGAATCAGGCAAAAACTTTGTAGAAAAAGTCAAAAAGAAAATCGGAAGACATTCAAAGAAAGATAGCAAAAACAAAAGCTCAAAAAATTACAAAAAGCCTAACGTAGGGCAAGGGAGGTAGAAATGGACACAGAATTATTAAAGGCTGTCATTACAGCTGCAGGATCAATAATTGCTGCACTAATCACGGTTATGATAAAGAATAACTACGATGAGAAGAAAGCAAAAAGTGCGAAGGAGAAAGAGGAAAACATTGAGGCTTCGGATATTGAAGAAATGATTCAAGTCCAAGAGTGGCTGGAGTCATTCCGAGAAAAATACCAGTTTGACCGGGCTTCAATCTACCAATTTCACAATGGCGGAAAGTACTTTCAAGGAAAGAGCATGAAAAAGTTTTCCATGACCTATGAAGCAGTAGCTCCTGGTTATGAGAAGACTAAGAGAGACCAGCAAAATGTGCTAGCATCAGAATACCCTAGATGGATTTCTGAGATGCTGAAAAAAGACTGCTTTGCAACTCTCAGCGAAGATCTGGATCTGAAAGACCGACATGAGATGGATCGGATGGGAATACAGCAATTTGTTACCGTCCCAGTGTACTGCATTAAGAAAAAGCTCGTGGGCTTCATTGTTGGATATAACATCAGCGAAATTCATGAGAGTATAGAAGAACAATTTGACTCCTTGGTAGAAGATTCCAAAATTATTTCTGGCTACCTATCCTAAAAAGACGGAAAGCAATGAGAGATGCTCGAGAACTCAAAAATGCCACAGTAAAAGTCGGAGGAAAGACTGGAAAGGTTGTAGGCTTTTGGGTTACTGAAAACAATGTGGTATATGCCAAAATAAAAGACTACCAAGGAACCACCACTAACCATCGATTAACTGAACTCAGTTCAGAAATGGAGTTGGTAAAAAAACAATTAGAGGAATGAAACACGTACAAACATACGAAGTTTTTTTATATGAAAGCTATTTGCTTGAAGCGGATGATGACGATAAAGCATCCACGGATCAAGGGCCTATTGATAACGAAGCTGTTGAAACAGGGTTAGCTAATAAGAAAAAAGAGACGGGTTGCCCAATTGGAATTCTTCGTGCTGTGTTTAGACGCGGAATGGCAGCTTGGAAAAGTGGTCACCGACCTGGAGCAGGGCAAGAACAATGGGCATATGCCAGAGTAAATAGCTTTTTAACTGGCGGAAAAGGTACGTGGGGCAAAGCCGACGCTGATTTAGCTAAAGAAGCAAGAGCTGCTGGCTTCAACCCAAAATAAGAAGATGCCATGAAACATCTGCACACATATCAAAGCTTTCTGAATGAAGGCAGGTCATTTACGGATTCAATGAATCCACAAACAAAGGAAATCTACCAGGAATACCGAGAAAAGATCTCCAGCTTTGAAATCTTTGATCATAAAAAACTGGATGATGCTCTCAAAAGCGATGATCGTGTAAAGAAGTCCGGCCAAGAAAAACTTTTACAAACTGCTTTAGGATGGGCTCTTACGCATGCTCAAGAAATGGAAAGATAAAAAACTGCAATGAAACACGTTAAAACATACGAAGGCTTCTTAGCAGAAGATCATCCATACTACAAAGGAATTAGTAGTAGTACTGCCGATAAGAAGAAAGCACAGATGAAGAAGCAAGCAGCTGCTGATGACGATGATCCGGAAGCATACAAAGAGCTACCGGGAGATACAAAAGGAAAGGGTCAATTAAAGACTTCCAAGCATACAAAAAAATATCAAGAGCTCTACGGAGACAAGAAATAAATAAAGCATTATGAAACACATTCAATCATTTGAGAACTTTTTGAACGAGTCAATAGAGACCACCGATGATTTTTCAAAATCTAAGAAAAACCGTTCAGAGTATACCGAGCTTATTACAAAAGCCGTTGCAAAAGAATTCAATTTTTCTACCAGCCTTTTTTCTCAAGACTTTATATTTCAGATTGCGGATGATATGGGTGAGACTAAAGCGATCATTACTCTTCCTATGAGTGAAGGCGATAAGAAGAAAGAAAAGCTTGCTGGCGAAATTGAAGACTTCATAAATGATTATGTGAAAAAGGAATCCAAGATCAAAGATCTGCAATACAGTCCTACTAAAACCGGAAAGGTTGCAAACGTAGGGACGGCCAACAATGGAAACTGGATTGTTATGTGGAGACCGGTATTTTTTAGAAGATAAAAAAAGGCTGCCAATGGCAGCCTTTGAATTCTCAGTGGTTCCTTTATAGAATACTGATGCTTCGAGAATTTTTCTTGGCTTCTGTAGAAAATTCAATACTCAGTACGCCATTTTCAAGTTTGGCAGATACTGATTCACAATCCAAGTTTTCTACCTGGAATGTCTTTTTCATTTTTGAGTTAAGAAACTTTGGAAGATTTCTTTCAGTGCTTGCTTCAACAATGAGGTCTTTGCCTTCGGTGCGCACTGTCACCTCTTCTCTGGAGAATCCAGGAAGGAGTACATCAATTGTATAACCTTTTTCGTCTTGACGAATATCGGTCTTAGAATAGGTTGACGAATTGTGGTTTGCGTATTCAAACAATTCATCGTAGGCATTGAAAATAGATGTTGATTTCCACATATACTTTATTTTTATTTTTTCTTAGTATACTATCAAAAGTGTGCCATTGCTCTTTTTATGAAATCTTGACATAATGAAGTGACTAATTGACATAGCTAAGTGTCTAGCTAGATAGTCTTACTCCTAACCGTTCTGATAACTATTTTATACATCCTTGGTAAAAAGTTTTGGTAAACATGTTATACATTTAGGAAAACCTGGTAACCTCTGTGAATATAAAATCAAATTCAAAATATACATATTCATGATTAAGTACAGCAAACTTCGAGACGTAAAATCTCCGTCTCGAGGAACTGCTCAGTCCGCGGGAGTGGACTTTTTTGTTCCTAACGACTGGAACAATGGGCAGCCTCGAGTAGTCTTACCAGGAGATCGGGTCTTGATTCCAAGTGGAATTAAGGTCAACATACCAAAAGGTCACGCCTTAATTGCTTTCAATAAGAGCGGGGTGGCCTCAAAAACCGGAATGATCGTTGGAGCCTGCGTGGTGGATGAAGACTACCAAGGTGAGGTTCATATCAATATGATTAACACCAACGAGTCTAAGGAATACTTTGCCGATGGCAACTACGTAACTGATACGGGAACTGTCACAATTTCTCCAGGAGAAAAGCTTGTGCAATTCTTGCTTATCCCTATCAATTACGCGGAAACATCGGAAGTTCCGATGGAAGAACTTTATACACAAACAACAGATCGTGGCGAAGGCGGATTTGGCTCAACTGGAAATGCATGATAGACATAGAACAAAGAGATTCGACTCTTCAAATATCTTTCTTTGATAAGGAAGGCGACATATCCATTAAGAAGTTTCTTATTCCATCTTCAGAGATGTATGAATGGGAATACTGCGATGACAGAGATCGTCAAGCAGAACCCGGCGTAAAAAGCTGGGATGGCAAGTCTGTTAAAAAGAGGAGGACTAAGTTTTTGAGCAAGTGGAGGCTGGAGGAGTACTTATGGTCTCTTCCCGAAGAGGAAACTCGAGACATCTATGAGTTTAACATTCCTAAAAAGTTCTTTGTGGATATTGAGGTGGAGGTTACTGACGAATGGCCTAAGCCCGAAACTGCGAAGTTTCCTGTCACGACTCTTGCTTTCTGTCGAGAAAATAAGGTCATTGTAATGGGAACCAAGGTTCTTAAAGCCGAGGAAATTGAATCAATCGGTAAGCGCATTAATGAATACCTAAAAGAGGATGTAGACTTCAGCTATCTCTACTTTAAGTCAGAGTATGATATGCTGTACACATTCTTTTACAAAGCAATTCAGAAAATGCCTGTCATCACTGGTTGGAATTTCATTGGATTCGACTGGACATACCTCATAAATCGATGTAAGCGATTGAACATCGATCCAGCTGTGGCATCGCCTTCACGTAAACTTGTAGGTCAAGATGAACTTCCGCAGCATCGATTAGTAGTCGATTACTTGGATGTTTACAAGAAGTGGGACCGCACTATAGATGTAAAGGAAAACAATACGTTGGACTGGGTTGCAAAAGCAGCGTTAGGAATTCAAAAAGTAAAGTACGCCGGCACACTTCAAGAGCTGTACGAATCTGACTTTGACAAATACGTATTCTACAATGCGGTGGATGCCAAGTTGGTACAGATGATCGACCGAAAGCTAAATACCATGATGGCGTTCTTAAAACTAGGAAACATTTCTAAGGTGGAAGCCACTCGTGCGTATTCTCCAATCTGGATGGCGGAAGCCGCTATGGCTCGAGAAAACTGCAGACGAAACCGGGTATTCCCGAAAGCCGACACATCCAAAAAGAAGCGAGAGGCTTATGAAGGCGCATTTGTACACGAACCCAAGACGGGTTTGTATGAGTGGGTAACATCATTCGACTTTGCCTCGCTGTATCCTACGGTAATGAGGCAGTGGAACATCTCACCAGAAAGCTACATAAAAAATGTAGCGCCGGGCGAAGACGTGGATCTGGAAAAATACATCAAGACGGCTTCAGGAGCAGTATTCTCTCGAGACGAGGAATCAGTATTCAAAAGCATCTTGGTGGAGTATTATGGAAAAAGAAAGGCGGCCAAGAAGACCGCTCAGGAAATAGAAAAGGAGATCGCGGAGTTGCAAAAATATATAGTTTGAACCCCTCAAGACCCTCAACAATCAAAAAAATTACAATAGCCAACAACAATGAAGGACAAATCAATTGATATTCTTAGTGATATCACAGTCTTTATGAAGTACTCAAAGTACCAAGAAGACAAACAGCGCAGAGAAACATGGGAAGAAATTTCTGACCGCAACAAAGAAATGCACAAGAAGAAGTACCCTGCCTTATCCGACGAAATTGAAAATGTTTATGAAAACTATGTAAAGACAAAGAAGGTTCTACCTTCAATGAGAAGTATGCAATTTGGTGGAAAGCCAATTGAAATTTCTCCAAATCGCATTTTTAACTGCGCCTACCTTCCAGTTGACGACTGGAGAGCTTTTGGTGAAGTGATGTTCCTTTTATTAGGAGGAACAGGTGTTGGCTATTCTGTTCAATCGCATCACGTAGAAAAATTGCCAGAAATCATTAAGCCCAAGAAAAACCGTCGCTTCCTTGTAGGAGACAGTATTGAAGGCTGGGCAGATGCTGTAAAGTTTCTAATGAAATCCTATTTTCATGGAGGCTACAAGCCGGTGTTTGACTTTAGCGACGTTCGTCCCAAAGGAGCACGCCTGGTAACTTCTGGTGGAAAGGCGCCTGGCCCTGAACCACTAAAGCGCTGCCTAAGCAATTTGGAACTCATCTTGGATCGTAAAGAAAACGGAGATAAACTCTCTCCTATTGAAGTCCACGATATTGTTTGCCACATTGCGGATGCAGTACTTGCTGGTGGTATTCGCCGCGCGGCCTTGATCTCGCTCTTCTCTTTTGACGACGATGAAATGCTTACTTGCAAATTTGGTAACTGGTGGGAGCTCAACCCACAGCGTGGCCGTGCAAACAATAGCGCGGTGATCATTCGTAATCGTATTACAGAGGAAGAGTTTCAAGACATTTGGAAGAAAATTGAAGCCTCTGGTTCTGGTGAACCTGGACTCTACTTCTCTAACGACAAAGATTGGGGTACCAATCCATGCTGTGAAATTGCGCTGCGTCCTTTCCAGTTCTGCAATCTCACAGAAATGAATGTTAGCGATTTGGAAAGCCAAGAGGATCTGGTAGAACGCGCAAAGGCAGCGGCTTTTATTGGAACTCTACAGGCAGGATACACTGACTTCCACTACCTTCGTCCAGTATGGAAGCGTACTACTGAAAAGGATGCACTCGTAGGAGTAGGTATGACAGGTATTGGTTCTGGAGCAGTTCTCAATTATGATCTCACAGCGGCAGCAAAAGCTGTAAAAACTGAGAACGAGAGAATTGCTGGAATTATTGGAATCAATCATGCAGCTCGTACTACAACTGTTAAGCCTAGTGGAACTACCTCTCTTGTTGTGGGTTCATCATCAGGCATTCACGCTTGGCATAACGACTTTTACATCCGCAGAGTTCGTGTTGGAAAGAACGAGGCAATCTATCACTACCTTGCACAGAACCATCCGGAACTGGTAAAGGACGAGTTCTTCTCTCCTCACACAACGGCGGTAATTGAAATTCCACAAAGAGCTCCTAAAGGCGCTATTCTTCGTACTGAGTCTGCTCTTGACTTGCTCAATCGAGTAAAGAGATTCAGCACGGAATGGATTAAGCCCGGCCACCGCAGTGGTTACAACAGCCACAATGTTTCCGCTACTGTCTCTATCAAAGAAGAGGAGTGGGAATCTGTTGGTGAGTGGATGTGGAAGAACCGCAAGTACTATAATGGTCTGTCAGTCCTTCCATACGATGGCGGAACATACATACAAGCTCCGTTTGAAAATATCACCGAAGAACAATTTAATGAGTTGTACCAAAATTTACATAACGTCGACCTCACTAGAGTAATTGAGATTGAAGATGCAACCGATCTGAAAGGAGAAGCTGCATGCGCCGGTGGGGCCTGTGAAATCGTATAACAATGGCAATCATACTATCAACTGAAAAGATCGTAAGGTCGTTCCGTCCAGAAAACGGAACGACCTTTACTATCGACGAGCTCAACGACCTTGTAGGTGGTTGGATCGAACCTTTTAAAGTAGGACCGGTCTGGGTAATGCAAAAGGAAAAATCAGCAAAAAACTCTTTGTATAACGAGCTTGCTTCCATGTTTTTTGAAGTGGCTCTTTACGGAGAAGTCTTGGTGGTTCCTCCTCAACAGCTTCCAAGAGAATGGGATCTGATGGAATACGAAGACCAGTTCATAACCGCCGAAATGGTGGACAATGGAATGCTAATTTCTTTGCAAAACGCTATCGCATTGAAAAAACTTCAACAAGAGAATCCCAGCTGGAACATCAATCCAATTGAATTCTTCAATTCGCAATTTAACTTTACGCCAAAGGAAGAGTATAACTACGATCCTCCGACGGACGAGTTTCAGATTGACGAAGGCACTGCAGAATTCTTGGAGAAAGTCTACAACTACATTACTAGTGCGCCATTGCAATTTAGAAATGGAGTTTTGCTTGACGAAAGCCGAGTGATAGTACGAACAAAGAAAGAAAATCTCAAAACAGTTTTACAAATAATCAAAGGCATGTACCTGGAATCGGAGCAGTACGAAAAGTGCGCAGCTCTGCAGCAATTAGAGGATCAATGCTACTGATATATAGACCAAACAAAAAATAGAAAATCATGGAAAATCTCACAGCTTACGATTTGAAACGTAAGGAAAAGAACGTACCATTCACGGAATGCACTATCGTAAAAACTTCACGTGGTGGTTACATGGCAAAAGGCCTTAATTCATATGGCAATAAAATGAATGCAATGCTGTCAGAAGCAAAAGCGTTGGAAGCCATCGAAAAAGGCATCGCCACAAAAGGATTCTAATCAAATTGTTAATAACTATAGGCCCAGAGATTTTTATCTCTGGGTTTTTTGTATTATTTTTATACCGTCAATAAAAACCAAATGAGTAACCGTTTCGATTTAGAACAACAATACATGGCTGCTAAGGAAGCCTACTATAGCGGAAACCCAATTCTTACTGATGATGAATTTGACAGACTGGAAGCTGACTTGCTTTCAATGGGATCCGACGTACCGTATATTGTAGGAGCTGATGACCGCAAGGCTAAGTATTCTCACCCATCACCAATGTTATCATTGGCAAAATACCAAGCTTCACTTGACGGAACGCCTCCTACGGAATCTGCCACCGCATGGATGAACAAGATTGGGCATCATTCTTTTGAAATCACTCCAAAGTACGACGGTAACGCAGCAAACTGCATCTACATTGACGGTAAGCTTTCACAAGTTCTCACTCGCGGAAACGGTACTAAAGGACGCGACATCACCGACAAGGTAAAGCATAATCTGCCCGACGCTATTGGTTTTGATGGAACTGTGGAAGTCAGAGGCGAGGTAGTCATCAAGGTATCTACCTTTAACGCAAAATATGCTAACTTCAAGAATCCACGAAACTACGTGGCAGGCGTACTTAATCGGGACGAGAATCCTTCCGAAGTAATTGCGGACCTCGACTTTATACCGCTGGAAGTAAGGCTTCATAAAGACGGTCAGTTCATCTACCTTAATCCAAGAATTCCAGGATTTGTTCATGCTCCATACATATTCTACAGCGGACCGCAGGCTTTTGAAATGGCTTACCAAAACATGGTAGAATACCGAAGGACTTCTGAGTATCAGTTGGATGGCTTTGTAATCAAAGCTCCTGAAATGTTACGGGCTGAACTGGGAGAAAATTCTCACGATCCTAACTGGGCAGTGGCAATCAAGTTTCCTCCGAAAGAGGCAATCACTACTATCAAAAGTATTTCTTGGCAGTACGGTAAGTCTGGCGCGGTAACTCCGGTAGCAGTAATGGAATCGGTGGATCTTGATGGTTCCACAGTTTCTCGAGCTGCACTGTTTAACTACACATACCTAAAGAACATGGGTGCTTACCCAGGCGCACAGGTGGCTATCGCAAAATCAGGCGATATCATTCCACAGATTCTCCGAGTAATCAGTCCTGGTAATGAGGCAGAATTTGAACACCCGTCCCACTGTAAATGTGGTTCGGAATTGGTTCTGTCAGGCGTCCACCTTATGTGTGAGAATGAAAACTGCATTATGAATGAATGGCATAAGTTTTACCAAGGTGTGGCCTGGTTGGATCTTGATGGCGTTGGCGGTTCTATGATTAAGCAGTTATTTGCGGCAGGCTATCGCAGTGGATTGGATCTGCTCAACCCTACCAAGTTCAATAAAGAAATACTGCTGGAAAAAGGCTTCAAGGACGGAAAGATTCTGGCCAATATGTTGGAGCAAATCTCTCGCATCACTGAAATCACACCACGGGAAATCTTGATGATCATGGCATTCCGCAATATGGGAAGCACTACTTCTAAACAGATTGGTAATTTCCTCTCGGGGGTCGACTACAGCTTTCACGGTCTAGAGAAATCGGTAGTCTCAGGCTTTGGCCCAGGCGAAGCAAAAAGACTTGCTTATGAATCCGCAGTTGCAGAAATCAGCAACTACATTAAGGTAGTCCTACCCGAGGCAATCTCAGCAGAAAGTATTTCTTTTGAAATGACTGGTTCTCCAAAGGCTGCTGGATTCAAAACCAAACAAGAGTTTATTCAATCTGCTAAAGCAAAAGGTTACCACCACACTGGTCTGAAGGATGCTAAGGTTCTCTTTACTGATGATCTCAATTCTGCCAGCAGCAAGATGGAAGAAGCCCGTAAACGAGGCATCCGGATTATATCTTATTCCGACATCTATGAAGGCTAATCTCGTGTACAGAGGTGACCATAGAAAAACTTTATTACTTGGGTTAATATAAATAATGTACACAGAAATAAAAGTACTCTAAGATAAACTAATGGCAAAAAACAACAGCAAAGAAATCGTAGCTCTATCGGACTTTGAGCACGTACTACATCGACCTACCATGTATATCGGTTCGGTGGAAAGATCCGACGAAAAAGTGCAGATCATTGAAGTCGATGAAGATGGCAAGAGCGGCCGAATTATTGCTAAACCCAAAGTAATTTCGGTAGGCTTCTACAAAATGCTCAATGAAATTGTTGACAACGCATTTGATGAAGCCAAGCGCATGAAAGGCGCAATGCCAAAGATTCGCGTAGAAATCAATTCAAAAACAAACCAGGTAAAAGTCACTGATACTGGTGGAGGATTCGTTAACGCTGAAAAGGCTAACAGCAAAACCAATCTAAGTAATGTAGAGACTGCACTCTCGATGTTACGGGCTGGATCTAACTTTTACAATGAAAACTCATCCGAAAGCCTTATAGGTACTAATGGCGTAGGTGCTGCTCTGGTAAATATGCTTTCTGACTCATTTGAGGTACACACAATCAATAGTGAAGTAGACTATTGCATTAAGTGGAACCGCTTTGAAAAGAGCGAGGAAACATGCTCGCCAGTAGGTAAAGCACAGACTGGAACTACCATCACTTACACACCGAGAAAAGATACTTTTAAAGGATGCACATGGGACCGGGAATATCTGCATACCATGTTTGCGTTTCGACAGTTTTTGCTTAAGCGAGACTCGCAACTTCAAAATATGAAGCTGGAGTTTGTGTTTGACGGAAAGGAACTCAACTTGGATCTGCCGTTTTTGCCAGAGCTTTTCCTTGAGGTACATACCGATGTTGGAACATTTTTCCTTTGGGAAGGCTATGCCAATGGTACATCGGTATCATTCATTAATGGAGCCAATTGTACAGGAATTCACCAGCGGATTATGTACGACTGGGTTAACGACTTGTTTGATTACAATGATGCGCATGCTTTTTATGGAACCATGTTTGTACTCAATCTGCCACCTAAGCTTGTTAAGTTTGGTGACCAAAATAAGACCAAGTATGCCGGTGGCCGCTGGGAAATCCAACCATTGCTGGAAAAGAAGTTTTATGGAAAACTAAAGCGCCAGCTCATGGGTTCAGAGATCTTCCAAAACATTCGAAAGAAGATTGACGAACGAAATCTAAAACAGGACTTAAATACGCTCAAGGCCAAAAAGAAAGCTGCCAACAAAAAAGTAAGCGATAAGTATTTTCCACCAT
>Ga0315905_10005303_pt1 | contig 13136 bp, 6 predicted proteins | sample LakEriMetagenome_5_FD_203522 | JGI IMG/M metagenome (GOLD analysis project Ga0315905, IMG submission 203522) | Freshwater fungal communities from buoy surface, Lake Erie, Ohio, United States - Buoy 4 MA121 | ecosystem: Environmental > Aquatic > Freshwater > Lake | place: USA: Lake Erie, Ohio... | reverse complement strand
GTGCGCGGCTTTGCCCTCATCGGCATGCTCCTCTTTCACGGTGGGTTTGCATGGGCCAAAGGTGGGTTCCTCAGCGTCTCAACGTTCTTCACTCTTTCGGGTTTCCTCATCACGAATTTGCTCGTGCGGGAGTGGGAAAGGAACAACAACATTGAACTTCTCAGGTTTTGGGGACGCCGACTTCGCCGACTCATGCCGGCCGCCCTCGCTGCGATTGCTCTCATCGGAATCGTTTGGTGGCGAATCGGTACACCCGAACAACTGAGTTCAATGCGCGGCGACATGTTGTCGTCGCTTGGATACATGGCGAACTGGCATCTGTGGTCGACGGGAGTCAGCTACGGGAATCTTTTTTCGCAACCGACTCCGCTGCAACATTTTTGGTCACTCGCCGTCGAAGAACAGTTCTACCTTGTGTTCCCCGTAGTCGTTGTTGTGCTCATGCGCATTGGTGGCCGACGTCTCCTTGCCGGCGCTTGTGTCGTGGTCGCATTTGCATCGCTCGCCCTTATGTGGCTTCAACGTGCTGACTTTGACCGCATCTATTACGGCACTGACACCCGAGTCGCGGAATTGCTCTTTGGCGTCTTGCTGGCGATCTGGTGGTCTGGTCGAGCGCGCAACACCACGACTCGCTCCCGCAGAGAACCATTCTTTGATGTCGCCGCCCTGCTGGCATTTGCAGCGATTCTTTTCGCTTGGCATTTGGTAAACGAGGCGTCGCCGCAGCTCGCGAAGGGTGGCTTCCCTCTTTATGCGGTGATGTCAACAATCCTTATTTACGTGTGCACCCGCGCCGGGTGGACGTCACGAGTGATGTCGAATGCTTTCCTTAGGTGGGCTGGTCTGACCTCCTATGGCCTCTACCTCTACCACTGGCCTGTCTTCATCCTTCTCTCTCCCGAACGAACAGGCATCGCACTTGCTCCACTCTTCGTGATTCGTATGGCGGTCACGATCGCCCTTGCACTCGCGTCCTACTACCTGCTCGAGATGCCAGTCCGCCGGGGAACGCTTTTCAAAACGACAAAGACCGCAGGTACGGCTGCACTCCTCGGAATCTTGAGCGTTGCCCTTTGTGCATTCGCAGTGACGCTCGACCCTCCCAAGAGCACAATCCCCTACGCGAATATGAAGATCAGCGATATTGGCATTCGCACCGAAACGCTGAACCCGACGAAGACTTCAAACCCCGGCCAACCAGTAGCAAAGGTCTGGATCATTGGCGACTCGGGGGCGATGGACGCATCACCTGCCCTCGCCGCAGCAATGGAGGCAACCGGGGCAACACAGTTCACCTTCGGTGCGGGTCCAGGCTTCGGCCTCACCACTGGAATCGACTGGCGATCTGATTGGTCAAAAAATATCGCAGAATCTAAACCCGACCTCGTCATAATGATGTTCGGTAGCTGGGATTTGCCATTCATTCGTGAAAACGGTGAAGCCGCCTACGAAAAGCTGGTTGACGAAGCTGTAACTCTGCTCACTGACCAGCAAATTCGAGTGATGATGCTACCTGTGATGCCCGGGGGAAAACTCGATGTCAGTGTCATTGACCGGGTGTTTGCGAATGTGGCCCTCAAGCATTCGGACATGACTGACAACCCTTCGATTTTTTCGGCCTTCGTCGCACCAGATGGCACTACGCCCCGCTACTGGGTGGAGAGCGATGGCACAGTTCACCTACTGCGCAAAAAGGACAACTGGCATCTCTGCCAAGAAGGCGCGGGAAATCTTGCTGTGGTCATAGTCAATCGGGCGTATGAACTCGGCTGGTCTGCACCGATCAGCGCCGATTGGGCCGATGGCGCGTGGCGTCAAGCCTGGCAATTCAACGATCCGCCCGGAGTTTGTGACGGCATTGAATGACGCTTACTGAGAGCAACTCTGAGACCGACTTTGTCGGTACCTCTGGATCTGACGGGATATCTCCCACACGGCGAATTGATCGTTGGACCTACGCAGCACTTGCGTTTATCGCGTACATCCCCATTCTCTTCACTTCCCCTGGTCAGGTCTCGGCGGATACGAAGGCGTACCTACTCCTCGACCCGAGCAAATTGCTATCGCGAGCCCCGTACATGTGGGACGCGCACATCGACGCAGGAACCGTTACCCACCAAAACATCGGCTACTTGTTTCCGCTTGGACCTTGGTACTGGACCTTCCGTACTCTTGGAGTTCCGACCTGGATCGCTGAGCGGCTGTGGTTCGGGACGCTTCTCTTTCTCGCCGGAGCAGGAACTCTCTGGCTCTTTCGAAAGCTCGGACTTCGGGGATCAGGCTCTGCCGTCGCCGCATTCATCTACATGCTCAGCCCTTATGCGCTTGCGTACATGGGCCGAACTTCGGTCATCCTCACACCGTGGTGCGCACTCCCGTGGTTAATCGGATTGATGATCAGCGCACTCAGGGAACGTACATGGCGTGCTCCTGTGTTGTTTGCGCTCATCGTGACCGTCATGGCGGGCACAAATGCGAGTTCGGTGATCTTTGTTTTGCTCGGCCCGCTCCTCCTTGCCCCCTTCGCGGTTTGGATCACGAGAGAAACCTCGCTCAAAGAAGCATTCAAGTCACTCCTTCGAATCGCAGTCGCTACCGGGCCAGCGCAGTTGTGGTGGCTCTCCGGGATCTACATCCAAGGGAAGTTCGGACTTCCCATTCTCCAACTCACCGAGACCGTCGAAACCGTTGCTCAGACGTCAACGGCACCGGAAGTACTTCGAGGTCTTGGCTACTGGTACTTCTACGGCAAAGACGGACTCGCAGGCTGGACAGAATCCGGTGCGCTCTACACCACCTCGCTCGTCATGCTGGCGTTGACGTTTGCGCTCCCACTTTTTGGTCTTCTCGGTGCTGTTCTGACACGTTGGAAATACCGCGCCTATTTTGTGTTGCTGATCGTCGTCGGCCTTGTCTTCGCTATCGGCACGTATCCGTATCGCGACCCCTCTCCAATCGGTGCGCTTATTAAGTTCACGACGTCACTTGAGGTCGGTTTTGCACTCCGAAATTCTCCGCGGATTGTTCCCATTCTCGTCATCGGGATCGCCGGTTTATCAGCGGCGTTCGTTGATGCACTGATCCCCGCACTTCAACGACGCTTCAGCGCTCCGGTGGCTCGTCGATTGTCGGTTGCGCTTCCACTCGGCCTCATCTGCATAGCCATTGTAAATCTTCCACCGCTGTGGACCGGCGGCCTCATCCAATCTGATCTGAAATTTCCCTCAACTCTTCCGACGTATTGGACCGACGCTGCAGCATGGCTTGATACCCAGGATGGAAACCTCCGCGTGCTCGAACTTCCAGGCGCCGATTTCGGTGCCTATCGTTGGGGCGAAACGCAGGACCCGTTGACGCCCGGACTCATCGACCGACCTTGGATCGGCAGGGAGATCACTGCCTACGGATCTCCTGCAAGTGTTGATCTCCTCCGTGCACTCGATCGTCCGTTCCAAGAAGGAGTCGGAGATGCGCAAGCGATCGCCGGCGTCGCCCGCCTCCTTTCCGCCTCTGATGTTCTTCTTCGACTTGACAGCCAATACGAGCGGTATCGAGGACCCGTTCCTTCGACGCTATGGAGCCAACTCGGGGGCACTACACCCTCGAATGGTCTTGGCTCTCCCACAGCCTTTGGCACTCCTGTGGTCAATGTCCCCGATCAACGCCAACCCATGATCGACGAACAACACCTGGCGTCCGGCAGTCGTTCGAAAGTGACACCTCCGCTTGCGATCTACCCGGTGGACAACGTACGACCACTACTTCGATCAGAGACCACTCAGCAACCGACCATCTTGTTCGGCGATGGCGACGGGATCGTCGAAGCTGCAGTGTGGAACCAGCTCCCAGCTGAGCGCCCACTCTTCTACGCAGCAACTGCGAACGCCTCGCCCGCACTCTTCGAAGGAATAAGAGTTGCCAAACCCAATCTCGTCATAACCGATACCCTCCGCAAACGGGCTCAGCGCTGGGGAACCACAAGAGAGAACAACGGCGCGACGGAAACAGCAGCGTCGATTCCTCTCGTTGAGGATCCAAAGGACACGAGACTCGAACTCTTCCCGGGCCAAACCGCGTCCGATCAGTCAGTTGCGTGGTTCGGTGACGATGTCGCGAATGTTCAAGCGTCAACCTACGGAAATATCGTTGCGTACTCCACTGAGGTTCGCCCCATCAACGCAATCGATTCGGACCCCCGAACCGCTTGGTCAACGGGCGGCTTCAGCAATGTTGTCGGCGATCGACTCACCATCACCTACAACCGTCCGATCACAGCCACTCACGTTGACCTCCTACAAACAGAAGGAAATCGTTGGATCACAAAAGCGACGATTCTTCTTGATGGTGTTGCGTCTCAAACAGTGACGCTCGGTGACGAGTCATTTGTCGGCTCGGGTCAGCGTGTCGATTTTGGTGGCGAGCGCACCTTTCTAACGCTCAGTGTTCGAATCGATGACTCAAACGTCACTGGCCGGACCAACTGGCTAGGACTTTCGAACGTCGGATTTCGGGAAGTCGCCGTGCCCGGAGTGTCCGCACAGGAATGGATCGTGACTCCGAGTTCCGGCGTCGAGGAGCTCGCACCAGATGCAACAAATGTTGCATACCTCTTTTCTCGTTTGCGCTCGAACCCAATCGAAGGCTTTCGACAGGACACCGAACTCCAACTTCGACGAATCTTCCGCGTCGGTGCCACGAATGACTTTCAGTTGTCCGGGCGAGCCAGACTCAGCGCGGGAGTGAATGGAGCTCTGGTCGACGAACTCGTTGGACGCCCAGGACTCGCCGATGGCTACCCAACTGTGAGTGGCACCGATTACCTCAATGGCGTGCTTGAGGCTCGACCATCATCGGCCCTCGACGACAATCCGAAGACTGCGTGGACAACAAAGTTCGATAGTCAGGTTGGAGCGACAGCGACTGTCACCAGCCCCTCTCTCTTGTCGTTCGATAGCTTGCGACTCTCGGTCATCAACGATCGCGAGCACTCGGTGCCAACCGCGTTGCACCTGACCCTTGACGATGGTGTCGTTCGAACGGTTCCAGTGCCTGAGATTCCGACCGTCGACGAACTAGGCAATGTCGCCACTGTTGATGTCCCCACTGGTCCAAGTTCTTCTCGCGTCGTTCGCATTTCCATCGCCTCCGAGCGTGGCGTAACAACGAAGGAGTACTTCAGTGGCGGGCAGCGCATCCTCCCGATCGCAATTGCGGAGTTCGGGCTTCCGACACGGGTGGGTGCGACTCCAGCAACTCTCCCCTCGCTCTGCCGTACGGATCTTCTGAATCTTGATGGACAACCGCAGGGATTCACACTTGAAGGCACCGTCGCAGATGCAATCGCTCGTTCACCGTTCGCTCTCGTGCCATGCGGTAGCGCCACGGCTTCTGCGTCTCGACTCGACGTCGGGGATCATCGACTCGAGACAGCGAAGGGCCTTGACACGGGCATCGACATCGATTCAGTTGAACTCCGATCGATTCCTGTCACCCCAGCAACTGCAGCCACCAACGTTCCAGTCACCTCGGTGACAGAGACGGGCACCAATTCCTATTCGGTCACGATCGAAAATTCCACAGTTCCGTTCTGGCTCGTCCTCGGGCAGTCTCTTTCCGAAGGTTGGAGCGCGACTGTGCGAGGAGGGTCATCTCTCGGTTCACCCACGCTGATTGATGGGTACGCGAACGGATGGCTCATTGATCCTGCGGTCGCGGGCTCCACGTTCACTGTCGACATCACCTGGGCGCCACAGAAATTCGTCTGGACTGGCCTCGCGGTCTCTGCACCTTGGTTCATTGGCCTCTGTGCAGCGGCGGTTGTATTGACGAGGCGACGTCGTCGAGGGGTTAATTCCCATGCAGAGGCAACCGATCCCGTGCTTGTCGCATCGTCCACCTCGCATTCGGTGACACTCGCTGAACGACTGGGACTCGTTGCCATCGTTGCATCAGTCGCGGCGATCGTCGGCGGCCTCGGTGTCGCCCTCGCCATGGCCGCGGTCTCGGCTCTGTTGGTCTGGAACCGACGCCGATCAGTTATGGCTGCGTTGACCGTTCTCGTATCGATCGGCGGAATCGTGGTCCTCTACACAGGACTGCAGTATCGACGTGGATTCTCAAATGGCGTCGAATGGCCTGCAGGATTTTGGTTCGCCCATCAACTGGGACTCGTTGCAGTGCTCACAGTTGCTGCGGAGACGCTCATTCGCTGGTTCCTTCGGACGCGATCAAAGAGGACGCAAAGTGTCAGCGATGCCAACCAAATTTGCGACGGCTCAACACTCACCCGATAGCGGTTGTTCCCGAAACTCGCTGCTGCGACGAGTGCGACCATCGCCGGCCACATCAAGACCGGAATGAGCGTAAGTCGGCGCGTCCATGCAATGACTGCTCCTGCAAGTGCGAGCAGTGCAACGACGTAGTACTGAACAAGGGCGAACATTGTTTGCCGGAACTCGCGATTTTCAACGTAAATATCGAATCGTGCGGTACCAATCGGATCGTAAAGGTTGAACATACGCAATGTTCGGAGTGGCGCAACCACGAGCAGACGGCTCTTGTGGTTCGAGATGTACTCAGTCGCCCAACTTCGTTTGATGGCGTCGCGTTCAGACTCGTCGAGCATGGTTCCATCTGTGCTCACCGGTTCAGGCTCGGCACAGTACCTTTCCCAGTAGCCGGTCTTTTCTCCGTAGTAGGCGGCATCACAGTTCGTCTGCGCCTGAAGTGTTCCGGTCGGAGAAAGAAAAATGGGTTTGTCGAAGCTCGTCATATTGCGGATAAGCCATGGAGACAGAACAGCGAGACCTACCGCACTCACGATAGCAAAATCGCGTAGCAGCGGCTTCCACTGCACTCGACGCACGACGATGGCAACCAGCACCAAGAGCGGTCCATACGCAAGCAATTCCGTACGCAGCAGGCCTCCCACACCGGAGAGCACGCCAAGGACAAGAGCAAGACGCCAACTAGGAGTGCGCCACCATCGGACAGCGATGATCGTCATCAGGGGAACAAATGCTGTCACGAGCGATTCGCTCATAAGCGACCAATCGTTCAGCCACAGAAACCCGTAGCCCGCAGCAATGAACGCAGCGACTACTCCCGCACGCTTCCCGAACAATTCTCGACCGGCGAGTCCGATGAGAATGACCCCAAGAGAGCCAAAGAGCAACCCAACCATTCGGTGCTGATTCACACTGTCGAAGCCCATGCGAGATGCGAGCGAAAGAATGTACGACCACAAAGGCGGATGCGCGGCTGTCGGTTCTTGCGTTCCTGGCGGCAGGGTCACAGCGACAGTTCGAACGGTGCCGTCGGGCTGCACGACGTCCACCGTCGGACAGTTTTCAAGCCCCGGAAGAAACGAGTAGGTCGAACCTCCACTGACTCCGACGTCGAAGCAATAGCCAGCGTGGAAGAAAACTGGATTGATATAGCCCTTGCCATCGGCGAGAAGATTCGCTGTCTCGTGGTAAAAAACAGCGTCACCCGAAAGGGGCGCTGTTCGACCTTCCCACATGAAGGTTCCAAAGCGAACAGCGAACCCAAACACGCCTGCGATAACCAACCAAACAACAAATGCTTTCGTTGACATCGACGCTGCCGGTCGATCGCGGCGCTCGCTGATCACGAACGCCAACTTAGGACCTCCGAACGCTGCGGACCTGCCTTCCGATACCTCAGCCAAAGGGGCCCGGCTGGTACCGTCGATACTGCGCCGGGAAGCTCGGCGAAACGGTTCGAGGAGGACCCTTGGCTCTTCGCAGCCCCCAACAGTACGTTCAGTCTCTTCGTGACGACCGAATCGTGTACTTCGACGGGAAGCTCGTCCCTGATGTGACCGAACATCCCGTCATCGCTCGGGCCATTCGCCACGCATCAGTCGACTTCGAACTCGCCGAGGATCCCTCAGTACGGGGTTTGGCCGTTATCGAAGGCTCCGATCCATACAGCCGCTATTTCCTTGAGCCCCGCTCAACAGCAGATCTTGCCGATCGAGCACGCCTCATCGAAACTGCAACCTCTCGATGCCACACGCTGGTCCCGCTCATCAAAGAGATCGGTACCGACGCCCTCTTCGCCCTTCGGCGTATTGGAAGAGCACTCGATGCCTCTCGCGGCGACACAGAGCGATCCGAGCGAATCTCCGCATTCTTTGAATACTGCCGGAACAACGACCTCGCGATGTCGGTTGCGCAGACCGACGTCAAGGGAGATCGCAGTCTCGGTCCCTCGGCCCAACCAAACCCCGACTCCTATCTCCGAATTGTTGAGCGTCGAGCCGATGGCATCGTGGTTCGCGGCGCCAAAGTGCATACGAGCTGCACTCCCAACACAAACGAACTGATTGTTCTTCCAACTCGAGCCATGGGCGCCGCCGATAGCGATTGGGCGGTCAGCTTTGCCATTCCGGTAAACACCCCTGGCCTTCGACTCGTCGCCAGCCCATACGGTTCGCATGCTGGCAACGAATTCGACTCCCCCATCAGTTCACAGCGCCTGATGATGGAAACAACGACACTGTTCGACGACGTGTTTGTTCCCAATGAACGTGTCTTTCTTGACGGCCAGCATGAATTCGCGGGACCGCTCGCCTTGGCATTCGTTGACTATCACCGCTTCACCGCTATTGCGTACAAGCTTCCCCTTGTCGATGCGCTTGTTGGATCCGCTGCGCTCATGGCCGACATGAATGGCATCAGCCGTGCAGCCCATGTCCGCGACAAGTTGACGGCTCTTATTTCGTACGCGGAAACACTTCGGGCTCTCGTGGAGTCAAGTGCACATCGCGGCACACCCGACGATGCCGGCGTTTTCGTGCCTGACCCCCTCATCGTCAACATCGCGAAATCACATTTCGCCCACGGTTACCATCACGCGTTGCAACAAGTTCAGGATCTCGCCGGCGGCTTACTCGTCACCGCTCCTGGCGGAGCCGACTTCGCGAACCCCGACATTGGCCCAATGCTTTCTTCGCTACTGGGCGGTCGTGATGGCATCGATGGAGAGCAGAGAATTCGGGCCATGAACATGGTGAGTGATTTAACGACACGCGAGTTCGGCGGGTATCACGCTGTGCTCGCAATTCACGCCGAAGGATCACTTGAAGCAGAGAAAATGATGATCGCTCGCTCCTACGATCCGAGTCGTGTCATTTCCTACGCTCGCAAACTGGCAGGAATCGACTGATCAAACGATCAGTACGCGTCAAAATCTAAGAAACCGAACTCTCCGAGTTCAAACGTGTCCCGATCGAAATCGGAGACGAACGAATGCAGCACAAGCGAAAGCGGTGACGGCATCAATTTCTGTGGAAGCGGTATTCCGCGTATCCGCAATGCCGGCGACCGACCCCAATGGATCACAAATGGGGCCTTGTGGTGATGCCCAACAACCGCGGCCACACGCCCCCCGGATACGGGTGAACTTGGCCGACGCTGAAGAACTCCGAGGATGATTCCGAACGGAATCTTTGAGACGTGAGTTCGGGTAGAAACAACAACGAGATCGTCGGAGATATGGATGCTGTAGGAATGCCCGGGGCGGCGAAGTCGCCAATGCAGCAGAGCAGGTGTCCACACTGGCGCAAACCCTGTGCGTGACCCTCTTACAAACTCGCCATCGGCTAATCCGTTGACAACGTTGACCGTCGATTCAGTAATGGTCATGGACTGAAATCCCGACGTGCGACCGACTGCTGGGATCATCGTGACTGGAAGCGAAGCCAGGGAACGCCACCCCAAAGTCGCCACCATCCGTGGAGCGGAATTCGCATTCGCAACACCAAGGATGCCGTCGAAGCCTTGCGCAACGCCACGCTCATAGGAGTCTTCAACCGTGCGACGAAACGCACCCGATCCTCGGGCATCAGGGTCGACCGCCAAATCGACTCCGAGTCCCAAGACCCGTTCCTCTCCAGACGTTGATCGGAACCGGTTGGGTATCAGCGCGTAGTTACCCAAACGCTTTCCGTTTTCCTCAACGCGACCAACTGCGGCGGATCCCGCTGGATTCTCGTCGTAGTACCAGCGCAACGATTCGGCCGTGAGCGGTTCGGGATGTTCGAACACGTGGTTTAGCAGTGCTGCTGTCCGCTGGAGTTCGAGATCATCCGTCATGACTGCTCACGCAGAACAGGTTCCGGGACGCCAGCGCTGCGGTGTGACCACCGTGTAGAGGCCACCGCCCACAAATACTCGAGGCTGATCGCCGCGAACATCACGAGTGAGACTTCGGCCGCAGTGCGGTACCTCGTGGTGCCGAATGCCGTCGCCGCCGTAACCGTCGCCAGCACTGCCCATAGACCCATAACTAAAACTGGCTGCTTCCGACGCCACTGCAGAACAAAACCGAACAACGCGAGTGGGACAAGAACCACATATTGAATGAAACCGAGTTTTGCTGGGATCGAGGGGCGGCCTTCGCCGATATCAAGTCTCACCTGCTCGAGTGGCTGATAGAGGCCCCACATGCGCGCGATTCGAGCAGGAACTACGACCGTCACCAATCGGGTTTTGTGATTCGAGATATACGCCGTTGCCCGTTCACGTACAACAACGTCTCGCTGGGACTCGTCAAGCAGTTCACCATTGGGACCGTACGGCTGTGGGTCTCCACATCGAAGGCTCCAGTATCCGAGATGCTTGCCGTAGTAGGTGTCGTCGCAATTGGCCTGAACCATCACCGTTCCGGTGCCGTCAGACAGTGTGATGGGTTCTTCCATCACCATGTTGTTGCGAATGACCCACGGCGCGAGCACCAGACAACAGACGACTCCGGCGATCGTGTATCGGAGAACGCGTTCCTTCCATGGAAGCGGGGCTTTCCATAACGCCACCGCCGCAACGATCGGGAGGAACAACAGAAGCTCGGCTCGAGAAAGCGCCGCCAAGGCCGCAGCTGCAGCAAAGAGGGCAGCATTTCCTCGTGACGGCTGGCGCACGAAACGGAGTCCGAAAAGCGACGTCGCAAAGGTGAAGAAGATCGCAGCAGTTTCGGACATCACAACGAGGTCGTTCACCCAAATGTTTGCGTAGACAGCCGTGAGAAAAGCTGCGATCAAACCGACCCGCTCATTCCTCCACGAGCGTCCAAGCAAACCCGCGAGCACAATCGACGCTGCGCCGAGAACAATCGATGCGACCTGATGCGCGGCGATAGACGAGAACCCGAGCCACGAGAACACTCCGAGGTACATCACATAGACAGGAGGATGACCCGCTGTTGGTTCAAGATGCCCTACTGGCGTAATGACTTCAACAACGCGACCGTCGGGCAGATTGACTTGTTCCGAGCCGCCGAACAAGTACCGATACGGGTCGATGAAACCCTTCCCGTCAGCAAGGAGGTTGGCAGCTTCGTGGTAGTAAACGGCGTCTCCACCAAGGTCAAGCCTTGTGGTGGGCGCCCAAAGACTCATGCTGGCGAAACGCCCAGCAAGCCCCACGACGACAATCAGCAAAAGTGCAACCCAGAACCGCGAAAGTCGGCGACTCATGAAGTACCGGTGATGATGTCGTGCTCGGTTCCAGGAAAAAACGTTGGGAGGTCACCGAGCGATGCAACGACATCACCGAGTCGAGGACCGGGGACTGGTCGAAGGGTGGACTCGACCCGCTTCAGCATTCCGCGTCGGTTGAGCCAACCCACTCGGCTCACAAGCCAACCACCGTGCTCATAGACGTAAAACTTCTCGTCTGGATCGAACTCCCATGGATGGCAGTACGTCCACAACACAGTCTCGGGATCGGCATGACGCACTCCCCCTCGGCGCAGCGCCGCTGGGAGAAGCCGCAGATAGGTGCCCCCAAGGAATGGAATTGTTGCGGGCCCCACCTTCATCACGGGACTCGGAAGCTCGATGAGTCCTGACGGCCACCGAAACGGCGTGACCGGCGCTCCGGGCCACCCATAGAGCGGACTGCGTGCCGGAAGCACACTCGACGACGCAATGAACCCAAGTTCGGTCAGTAGTTCGGGAACCCACGGTGTGCTCGGAATCAGCGAATATTGAGGTGCTCGATACAGCGTGACCTCTGCTCCGGCGAGTTCCGAAAGAATCGCTTTCGCTTCACGATTGTCTGAACGAAACCGTTCCGGGCCGAGCAGATCGTTGGGGATGTGATGAAGTCCGTGAACTCCGAGCTCATGTCCGTCGGCAACCACTCGTTGAATGAGTTCGGGGTGTCGCGACGCGAGTTCGCCAACACAGAAAAACGTTCCCTTGATGCCGAGTTCTCGAAGCCGGTCAAGAATCCGGTCAGTAACGATTCCGACCCGCTCTTCCTGAACGGTCGGATCGGTTCGTAGGTCCTCAAAATCGAGAGTGAAACTCACCGGCCGATCCATGAACCCAAGTGTAGGCACCGGACCCCTCGACATTGAGACCGCCGGAGTTGATCGTTGGACTCATGCCAAGATGGAAGAGACGTTCGAGCCGAGGGGAGAGCGATGGCGCCGCAGCAGACCGAAATTGCGCCCGACGCCCCGGCCGACTCGAAATCGACGGGCTGGCGCCCCGGCCTCGATGGACTGCGCGCCATAGCGGTTCTCGGCGTCATGGCTTATCACGAGCCCAATCTGGCGATGGCTGGTGGATTCCTTGGCGTTGATCTGTTTTTCGTTCTCTCTGGCTTCCTGATTACTGGGCTACTACTCGACGAACATCGACGCTCGGGGACGGTCTCCCTCCGATCATTCTGGAATCGTCGCGGCCGACGGCTTCTACCTGCACTGGCCGCCATGCTTCTTGCTGTTGTCGTTGTGACGACGCTCATCGGCGATGTCGATCAGCGCCGCGATTTGCCGGGAGGACTGCTCTCTGCGGTGTTCTACGTTTCTAATTGGAACCTGATTGCACAGCACCAGAGTTACTTCGATCAGTTCACCTCCCTCTCGCCACTCCAACATCTATGGAGCTTGGCAATCGAGGAACAGTTCTATTTGCTTTGGCCACTAGTCGTCATCGCGTGCCTCTCGAGGAGTCGCAAACTCCTTATTGGCGTCACAGCTGTCGCAACCGTCACCAGTATCGGGCTCATGGCATTCTTCCTCGGTGAAGGGGATCCGTCGCGTAGTTACTACGGAACCGACACGCGGGCGTTCGCTCTGCTCATCGGAGCGCTCGGAGC
>Ga0315905_10005302_pt1 | contig 13140 bp, 13 predicted proteins | sample LakEriMetagenome_5_FD_203522 | JGI IMG/M metagenome (GOLD analysis project Ga0315905, IMG submission 203522) | Freshwater fungal communities from buoy surface, Lake Erie, Ohio, United States - Buoy 4 MA121 | ecosystem: Environmental > Aquatic > Freshwater > Lake | place: USA: Lake Erie, Ohio... | reverse complement strand
GGTGTCGTCGTCTCAGTCGGGATTATGAAGGCTTAACCAAAACTTCTGAAGCCTGGATTTACTGGGCTTCTATTCGTCTTCTTGTTCGACGGTTAGCTTGAACTCTGACTTCTCAGACATCCTCTTAACCAAAACTTCTGAAGCCTGGATTTACTGGGCTTCTATTCGTCTTCTTGTTCGACGGTTAGCTTGAACTCTGACTTTTCAGACATCCTCTAATGCTGTTATTTTTTAAAATTTACACTTCTAATGACCCTTACCCTCGCGGAATTTAAACAGAGTACTCAAATGAGTGGCGATCCCTTCGTCATGACCAATAATCAAGGCATTGTCCTTGAAATTAATCACTATTTTGAACAAGTTTTTGGTTGGACTGCTATCGAAATCATTGGCCAACATGTTACCGTTATTCTTCCCCTCGCCTTTCGAGATGCCCATCACCTAGGCTTTTCTCGATTTACTGCCACCGAAATTTCAACGATTTTGAACCATCCCCTGACTTTAAAAACACTAACAAAATTAGGCCAAGAAATTATTTCCGAACATTACATCATGGCCGAAAAATTAAATGATCAATGGTTCTTTGCCGCTAGACTCCGACCGTTGCCAAAAGAGAGACCCTAGTTTTTGTTAGCAATTATTATGCCCTAAAAAATCCCATGACAGACAATATTATTAAGGATTTACGACGGACGTTAGCCAACATGGAACTAGCGTTAGGAACCGTTGAAGAAGCCATTGTTTGGACTGACGCTCAGGGTTTAATTTTGTGGTGTAATACGGTCTTTGACCGCTTAGTGGATCGTCTTCATATTTTGGTATTAGGCAATTCTTTGCAATCTTTATTGCCCCTAAACCAACCTGATTTTAGCTGCTCAATCAAGCTTTCTTTTCACCCTTTTGAGCGAGCAATGAAGACCGAAGCTAGTGGCCAGGATATTTTTGGTTACTATCTCAAAGGTCAGCCAATTTTATTAGAAATTACTTGGTCTTGCTTACAGGAAACTTCACTCAAAACTGTCAATGCTCAAGTTACAGGCTGTGTCTTAACCATTCGTGACATCACGGATCGCCATCGCCAAGAACAGGAATTGCAAAAATCCAAAACCCTGCTGGAACAACAATTAGCAGAATTAAAGCAGGCCCAAGCAGAAATACGTCGCGTTGAGCAGGTAAATGATGAACTTCGTCTACTAGAAACTATGTTGGATGTTGTCTTAGCAGGTTATTGGGATTGGGATATAATTCATAATCGGGAATATATGAGTCCTGGTTTTAAACAAATGTTTGGTTATCAAATTCAAGAGTTACCCAACACCCCCAGCACCTGGAAAAATTTAATAGTTTCAACCGATTGGGACAAGGTCAAAACCAGCTTTCTTGCCCATGTTAATAGTCATGGCAAAATTCCTTTTTTTGTGGAGATTCAGTGTCGCCATCGGGACGGTTCCCTAGTCTGGGTAATTTGTTCAGGAAAAGTGATTAGTTGGGATCAAAATAACAATCCACTGAGGGTAATTGGTTGTCATCTTGATATTACCCATCGCAAACAAGCAGAAGATAGTCTGATCACATCTCTCCAGGAAAAAGAAACTCTCCTCAAAGAAATTCACCATCGGGTTAAAAATAATTTATTAGTGATTTCTAGCCTCCTTAGTTGGCAGGTAGAAGAAGTCAATGATCCCCAATTAGTTCAAATTTTTACTAATAGCCAGCAACGCATTAAAACAATGGCGTTAATTCATGAAAAGCTTTATGGTTCTAAGGATTTAGACCAGATCAATTTTGGTGATTATCTAGCAAGTTTGATCGAACAAATTGTTTCAGTGACGGTTGATAAAGATATTAGTATTGAACTTTTTTTTGATTTAGATCCCATTTTGCTAAATATTGAAACTGCTACACCTTGCGGCTTAATCGTTAATGAATTAGTTGTTAATTGTTTAGAACACGCTTTTCTTCCTCAACAAACGGGGAACTTATTTGTTAGCTTAAAACAAGCAAATGATCAAAAAATTACTTTGACTGTTGAAGATGATGGAATTGGACTTCCTGTGGATCTTGATGTGCAAAAAACAACGAGTTTAGGGTGGCAGTTAATCCATTTACTCACCGATCAATTGGAAGGAAACCTGACTGTTGAGAGTGAATCTGGCACAAAAGTGGTTATTACGTTTCAAGAACTCTACTATCCGCAAAGGGTCTGAGTTTGATAGCTGATAATGACCGGATCAGTTCTTGCGGTGGCGATTTTGAAAAATCAAAAAATCACCCCGTACCCCGTAATGCCTGAATAGGATCGAGTTGGGCGGCCCGTTGGGCAGGAAAAACCCCAAAAAAGAGACCGATACTACAGGAAACCCCTAGGGCTAAGGCGATGGAGGGTAAAGAAATGCTGGCCACTACCCAGGTTAAGCTTGTGGTAATTTCTAGCCCCACCACTGTGATCACAATACCGCCGCCGCCCCCCAAACTGGTCAAAATCACGGCTTCTAACAAAAATTGACCGAGAATATCCCCTTGTTTCGCCCCTAACGCTTTCCGTAGTCCGATTTCCTGGGTACGCTCCGTCACCGAAACTAACATCACGTTCATTACCCCAATTCCTCCTACCAACAGGGAAATGCTGGCGATCGCCGTTAACATTTGGGTCAGGCCCTCATCGGCGGCGTTGGTGGTTTCTAATAGGGAATTTTGGGGTTCCACCTGAATATCATTAGGGGAGGCTTCCGGGTGACGCAATTGCAACAAATTTTTGACCTGAAATGCCGCCGTAGATAAATAACTTTCGTCCTTGGCCAATAAACTTACACTTTTAATCGGAATACCATAGGGAACATTCCAGCCAATCACTTGACGCATCAGGGTGGAAATGGGAATAATCGCTAAATCATCATAATCCGTGCCAAACAAGGTGCCCTTGGGTTCCAGTACCCCCACCACGACAAACCCCAGATTACGAATGCGAATGATTTGTCCCACCGGATTATCTTGCCCAAACAAACGTTCAGCAACCTTTGCCCCCAGGATGACAACCCGATTGGTGCGTTGCAAATCCACGGGATTTAAAAACCGACCGGCGGCAAGGCGATAGTTGCGAACGCCGAGATAGTCTGGGGATGTGCCGACAATATTGATATTGAAATTTTCCCGCCCATTATTGACCAGTTGCTCTGCGGAAAACTCCGGGGCCACCGCCTTCACCGCCGACACTTGATTGGCGATCGCCTCTGCATCCTCTAACAACAACGGTTTAGCCGATTGGGACAACGTTCTTCGTACCCGCGCTGAACTCAAACTGACAAAAATAACATTCGGGCCAAGGGCTTTAAACTGCGCCAAGGTACTTTCCTTGGTTCCCTGGCCGATCGCCATCAAGGCCACTACCGCCCCATTACCAATGGCAATCCCCAACATCGCCAACAAACTCCGCAGTCGGTTGCCCCGGAGAGCCACCAGGGCCATTTGTAATGTTTCCGTTAGCGCCAGTCGAGTTTCCAAAACCATAGTCATCAATCACCATTATGGATAATACAGTCTCAATCCATGTTAAAAGCAAACCAAATCGACCAGATAATGATGCTCAGGAACACCACCGTTCCCAATAAAAAGGCTGTACTATGTAGACTATTGGAATCAATGAGAGTCATAAGCCGGTATCATAGAATACAGTAAAAGAATCGAATTTCAGCTAAGAAACGCAAACATTTTCTTCTCAGTTTATACCCTGAGTAGCCGTCTCAGACAGCGAAAACGCCCTAATATCAAAATTTATAACAATGGCTTTGGCATCGAGTTTTTCTTTGACACAATTTAAAAACAGACCAATCGTTTCCTCGCCGTTTTTCCCATGTCCCATTTTCTTTGGCATCTTTTACAGTGGCTGAAACCCTTGCAAATCCCCTTCTATTTTGGGGCAGCTTGGTTATTTTTGTTGTACCTAGGGATGACCTTGGGGCAATTTGTCCAGGATGTCTGGCAACGTAGTCGGATCATGCACCGCATCCCTTGTCATAATTGTCAGTTTTTCACTAATGATCATCGCTTGAAATGTCCCATTCATCCCCTGGCAGCTAATTCGGAAACGGCGATTAATTGCCGCGATTATGCTGCCCAAACATTATCGTCCCCATAGTTTGAGTAATGGCATTGATATGAATATTGGCATTGTGGGACTGGGGTTAATTGGGGCGTCTTTGGCGGGGGATTTACGGCGGCAGGGACATCAACTCTATGGCGTTTCTCGACAATTAATCACTTGCGAAAAGGCTTTACAACGGGGATTGGTCGATTTTGCCAGTCAAGATTTGGCATTGTTAAAGGCGACAGAGGTGGTTTTTCTTTGTACACCCATTAATTTAATTCTTCCTACCCTGGAAAAATTGGTTCCCCATTTAAAACCCGATGCGATTGTGACCGATGTGGCCTCCGTCAAAACGGCGATCGCCAAACCCGCGACCCAATTATGGCCGGGATTTATTGGTGGTCATCCCATGGCCGGAACCGCCGATCAGGGCATTGACGCGGCCCAGGAAAATTTATTTGCAGGAGCACCCTACGTTCTTACCCCCACCGACAACACCGATCCGACTCAATTAGCGCAATTACAAACCCTAATTGAACCCTTGGGCATCAAACTTTTTTGTTGTTCCCCGGCAGAACACGATCAAGCCGTGGCCTGGATTTCCCATTTGCCGGCAATGGTTAGTGCGGCCTTAATCCAAGCCTGCGATCAGGAAACCCAGGGAAATATTTTCCTCCTCGCCCAGCAGTTAGCCAGTTCTGGGTTTCGGGATACCAGTCGAGTGGGGGGCGGCAATCCTGAATTAGGGCGGATGATGGCGGAATATAATCAAGCCGCTTTGCTCAAAAGTTTAAAAATTTATCAACAGCAACTAAGCAATTTAATTAAGTTGATTGAACTCGAAGAATGGGACGAAATCGAGGCAAAATTACAACAATCCCAAGGCGATCGCCCTAAATATCTAAAAACATAGCCAAAATAATTACTAATTTTGCATCAACCTTGGCATCACCTTATTTGTACCCCCATCAAGTAAGGTTTGGGCCAAAGGAGCCAGGAGTCAGCAATTCTTCTGTGGAATTTTTGATAAAAGTGGCTAGCAGACGGATGCCCCATTGGCGACAAACCGAAAAAATCGGGTTTGAGGTCATAGTGAACATTGCTGAAGCGAGTTTAGGGTCATAGCGATAACAGACATTGATCCCGTATAATGTGAGGTTTGGGAATTCATTATTAGGAGATGACCAACTAAGATGTCTCGTTATAGAGGACCTCGTCTGCGGATCGTCCGCCGCCTTGGGGAATTACCCGGTTTAAGCCGCAAATCCCCTCGCCGTGCCTACCCCCCCGGTCAACATGGCCAAGCTCGTCGCAAACGTTCTGAGTATGCCATCCGGTTAGAGGAAAAACAAAAATTACGCCTCAATTACGGGATCACGGAAAAACAACTCGTTCGTTACGTGAAAAAAGCCCGTCGGGCCACCGGATCTACAGGTCAAGCCCTGTTAGAACTGCTAGAAATGCGCCTCGACAATACGGTCTTCCGTTTGGGCATGGCCGGAACCATTCCTGGTGCCCGCCAATTGGTTAACCATGGTCACATTCTGGTCAACGGCAAAGTTGTGGATATTCCCAGCTATCAATGTCGCCCAGGGGATGTGGTTAGTGTGCGAAACCGAGACCGCTCCCGTCGCTTGGTGGAAACCAATATGGAGTTTCCGGGTTTGGCAAATTTACCCTCCCATTTGGAGTTTGACAAAAATACCTTCACGGGAAAAGTCAATAGTGTTATTGATCGTGAATGGATTGCCTTGCAAGTTAATGAACTGCTCGTAATTGAGTATTATTCGCGGAAGGCATAGATTTCCCTGGGGAAATGGGCGAGTCCGTCAGCTCCCCGACCCCGATCGCCATACTCAGCTAAGTTTTTTAGCGAGGGGTGTTAAATCCTTGAGTCGTCGTATAACTGAATCTGTTTGGCTGCTGACAGAGTAACGATGGGCGTTTAAATTGCATACCGACATTGAAAGCATTCCCAGCGTAAAAACCACAACGGGGATGCTTTTTTAGCGGTTACTGTTGGGATAAATTTCTGTGACTACCCGCTCCGGTTGATTACTGGTCACCACCACACTATTGTCTTGCAACGATCCCACCGCCCGATCGCCGGTCAGATTAAACTTCATCCCTTTTTGTTGTTCGTAGATTACATTACCTGTGGCGTCGAGGGTTTGGGGTGCAAAATAATAGGTAAGTTGATCGGCGTATAACTGGGATTGTTGGGCGACACTGATGACATTCGTTCCCTTCTGTAAGACTGCTATACCCTGCGCCAAATTCACAATCCCTTGATTGCCCTGCACCGTAATGTTTTTGGCATAGTCCACCACTTTAATCGGACTGTCCGTGGCAACGTAGCGAGATAAATAGGACCACGTTAAGCGTTCTGTGGCAATTTGCAGAGGCGGATCTAGGGATTTAAACTCACTAACTTGACTGAGATTTACCAATTGTTTTTTGAGCAAAACCTCTGCCCGTCCAGCTTTGACTTCATCCGTTGCTGTCTGATCCTGAAAGCGCACTAATCTTAAGGGGCGATCGCCAATAATTTTATCTTGCTTAATTTCCCAGGTGATCGCCTCCGTTTTTAACTCTAAACGCCGGGGATCTTTCTGTTTCTTGCGGGTATTTTCCGTCACCGCCACAATATTACCCGTCAATAGCAGTCGTTGGTTTTTCGTCTCATAGCGACCTTCCTTGGCCGTCACCGTTAAATCAGGATGTTCCCCCGTTAACTTATTGCGGGCAATCATCACCGACTCCTCTGAAATCCATTCCACTTCCTGGGCTCGTAGCACCGCTTTATTGCGGGGATCGATCGCCACAATATTATCCCGCAGGATTAAGGATTTCCCATCTTGCACAATTTCCCCTTTATCCGCCTTCACCTTTAAAACGATCTTGCCGTCCTGATAAAAGTCCCCCTTAATATCCACCAAAGTGGCGCTCTGGCGATCGGAGCTATATTGTCCTTTCTCCACCTGAATTTTCCAGAGGGTTTGCCCTTTGGCATTAGCCTGTTCTAAGGTTGCCTTTTGAAGGGTTAATTGGCTATCCAGTTGGGGGGATGCCGGGGTTTGGGACGGGGCCATCGGGTCTGGGGGGGCACAGCTTGTTAACAGCGTCACCAGCCAAATTCCCCCTGTTGCCATCACCAAAGCACGGGAGATCAACGGAGCGGGGAAAAACGTTAACAGGGTCAAGGGAAAATAAGCCTAAATAAATAAACGCAATCCGGGGGTCAAATCTTGAGGAACCCGCAGCCAACCAAAAACTTTTAAGGATTGTAGCCCAAAAACTGGAGGGTTAACTGACAATAAACAGAAGCGCAAAAAGGAATTAAAGCCGATAGAATAGGGAACGATGTCTTTATAAAATGAGGTTAACGCGATATGACCCCTTCTTTAGCAAACTTCTTGTGGAGCCTGGTTTTGGGTGCTGCTATTGTGCTGATTCCTGGCACGATCGGGTTAATCTTTATTAGTCAAAAAGATAAAATTAGCCGTTCCTAGGCAATCGCCCGGCTTCCTGGCCAGAGTTAGGGCCTCAGCAGTTCAAGAGTGGCCCAGGGCCAAAAACCTCCAGTCGGTGGTCAAGGGGCCACGCTGGAGGCGTATTATGTTTTCAATTTTTTAACGGGCCATTAACACCAGAGGTTGGTTAACCGTTAGTCTAAGTAGCCCATTAAGGTGCCGGGATCATCAATTTCGTTAGAGGCGACCGGGCGATTTCCAGAATAGGTTTCAGTGATTTTGAGATGACTCAGGGCGATGGGACGGTTCCCAGAGATGGTTAAAGAGCCACTCATTTCCATGATGCTAGCACCCACCGGGCGAATTCCCCCCATAGCACCGTATGTGCTCACAATATGTAATTTGCTTGCTTCAATGGGGCGGTTAGTCGGTAAACCTTTGGGGGTGGGTAATAATTCAATGCCCCCGGTTTGTTTCGATTTTAGTGACAGAGCCGAGCTTTCCTTCGACGGTGTCGATTTGGGACGACGGCCCCGGACTCCCGTTGTTCTACCTGTGGTTTCGTTGGTTTCCTCGTCGGGGGTGGCATTGAGCCCCTGCTGTTCCTCGGTCATGGATCTATCTCCTTTAGATATTAATTAACGTATTAACACCGCCGCACAATTCGGCATTCGCTGTAAGGACGGGCAAGCCACCCCCAGGGTTTTGTTAAAATGTCGCTTGTGATCTTAAAGATACACTGCTAATTGATTTGTCAAGATAGCGATCTTTAATAGGGTTTATTATCCCAGACTATAGCCATTTTGCTGCGATGACCTCTGACTTGTTTCAACTCCGTGCTCCCTTTCAACCCACTGGGGATCAACCGACAGCGATCGCCACTTTAGTGCAATCTCTCCAACAAAAAAATCAATTCCAGACGCTATTAGGGGCAACGGGAACGGGCAAAACCTTTACCATGGCGTCGGTGATTGCGGAACTAGGGAGACCAACGTTGGTATTGGCCCACAATAAAACCTTGGCCGCCCAATTATGTAATGAACTGCGGCAATTTTTCCCTGAGAATGCGGTGGAATATTTTATTAGCTATTACGATTATTACCAGCCCGAAGCCTATATTCCCGTTACTGATACTTACATTGAAAAAACTGCGTCGATTAATGATGAAATTGATATGCTACGGCACTCAGCAACACGCTCTTTATTTGAACGGCGGGATGTGATTGTGGTGGCGTCCATTAGTTGTATTTATGGACTAGGCATTCCCAGTCAATATTTAAAAGCGGCTATTCCGTTAAAGGTTGGTGAGGAATACGATCCCCGCCAAGTCATTCGGGATTTAGTTAGTGTGCAATATAGCCGCAATGATATTGAATTACAACGGGGCAGATTTCGCATCAAAGGGGATGTGTTGGAAATAGTGCCGGCCTATGAAGATCGAGTGATTCGGATAGAATTTTTCGGCGATGAAATAGAGGCGATTCGATTGATTGATCCCGTCACTGGGGAAATTTTACAGAGTTTACAATCCTTAAGCATTTATCCCGCCCGCCACTTTGTTACCCCAGAAGAAACATTGGCGATCGCCTGTGAACAAATTCGCACAGAAATGGAAACCCAGGTCGCGTTTTTAGAAAAAAATAATTTATTAGTTGAAGCCCAACGCCTCAGTCAGAGAACCCGCTATGATTTGGAAATGTTGCAAGAAGTCGGTTATTGCAATGGAGTCGAAAACTATTCCCGTTATCTAGCCGGGCGAAATGCCGGAGAACCACCGGAATGTCTGATTGATTATTTTCCCGATGATTGGTTATTAATGATTGATGAATCCCACGTCACTATTCCCCAATTGCGTGGCATGTACAATGGCGATCAAGCCCGTAAAAAAGTGTTAATTGATCACGGTTTTCGGTTACCCAGTGCGGCGGATAATCGACCCTTAAAAGCGGAAGAATTTTGGCAAAAAGTGAAGCAATGTGTGTTTGTTTCTGCCACTCCAGGCAATTGGGAATTAGAACAATCGGGTGATCAGATTGCCGAACAAGTTATTCGACCGACTGGGGTGTTAGATCCGGAAATTTTTGTGCGACCAACCACAGGACAAGTCGATGATTTATATGGCGAAATTCAAGCACGGGTGGCGCTCAAGGAACGGGTTTTAATTACGACGTTAACCAAGCGGATGGCGGAGGATTTAACGGAATATTTTTCAGAACGGGGGGTTAAGGTTCAATATCTCCATTCCGAGATCCAATCGATTCAACGCATTGAGATTTTACAGTCCTTGCGGGAAGGGGAATTTGATGTGTTGATTGGGGTCAATTTATTACGGGAAGGGTTAGATTTGCCTGAAGTTTCCCTTGTGGTAATTATGGACGCAGACAAAGAAGGCTTTTTGCGGACAGAACGATCATTAATTCAAACCATGGGCCGTGCGGCACGGCATATTCGCGGACAAGCCATTTTATATGCGGATAACTTCACCAATAGTATGCAAAGGGCGATCGCCGAAACAGAACGACGCCGAGCCATTCAACAGGCCCATAATGAAAGCCATGGCATTACACCGCAACCTATTGATAAACGGGCCAATAATGCAATTTTGCAGTTTTTAGATATTTCCCGTCGCCTTAATGCTCAACAGTTGGAAGAAGTGTATGAAAAGGTAGATGATTTACCCTTAGAAAAAATTCCTGACTTGATTGAGCAACTAGAAACCAGTATGAAAGAAGCGGCCAAAAAGCAAGAATTTGAAGTGGCAGCAAGTTATCGAGACCGGATTCAGTACCTGCGCGATCGCCTATTGGGACACCGTCGTTAAAGTCTGGGGGGTAGGCTAACAAGTCAAAACCCCAATAACATTAACGGGTTACCAGGGTTTTAGATTATTAATCGACTAAATTTGTGAGCGGGAAAACCGCTATTCACCAATTAGCTTAGAGGAAGTTTGCCCAGCGGCTGAAGCAATAACCCCAGAGCACAGTGGATGCCCCGATCGCCAGCAACAGATTGGTGAAGAAGCGACCCAATTCAGGACTTCCTTCCAACTGCTTATCTTCCTGGCCAGCGGTGAAAAATAAAGACCAAGCTTGGTTGCCATTGATGGGGGAAAAATTGTTGAAATCCTGCCGGAAAACCACGGGGGCAAACAAGTCTTTATTTTGATAGATATCCATATCTGCGTTCATCGTCGTACCTCTCGTTTCCTATAAAAAATCAGAACTGTGCATTGGCGAAGGCGATCACCTTATCTTTAGAGGGTTTAGAGGGAAAGTAACCAACCAACAATGCCGTGGCCAGTGATGACTTCCATGGCCAATAGAGAAACGAAACCAATCATGGCAAAACGACCATTCATTTTTTCGGCGTACTCTGTCCAACCGGCTTGTACACTTTCATCTACATAAACCTGGGGCTCGACGGCGAAGTTATTGAGACGGTTGTCTTGATCGAGACGAAATCCACGGCTAGTCATAACGGAAACCTCTTTGTTTGTTGTTTTTAACCTTACGCCAATCAATGTAACACAATGTTAAGATTTTTGGCAACAATATTGACTATTTTCTTTTTTTATGCTTAAGCGGTTGGTCTGTGGCATCCTTTTTTTCCGACGGGGAAAGGGCTTGGGGAAATTTAGGTCACAATAATTTAAGGGGCGGATTGTAACGACACCTTGCTTCGAGTAAAGATTTTGACCAACACCATGACTGACACGACCGAATACCGAAAGGCGGATCATATCCGTATCGTGCTAGAAGAAGACGTTTTAGGGAAAGGCGTTACCACAGGGTTTGAACGGTTTTGTTTGGAGCATTGCGCCCTGCCGAATGTGGATCTGGACGGGGTGGATCTGGGTTTGACGTTATGGGGCAAGACTTTACGATCGCCGTGGTTGATTAGCAGTATGACGGGGGGAACCGAAGCGGCCAAACAAATTAATTTACATTTAGCAGAGGTAGCCCAAGCGTTAGGCATTGCTATGGGATTGGGGTCCCAACGGGCGGCGATCGAGAATGCAGACTTGGCGGCGACTTATCAAGTCCGTTCCGTGGCTCCCGATATTTTGTTGTTTGCTAATTTGGGGGCGGTTCAACTCAATTATGGTTACGGACTGGAAGAAGCCCAACGGGCGGTGGAGATGATCGAAGCCGATGCCTTGATCCTGCACCTCAATCCCCTTCAAGAGGCCGTTCAACCCCAGGGCGATCGCCAGTGGTCGGGGCTATGGTCAAAATTAGAAGCCTTAGTTAAAGCCTTGCCAGTGCCGATCATTATTAAAGAAGTGGGCAATGGCATTAATCGTAATTTAGCCCGACGGTTAGAAGCCTGTGGAGTAGCGGCGATCGATGTAGCCGGGGCCGGGGGAACTAGTTGGAGTGAAGTCGAAGCCCATCGCCAAACCGATCCCGTCGCCAAACAAGTAGCCCAGGCCTTTGGGGATTGGGGTCTGCCCACGGCGTTAAGTTTGCGGGAAGTCGTTCAAGGCACCGCTCAAATTCCCATCTTTGCCAGTGGGGGGATTCGGAGTGGCATTGACGGGGCCAAGGCGATTGCCCTAGGAGCCCATTTAGTCGGTAGTGCCGCCCCTGGCCTAGGGGCCGCTCAAGTTGATGTCGAGGCAGTTTATCAACATTATGCCGCCCGTTTAGAGGAACTTCGTATTGCCGCTTTCTGTTGTGATGCCGCCACCTTAGGGCAATTGCGCCAGGTTCCTTTGTGGGATCGTCAAACCTGGCAACGGATTTCGCCCCCCTTGAATCCAGCAATCAGAGCCAAATTGTGACCGACGCTATCCCTGTGATCGCTAGCATTAACCACTACAATTTTTGGCTAAATTTCCCCCGCCTTAGTGCCACTGTCTCAGACTGACCTTGCTTGACGGGGGCTAACCTGTGTAAAAATGGATAACGCGATTGGCGCAGTTTCTGTTCAAAAATGCTGTGTCCCCTATTTGAGTAAACCCTAGAGAAAAGCCCTATGAACGTCGGCGATCGAGTTCGAGTCACCTCATCCGTAATTGTTTACCATCACCCTGACCATAAAAAAACAGCCTTTGATCTAAAGGGACAAGAAGGCGTGATTGTTGCTTTTTTAACCGAATGGCAAGGAAGACCGATTAGTGCTAATCTGCCAGTCTTAGTTCAGTTTGACAAGCGATTTAAAGCCCATTTTCGAGATGATGAAGTTACGGCGATTGTCGCAGAATAAGTCCATAGGAAGATTTGAGAGGGATTACTACGCAGATTCGTCGAATTCAATCCCGTCTCTAGCGCATATTCACGAAAAACAGACCAAGATATTAAGTAAGTTGAGCAAAATTCAGGCAATTACCCGTTCCCTAGATCGGCCCGGTGGTTTAGACTGTGACAAAAAGGCTTAATCCACCTAGTCGGCATCTCTATCTAATCGCCCATCGCCATTTAAACGGAAACCCATTAGCGGCATCTCTCTTTCTGTGATATAGTCATTTCAATTAAGACTGAATCATTTGAATACCACTAGATAATGAGGTAAAATTTTTGCAAAAATAACTTAACTTGAGCCATGCCTTACAGTTTAGATTTGAGAAAAAAGGTAATAGAG
>Ga0315905_10005300_pt1 | contig 13142 bp, 17 predicted proteins | sample LakEriMetagenome_5_FD_203522 | JGI IMG/M metagenome (GOLD analysis project Ga0315905, IMG submission 203522) | Freshwater fungal communities from buoy surface, Lake Erie, Ohio, United States - Buoy 4 MA121 | ecosystem: Environmental > Aquatic > Freshwater > Lake | place: USA: Lake Erie, Ohio... | reverse complement strand
GCTTCAGCGCCAACTCCTCTGATGCCTGCCTCCCCCGCCACCACCAACCGCATCCGGTGCGCAACACCAAGCTCAAGGAGTTGCTGCGCTCCAACGACGACGAGGCCGCCGTGCGGCTCAAGATGCTCGCTGTGCTGGCTAAGCAGCAGGCCGACATCGACAAGCTGCTGCATGCCTTCAGCCAGCTGGACCCGGCCAACCCCGATGGCGATGACCCGGTGGAAGCTCTCTACGGCTTATAGCTGCGAGATGCTGCCCCACGCCCGCGAGTTCCTGAGCATCTGGAAAGACAGCCTCAGCGCCAGGCCTGCGACGCGCCAGAGCGCTACGAACCCGGCGATGACGACAGCTACGAGTTGATCGAGCGATTCATGCTTCGTCGCCTGCTGCAACGCTTCCAGGGCAACGGCAATTCGGGGGATCAGCGGGAGCGACGCCGAGTTGCTGGAGGGGATCAGCGAGTTCCACATGCGCTATGTGCATGCGCCGCTCTCCTCCTCTACGCCAAAGCCGATGGGGCCCTGCTCTGCGCCCACCGCACCGTGCTGCTGGATTTCGCCGCCAGCGAGGCCCGCCAGCGGGAGCAGCAGACGATCCAGGAGCTCTCCAACCCAGCCGGCGACTACAACAACCAGCCCCTGGAGCTGCGCCTGGAGCGGCTGCTTGAGGGTGTCGCCACGCTGGTGCCCTACAAGACTGTGGAGCTCAAGCTGCAGCGGCCCTTCAGCAGCGACTTCAACGACTTCTGATGGACTTAGTCCATGGCTAAGCTAATCAGATCAATGGGAGGCGCTGTCATGCGGGAGGGTCCAATGCGAATGGTGAACGTCCACCAGGCCAAAACCCATCTGTCGCGCCTGATCGATGAGGCTCATGCGGGCGAAACCATCGTGCTGGCCAAGGCTGGCAAGCCCTGGGCACGGCTGATGCCCCTGGCATCGCCCGTTCCCGAGCGCATCCCGGGGCGACTGCGCAGCCGGGGCCCGCTCAGCCAGCCCAACATGCTGCTCGAACCCATGGAACCCAGTGAACTGGACAGCTGGGAGTCGAGCGCCCTACTGCCGGAGATGCCGTAGCGATGAGTCGTGGGGACGCCTACCTGCTGGACAGCCACGCTTTGCTCTGGTGGTGGTTTGATCCCGATCGCCTCTCCATTGCCGTGCGCGACCTGCTCAGCGACTCAGCCACTCCCGTGCTGGTGAGTTCGGCTTCTGTGTGGGAAATCAGCCTCAAGCACCACCAGGGCAAGCTGCCCGAACTGAACGGCGCCATTGGCGATCTGCCTGGGTTGCTGCAGGCTGATGGCTTTGCAGCACTGCCGATTTCCCTGGCCCATGGGCTGCGGGCGGGCGGTTACGGCCAGCCCCACCGCGACCCGTTTGATCGCATGTTGGCCGCCCAGGCAGAACTGGATCACCTGGTGCTGCTCACCGCCGATCCCCAGCTGTCCACCTTCCCCTGCCAAACCCTGTGGTGAGCTCCGATGGCACCTGAATCACCCAGCCCCCTTGACCAGAAGATCCTTGAGCACTTCCCTGGCCTTGTGGTCCGCAAAGACCTCACCACCGAGCTCAAGCAGAACGCGGTGGTGTCCACCTACGTGCTCGAGTACCTGCTCGGGCAACATTGCACCACCGACGATCCGGCCCTGATCAGCGAAGGGCTGGAGTCGGTGCGGCGGATCCTCGCCAAGCACTAGTGCACCGCAACCAGGCGGAGCTGGTGAAATCCACGATCAAGGAGCGCGGCAGCCATAAGGTGATCGACAAGCTCAGCGTGGAGCTGAACGAGAAGGGCGGTTTCTACGAGGTGGAGTTCACCAACCTCGTGCTCAAGAAGGTGCCGATCGAGGTGGACTTCATCAAGAGCTATCCCAAGTTGCTGGTGGGTGGCATCTGGGCGATCACTGATGTGGAGTACGAGCTCCCCGCCGACCCCAAGGCCAGCCCCCCACGGCATGTTGATCTCGGCGGGGCATGGAGCAGCTCTCAGCTGAGGCCTCGATGGTGTTCATGGGCAACACCCAGAAGTCGGTGGCCACCATGCTCAAGCACTCCCACTTCTACGAACCGCTGCCCGATAAATACATCGATTCGGCCTTCCTCGACCGCATCCATGCCTTCAATCCCGGCTGGGAGGTGCAGCCGGTACGCCATGAGCTGTTTTGTACCGTCTACGGCTTCGTGGTGGATTACATCTCTGAAGTGCTCAAGCACCTGCGCACCGAGGATTACACTGGGACTGGGATGCCGATGGAGACAAAGGCACCGCCGCTCGGATGGAGCAGCTCTGCGTCCATGCTCTGCTGGTGCAGCTCTACGCCAAGCACCTCGTGGCGGAAGGGGAGGTACCCCCGGCACCGGGCACCCATGGCTTTGGCGGTGGGCCGCCTTGGGTTACGGATTGGAGGAGGGTTCGCAGCGTCGGCTGGTATGGCTGGGGGAAGGACCCGCGGAAACGCTCACCCTGCTTCGCCAGCTCAGGGTTGCGCAGCTGCTGCAGTTCGATGTTGAGCGACCTTGAGCTGTAGCCACCGCGGGCACTAGGGCAGAGCAACTGCACTTGGGCGATCGTATCGAGGACGAAGCGGGCCTGGATGCCCCGATGAATCTGGATGCCACGATGAAGAAATGCCCGGTTGAGGATGGGCGCAGCCGATTAGGCAAGCCAATTTTTTAGAACGCAGGGAACACCCTGCCCGCCCTCCCCATGCCCTCTCCAGAAGCCGCCCTTTCCCTGGCCACAACGACCCAACAGCGCTTCCTCGAGCTGGGCCCCTCAGGTGAGGAGGATGCCGAGGATCTCATGCAAAATCTGTCCGCCCTTGCCGCTCGCAACGGCCTTCTCTGGCTGGGCGGAGATGAGGGCCGTAGCCTCTACCGGCTGCAACGCCTTGGCGAACACCGCTATGGCGACCTCCGCAAAGTGAAGCTCAATGGCTTTGGCCTGGCCGGCGGCAAGGACGACGGCGAATCGGATATCGAGGGCCTGGCGCTCGACGGAGATCGGCTCTGGCTGGTGGGCTCCCACAGCCTCAGGCGCCGCAAGCACGACGACACCAAGGGAGAACCCTTGAGCCTGTTTGAACAGGACAAGCAAAGCCGCAACGCCCACGTGCTGGGCTGCCTGCGGCTAGACGGTGAGGGGCTGCCAGTGGCCGGGCAGCGGTTGGCCTTCGAAGCAGCGGCTGGCCGCGATGCCCTCAGCCAGTTTCTAGCGGCCGACCCGCTGATCGCCCCCTTTCTGGGGATCCCCAGCAAGGAGAACGGCCTCGACATCGAGGGCATCGCCGCTCGCGGTGAGCAGGTGCTGGTGGGACTGCGAGGACCGGTGTTGCGGGGCATCGCCCTGGTACTCGATCTGCACCTGGACGGCGTCGAGGAGGACGGCAGCTCCACCCTCACCCTGGCCACCCAGCGCTTCCGCTATCTGCAGCTCAATGGTCTGTCGGTGCGTGATCTGGCCGTTCTTCCCGGCAGTGACGATGTGCTCGTACTAGCCGGTCCAACGATGACCGTGGCGGGCCCTTGTTACCTCTACCGCTGGCGCAACGCCCTCCGCCCCCAGGAACCAAGGAGCGGCGCGGGGATCACGGTGGAGGAGCCAGAGCCACTGCTTTGGATCCGTGATGGCCGCCCCGGCCGACCGGGTAAGGGCAGCGACAAGCCGGAAGGCCTGGAGGTCCAGCGCAAGGGGGGCCGCCTCCTGGCCTGGGTGGCCTATGACGATCCCACCGAGGCACGTCGGGAGGGGGGCCAGGGCGTTCGAACCCGGCTGGATGGGTTTGTGGTGCCGGATTGATTGCCGCGGTGGAGCTAGGCCACGATGGGCACCACGACCCTGAGGGCTACGGAATGGATCCGGCCACGACCCTCGCCTGGGCCCTGCTGTCGCTGGCCGCCGCCGCCGCCCTTGGCCTGGTGATCTTGATCGCCGGCCTGGAGCAGGTGTTTGCGCGGGCACCCAGGCTGGCGGAGCAGCAGGAGTCGGGATCTGATGCGAGCGTGACCGACTCCGCTACCTCGACCGCCGCCGCCACCGCCACCGCCACCTCGACCGCTACCGCTACCGCGACCACCTCATTGGCCCTAGCCCTGGCCAACACCTCGCTCACGGTGGTGGTGCCCGCCTACAACGAAGCGGCCAACATCGCCGCGTGCCTCACCAGCCTGCTGCGCAGTGAGGACCCCTGCGGTGACTGGAAGGTGCTGCTGGTGGACGATCGCTCCAGCGATGCCACGGCGGCGATCGCCCAGGAGGCGGCAGGGGCCTGTGGTGCCACGGAGCCCCGCTTCTCGCTGCTGGATGCCGGGCCCCGGCCGGTCGGTGAGCGCTGGGTGGGCAAGAACTGGGCCTGCAGCCGCGCCATGGAGCAGGTAGTGAGCGAATGGGTGCTCTTCGTGGATGCCGATGTGCGCCTGCAGCCAGCCACCCTGCGGCGCGCCCTGGCCCAGGCGATGACGGATGGGGCGGACCTGCTCAGCCTGGCGCCGCGGCTGAGCTGCGGCTGCCTGGCGGAGTGGCTGGTGCAGCCGATCATGGCCAGCCTGCTGGGGCTCGGCTTTCCGATCGAAGCCGCCAATGATCCCGCCAGTGTCGTGGCGTTTGCGGCCGGGCCGTTCATGTTGTTTCGCCGCAGCACCTACCTGGCGATCGGCGGCCACCGGGCCCTGGCGGCGGAGGTGGTGGAAGACCTGGCCCTGGCTCGGCGGATCAAGCAAGGCGGCCATCGCCTCCGCTACCTGCTCGCTCTGGATGCGCTCGAATTACGCATGTACAGCGATTTCGCCTCTCTCTGGGAGGGCTGGACCAAGAACTGGTTGCTGGGCCTCGATGGCGATGTAGCCAGGGCCCTGGCGGCCTCGTCGGTGGTGCTGCTGATGTTCAGCGGCCCTTGGTTGCTGGCTGCGGCTGCGGCACTCCTCGCTGCGGGGTTCGCCCCTGTGGGGTTCGCCCCTATGGGGTTGCCTGGTCAGCGGCTGGTGTTGCTGGCCGCCCATGCCCTTGGCCTGGCGGGCATTGGCCTGCAGCTGGTCCTGCGCCTTTGGATCCGCCGTCAGTTCCAGCTGCCGATCACCTTCTGGTGGCTGATGGGAGCCGGTGGCCTGGTGGTGGCCGCGATCGGCCCGGTGTCGGTGTGGCGCACCCTCAGCGGCCGCGGTTGGACCTGGAAAGGGCGGCCGTTGGCCTGATCAGTGGCAGTCCGGTGGAAGGGGCTGCGGACTATGGCGTGCGGGTGACCGATCCCCGAGGCCAGGTGCGCTTCCAGGACACCGTGAAGGGCACGCAAATCGCACTCCCTCCCACCTACAGTTCAAAGCAAGAGTGCCTGGGGTGGAAATAGGTCGGATCTCGCACGTCGGCTGTTAGCTGATTGCCGTGAGATGCCCAGCTTTCAGTGGCCGTCTTAGGGAGGCTACAAGGCCGGCGAGGGCTGCAGCGTTAGAGGAGGCGGAGGGGACGGTAATGGAGGCGCAGGGGTGCCACCAAGGATTTCGGCCAAGCCGCGGATGCGCTGTTCTTTTGGTTCGGGCCCCAGGCTCCACAGGCTCTCGAAGTAGAAGAATGCCACGCCTAACCCCCGCACCCGGTTGGCTTCCACTTTGCGGCGCATTAACTCCAGAGATGTCGGGCGGTTGCGCTGACCACTCATCACGGCGATGGCAGTGGGGATGCGGCCTTTGGCCTTCTGGACCTCGGGCCGCGTGAGATGGGGTAGGTAGCTGTTCAGTTCAGGGCGATAGATCTGGACCAGCAACTCATCAGCGATGCCCTGCTGCACCCAGCTTCGCCAATCCTGCAGCTGCAGCTTGTAAGCAAAGTCGTAGTAGTTGGGGGAAATCGAAATCAGGGCACCGGGTCGCGCCCTGCGCACAGCCCGTGCCAGCTGAGCCATGAAGCTCGTGATCCGATCAGCGCGCCACTTCACCCAGGCCGGATCATCAGGATTGGCGGGCGGCTTGCGTCCGGTCTCCTTGCGATAGAGCGCTGTTGTGAAGGAATCGTATCCAAAGTCGCGTGGCAGGCTCATGTGATCGTCGAACTGGATACCTTCCGCGTCGTATTGACGCACCACCTCAAGCACGAGGTCGGTGATCAGCTGCTGGACCTCGGGCCGGAATGGATTGAGCCAAACCACTTCGCCCGCTGCACTTGTGGAGGTCAGCCCGCCATCGCGCTTCTGGGTGAGCCAGGTGCGATGGCGCTTGGCCAGCGTCGAATCAGGCGGTGTCATGAAGCCAAATTCAAACCAGGGGATCACGACGATCCCACGGTTGCGGCCGGCTCTGATGAACTCGCCAAGATAATCCTGGCCCTGCAGACCTCGAAAGGTGAAATCCTGCAGTTGGCGCTGCTGACTGACCTGACTGGGATAATAAGTCAATCCGCTATTCCAGACCACGACATAGAGCCGATTAAAGCCCAGATCAGCCAACTGATTGACCGCTGCCTGCATCCGGCCACGGTCACGCAGCACCGGCATGTCGTTGGCGGTGAACCAGACCCCGCGAAGCTCCTGCGATGAAGCCTGGTTCTGGGTCTTGGCCTCAACCTCCAGGGTTGCATGGCTGAGATTGACCACGGCGCAGAGTGCAAGCGCGATCCGGCGCACTCCTGCGGATGAACGGTTCCACCGTGAGCGAGCCTGACGTCCCAGCTTCGTGGTCACGCCCATAGCTTCCATCTCCATGATGGGAAACCGTAGGGAGCCATGCGTCGATTTGGAGTCTCTCGATGGAGGAACGTCTTTGGAGCATCTGGTTGCTCTTGAACCCCAGGCGCTGGAGTGGCTGACAGGGCGATAGCGGGTTTTTAGGATCTGGCCAGCCCACCTGAGGTTGATGTGGGGCTGGTATGGCGGCTGGAGCACACCCCCCTGGGGCTGGTGGGGGGTGAGATCGGCGGCCTGGGGTCTCAGAAGCCTGGCCACCGCAGTGGTGATCAACAACGCGGTGAACGATGCGATCGCCGCCAGTCAGACCACCATTGTGGTGCCTGATACCACCTACCAGCTCTACTTCAACAGCGTGCAAACCAGCGGAGATCAGGTGGTGTATTTCGTGGTCACCGATGGGGTCAAATCAAGGCAGATCAGTGCCGACTGCAGTTCCGGCACCCTGGCTGGTCAGGAACCCTCCGACGCCTCCGAGGCCCAGTTGCTCAACGCCGCCTGTCAGGTGGCCTTCGGCGCCTGATCTCCCCTGGCAGCAGCTCGACCGGCAACCCGATCAACAGCGCCCCTTTCCGCCTACGCGAAGCCCCTCAGCAGCAGACGAAGCCCCTCAGCAGCAAGAGCCGCTCGCGGCGTGCGTGCCTGATGTGGCAGCCGCTGCGGAAGCCGGCTCTGCTGCGCCCCTGTCAAACGGCAGGGAAGCGCCGCAGCCTTCGAACAGCCTGTAGGTGGTGTCGAGCAGATCGACGGGCAGATCGCTACCGGTGTAGACGAAGCCGGTGGCCAGGCTGCGGGGCACCCCGTCCACCACCGCGGCCCGGGTCGCCCCATCGCCCCGTTCGAAGGCCAGCAGATCCACATCGAGGATGGCCGGTTCCGCCATGGGCCGCGCAGCGCAGGGCTCCCCGATCTTCTGCGAAGGCTGCTGCGCCGGCCAGCCGTAAGGCCTCCATCGGATCGGCCCAGCAAAGGGCAGTGGTTGCCGGAATCGCGATCATTGATGGCAGGCAACATTCCCAGGTGTTCTGGGCGACAGCAAGGCCGTGCGGGTGAATCATGATGCAACCCAACACCATGAGACATCGAAGCAGTGGCCTTCACCTCATTCCAAATTCAAGAGCTCTTGTTTCTCTATCTCGGCAAGATTGCTTCGGCTATTGCTTTGTGGCTAGCAGGAGGTTGGGGCATCAAGATCCTGCTGGGAATCTGCCGACGCTCCCTCATCAAAGGTGGCATGCAGCACGGCCTGGTGTCCTACATCACCTCTGTGATTGGAACCACGTTGCGCGTTTTTCTTCTACTTTCCATCCTCGGCATCTTTGGCATTCAAACCACTAGCTTTGCAGCCTTGATTGCCGGTGCGGGCCTGGCCGTTGGAGCGGCCGCCAGCGGTTTATTGAGTAATTTTGCTGCTGGAGCTTTCCTCCAAGGCCTGCGGCCCTTCAAGGTAGGCGACTACGTTATCGCCGGCAACGTCGAGGGCACGGTCGAAGAAGTCGGCATGCTTGTCACCACGATCGTCACACCTGATCACGTGCACACCCTGGTTCCAAATGGCAAATTACTGACCGATACCGTTAAGAACTTTTCCTCCAACGATTACCGACGGGTGGAATTAGAGGCGAACTTGGAAGAAGGCGACGACGTTGTTAAAGCAATTGAATTGCTGCAAAGCTCTCTGCAAACCGTTCCTAATCAGACCACAAACAAACCGCCGGTTGTCGATCTGCTAGAATTTAAAAAGAAGGGTCCGCGTCTTGCCGTTTGGCTTTACGCCCCCACGCAACATTATTGGCAGGTTTATTTTGACGCTAATCGCGTTATCTCCAATGTTTTGCTGCGCCATAATCTCAAGCCGACAGCCATCTCAAGCGATGATCCTTCAGGCGTGGTGTCCGGCACCTATTAGTCAGCCTGGTTGATTTCTGACTTGGATACTGCTCCAAGGGCTCCCGGTTCCATGTTCAGCTACTCCCTCAACAGCACCCGCTGCTCGCCGAAGATGTAGCTGCCACGGTAGCCGTTGGGCCAGCGATCTGGGCCATGGCCCCGTCGAAGGGCAAGACGGACCCGCAGCCCTCGAAGAGGCCGTAGTGACGGCTGCAATCACCGATGAAGCTGAAATGCGGCGCCAGACGGCTATCGGCGAGCATGCGGAAGGTGTTGCCGCACACCGGAAACACCTTGCCAGCCTCGATCCAGTGTTGCTTGTCGAAGGGCAGGGCGTGGGGGTGTTCGGCAATCGTGCCGCGGTAGATCACCGCCTGGCCGTGGTCTTCGCAGGCATCCTCCAGCTCGGGGAGATGGAAGAGGCGGTAGGTGGCGGAGAAGAAGCGGATCGTGCCGGTGCGGGCGGTGAGCGCCGCATCGGTGATCTCCAGGGGCCGGTCGCTTACCAGGCGGGGATCGGCGAAGCCGGCCTGGCGGGCCAGGCGCAGGAAATCGTTCCAGTACAAGGCGCCACTGAGGCATTCGCCGTAGAGCACCGGATCGTGGCGCAGCGCCTCGGGCACACGCCGGTCGGCATAGACATCGGCGAAGAAGAACTCACCGCCGCGCTTGAGCAGGCGCCGCACCCCGTTCAGCACGGCCAACTTGTCGGTGGAGAGATTCACCACGCAGTTGGAGATCACCAGATCGAAGCTGCCGGGCTCCAGCGGCAGCTGCTCGAGCTGCTCGATGCGGCCCTCCAGAAACTGCACGTTGGCGAAGCCAAATTGCTCGGCGTGGTGCTGTTGGTGACTCCGGGCCACCGCCAGCTGCTCCGGCGTCATGTCCACTCCCACCACCTCACCGCCGGCGCCCACCAGCTGGGCCAGCAGGTAGACATCGCGGCCGCTGCCACAGCCCAGATCCAGCACCCGCAGACCCTCCAGCAATGGAGGCACCACCAGCCCACAGCCGTAGTAGCGCGATAGCACCTCGGTGTGGATGCGGGCCAACAGCGGGCGCAGGGCCTCGGGAACGCTGCTGGCGTCACAGCAGGCGTCGGTCTGCAGATCGGCGCTGCTGCTGAGGGTGGCGCCGTAGTACTCCTGCACGCCGCGGCTTAGGTCGGTGGACGTCGTCATGGCGGTGGGCGGAAGGATGGTGGTGCATGGTCGGTGAGGCTCAGCCCCCGGCCACAGGTGTCAGGAGCATGTCAGGCAGGCGCAGGATGATTGCCTCCGACCTTCCGATCAAGCAGTAGGTCGGGACCGAGAAGCGCCGCCACCCCCTGGCCCAAGGCGGCCTCAAAGGTGCCACCGTGGCAAGTCGCCGGGAACGGAGCACTGGGCTTTGTGATCCGTGGCACCAAGTACGTCACAGAAGTCACAGCTGCCGATGCGATGAAGTGCCAGCGGTGAAGTGCCCACAGTAGGGATGCTGGTAGTGATGTAGGCAGGGATGTCGGCACCGTCCTTCACCCCGGCCAGCGCCAGGCGGCCCGCTCCAGCACCGTCTGGCCCGGCAGCACCGTGGCCCCCAGCTCCCGCTCCAACCGCAGCAGCCGGCAGCCGGGGCTGGCCTCCAGAGCATTGATCAGGGCCTCAGCGTGGGCCACCACCCACACCTGGGTGCGTTCGGCCACTGCGGCGATCAAGCGCGCCAGGGGGGCCAGCAGATCGGGGTGCAGGCTGTTTTCCGGTTCATTGAGCACCAGCAGCGGCGGCAACCGCGGGCTGAACAGGGCCGCCGCCAGCAGCAGGTAGCGCAGGGTTCCATCGGAGAGCTCCGAGGCGTCGAGCGGCCGCAGCAAGCCCGGCTGATGCAACTGCAGGCGGAAATTCGGTGCACTGGTGTCCACCGCCAGGTGGCAACCGGGGAAGGCATCGGCGATGGCGGCCTGGAAGGCAACCCCGTCGCCGATCTCCAGGATGGTCTGTACCGCCGCCGCCAGATCGCCCCCGTCGGCCGCCAGCGAAGGCGTGCGGGTGGCAATCCGGCCTGTGCGGGCGGGAGCCTGGCGGTCGGTGCGGAAGCTGTCGTAAAAGCGCCAGCTGAGGATCGTGCGCCGCAGCAGAAACACCTCCGGGGCTTCGAGCGGATCGGAGGCCGCGGTGAACAGACTCTCGTGGGGCGAGACCTCCAAAGCGATCGGCACCGCTCGGCCCCCTTCCCCGCAGCGTTCCACCACCGATCCGGTGCGCTGCACCAACAGGCTACGGGGATGGAAAGGGCCGCCGGCCCAGATCCACTCCCGCTTGATCTGCGGATCCAGCACGAAGGCACTCGTGTGGTCGTCGGACTGATAGCCCAGCTCGATGGCATAGGAGAGGGTTTCGCCCGCAATGCCCAGCCGCAGCCGCGCCGCCTCCCGCCTGCCGCTACTGCCCTGCACCGGCTGCTCCCCACGGCGCATCTCCCGCGTGGTGCGCTCCGGCCCGGCCCAGAACACCGCCGGCAGCCCCCCCTCGGCGGCCAGGGCCGCCACCAGATCACCGTGGGCGGCGGCACTAATCAGCCCCAGGGAGCGATACAGGTTGCTCTTACCGCAGCCGTTCGCGCCGCATACCAGGGTGAGGCCCCCGAGCGGCAGGATGAGCTGCTGCAGGGAGCGGTAGCCCGCCACCGCCAGGTGGGTGAGGGCCGGAGCCTTGGTTTCGCCCCGATTGGGCATGGCGAGGGGGCGAGCCGGTGCCTCAGAACTTGAGCACGCTGGTGGGCTGCAGGATGAAGCCCGCCTCGCCGGACTTGAGCTTGTAGCAGATCTGCCGTTGGCCGCCTGTGGCCTTGGCGTTGCTATCGCCCGACTTGTAGATCGGGAAGCGGCGCGCCAGGCAGCTTTCCACCACCTGGAACTGGTCGTGGCCCTGGTAGCCCTGGGCGTTGGCGCCCGTGAGTTCTGGCAGGGTGATCGGGGAGAGATCGGCGCCTTTGCTCACGGCGTAGCCCACCACTTCGCCGTAGCTGCCGCTGCCGGCACCCTGCACGAACACGTAGATCTCGGGCAGACCATTGCTATTGAGATCGGCCACCTCGGCGCCCACCACCTGGCCATTGACCGTCTGACGAATCGGCTTGACGGCTGGCTTGGCCCCGCTGGTGGTGATCGTGAGCTGCTGCTGGGAGCCCTCACCACTGCTGTGCACCTGGAAGCTGATGCCCTGCAGGTTCAGGGTTTTGTGGAAGCCAGCGCCGGCCCAGGCCGTGCTGGGGAGGGCGCCGACCAGGAGCAGGGCGGCGGCGGCGAGCTGGGGGAACAGGCGCTTCAAGGAGAGAGGTGCTGGGCAGGTCTTCAGGATGGCGGGGAGAATCCCGAGTGTCGATCGGCTGGTGGGAAACGTCGCCCAATCGCCTGCTATGCCATGACCCATCGCGGCTGTCGTGGAGGAGCACTCCATCCGGGCTGTGCTCACCTCCTATTGCCATGGATCAATGGTGCTTCCCAGCACCGTTCCATCTTCAACACCCTCAAGTTAGCCTGGAATGCATGCAAATACATCCAGATTTCTCTGCGCAACGTTCCGCAGCGCCGGAGCAGAAGCGCCGATGCTGCGGAAGGATCGGCGATCAGTTGCAGTTCGAGGGATTGGCGTAGGTGAACGACTGATAGCGGTTGAGAGTGGTGCGCACATCAACACAGCTGGCGCCACGTTTCCAGAAGGAATCTTCGCCGTTCTCCCGCGAACTCCTGCGGATGTAGGTATAACCCGAGCTGGTGAGGCGGCTCTCCACCAAGCCCGGATCACTGTTGATCAGATTCTGAAATTCCGCCACCGGTTGCCCCACAACAGCCGTCGGGGTATTTGCGGATTTGCCTCCGCTCAGCAAGGCGCCGATCAAAGCCCCCACCGCAGCGCCTGCCACCGACGATCCTGTGGCGGTGCTGGGGTGGTCGTCGAACTGGGCATTGGGATTGGTCACCTCATCGGTCTTGACCGACAGTCGAGTGGTGCTGCTGCCGTCATTCCAGGTGAACACACCTTTGCTGCCCTGATCCTCGAACAAAACATTCTGCTCAATTCCAGAGCGGGTTTCCACATGCAGCTGCTGACGGCTTGGCCCCGAGAAGCGGAAGTGATTGCCGTTATCAAGATCGACAACAAAGACCGTCGTCGGACCATTCTGCTTCTGCTTCACCGTGCAGTAGCCGTTGAAGGCCTCGTAGCCATTCTGCTTCAGTGCGCAACGCCCATTAGCGCGGGCCACAGTATCTGCCAGGGCGGCTGATGCGAAGAGACCATGAAGCATCAAGGCGGTTGGGAGCAGAACGAGCTTGCGTTTCAGTGACATTGGCTCCAGATGTGTATCAAGGCAATGATGGCAGGCATCTGCCTGGATGCCAACAGCGTCTTCATGGGCGTTGGTTGTGCTTTCAATCCACAGGATCGGCTCAGGCCATCTGGGTGAACCGTTGCGCTGGATGTGGTGGGCTCTCGCGACACGGCCCTCACGGCTGGCTGAGGATCCGACTGCGGTTCTCGAGCGTCACGCGGGCATAGCGAGACGCCAGATCAGAGAGCAGTTGCTGCCAGCCCGCCGCCGA
>Ga0315905_10005299_pt1 | contig 13142 bp, 9 predicted proteins | sample LakEriMetagenome_5_FD_203522 | JGI IMG/M metagenome (GOLD analysis project Ga0315905, IMG submission 203522) | Freshwater fungal communities from buoy surface, Lake Erie, Ohio, United States - Buoy 4 MA121 | ecosystem: Environmental > Aquatic > Freshwater > Lake | place: USA: Lake Erie, Ohio... | reverse complement strand
GATAGCCCCATGCTACATAATTACCATTTAGAGCCATTTGACGACAGCTTTCGGCTGTTTCATTTGTATGGATTGGTGTAGGATCGCGAATTGATCCACGACTATCCCATCCAGGAACACTATCAATAGATGATGGAGGATCGAGTGTCATAAATGGGGATAAATCTCCAAATGGAACAGGATAGGGTGGGAAATAGGTAAAGGTGTAGAAATAATCTGTCATATTCGAATATTCTTCCGTTGCTTCAATTGAATTTGTTCGCCCTTTCTTATCTTTGATCGGATTAGCAACAAATAATGCATTTTGATTAGTATCTAATATACTTAGAATGGTTCCATTAGCACGTTGTCTGCAACAATCTTTACGATTCGTAATAACAATCTTATAAATAGGAACTGTTGTCCCTAAATCAACAAGGATCCAACCAGCATCATTACAACTTGTAACTAACATGGTATCAGGGCTTCCATCTATAAAATTCTTTTCAGGATATTGATCGGGATTTCCATAAGGGCTTGATTTTGTAATTGGCATGGTAGGTTGAATAATATTTTTACCATTCTTATCAGAATATACTGCTATTTCAGCTAAATTAATACAACCAGCCTCTTTCTTTTCCAATCGGATATATCTTCCTTTTATAACTTGAGTATTAACAAGATCAAACCCTTCATTGCTCCATGGCGAAGACGGTGTAGTAACCCATAAAACAAGAAGTAAAACAAGTAGTAATCCAATAATTCCTAGACGGATCCTCATAGAACCAGATATTCTATTAAGATGATGGGATTGTTAAATAAAATTGATCGAATACGTTATTAAAATGATAAATAGAACAGATACAAGTAAATCTTGACAATGACGAGCGGATTACAAGCACGATTCAAAATGGATGAGGTAATGGAGATTGGTCTCGATGAAACCGGTCGTGGCCCTTTCTTTGGACCAATGATGGGTGGTGCCGTATGTTTGCCTCCTGAGTCTGAATGGACGGATCAACAACGAAAAATCTTTGTCCAACTTCGTGATTCCAAAAAGATTTCCCCTAAGAAACGGGAACGTTTAGCTGATGAATTACAAGCATGTCTACCATCTTGTGGTGTAGGTGCTGTTCATGCCAATGAGATAAATGAACGTGGTATTCAGTGGGCCAATCGTGAGGTATTTCGTCGTGCATTGGCTACCATATGGGATGGATCTGATGGATCCGAAGTGCGTTTAATCATTGATGGAACATTGGCAATTGATGATTGGAAAGGTGAGCAAGAGTTGGTGATTGAGGGTGATAACAAATATATTGCGATAGCGGGTGCATCCATCTTGGCAAAAGTAGCACACGATCGATGGATTTTAAAATTTGCTGAAGAAAATCCTGAAGTTAATCAACGATACGATTTAACGGGAAGTAAGGGTTATGGGACTGCAAAGCATCGTGAAGGAATAAAGCTCTATGGTGGTCATGTGCAACACAGAGATTTATATATACAACGTTGGTTACCTAGTGCGATCGCAATTCCTAAGCCACGGGCGAAGTCATCCGCACAAAAACAGCAGAGGTCTGTCTGTCTGATCCGGTTTGATGTTAAGAAAGAAAGTGCTACAACGAGCGATTAATGAAAGTGGTGTTTAATCAACTACACCGAAGAGATTTAGTTGCGGCGATGACGCTTGTGGGTCTTGCGGCTCTTGTGACTCTTGCGACGACGGCCACCATTGGTCTTGTTGCGGCGATCCTTGCGGTTGCGGTTGCGACGGCCGCCAACAGTGCCAAGAGCATTAACACCAGCATTATTGCGACGACGACCACCAGTTGACTTGTTGCGGTTCTTGCGGTTGCGACGACGGCCGCCTACGGTCATAGCATTTTGTTTACTAGGCATTCCACTCATTTGTGATTCTATATTCAAATATTAGATTTTTTTTACGCGAATCGGGGTATAAAAAGTCGTTTAAGACCGGAATCAAAGAACGAGCTGTTGATGGATCCATGTATCCAGAATCGCTAAATCAAGACCTCGGAAATGAGGAAAGATACGAAAATCATAAACATGTTTCTCGTTCCTCTCAAATGTAACATACTTTCGTTTCGGATCCGTATCATTTAGTTGCTGATCGGGAGAAATATACCCTCGTAGGCGTTGAATCCATTTGAATGATTCGTAGGCATATACTTGGTTATCTTTGAGACCCACTCGAGACAGAACGAATACACCTGGTGCGCCTTCTGCCGGTAAGGAGTTAATGGGCGAAACATGAAGGAGTTCTCGGAAATTGACCATCCGTTTGATTGGATTACCAAACTCTTCATATTCTCCAACAGTTAATGGCAGATCAGGATTCGTAGTAGTTCGTAGGATATCTACATAAGGAACCTCCGTAAATGCTGCTCCCACCAATTCGCCATTTGGCCACCGCGCCACAATTGCACCAACAGGCAAACCACCAGCTGAACGTCCATAAATCACCGTCTGTCTTGCACTCAAATGCAGACGGTGCTGGGATGTGCGAATAACAGCTTCATAATCATCGACGGTGCGGTGTCGAAATTCTCTTCGAGCTGCGTTAGCCCATTGTTCTGTATGATCACCGCCACCGCGAACAAATGCATACACGATTGCCCATTTACGTTTTAGAAGGGGATACCAGAACGAGTGTGGCCATAGAACGGGTGTATTGGCCCCATAGGCCCCATAGGCGTAAACGAGTTGGCCAATGGGTTTGATGCCTTTTTCATGTAAAATAAGATAAGGAACACGGGTTCCATCCGCTGACACCGCGTGCGATTTATGCGCTTCCAAGGGCTTAAAGGACATGGGATGTGAAATGGGCCACGAGCGTGGTTCTTTGAAGATTTTGTCTTGAAATGCATGTAATAAAAAGGGTGTATCAAACGGACATTGAACCATAAATCTCTGTTGAGATGATTGTTCCCATGCCTCCCATGCATTATAAAAAAATGATCCAGCTTTTAAACGGAGCAATGGCTTTGGTTCTTTGGTAAGCGAACAGAACCATAATGATTCTGACCCTTCATTTATTGTAATAACATGACCCGTTGATATATTCATCCACAGGATCTCTTCTTTTGGTAACTTCCAATTTGAAAAGATATGACCATAAGGTCGCCACGGACTCTGTATCGTATCACGCACTAGACCAACATCTCCCTGATCTGGAATATATCCGAGAGGCATTTGAAACGCTGTCTTTTGAAAAACTGGATACAATTTTAATCCATGGATACGATATGTTTTACTCTCGGTTGGATCATCTGATATCATATACAATGTGCGATATGAACTTTTAACCAATCCAATGTATTTCTCCTCGTCCTTTTCTTCATATAACTTTTTGGAATTACGTCCACTTGCTCCATCACATACATATAATGTGCTGCTATTCCCATTACGATCCGTTGAAATGTAATAACATAATGAGCCAATTACTGCAACATTTGGTGAAATATCTTTCTTTACCCATTTCTTTTTTCCAGTATGTTCCTCGCAAATTAATTCATATGTATTCGGCTTGTCCGAATCAGTAATATACCAGACGTGTTCTTGATCCACATCCAGTTCATAGGCCTTCTTATATCGTTTATGCCATGATCTTTTCCAATAAAATTGTTTATCAGGTGTCATGGTGATGTCTAATGTTCCGGAACCCGCCTGAAATCCAGACAAATACAAATATTGTCTCGCATCTTCTATCTCTTTTTCCATTTGTTTTGCCAATCCCTTCACTTTTGGCTGAGAAGTCAATGTGTCATAATGCGACTTTTCACGATGAAGGAGTTTTTCCCATCGTTTCCCTCTCATACTCTCCATCCACGACCATTTATCCTTCCATTCTATATAAGATAATTCTCTATTCTCAGACATTGGTTATCCACTATTTATACCTGACAACTTAAACCTATATGTATCATTGACACATATTACTATTATGTCTCAATCATTTACAACTCATTTTATTGTCCATGACGGACATCGTTCTCCCCATTTTACAGAATGGGAAGTGGATCTGAAACGGGTCGCTGACCATCTACGTCGAATCTGTATACGTCCTAAATCAATGGAATTACGTGATGTTCCTGTAGCGTGCGATCTCCAGATCCATTTTGACGTCCCTGTTTATTCATTTTTTCCATGGTCGTATCATAATTGGCTCCTCTTATCAGATAAATCACTTTCTAGTTCATATGATTGTTATATGGATCATATTAATTTTTTTATTTTTAAAGATGATGATGTTGCACATTATTATATGACAAGATGGACAGATGAGGGACATTTGGATTGGATAGAACGAACCATTGTATGGAATAGCTGGGAAGCCTTGTGTAATCCATTGGAGAAATGTTTATCAAATCGTCCAAAGAAAGGGATCCGTCATCTTCCCCCGATTCTTGAAAGAAAGGATTGCCCTATGATTACCGTGATTACTCCGACCTTTCAGCGGAAGAAACTAATGGAGATTGCTTTCCATAATTTGTTATCGACGGATTATCCTCAACGTAATATAGAATGGGTTGTAGTAGAAGATAATGATAAATCGCCACATGTGATGACAAAACCATTGGCGGAGTTTCAATCAAAAGCTCCTAATCTTAAAATAAAGTATATCCCGCTTGATGGTAAGCGTAGTATTGGCGAAAAGCGTAATATTGGTATTGGTGCAGCATCCAATGATATTATTTTGTTTATGGATGACGATGATCATTATCCTCCTACCTCTTTTCGTCGTCGTGTGGCATGGCTAACAAAAGGAGTAATCAATCAGTCACCTGTAAGAATTGCTTGTTGCACCACAATCGCATTGTATGATTTGAAGAAGGGGACGAGTGCTGTTAATATTCCACCATTGAATTTGCCCCTATCTCAGCGAATTTCGGAGGCAACACTTACCTTTTACCGTTCTGTTTGGGAGGAAAGACCCTTTCCAGAGGTATCCATTGCTGAAGGTGAATCGTGGATTAATGGAAGAGAAAAAGAGGTGCTCGAATTGCCTCCTCAACAAATGATTGTTGCATTTACACATGGTCAAAATCAATCGGGTCGTCGTCTTCCGCCTCAGGATCAACCTCCATCCTGTTTTTGGGGATTTCCAAAAGAATATCTCGTCTTTATTCATGGATTAGTAGATGTAACTGTTGAATAATTTATTTTCTCTTTCTGGAACGATGTAGTTTTCTACCGCGATTGCGACGAGGTGTTTTACCTCCTCTTTGAATTTGCATTTGTCCTTGTGGTGGATATAACATTTGTTGTTGTGGCAATTGCATTTGTTGTTGTGGAATATAATACATCATTTGTTGCTGTGGTAGTTGTGTCTGTTGTGTCTGTGGCATATAATACATCATTTGTTGTTGAGGTAATTGTGTCTGTTGTGTCTGTTGTGTTTGTGGCATATAATATGTCATTTGTTGTCCTTGTGCCTGTGGAAGATACATCATCTGTTGTTGAGGCTGTGCTTGTGCCTGTGGAATAGAAGAGGAAGGAGTTTGAAACGGTGGTGGTTTGGGTGTCGTATTTTCAAAAGGTGGTGGTTTGGGTGTCGTATTTTCAAAAGGTGGTGGAGGTGGTATTGGTGCTCCAGCAGGAGTAGTAGGAGTAGTAGCAGCAGGAGTAGCAGGAGTAGCAGGAGGAGTTTCAGACGAAGTTCCAGTAGGAGTAGTAGCAGGAGTAGCAGGAGTAGCAGGAGTAGTAGCAATGGGAGAAGCAGCAGGATTTTCAGCAGAAGTTCCAGTAGGAGTAGTAGCAGTAGCAGGAGTAGGAGTAGCACCAGAGGGAGTTTCAATAGTAGCAGGAGTAGTAGCAGAAGGAGTCCCAGTAGCAGTCTGCTCCTCTTTAAGTGCCTGAATGAATGGCTTGCAAGGTGTTCGATCGACACATGTATATTTCTTACGCATTTCTTCATTTACAGGCATGCGTAATAATTGTAAGATAAGACGCATAATGGCAGAGTCACCGATATTTTTAATAAGTTCTTGGTATTCACAGGAACAAATAAAAACAGGATCATCATTTACTGCTTGTAGGCGATTGAGATCACTCCATGTGGGTTCAAATTGATCAGATCGTGGTTCTAATCCAGCTTCAATTAATGTTTTATCTAATTCTTTTTTACCATCACTTAGTGTTTGTAAAATATCCATAAGAGGTTTGCGAACAGACATCGGTGCAGTAACTTGACAAATCGATAATAATATCCCAAGCAAGAGTGATTTTGATGTATCCCACACTCCATAAATCATACGATCTTGAATTGTCGGAGAGAGACGTTCAAATAAATACAAAAATACTTTGGCAATCTGTCCTACAAATAAAGGTGTAGATCCATACAACCCCATAAACGTTAATACCGCTTTTTTCCAATCTCCGCGGAATAATTCCAATAAAGCAAGAATAATTGTATACATACGTTGTTGACCTTCAAAACCAGCCGTAGAAGCCGCTAAACGAGAAATATCCAAATAGAGATATACCAGAAAGACAATGAAACGATAAGGGACTTTGATTTTGTCCAAGATTGTCTTTATCGACATTCCACCAGCTCCCAGTGAACCAATCATTACACGAATCGGTTCAGGGACCGCATGGAAATCATCCTCCTTATCAAAGTCTCTTTCCAATTTCATTAGACCATAATTGGACGCTAAACCATCTGTATATTGACTAATTCTCTGGGCACTACTCACAAGTCCAGTAAATACCTTATCAATATCAATATCAATCGGTGGCATGGCGGCCATTTGTCCTTTAAGCGATTCTGATAGACTTTTAGGAGCGGAATTCGTTGGATTCGTTGGATTTGGTGGATTCGTTGGAAGAGGTTCTTCTCCACCCTGTTGAAATGTTTCTCCCTTCAATACATGACGAATTGTTGGAGAAATCTTATGAAATAACTCCGTAAATCGTTGTTTCTCTTGTTCATTCTTAATTAGAGGTTGACCATTCCTATCTTTTATTTTATTTACCCATTCATCCCCTTCTGATTCTCCAATTGCAAGAACCAATTCAGAAATATTATTTATCGATTCTCCGAATTTATCCCATCCCATTCCTGACCTCAATATCTCCTTCAACTGTTCAGAGATCTGAGACATGGATTGTGAATTTGGTCGTGACGACATTGCTACTCTACTTTAAGGTTATTCCTTCCATCTTTTTTTACTCCATACTATGAACTAAAAAAAGATATATATTTATGATTTAATTTATGATTTAATCTAGATTTATATTACGATCCGCACATCAGACATTCTTCCGTATCCGATGAGATCAACTTCTTCATAGAACGCTCCATTTCTGATTTCGCAGCTGCCTTCTGAAGATCAGGATCGATGGTAAACTTCTGAGCCATCACAGGAGCACGAGTTCGTAGGTAGTATAGACCCGTCTTGAGACCACGCTTCCATGAATAGAAGTGCATCGATGTCAACTTGGCATAATTCGGATCCGCCACAAACAGGTTCAAACTCTGTGATTGACAGATAAATGCACCACGCGCGGCTGCCATATCAATCAACGTCTTCTGCTTCACTTCCCATGAAGTCTTATACAGACGCTGAATAGACTCTGGAATAAGATCAATTCCTTGAACTGAACCATTTCGAGCAATAATCTGCTGCTTCATCATCTCATTCCACAGATCCAACTTCTTCAAATCCGCCATCAAATATTTATTAATCACAATGAACTCACCCGCCAATGTTCTTCTTGTATAAATATTGCTCGTAAATGGCTCAATGCACTCATTGAATCCTAGAATTTGCGAGGTAGATGCAGTTGGCATAGGCGCCAACAGAAGTGAGTTACGCACACCATGCTTCTTCACCCGCTCCTTTAACTCCTGCCATGGCAACGTCTGATCCTTCTCTTCTGATAGATTTGTCCATTGAATTCGACCCTCATTTGCTGTCAGCGGAGTGACATTCCACATGTCATATTGAAAGATCCCCTGTGACATAGGAGACCCCTCAAAGGTGGAATAGGGACCCTCTTTCTCAGCAATCTCACAAGATGATTCCACCGCAGCATAGTAAATGTGCTCAAAGATTAATTGATTTAGTTCTGCTGCCTTCTCTGACTCCCATGGAACACGGAGGAGTGCAAAGACATCCGCAAGGCCTTGAACACCTAGACCCACAGGACGATGACGTGTGTTAGATGTTTTTGTTTCTGGAGTTGGATAATAATTGATATCGATCACGCGATTCAGATTCTTAATGACAATCTTCACTGCATCACGCAACTTCTTGAAATCAAACGTGCGTGTCTTTGGTTGGACATAGGAAGGAAGTGCGAGCGAAGCGAGATTACAGACAGCAGTCTCTTCAGGGGAAGAGTATTCAACAATTTCCGTGCAAAGATTGGAACTTTTAATCGTTCCCAAATTCTTCTGATTGGACTTTTGATTGCACGCATCTTTGTAGAGCAAGTAAGGCGTGCCCGTCTCAATCTGCGAATCAAGGACCTTGAACCACAGTTTCTGAGCATCTACCTGTTTACGACCACGACCCTCTTGTTCATAACGAGTATATAGAGCACGGAACTCGTCTCCATAGACATCCGCCAAGCCTGGCGCTTCTGATGGGCAGAAGAGAGTCCATGGCTCGTTCTTCTCTACACGTTCCATGAACAAGTCAGGCACCCACAAAGCATAGAAGAGATCGCGACAACGCTCCTCCTCTGAACCCGTATTCAGCTTCAACTTCAGGAAATCCTCGACATCCGCATGCCACGGCTCCAAGTAGATGGCGAAAGAGCCGTTACGCTTGCCGCCACCATTATGAGCAATACCAAGATGAGCAACAGTGTAGTCATGAGGTCCATCAATTTCAAAGTCATGAACGATTCCATCATATTTAACATCATCAATATTTGTAATTCGCGAATACATATAATTATTATGAGTCAAATAACTAAAGAATTCGCCATTTGGAGCATTTGGAAACATTTCCATGATTTGTTCAATTCGAGGTATGCGAATTACAAATGTTGGAAGACGAGTTGTAATATTCTTATATGTAGATACATTTCCAACACGATTGCGAGTATATCCAGAAGTTAGAGCTCCAAATCTCATCATGGAATAACGAATTGATTCAATTATACTAGATGATGTAAGTTCAACTGTAATTTCTTTCTCACCAATACATCCATCGGTTTCAATAATTCCACGAATAATTTGAATTGTTTTCTTCAATGGAAGATGGAGCATAGTAGTATCCCATTTCTTAGTTCCATCCGAATCATACAGTTGTGATTTTGTAAATTTAAACCGTGGAGATGCATTAGACCACTTGATTGAAACACAATTTTCCTCAGTATATTCATATATTTTTACAGATCTGTTATTAAGATAATCTTTCACAAACTGAAGAGTTAATTGTTTCGAATCATTATTAAGAGATACACCAGAAGTTGTGGATGAAATATGCCCATCTCCAATAAGAATACCGTAAAAGCGACAATCTTCTTCAGATAGTTCTTCTATATCTTGAATATAGGATGGAATAGGAAATACAAGAAAGTCAGATTCTTTCAGATCCTTTGCATCTACAAAATCAGCTTTAGTAATATTTTTATCAAGACGATTACGAATTACATCATAATTCAATCCCTTTGCTTGACCCTGAAGAGCAAATACTTGATGTTCAGGAGTAAGTCTGACTGGATAGATTGAATTTTTAATGGTAAGTTCCAAAATCTTACCAGCATATTCATGTCGGATTGGCATTTTAACCTTCTGATATGTTCCATCGCTGCACATCACTAGATCACCAACACCAATATCCTCGATTGGTTTTGGACCAGATTGTGTATAAACAAGCGTATCAGGCGTAAAACACTGATCAACATAGCGAGCCGTGTCATTAAAGTTACGCAACATCGGCACAATACCATTCGACGTTCCATTCGTTCCGCGAATCAGAGATCCTTTGGCACGAATATCGTGAATGTGGAGGCCGATTCCACCCGCAAATTTACTGATCATGGCACAGTCTTTCAACGTGTCATAGATACCAACAATACTGTCGGCCTTCATACTTTGAAGAAAACATGAGCTCAGTTGTTGCCGAGGAGTTCCCGCATTAAAGTTCGTCGGCGTGGCATGAATGAAATACTTCTTGCTCAGCATATCATACGTCTCAAACGCCTTTTCCAAATCCACCGAACCCCACAGAGCCAATGAGACACGCATCATGAGATGCTGGGGGCGCTCCAGTGTCCTGCCCTTGGTATCACGAAGCAGATATTGTAGTTTTTCAAGTGTTTTGAAACCGAAATAATCCAGCTCATAATCGCGTTGATAATCGATCTTTGCATTAATCACATCGCCATGTGTTTTACAGAGTTCCACCAACTCCTCTGACACATTGGAAATGACTTCTCCCGTTTTTTCGACAGTTTGTTTGGATAGTTCAAAGACAACGTCCGTGAATTTATCCGTTGTATTTCGATGATGATTTGATATTGCGATACGTGAAGCCAGAATACCATAGTCTGGGTTGGTCGTCATGAGTGAAATAGACAGTTGAGCTGCCAACTCGTCCAATTCCGTGGTTTTCACGCCATCATAAATACGAAGAAGGGTTCGCTGGGCAATTAGAGTTGGATTGACCTCCAAATCTTTTGCTGCCAACTGAATGCGAAGCAGGACCTTGTCGAAGGATACATCCTCCAACGAGCCGTTGCGCTTAACCACCTTCATACTAATCATGGACATGTTTCCCCGGATTTAGTTCTATACGCATTTCATCGCTTTAGATCGGTTTCAATTTTTATATTTAATCGGATTAATTAGAATTCATTCTAATGATTCCAAGTCAATTTCTATACGGAGTCCTATTCCTTGTTATTACCATTTTCTTCTCTTATCAATTGGATGTCCAGGGTCATAATTTATCCGAAAAAAATAAATGGTGGTTATCTCCTGATAATCCTCTGGAACCATTCACCGATGTATTGAACGAACTCCCATCTCCTTCCATCATCTCCAGATCCACCGAGGAATTGGTAGATTCTCCACTCGTTGAATATCTTCCGGGCAAACCAGCCCCTGTTGAATTACGGAATAAAGAGCCATATCACTTGTTAGAGGATCAATTGCCACCAGCCAGAGATCCTTTAACATTATCCTGTGTAAATAGTCGTTCTTGTTATGCAACCGATACAGAGGCACATTTATCAAAAACAGGTAATTATCGCCAATTGACAAATAATTACAAGAGAGATTATCCAGATCATTGTTCGGCTCCTCGTCAGGAGCTTGTTTTATCATTTTACAAACCATCGAGTGTTTCTGTGTAGGGGTGTCCATTTTCATCCAATTTATGAAATTGAATCATACAGGGCATGGACTGGAGTGTCGGCGATGGCATTGTTTTTGCCTTTTTGGATGGTCGGGTAGATTCAGGAATTGTAAATTCCCCACGTTTTGCTCTCTCTACATCATCCCAAAATGTCTTTAATGTCGCCTGCAAAGAAATCCACCACTCATCATTGCGTGCAACCGTCTGCTCACACCATTTCATCAATCTCCATGGAATCCATTCTACTACTTCTTCGTTGGATTCTAACATAGGTTCCCATTCTGTCGATGAATTGACTGGGCTATATCGGTAGTCAAATCGTCCAGGTGAATCAGTAGATTGTTGATTGCGAATGAAGACGAGGGCGATCATTCCCGAGTAGTAAGATGGTCCGTGTTTTGGGATTTGTTGTTGATAAGGTGAAGCAAATTCGGCCTCAACATAGTCACATGTTTTGAGGCCGGTTACGTGTAATTGCATTTGCATTTGTGTATAATAATCTTTTGGAATAGATCCATCAATCTCTCGAGATACAGGGCATTTGATTTCAATGAGCCGTCCGGTTCGAATGCCTTTTGGACAGTGATAAATCAATCCATCAGGGGATGCGGTGCATTTCGGTTGTTCAGGATGATGAAGACGTCCGAGTTCCTTGATAACTACTTTGTATTTCTCTTCATAGATCTGTTTTACAACCGGTTCGAATCGTATACCCCAATCGAATGCAGTCATCTGATCAGAATAGACAGCGAGTGGCTGGTTACGTGGCTGATAGGGTAATGTTTTGGAGATGACTAATTTGGCACGTTGTCGTGGAGCGGCAAACAGTTGACCGAGCTCACTGGCCGATATAATCTCGGACATTTGTCGATACCATTCTTCCGTTCGTTGTTCGGTTTGTTTTCTCTCTAAGAGCTCGTTGAGTTTATCAATGGTAGGACAATTTGGATTGGATTCTATGTTTTCTTTATGGAGCTGAAGACGTTTATTGAATTGTTCTTCATAGGAATCTAAAATCATGTCAATTAATTCCTCTTCTTGGTCCGTAAATTCATAGGAATGGGCTAATTCTTCTGCGGAAGCGATCCATTGTTCAAGCTGGACATAATCTTCAGGATAAGATAACCAATTTTCTAATAAAGTTATCCAATCCTTTACTTTTTCATGAAAACTCGGCATTCTTTATTTAGTATGATGAACAATCTTTATTCCCTTTTCTACCTAAAAAGAATAAAGGGTGTTATTTCAATTTTTAAGAGGTAGGAGGAAGAGATACAGAAACAGATGGGATTTCGTCCTTTCTACGTTTCCGTGTTCCAACATCTTTCGTTTTCTTTGCATTTAGTTCATAATGTAGCTGTCCCGTCTCTTCGTTTCTTTTCATGTCAAGTCCTTTAATGGATAGAATCCGCTGTGTAGATGTATCATATTGAACGACCTTCAATGTATTTAGGAGTTTTTTGTCGAGTGCTTTTTGAAGAAAGACAAAGAGTTGTTCTTTTTCATCCTTTGTCATTCCATAATTGGGTGAAATTTCTTCGACAAACAGTCGTAAACGATTCAAACGCAGTCCACGTTCAATCCGATGCCATTGCCGTGAATAGGCATCTTTTGCACCCTCTTCCAAAATAGAACGAAGTGGATCCGAACGCTCCGCCTCCTTTGAATCATAGGATACCGCTCGCTTATATGTTTTATGACGCTGAGATTCCATTATCGTATAGCCCCTCTCTTTAGATTAAGAATCGTGTCAATTGTTTAGACCGTTGTATGAGGTAGTTGATGTAGTTGTAAGAGATACTGAAAGATATCTTGACATGG